>JAABUJ010000301.1_pt1 | contig 107109 bp, 131 predicted proteins | sample 5559131 | NCBI WGS metagenome assembly JAABUJ01 (sample SAMN10711875, study PRJNA513366) | rock metagenome | isolation source: Antarctica rocks | place: Antarctica: Victoria Land, Mt New Zealand nord | collected 2016-01-07
AGTCTCTTCTCCCCTCGCACCTACTGCTACCCACCAGAAATGTTACATTTGCTTGGTTTGTCTGGGTACATGCAGAAGCTGCGGCGCGCCGGCGCAGCCGCCTCCGCACGGCGCGCAGGTCGTCGCGCACCAGGCGCATGTGCCGCGCATCGACTTCCGCACCATCGCCGTGAGCGTGGCCATCTACCTGGGCGCGCCGCTGGCGGCCGCGGTCATCACGCGGTACGGCCTCATCGCCGCCGCGGGCGAGCGCTGGTACAACCAGCGCTTCCTGCCCGCGTTCGGCCCGGTGGCCCTGCTGGCGCTGATCTACACGGTGCGTCCCGCCGCAGCGTGCGGTGCACTGGCTGCATCTCCGTTAAAGCACAGGTCAGCGGGGCGCTGTCGTTGACATGCATGCGTGCGTGCCGTTGCCGCACGAGGCATGTGCGCAGTCGCTTCCATCGGGCTGCGCCTGCCGAAGCTGTGCTGCAAGCTTCCAATTCGAGCCTCGCTGTGTCTGCCATGCATGCTTTCATCTAAGGGACTCAGGCTCGGAGGGCGCGGACACCTCCTCTGGCGCGTCCGCGGGAGCCGGAGCGAACATGTGCGGGCGCTGATCAGGATGGACTGATGCATGCGAGGGCTGTGCAGGTGTTCGTCCTCTTCATGATGCAGGGCCAGCAGGTGGTGGACAACGTCGGCAAGGTGGCGCGCGTCGCGGTGCCAATGGCTGCCTACTTCTGCATTCTCTGGTTCTCCACATTTGCAGTCTGCCGCGCTGCCGGCGTGCGCTATGGTCACGCCGTCACGCAGGCGCGCCCGCCACGCGCGCGGCAGCGAAGGGCACTTATCGCACCCTTGCCTTCCATGACGTTGGTTGCTGCCTGGTCCCAATCTCCTGTGCTGTGCTGTGACCGAGCTTATAAATTAGAGCGCACCGTGCTGACCGCTGCACGGATGGGCATGTGCAGGCCTTCACGGCCAGCAGCAACAACTTTGAGCTGGCGATCGCTGTGGCGGTCGGCGCGTTTGGGTTTCGCTCGGCGGAGGCGCTGGCGGCCACGGTGGGGCCCTTGATCGAGGTGCCGGTGCTCCTGGCGCTCGTGTATGTCGCGCTCTGGTTGCAGCGCGTTTCCAAGTGGAAGTGAGGCAGGCGACCGCCGCCTGGCAGGTTTTCTGCAAGCTGCCCTGCTGGTCATGTTGGAAGTATCGCTGCACAAAAAGAGCTTGTCATTTCTGCAAGAGTGCAGTCCGCTGGCGCGATGCTGGCCTGCTTTTCTGTGAGATTTTTGCTCATGTGTTAGCCCGTTAGCATATCAGGGACTTTCCAGTATGCATGGTTCGCACCCTTATTTGTGCAGTGCACCGCAGCACTGTCACTTACGGTTTTGCTGCCAAGCACGCATAGTGTTTTTTCAGTTTGCTGTTCACTCAAGCCGGGTGCAGCACCCGGCGTGCTAGGTTTTGCGTTCAGTTGGGCTTTGCCTTGATGGTGCTCTACAGATGAGGGGTTGGTGTCGCGCTTGGCTTCTGGCGAAGCATCCTACATGAGTCCGCATGACTGTGGGAGCAATTGCCGCCAGGTGCAAAGCAGCGTGTGTCCCGTGCATGGCTTGCACAGGAACCCTGCTATCTCATGCAGCAACCCCGAAGTGCGCAGGACCTCTGTAAGCATGGGCATAGGCAAAATAGCGCTGCGAGGGGGTTGCACCTGCATATGGCGCATGTGTGCTGCAGGGCCCCACTTGTGACCCTTTGAACCGAGTGTGCACCTGGCAAGCACAAAAGGCAAGGACAGTAAGAGTGACAGATGTGAAATGTTGAAAATATACATTATAATAAATGTAGATACATGCTGCTTGTTGTCGGCATTATGCTTGTTGTCGGCATGGACTTGTACAGTACTTGTAGGTGCGCGTTTTGAATCAGGGGAAGCAATCACGCACATGTGCAACACTTTGGACTCGGAGTATGTCTGCGTCATCTTGGAAGGATGCATGATAGTTTTTCGAAGTATGTACAAGTGAAACAGCAAAAGGCGGTGTGAGACTTGCAGACCGCAGGACTTGCTGATCATATGCGAACATACAATGGCGGACTTGCTCATCACATTCTGACATGAGAATCATACTCCCAATGACACGCATTGGCGGTAAGCAGCCAGACTGACCCAGAAGCTGCGAGCGCAGCAACACAAAGCTTGCAGCGACACCATGTGCTGGCACAGAGTGCCAGCAGCTCGCTCCCTGCCAAAGCTGCTCAAATGCATTTAAAAGGCAGACGCGGGGGGCGCAGGGCCCCCAAAACACCCATTGACTCATCAAACATCTCACATTGTGATAGCAGGCACAATAGCAACGCTTGCAGCGCTGCACCGCGGCAAACCACATCTGCCACTCAAGACATATATAAGCTTGACACATGCCACTGCCCCGGTGTGCGGTCCGGGGAGGCAGGCGGGGGCGATGCGCAGAGGCACCGCCCCCGCCACGGCACGAGCTGTGGAACCACGACGGGCACGAATTGTACTGACTGCCACAACCGACCTAACATGTTGACAGAGCTGCCCTGCGCCCCATGACGCGCATGCAGCAGGGTCAGAACAACGACCAGTCCCATAGCACGCTCTGCCTATTCCACGCATGCCGAGCGCGCTGCGCAAGCCCACCCGACACGAACCATGTGCCAGGGTGCACAAGGGGGGCAGCCCCCGTCCGCAAATGCGACCAATGGACAACAACACGACATAAATGACAGTTTCACAGTGCAAACACACGCAGACAGGCGCTCGCCGCAGAGGAGCGCACGCTGAACAGCGACGGGAATCAGGTCATTTACAGGCATACGCAATCCTCACCTTTACGCCAATGCTTCTATATCTCAACCAGTGTGCCTGCCCTGCCCACCTTGTCACCAACGTCGGGTTGCCCTTGGCGCGGAGCCACAGCCGTGCCGCTCTCAGCTCCTCCCGCGGAGTATGCAAACAGCCCTCCCGCTGCTGCAGGCCTTGCCCTGCAAGGCACTATGCGAACATCACCCACCCTACACCCGAGACGCCGCCCTAGACGCCCGAGGCAAAGGCGCCATGCAGGCGCTTGCGCGGCGGCAGCACGGGCCGTTCATCATCGGCCGCGCCGCGCTTGCAGCCAGACGAGGCGCCCGGCGAGAGCCCACCCCCGCCACTCCCGCAGGCGCCCGGCGCGCCGGCGGAGCCATGGTGGCGCCACTTGTAGGGTATGAAGCCCTGGTGCGGCACGGCCTCAGGCGCAGGCGGCGCGGTGCCGGCGCGCGCCAGCGGCGCGTTGGCGCCGCGCGCGTCGGGAGCGGCGGGCGCGGGCCGCGGCACGGCGGACTGCTGGACAGGCGACGCCTTGCCGGCTTCAAACACGGTGTCAAACGAGGCGATGCCGGACGACGAGCGGTTGGCATCGCCTACGCGCGCCGGCACGGCGTCTCTCGTAGCCCAAGCGCACAATCATGTTCCGCTCGCGACGCGTGTATCAGGAGTTGACAGGCACAGCACGTTACACACACAGACAACTCCCAAATCACACCGCAATGGAAAGGGTTCAGACCAGAGCAGACCTGGGGCTTGTCACTGGCCCACACCATGCGCGTTGCTGGTTCAAGCCCGCCAGACTCCTGGCAAGAAAATACCTTCGCAGGCAGGCCCTCGCCATGTAGCCGGCAAGGCTTGATATACAACGCCGGCTGCGGGCGCACCAGCATTGCCGGACATGGCGGCGTGCGGCGCGGCGGCGGCCGCCAGTGACTGCGCGGCCGCGGCTTGCTGCTGGCTCGCAAAGGCCTGCAGGGCGGCAGAGGCCACTGACTCGTCAGCTTGGCACTCTTTACCCTCAAGTCGCAGACGCGCAACGGTGAGACGCAGCGCGGCAGTGACACTGGCTGCAGCACCGGCCTCAACTCCACAAAAGCTCCCCTGCCTAGGGCTGCGACCAGCGTTTTCGGGCGTACGCCCACAGCCGCACCGCAGGCACACACAACGGCGCACCCACACGCCAGCTAGGCCACGCAGGGAGCTGCGGCGCGCGCGGCGACCCACCAGACACCGCACGGCGGCAGGCCGCCCACCTGGAAGCTGAGCATGCTGTTGAGCATCTCGAGCGGCGTCTGCGCGCCCCAGGGCAGCATCGCGGCGTGCTGCAGCTGCGCCAGCTGCGCCGTGTACCCCGGCTGCAGGAAGTAGGATGCCAGGCCCGCCTGCGCGCCGGCGGGAGCGGCCGCTCGGCTGCAGGCCCCCGGGAGGCGCAGGCGCTCGGCCGGCTCGAGCACCGCTCTGCCAAACCCTGTGCAGCCCTTCTGCGACGCCGCGCTGGCGTCCCACCCTCAGCCGAGCCCCGGTCGCTGCACACAGCGCATGCAGAGCGCGATCCCAGACAGTGACACACACGGCCCAGGCCAGGATGCGGCGCCTGCCGCTGCACGGTCACGGCCCGAGCCCCAGGCGCGCACTCCCCCAAGCGGTCTCGCACGCCCACAGACCTGCTCGACACCTGAGGGCCGCGCGCCTGCTGCAGCGTGCCGGCCGCCTGCGCCGCCTGCGCCGCCTGCGCTGCGTCGGCCAGGCCCTGCGCGCCCGCCGCGTACGGCAGCGCGCTCAGCGCGGCGGCGGCGGCCGCCTCGTCCACGCACGCGGCGCCGGCCGCGCCGCCCGCGAGCAGCGACGCCGCGCGCGCGACCGCGCCGGCAGTGGGCTCGCACGACGTGCAGCCCTCGTCGTTGCCCGGGTTGCCGCCGGCTGCTCCCGCGGCCACGCCTGCGACGGTGTGGCGCTGTTAGGCTTGTCCATCAGCAGGCCAGCACACTTGTACGGTGCGCAACCATTCTGCTAGAACACACGCAGAACCAACACCCACAACATCACTTTCAAGCATGCCCTGCGCAGCACTTCACACCCTCCCCTGCACCAGCACAAGACATCAACGGCGCACCAGGACAGTTCCTGCCTTGCACGGCAGCAGCTGCGTCGCCAGCCGCAGCGCCAGCCGCCGCAGCAGGCTGGGCTTGGCTGTCACGGTTGCTCGGCACGCGGCCCGCGGCAGGCCCCCCGCCAGTGCCGTGCCCATCGCCACCGTCCACCCCTCGCGCCTTGCCGGTGCCCGAGCCGTGGCCGGAGCCAGATCCTGGGTCACCGCTGGCGTTGGCGCCGCCATTGCTCCCACCGCCGCTGCTGCCATTCCCTGCACGCGCACAACGGCGCTGGGCTGAGCACAGCGCTACGGCCAACAGCGCGAGCGTGCAGCGGCAAACCCCCGACGCACTCGCCCGCCGACGACACGGCTGGCAGGCAGCAGCACAGAGCACTCCCCGCGGCAGCTGAGTGAGACAGAGCGTACAGCCAGTGGTACCTTGCGAAGCATGACCGTCGCATGGTCAGCTCTGTCCAGACGTGCAGGTGCGCCGACGAGTCGATGCGCACGCATCAACAGCAGGCACTGTCCGCCCTCCCGGCCTTCCCCTCCCGACCTACCTGCCAGCAGAGCCCGTTGGCACAACAGAGGCCAGCGGCCAGGGCCGCACCCGTTGGGTTGGATCCAGAGCCTTCGCCCTCCAGCGCATCCGCGTCACCAGGAAACGACCCGCGCACGGCCGCGCACTGGTAACCGTTGGCCTGCGCCGACGTGTCGGTAAGACCCATGTCATTGCTGCCCGCATTGCCGGCCTGCGCGCGCGCACGCACGGCCTCAACTCTGTGCACGTTGCCGGCTGTCGCGCGTCCTATGGCGCGCTGCGCGCGCTGCGAGGCTCGGCTGCCTGCGGCGACTGCCCCAGGGCACTCCAGCTGCAGCGCCACTGCGCTCAAGATCAAGACCTTGTCAGGCAAACACAATTTCCCCGCCCGCAAACCCACTCCAGCACAGCAGCTGCACAGCCGTCACAGTGCGCACAACCCTAGCACGGCTGCACGGTTAGGGCGGGCAGCACGTGCGACATGAGCAGCGTGACGCGAGCACCTTAGATGCGCGATCGGCGCGGCGCGCAGGCGGCAGCCCCGCGGCGGCCGCCAGGCGGTCCGCGGCAGTCGCGCCGGCGGCCGCGCCGTCGGCGCGGCGCGCGGGCGGCAGCCCCGCGGCGGCCGCCAAGCGCTCAGCGGCGGTCGCGCCGGCGGCCGCGCTAGCATCTGTGCCGGCGTCGCCGGCCGCGGGCTCCGCCACCACGCCCGCCAACGGGTGCGCGGTGGCGCCCGCCGCCAGCGCGCCGAGCTCCCAGCGGCTCGCCGCCGCCGCCGCCGCCGACACCACTGCCTGCCACTCCGCCGGCACGCCCGCGGGCGCGGCGCAGCCGACGACGCCAACTGCATTGGGGCCCACCGGCCAGCTGCGGCACAGCTCCGAGACCCCCACGGGCCGCTGCCCCGCCGCGCCCGCGCCTGCGCGCGCCTGCCCGACCACCTGGCGGGAGTGCGACGTCGCGCTGGTGTCACGTATGCGACCGCCGGCCTCCGGCGCGCCCGCCGCGCCGCCGTTCTCCTCGCGCGAGCACGCGCTGCGCACGCGCGCGCACGGCCTCAGGCCAGACTCGGTCCTAGCAGCCGCGGCGGCGGTGACCAGGCTCCGGCACCAGCAGCTGCCTCAACGTAGATCTGTTCTGCCTCTGCTCTGACTCTGCGCTGACCACGCGCTATGGCATCGAGCTGCTCCCCCACAACGCACCGCAGCGTCCACAGCCTAACAGCCTCGGCACGCACACGGCACGCAGTACCCGCCCAAAGGCAGGGCGCGCCTGTCGCCGTCGCTGCCGCTCAGACGCGCTGCGGGTGCGGCCGGTGGCCGCCCCGGCTCGCTCGTGCCCGTGCAGTCCTGACCGCCGCACGCGGCACTGGCGGCACCGGCTCGACCCGCCCTACCGCCGTCCCCGGGCGCGTCGGCGGCAGCCGCGCCACCCGGGCCGCCGCGCGGCATGGCGCTCGGCGGCTGGAAGAAGCCTAGGCCTGGGCCCTGCCCGCCCAGGGGCGGCGGCGGGCGCTGCGCGCCCAGCTGCGCCAGCACCGACGGCGGCAGGCCCCAGAAGGGGAAGCCCTGCGGCGGGCACGCCTGCGCGCGCGCGGCCTCTTTCAGCAGGGCAGAAGGCGCAAACCACGCGCCTAATACGAAGCCCAATACCATACACATCACGCAGCAAACAAAGCCGTAGGCAGTGCAACAACACTCCAGCCTGAAGCCTGCAGTTGTCACAAAGCACGCTGTCCTTGGCCTGCCCGCTCACCAGACATGCTTCCGCACGCGCGCCGGGGCTGAGCACAGCACGCAGGCGGGCGAGCGCATGGACAGCATGCACAGCGGGAGCACGCGGGCGGCGCGCCTGCAGCTGCGCCTGCACGTGCTCGCCCGCGGCAGCCACCACGGCAGCGGCGGCGGCGGCCGCGGCGGCAGACGCGGCCGCCGCGACGGCCGCAACGGCCGCGCCGCCAGGAGGCCCACCGTGCGCGCCCAGCGCCAGGCAGGGCAGCTCGGGGAGGCGCGGCTGGCCGCCGGCAAAGGCCGACCCCAGCATCGAGCCCAGCCCCGACGGCGCGCCCGCCAGCGGCGCCGGGTCGGTCGCCGCGCTGCTGCCGGCGGCGGGCTCGCTCTTGCGGGGGTACGGCTGCGAGGGCTTGCGCTTCGGGCGCGGCGGCGGGATGTGAATCTCGTCTGTAGCGCCTGCGAGTTGGGTGCGCGGGGTCTGTCAGCCACGCCCGCTGCGCATGCGACGGCCTCTGGCCAGGCGGCGCAGTGCAGCCGCAAATGGGGGGGCGCGCACCGCCATTCCTCTCGACCTTGGAGAAGAACTTCTGCGCGTGGCTGCGTATCTGCACGGCGGTCTTGGAGCCAATGTGCTCTGCGCGCACGCGGGTGTTGACGGTCAGCGCCGCGCCCATATCGTGTTAGACGCAAACGCTCTCTCTCAGGCGCAGTGGCGAGCGGTGCGCAGGCCGCACCCTCTATGCGGCGCCAGGCGCGCCCATACAGCTTCAGCGCATCCAAGAACCGCGAGTGCTCGTGGTCGCTCCAGCGCTCACGCTGCTTGCTGATGACGTACGGCTTGCGCGCCTGCGCGGGCGCGGGGGTCAGCTTACGCTCCGCTGCTTAGGGCAAGCGATGCATGCTGGAGGGGCTATGCTGGCTCCAGCGCAGCTGCCCGCTGGTCGCACACGGCGAGCGCGCCTGTGCGCATGTATGGCAGTACGGATACTGCTGACGGTAATACCAGCGCCGCGCCAGGCGCACAAGTGCAGACAAGTGCGACTCTCAACTCAGACCACTGCCCCGCTGTGCACACGCCGCACAGGAAGATGTACTCGCTAAAAAAACAATGTTGCTGCTACTTCATAAAAGCTGAGCGGGTCGACAGAGGCAGCCAGCTTACCATACTGCCAGTGCGACACACGCGCCAACTGCCAGTACAGCGCGCGTGCCGCCAGCGCCGCCCCCAACAACCCCAGGGCATGCATGCAGTGCTCATACGCGCCCATACGCCAGACAGCGGCAAGCTGCGACGGACCCAGCACTCTGCGCAGCAGTGTGCTCCCTCCTGATGCCACACAGCGGTGTGCAAAGACATCCTGAGCACGGCCCCACGCCCGCCGGCCCTGCATGCCCGGCTCGCCAAGCGCCCCCACTGAACATCTCTCGCCGCCCACCCTGCTATTGTGGCTCCTTGCTCACGTGCTCCGCCCAATGGCGCCCCGCAGGATCGGGCAAGGCAATGCGAGGGGGCCAACAGGACGTGTCCTGCCTGACGACATCCCCGTACAAACCGGGAGCCTCCCTTCCCGTCCGTCTCCCACAGCCCCACCATGACAGCCTCCCGCCCAGCACCTGCCGCGAGCAGCCAGGCGGCCGCACCTTGCGCTTGCCAGCCGGATCCAAAGAAACATCCGCCGACGGCGCGGAACACAAGGGTGCGTCCATCCTGCGTTCCTCCATCGCTGGGACAGGCGCGCTAAGTGCCGCACGGGAGGACGCGGGCTGTGAAAGCCATAAACTTTTTATCTGTAAAGCCCTAGGGTTAGCGGCCAGCCACACGAAATTTCCCTTTTTGCAGAGTCGGGAGCGTCACCTTCAACTTCCTAAGCTCACTACACAAAGACATCAAGCAGCTGCATCTGGAAAACGTCTGGCCTGAAGTCTCTCGAGCTTTCAATCTACAGGTTGGCCTCACCGACCTGTACAAACTGCTCTGTGCGGCAAGCAAGCAGCGGCACCGGCAGTAGAATAGCTGTGTATGAGCGGGTCTGGGGCTGTCCAGCTCCAGCTTGCCAGCCGACTGCCAGCCGACTGGCAGAAGCCTGACTGTGGCAGACCGTGCTGCATGTGCCTGCACAGCAGGGGGCACAGGCATTGCTGCTGGCACGTCTCTTAGGAGGTACACAGTTTGTGGTAAAGTAACCTTGTGCTGTTGGGCTGAACAACAGCTTGGCAGCTCTTGGAGTGATGAACTTTCTTCTGTGTCCTATTAGCAAAATGCCTTCACCCACATGTTGTGCCCAGCAGCACGCGTTTGCCTCACCAGCTTTGCAGGCCAACACACATAACTGCTTTGCGGGGCTGGGGGCGGTAGACAAGAGAAATAGCGGACATGCAAGAGCATCCCTTCTCACAACCGGTCTGTTCCTGTTCTACGCTGAAATGCGGCACGACCATGAGGAAAAGCATGCCCAAAAAGCCATGCAATAATGCGCAAACGCGGTGACTGCAGAAACACACCGCGACAGAGAATGCTCACATGACGAGACACTGTAAAACATGCGCAGGCTGTTCACACAGCAGGCTTGCTGCTGCCTGCATGCCTCTTCAGTGCGCCACAGCAAACCTCACAGGCCTTGATGTATGTTCCAACGAGGCCTCGCTTGTGACATGCTCACATGCCCGGGCCGCCGGCCAGAAACCACACACAGACCGATCAAATCCCAATGCTACACCGGGGCCGACCCGCAGCGCTCTCCTGCAGCCACCGGCTGGGCGGTGCTCCGAGCAGACCCAGCCTGCACGGAGCCCCGCCTCAGGCTCCTGCAGGCACACACCATGCACACAGACCCTGCAAAGCCATCACAGTCGCACGCAATGCGATTCTCCAACGGGCGCGTAAGCGGACATTTGACCCCACACGACCCCCGCGCCCTCTGCTGCTCCGCACAGATGTTACACACTCCGGCACACACTGAGGGCCAGAGCGCTCAGCCGCCCGCACGCGCGTGGCCGGCGCAACCAGGGCGTCACAGCGTCGGCCCCAGCGCCTTTATCGCGACGGTGCGCTCGTCCTTGTAGCGCGCGCGCCCGCTGATGACCAGCATGATCGCCTCGGCCAGCCGGTCCTGCGCGCGGGCGGTCACACTCAGGCTCAAGCGTACAGTCTCACGCAGTCCTTGCGAGTGCCGAGCTTCAGCCGGCCATGCAGATGTCTGCCTGCAGGGCGAGGGCGCTGGATGATCGGCCTACAGACACTCGGTCCATACAAGCATCACTGCGAGACCTGGACACTAGCCAGGGTGCGCTGTCCTCATAAGGCATTCTATCCTCTGACTGTGTTGCATGCCGCGCCATTCCCGCCATGGCAGGCCCTTGATCTGATCTGCCTGGCCTGCATAAACCAGCGCATATTCCCATGCTCACGGCGCCACCCGCTGCGCGTGGAGGCCCCGGCCCCTGCCGCGCGCGCGTCGCGCACCTTGAGCACAGGCTTGGACAGGAAGCCGTCCATGCCAGCGGCGAGGCACTCGTCGCGGTCGCGGTCGCACGCATTGGCCGTCATGGCCACGATCGGCAGCGCCATGCCCGCGCGCCGGATCACCTGCGCCGCAGGCACCCGCCAGACCCTCTCACCCCGCCGCCCGCGCAGTCTTCCCTTCGCTTCCGGACGCAGAGGCTGCTGCGTGTGTGTTATCTACAGCTCCGGTGACGCAGCCTTTCGTGACACATGAGCTTGCAGGCGTCAGTGCCAGCCAGCCAGCCAGCGCATGTCAGCCGGAGCCGGCCTCGGCGTAGCTGACCCAGCCGCGCGCGTGTGAGCGCCACGGCGAACCAGGCCCGGCGCGTACTGGCGAGCACGTGTCCTTTTCAGCCGCGTCGGACCGACACTCCTTGTGAGCCGGAAACGCAATCCCGGCTTGAGCTCTGCACCGCTGAACGCGTGCTTGCCCGAGGGCAAGCACGCGCAGGGGCCGCGCGGCGGCAGGGGCCGCGCCTGCGTCGCCTCCACGCCGCCCATGAGCGGCATGGACATGTCCATGAGCACGACGTCGAACTGGCGGCCGTCGGGCGCGCCAGCCGCCACGCGCTGCACGGCCTCCTGCCCGTTGGCGGCCACCTCGCAGCGCAGGCCCAGGCTGGTGAGCATCTTCTTGGCCACCGTCTGGTTGATCAGGTTGTCCTCCGCCAGCAGCACGCGCCGGCCCTGCGCGCGGCCGCGGTAGGGTCAGGGTATGGCCAGATATTCTACGTCTTCTTGGCCACCGTCTGGTTGATCAGGGTTGTCCTCCGCCAGCAGCACGCGCCGCCACAGGCGCGGCAAAGCCACGGCGGCGCCCCGCCCGTGCGGCGGCGGGCGCGCGCCTGCAGCATGGACGTGTCCAGCTTGCGCCGCCGCATCTCCATGCTGGGCCGCATGGACGTCGGCCGGCGGCCGGAGCCGCCCTCGCCCGCCGGCGCGCCCCAGCGGCCGCCCGCCGCCGCCGCCCCGCCCAGGCCGCCCCGGCCCTGCGCGCCGGTGGACGCGCCGCCCAGGAGGCAGCGCTCCATCATTGCCGGCACACGGTCGCCTTGCCCGGCTGCGCCCGCCTGCGCACGCGGCCGCGCCGTGAGTACGGCGCTGCGAGCGGGGCATTTGGCCCTGCCCCGGCCGGCCGCGCCCGGACGGCGCAGGCGCGCGCACGTCCCCATGCAGCATACGCCTCAGCAGCACAACCACCCTGCTGGCAACAACCCACCATCCTGGGTTGACTAACACCATGTGTGCAGCAACGCAGGCGAGGCAGCAGGCAACGCGTCTCACGAAGGGCTTGCATCCAGCGGTCTGCTGCCGGCTAGACACCAGCTCACGGCAGCCTAGGGGTGGGTCCTCCGACAAAGGCGGGGCGCCCACCGCGCCGTGGCACTCCTCGCCCAGGCCCAGCACGGCGTCCATGCCGCGCGGCGACTCGCGCGGCCGCTCGCGCTCCTGGCTGCGCCGCAGCGCCTGGCGCACCTCCTGGCTGTACTGCTGCACCTGCGCGCGCGGGCGCGCGTCAGCCTGCGGCTGGCCGACCGCGCCGTCCGCGCGGCGCCGCCGACAGAGGCACAGAAAGCTCCGGGCCGTCATCCGCGCGTGTCCTTTGACGGTGCCCGCTGCCAGTACTTAACATTATGCCTAGAGCAGCACCAGGGTCACCGCACAGGTATACCTGAGGGTTGAGCGGCAACTTTGCCGCACAATCTGCAGCAGCGCCCCCCGCGAGCAGCCAGGGAGGCACCTGCTCGCTGCTGCGGCGCCCCGCCGGGTTGAGCGCGTCGAACGACAGCAGCGCGCGCGCCTCGCACGCACTCGCCGCCCCTCGCTGCCCGCCTGCTCGGCCGAGTGCATGTCAAGCATTGCCCTAAACATCACCCCAAGTGCAAGATACACATAAGTTCGTCTACCTCTAGCAGCATAGCCCAACACACGCCAGCGGCACGTCACAAAGCGCAACACACACTGCCTCAAGCTTGCTGTTCTCCATATCGTTTTGTAGCAAAGCACTTAAGCCCGCGCGCCTTTAGCGCCCGACGTACAAGCCTGCGCTGACAGCAGCAACAGCCCCGGCCCCACTGCCTCTGAGCATGACAATGACACAGCTCGCGGTCGGCCGGGCCGGGCCGCACCCGCAGCGCAGGCGCCGCCGCCGCCGCGCGCGCCCGCCAGCTCCTGCGGCGCGCCGGGGTCGGCGCCGCCGCGGCCCGCCGCCGGCTCACCCAGGCCGCGCGGCCGGTCCGGCGCAGACGCGCGGCGCTGGCTGGCGCCTGGCGCTGCCAGGTCGTCCAGCCGCGCCGCCGACAGAGCGGCGGGGCTGGACGATGCCAGCCGGGGCGAGTAGCCGCCCTCCGAGGACGCCTGCGCGCGCACGGACGGACCGCGGTGGGCGCGCCGCCGAGGGCTTGGGCGGGGCTCTGGCGCCGGCCTGACAGGCGTGCCAGGGTTGTTGAGGCACTTACATGGCCTGCGGTACCATCCTCGTCACGCCGAACTGCACTTTGGTTGACAAACACAACAAACACAACAATGAGTGCGGCTTCACGACCATAGAAGTGTACGCGTGGCAACCCATCTGCGTGCGCCGCCCAGGCATGCCTGGCCCTGTCGCTGACAGAAAGCCCGTACAACAAACCTGATCCTAGGCAGGGCAACGCAACAAGTCCACACGGCCCACGCCACTCGTGCGGCTGACAGGCAAATTTGCACCAGCCGGGCGCGCGCGCACCCGCACGGGCTCGGAAACGTCGCCCTGGCTGCTGCAGCGTGGCAGGCCGGCCGCGCCCGGGTGGAAGCGCCGGAAGCCGTGCGCGCGCGAGGTGGCCGCGCGCGTGCGCCGCGCGCCCTCCTCCGCGCCGCAGCCGGCGGTCACGTGGCCGTCGGTGTACGCGTCGCGCGTGCTCCAGCTGGCCGTGCGCCGCAGCTCCGGCAGCCTGGCGGCACCGCACGCGGGCGCCGGGTGAGACGCCGCAGTGCCATGGCCGCCGCGCGCGCGCTGGGACGCTCGAGACGCGCTGTGACATGCGCCCGGCCGGGGCAAAGGCGACGCAGCTCGGGCTGTGCCTCTCCGCCTCGCATTGCGCCCAGAGAGGCACATCGACAACGCGCCCAAAAAACACACACCCGTGAAGCTAAACACTCCCCGCCTTGTTTGTCCTCGCACACATCGGTTCTCCCTTGGAGCAACCCGCCCGCAGGCTGGCGCTCAATCTCCGGCACGCCGAGCAGCGCGCCTCGCACGCCGCGCGGCAAGCAGGGCCGCTCGGGGTGTGCAGCGCGCACCGCGAGCGCGGCGGCGGGTCGGGCAGCAGCAGCGGGATGGTGAACCAGAACGTGGACCCGGCGCCGGGCTTCGAGATGGCGCCGATGTGGCCGCCCAGGCCCGCCACCTGCTTGCTGCAGATGCTGAGGCCCAGGCCGGTGCCGCCCCGCGAGCGCGGGCGCCGCATCTCGTCCTCCGTGCCCTGTCACCCCCGCGCGCGCACGCAGGGTCAGATGCAGGTTAGGTTGCAGCGAGCCGGGACCACACGTCATTTCAATGTGTTAGCACGGAGAGCAGCACAGTCGACACGGACTTTCCTGCACAACTTGAGGATTCCGGGCCGCCGCGGCGCGCCTGCACGTACTCCTTGAAGAGCCGCCGCAGGCCCTCCGCAGCCACGCCGCAGCCGGTGTCGGCCACCTCAAACACCAGCCACTGCTTGTGCTGCGCGCGCAGCGCGCCGCCGGCGCCGGCGCCGTCGGCGCCGCCGGCGCGCTCGGCCTCCTCCGCGCTGCGCGAGACCACGGAGTTCCAGCCGTCGGCGGCCGGCGGCAGCGCGCGCATCATGCCGTTGCCGCCCTTGCCGCTGCCGCCACCGCTGCCGCCGCCGCCGTTGCCGCCGCCGCCGCCGCCATTGCTGCCGCTGTTGCCGCCGGCGCCGCTGCTGGCGCCGGCGCCGCCACCACTGCCGCCGCCGCCGCTACTGGACACTTCCTTTCGGTCGCGCCCGCCATTAGCTCCGCTCTCGCCGCCGCGGTCCCCGTCGCTGCCAGTGCCGCCCGCGGTCCCGCTGTCCTGGTCCCCTTGTTGGTCCCCCCGCTCACTTCCAGCGCCTGCGTCCGACCCCCCGCCACCGCGCTCGGCAGGGCGGCCGCTACCGCACGCTGCCGCGCCCGCCTCGCCACGTTCGCTGGTGGCAGCACAGCGCTGCGCGCGGCCGGGCCCGAGGGCGGCCGCAGCGCCGCCGCCGGCCTCGTCGCCGCTCGCGCTGCGGTCGGAGCCGTCGAGCGCGTCAGCGTCGGTGCCAGAGGAGCCTTCGCCCGAGCGCGACGCCTCGTTGGAGCTCTGCGCGGGCGCCGGGCGCGGTTTGTGAGCATCCCTGCCCACTAGCAGTATCGCTAACAGGGCTGCCTCTATGTATGAAGGAGCAACAGCCCTCGCCCCAAACCTGGCCTCGCCGAAGGCTCGGCACAGGAGCGGCACGAGATTGAGCGGGGCCGCCGCGCGGGCCGCCGTGCGAGCAGCACCCCGCGCAAGCGCAAGCACCAGAACCGCGGGCTCCCCACTTCTCACGCGCCCCGCGGCCCCACGGCGCGAAATACGAGCGGCGTAAGCCCCACGCGACGCCGGCGCCCGCGCCTGCTCACCACGCTCTCCAGGCATCCCTCGCAACGGCTGCTCGCTCCAAGCACATTCGCGAAGACCCGCACCCCCCGACTGTCCCGCCCAGCCCATACACAAGCAAGCGACTCTGCGCGCGCACCGAGGAGCCCAGGCCGGAGCCGGGCCAGCGGGCGGGCGGGCGGCGGCCGCCCCGCTCGCGGCCGCCGCAGCAGCTGTGCGCCGCGTCGGGCGTGCCGGGCGCGTCCGCCGCGCTGGCCTCCGTGATCGCGCTGTCCAGTGACGAGTGGCGCGCCTTGCCGCGCGCCGGCGCGCCCGCCTCCAGGCTGCCCGGCCGGCCCTGCGCACAGAGCGGCGTCCCTCAGCGGCCAGAGCAGGGCAGGAGCGCTGTGCACCGAACCCGCTGTGCAAAGAGCGCCCTCTCATGCAAGCAGGCCTCCGCGGAAGACTGTCTAGCTGACAGCGCGGCCGGCCCGGCGACCACCAGGCTGCCCGGCCGCCCCGCGCCCGAGGTGGCGCGCGTGCGCATGCACTCAAGTCTGCCGCCTACACGGGCCGCCCGTGCTCGCCCATGACTTGCGCGCGAACGGCCTGCCGCCCCTGGCGGACGGCGAGCCAGGTCTGCGCGGACACGCCCCCAGGCACCCCTGCCTTCACCCTATCCCTTGGCACACACGCAGGGCGCAGGGCGGCGGCCCGGCCGCGCCTCCAGGCTGCTGAAGCGCCGCGCGCCGCCGCTGCCGCCGCTGAGCCGCCGCCACGCGCGGCCGCCAGGCGTGGACGCAGAGCTGCAGCAGCTCGCGCTGCGGTGCTGCGCGGCCTGCGCCGCCTCGAAGCTGACGCGCCGGGCGGACAGCGACGACGTGCGCTCGGGCTTCGCGCCGAGCTTCGCGCCTGGGCCGGCCGTGAGGCAGGAGCCTGCGCCAGCGCAGCCCGACGGCGGCGCCACTGCCGTGTCGGGTTCCAAGTCCGGCGGCCGCTTGAGGCGCGCGCGCGGCGCGAGCGCCGGCGCGGCGGCCGCGACGGCCGCGGCCGCGCAGGCCGGGCCCGACACGGCGAGCAGCGCCTGCGGCGCACCGACGCCGCCCAGCGCCGAGACGGCGGCGGGCGACGTGGGCGCCGCCGCCTCCAGCGAGCTCGGCCGCGAGCCCGCGGGCGAGCCGGGGTGCGCAGCGGCGCTCCAGCGGGGGTGCGCCGCGCCGGCCGAGTAGAGCGCCGACGCCATGGGGTCCACCGCCTGACCCCGCCCGACCGCCTCAGCACGCTAGCATCAGGCAGAGCGCAGCGCCGTGGAGCCCTACTACCAAATGCCTCTCTGCTCAGGCGGTCTGCCCATTGGCAATGCATCATGCCCTGCTCATATGCAGGGCCGCCAGCTGCCAACCTCAACATGGCCGCTGGCCCACTGCCTCACTGCCTCACCAAGCCCGCTCTGCATGCGTATGCATTTCGTAAAGTGACGCGTGCGCCGCCTGCAACTTGGACGCCCAGCCCCAGGCGCACACGGCCTGTGGCTCGCACCTGCGTAGGCGCGCCCGCCGGCGCGCGCGCCGCGCCCAGCGTGCCGCCGCCCAGCATGCCCAGCAGCGCGACCGCCGCGCCCGACCCCGCCCGCTCGTCCAGGCCCAGGCCGGCGCCTGGCGCGCCGTGCGCGCCGGGCGCGTCCCCGGGCGCGCGCGCGCGCGCCGCTGCGTCGGCGGCGGTTGCCGCCTTGGCCGCGGCCGCCAGCGAGGCCGCCTGGGCGCCGAGCGTGGGCTTGGGGCTGGGCCCGACGGGCGCGCGCGGGTCCAGCGAGCCCGGTGGCGAGCGGCCCGCAAACGTGCGCGCGTCGTGCGGGCACGGCCGGTAATTGGGCCCCGTCACGGTCACCTGCGCGCGGCGGGGCCGCCGGCGTCAGCGCCGCACGCGCGCGCGCTCCTGGGCGGGCACGACGCAGAGATTCACACTCATTGAGAGGTCAGGTCGGGGGTTCAAGCTGCAACCCCAGCACACCCTGCACCCAGCGCTCTATGTCCTTTGCCAGGGCTGTGTACCTTTGGCAGACAGGACGGCGCTGTGTATGCAAACAGGGAGAGAAGGGATACGATCGCAGGTGCTCAACCACGCTCGGGAGGCAGAACGCAGCCGCGCGAGCCAGCACCCACGGACCCAGCCCGCCAGCTATCCCACGTCCAGGCCGGGCGCCGCGCGCACCCGCAGCGAGATGGCGCCGGCCTTGGTGAACTTGGCCGCATTGGTGTACAGGTTGAGCAGGATGCCGCGCAGGCGGTCCGGGTCGCCCAGCAGCGTGTCCGGCACGCCGCACACGGCGGGCCGCAGCAGCTTGACCGGCGCGCCGCGCCCGATCATGGCCTCGATGATGCAGTGCACGTCGCTCACCAGCTCCTGCGCCCCGGCGCGCGCATCAGCTGTCAGTTCTGCCAGAGCTCGGGTTCTTCCACCCTCGCGCTCCAGGGCCTGTGTTCCGAGTCGGTGCCCGAGTGCAGCATCGGGGCACGGTGCCCATGTGCTCCACGACCAAGCCCTTCACGCCCGCCCAGCTAGAGCGCCCGACCCCATCCCGCGCCCAAGCCTTCACTCACACGCACGTCAGCGAGCCGCTCCCCGGCGCACTCGCCCGCGCGCGCTGCACTCAGACGCCCCCTCGCGCCCGCGCGCGCTCGACGCAAGGGTGACGCGGGCGCGCGCGCCTCCACGTCCATCTCGGTGCGCACGACGTCCAGCTGCTTGCCGGCCTCCATCTTGAAGAAGTCCAAGAAGTTGGAGACGGTGGAGAGCAGGATGGAGCCGGAGACGCGGATGGTCTTGGCCAGCTCGCGCTGCTCCGCGCCCAGCGGCGTGTCCAGCAGCATCTCCGCGCTCGCCAGGCAGCCGTTGAGCGGCGTGCGCACCTGCGCGGCCGCGGCAGCGCGCTTGATGAGCTACGCGCGGTGTGCGCGCGCGGGCGCCACGCGGGACGGCGCGGCGCGGCGCGCGCGCATACCCGCCGCCCGCGGCGCTCTTCCTACCCGAACCCATCAGCAGGCCAGAGCGCCGCGCGGCAAGCACGGCGCGCGCCTCGCGGCGCGTCAGGCTCGCTGAACGCGCCCGGCTGGCCCGCATGCCATCCCTCTCGCACCGCCCTGCACGTGCTGGAGTCCCATCACATATAGCGGCCGGCCCCGGCGGGCCGGCGCGCCTCATGGCACATGAGGCTCATGAACTCGCTCTTGGCCTCGTTGGCGGCCTTCTCGCGCGCGACCGTCAGCGCGCGCTGCGCCGCCTGCGCCTGCGCGCCCGCGAGCGCGCGCTGCGCGGCCGTGCGCGCGCGCGCCTCCTCGATCTCCTTCTCCGCCGCCGCGCGCGCCAGCTGCGCGTTGGCGAACATCTGCCTGCGCGCCGCGCCGCGCGGGGCCCACTCAGCGCCGGGCCGCCCGACACACGGCAGCGCATTGCCTGCGGTGGCGCACGGCAGGCGCGCGCGCTTGCCAGCACTGCAGGCAGCAGACAGCAGCCTTGACCGCTCACGGCGGCGACGCTCGCCGGGGGTGCGGCGGGGCGCATGCGCGGGCGCGTGCACATCCCCGCCGATGGGGACAGGGCGGCCAAGGCGGCGCCGTGCTCTTAGAGCGCCGCGCCTGCGGTACGAGTCGGCCAGGAAGGACATCAGCGCGCCGGTCGCCCAGGCGCAAGTCAGGTGCACGTCCGCGTCGCGCGGCAGCACGTCGGCGAGCGCGATGTTGACGCCGAACGGGTGCACGCCGCGCAGCACGCCGGCAGCCAGCACCAGCAGCAGCGGCGCGGTCAGCACCGCCGTGCCCAGCAGCCAGCGGATCTTCAGCAGCGAGGTGGTGCAGATGAGGAAGAAGCAGGCGAACTGCGTGCGTGCAGGGATTCAGGGAAGGGTTAGGCGCGGCCGCTCCGATCCCCGCTGTCAGCATATGCTTGCGCGGGCACGCGCCCGGGAAAGCCACGCCCTGCTGGCGCAGAGGCCAATGGACAGCCGCTGCGCCTGGCCGCAGCTGCGCAGCAGTGCAGACAAATACGGCATGCATCTAGTCAGGCACCGCAGCGCCACGCGCCGCCGCGCGGCCACCGGCACGGCCGGCCGGGGCGCACCGCGTAGTCCTGGGAGCGCTCGGGCAGCAGGCTGAGCAGCAGCGTGCATATCGCCGTCGCGACGACCACCGAGAGCAGCAGCTCCTCCTGCGGCACGCGCGCGCCCGCTGTCAGGCACCAGCGGGCCCACAGGCGGTCATTGCCCTAGGTCAAACCTGGGGCACACGGGGCGGAGGCCAATGGGTACGCGCTCTGTCACTGTGAGCTGCGCAGGCGCTGGCCAAACACCACAGACGGGACGCCGACGCGGCCACGCTCAGCACATGCCCAACCGCGCCCGCCGCGGCAGCGCTGGGCACCCCTCGCGCGGCCGCCAGAGCCGGCTGCGCGGCCGCGCGCTCTCCGCAGCGCCGCGCCGAGCGGGCGCGCGCCTGGTAGCCGGCGCGCACGGTGCAGCGCGAGCGGCGGTTGATGAAGTGGATGGCGCCGTACAGCGCCACCATGTTGGTCAGCTGCGGCAGCAGCGAGACCAGCATGGCGAGCAGCCCGCCCGGGCCGCCCAGGATCGCGCGCGCGCCCAGCCGGAACGTGTACGTCACGATGTCGAAGCAGAAGATCGCGATCAGCACCGGCCAGCGCTCCTTCGCGACCTCCGCCATGAACTGCGCCTCCAGGCCTGCGCGCGCAGGCCACGCCGCTCGCGCCTGCGCCACTCGCGCCCGCATGCAGGCCGCGTCCCACGGCGCGCCGCCGCCTGACCGAGTCACACGACGCGCCGCCGCCGGACCGACTACGGCGCGCCGCCGCCGGACTGGGCTCGGCTTGCGCGCAGGAGGCCCCAGCCACACATGCCACACGCCCAGCGCGTGAGCTTACCAGACAGGCGCGCGCTGCAAGCGTGCTCCGCTTCCGGGCCGAGCGGGCTCGGCCGTGCGGCCCTGCAGCGAGGGCTTGCCAGGCAACGCGCGAGCAGCAAGGCCCAAACAGCGCACAACCAGGGACGGCGCAGGCGGAGCATGCGCCTGCACACCAGCTCTGACGTGACTGCGTGACCCCAGCGCAGCGCAGGCGCCCGAAAGCGCGGCGGCCGCACCGCGCGAGCGAAAGGTCAGCGTGAGCGGGTGCATGGTCAGCTCGCGCTCGTTCTGCTCCAGGAAGCTGAGCGCCTCCATGGACAAGTGCGGCCCGCGCGCGCCGCCGGGCGCCGCGGCGTCCTTCCCCGCGGCCATGCCTGCGCGCCGTGCGCGGCGCGGCGCCTCAAACCCGGGGCAGGCGCATGCAGCGCAGTGCGCGCGCCCGCGCCGCGCGACCGGCCCGGTGGCCCCGCCGGAGCTCGCCGCACGCGAGCGCGGCCCTGCTCGGCGCCGGCAAGCGCAGGCGGGCCTGCCGTCACGCGCGCTCGGCACACACAAGGCGGTTGCGGACGCGCTGCGGCCCACTCGCTGCGTGCGGCGCTGATATCTGCCGCACGGCGCCGCCGCAAACCCGCTGTGACGGAGAGCCTGCACAGGGAGGCGCAGCGCCGCTGCACACGGCGCGACCGCGCCGGCCTCCGCCCGCGGCCATATCAAGGGACGACTCTCCCGCAGCCAGGTCTCCCTTGCTTGCAGCCGTCGAGCCCACCAGCCTGCCTGGGCTCTCACCTGCGGAGTGCCGCATGGCTGCACAAGCAGTCTCACGCCACGCCCACGCTCCCGGCTCGCCGGCTCAGCCCCATGCGCACGGGGCAGGCCACACAAAACCCGGCCCGTGGCCCGGCAGCCGCTGCCCGCTCCTCGCCTCGCCTTGTCACGCCCCGTCGCCGGTCCGGCAACCCCCTGATCGCTTCTAACCAGCTGGCGGAGCTGCTGGGCCCAGTGTCGCAGCCCCACAAGAATCGGGGATCGCGCTGCTCCTGTCAAGCCTGTCAAGACAAAGCAGTCGGTCAGCAGGAAGCAGTAGCTGACGCGTGTGGGCGCGACACGCCCTCTTTGGAAGCTTTGCTGCTGCGCAGATTGCTTCTGCCAGCCCTAGAAAGGCTTTAGCAAGAGCCTGCCTCACGGAGCGGAAAAGGAAATCAAAGGCCAAAGGCAAAAGAAGGGGGGTGGGGCAAGCCATGAATCCGCTCACGCAGATCAAGAACACGCAGAAGGCGACGCAGCGCGAGGTCGCCGCAGGCTTCTCCGAGTCCGCGTCCTGGCACGCCAAGTTCCGCCACTCTGCCTACATCTTCGTCGGCGGCCTGACCTACACGCTCACCGAGGGCGACCTGTTGGCCGTCTTCTCCCAGTATGGCGAGGTGGTGGACGTCAACCTGGTCAGGCGAGCGCGTACAGCGCTCTCTTACCGCCTGTGAACTGTACCACCGACCACAGGCTGTGGTGCTTGTCGCTGCTCTGTTTGGCGCCACAGACAGGCAGCCGCCACAGTGTGGCGGGGTAAAGAGCACAAGCAACAAAGCTGCCACCTGCGCTGCACTTGCAGAACGCCATGCTGTGCAGAGGTAACGAGAGCGGGACACAGCAGCGGTCTGGTGTGGACCAGCGAAGGACGCTGCTGGTCTGTGCAAGCCCGAGCTGCGCGGCCGCTGCTCGGCTCGCCCCTCCTTCCTTCTGGATCTCAAAGCGCTGGCTGCGCAGGGACAAGGAGACGGGCAAGCAGCGCGGCTTTGCCTTCCTGGCGTACGAGGACCAGCGCAGCACGGTGCTGGCCGTCGACAACCTGAGCGGCGCGCGCGTCGCCGGGCGCATCGTCAAGGTGGACCACGTCGACAACTACAAGGTCAAGTGCGCCGAGGTGGGTCACTCCCTTGTCGGGCGCCGCACACAAGCGCCCGCTAGGAGCGCCTCCACGAAGCAGACGACTACGTCTTGGAGCTCGTGTCTGCGCCGACCCTGTGCCGTCCTTGTATGGTTGCGCACCAGTGCGAGTGTCCTCACAGAGCAGCGGCGCTTGTGTCTTTGCTGCTGAAAAGGGATCGGCTGGGGTCCCTGCTGGGCGCAAGTGCGGCTGCGGTCGCCGCAGGTGGAGGGGCGAGCGGTGTCCGAGTCCGACGACGAGGACGGCGCCGGAGCCGCAGAGGCCGCGGCGCAGGCGGCGGCCGTCGCAGCGGCTCAGGCGGACGGCGCCAACGTCGTCGTGGAGAGCGCCGGCCGGCCTAGCGCAGGTGCGGCGCGCTTCAGGCGTGGCGTGCAGGCTCATGTCCTTGCACTTCGCAGACTAAGAGCGTGTGCCCGAGGCGTCAACCTTGCTATGTGCGCGACAGCCCGCCCACCTGCCCCATCCCGCAGCCTACCCCCTTCCAGTGCGGCGCGTCATGCACGCCAGCTTGCAGGCACACGCGCCAAACCCCGGAGTGTCCAAGACGGATCCAGAGACTCCCTGTTTCAGCGTGCCGGCTTGACGAGGGGCGGCTCGGCGCCGGCCAGGCGCGCCGGGCGGAGGGGCTGCGGGCGGCGACGCGCCATGGGCCAGCAAGTCCTCTGTGTTCGCGCTGCTGCGGGAGGAGGTGCCGGCTCGGGCGCAACCCAAGGGACCCCCCCGACCGGGCGCGCCGCCGCTGCCCGGGCCGCCGCCGCTGCCTGGCGCGCCGGCCGCGCGCGCGGCAGCCAAGGAGCCCAAGGGTGAGGCGAGGGTGAAGGACAAAAAGGCCAAAAAGGAAAAGAAGGAGAAGAAGGTGCGTCGCCGCTTGAGGCAGGCCTGACGCCCCGCTCACGTTCATATGGTACATCAGGGCGGCTGCATGTGGCTGCCGTGTCATGGATGACAGTGCTGTTGTGAAAGAGGCGGGGCAGGATGGCCACTTTGTCCGTTTTGACGTTGCGCGCTGGCGCCAGCTGTTCGTGTCAGCGCCTGGTGCGCGTGAGGCTCGGGCTCTGCGCAGGAGAAGAAGAAGAGGAGGAAGCTGGATGGTGCGGCGGCCGCGCCGGCCAGCGACACCGACCCGGACGCGGACGCGGATGCGCCCTCCAGAGGGGACCTGGGCCCGGGGGCCGCGCGAGTTGGGCCAGGCCATGGCGGCGGCGCGGCGGGCGCGCGGCCGCAGCACCACGCCAGCGAAGGGGCCGCGGCCGCGCGCGCGGGGCACGCAGTGTGGCGGCCCGAGGCCGCGGGCCCGGCAGGCAGGCAGGGCCCAGACCGGGCGGCGCAGGGCAGGCCGGCGCGCAGAGGGCAGGCTCCGGCGGTTGGGAGGGCGGCCGCGGCCGCGGCGACGAGGGCGCCTCAGAGCCGAGCGGTCGGCGCCCCCACGGCGGCGAGCATGGCCGGGAGGTGAGGCACAGGGATACGGACAGGGACAGGGGACCGGGCCCGGACCAGGCGCCTGCACGTAGGCACGGCGGAGCGCATGGTCGGGATGACGAGCGCCGGGGCTCGCCGAGACGCGAGGGGCGGCATGAGCCCGGGTACAGGGACGAGGGCGGCCGCGAGCGGCGCGGCGCTGGCAGGACGGGCGGCGAGCGCGGGGCCACAGAGCGGCGCAGCAACGGGCGGCTGGGCAGGGATGGGGAGGCAGCAGACGAGCGCGGCGACAGGCAGCCTAAGAGGTGATGGCTTGCATGGCAGCCATGGCCGCAGGCCGTGAGCTGCATGCTTCTTCAGTGCGCCTGGTGCTATACGCTGGTCGTGCTGTGTGTAAGCGACAAAGCAGGCAGGCAAGGCGCCGGACTGGCACCGCGCGGCAGGCGTTGCATGCGGGACGCGCTGGTCATGCCCACAGACACAATCTGTTATAGGTCTTGCTAAAACGCACATAGGTCTCAGGTAGAACCTTGGCACATGAAGCATCTGGCACACTGAGGACGCCCCACTGTATCTTTTACATATACAGAGCATCAGCGGGGCCTTTCCTCCCTTGGCCCTCAACTCACAGCCAAAACCACTGCATGCACAAGCAAATACTATGTCCGGTCGACGCTCGGCGGTGACAGGCCTGGCGCTGCTGGACCCCGTCCCCCCCGCCGCCCCGCTCAGTGGCGCGCGCGCTTGGTCAGCCGGCTCAACGGCCGCGGCGGCGCGCCCGCGGGCGGGCTGCGCACGTCGTCCTCCACATCTTCCTGCGCCCCATTCCGCGTGCTGCGCCCCCCCGCCTCGCCCTCGGCGCCCGCCGGGCGGCCCGCCTTGCGGCTCGCCCTCCGCGCGGCTGCGGCCGCGGGCGCGGCCGCGGCCTCGGAGTCGGGCTCAGGGCCCTGCGCCTGCTGCTGCTGCGCGGCCAGCTGCGCATCCAGCGTCGCCAGCTGCGCCTGCAGCTCCTCCAGCTGCTCGCGGCTCTCCGCCTCGGTCGCCTCCGCCGCCTGCGGCCACGGTCGCCATGTTGCTATGCAGCGGGTGGGCAGCAACCCACAGTGGCAGCCACCACACCAGCCCCTGCCCGTCCTTGACTCATACCAGCCTCCCCTCATGATGAGCGCAACACAGCCATAAAACTATATTGTCATGTGCGGACAAGGGCGCCTCATGCAGGCTGCATGCCGGGCAACTGCGCGGCGACTGCTTGGGCTGAGCCGCGGCCCCGGCCAGCAGGGCCAGCAGGCGCTCGCTCAGCACTGGAACGTGAGGGAGTCTTCGCGTTCGTCGACTGCACCGCGCGCGCGGCGGCCTGGCCCCGGCAATATGACCCCTTTCAAACCCCAGCCCTAGCTCCTCGCATCCGGGGCCGCACCGCGCGCGCGGCGGCCTGGCGCTCGGCAGCGGCCTCGGCCGCGGCCAGCGCGGCGGCCAGACCGTCCAGCGCCTCGGCCTGCGCGGCCGCCTGCGCGTCGGCGCCGCTGTCGCCGGGCGGCGCCGCGCCGAAGCGGTGGCTCAGCTGCGCGAGCGGCGGCGGCGCGAAGCTGCTGCCGGAGACGATGCCCTTGGACGTGATGCGCCGCAGGTCCAGCGTCAGGCAGTCCGACATGCCCGCGCGCAGCCGCTGCGCGCGCGCAGGCGCAGCCGCTCGGCCTGCTGCATGCTTGATTAAGGAGCCCACGACAAAAGGTGCGCCGCAGGTCCAGCGTCAGGCAGTCCGACATGCCTGCGCGCAGCCGCCGCGCGCGCGCGCGCTCGCTCGGCCTGCTGCATATCAGACGTGCAGAAACTCTTGATAAAGGGGCGTTCGGCCGAGCTTCACGTGCGCGGCTGCTGGGGCTGCTTCCGTGCATGATGCGCTCATTGCGGCCATGCCTAGCAGGTCCAGCGTCAGGAGGCTTGACAGCCCTGCGTCCGGCCTGCTTTCCGCGCGCGCGCGTGCCGCCCCCACCGCCTCTGATGCAGACCGCCAGCTTCTCGGGCATGGGCTGGGCGACGCCAGATCTCTGCGATACTTGCTGTTAAAATGTGCTGTGACCTGGCTGCGCCCTGACGGCCACGACCAGACGGGTGCGCAGCAGCTCGAGCTGGAGCGCGCGCCTGGGTGCAGAACTCGCGGTAGGCCGAAGCATCATCCAGCGTCTCAAACACCTGCCGCACAGGCCCGGGACCTTCAGCAGCCGGCGCAACGTGCGTGAGTGCGGACAAAGGCATCCGCACGCAGCCTGCCCCTCCTCATCTATGCACAGTAGGCTGGGTCCAGCTGGCGCGCTGGCAAGGAGCTGCGGTGCGGGAAGCGGCCACGAGCGTGTTTCCAGCCTGCCCGCGCACAGCGCAAGAGTTCAGACACGGGGTGTGGCGCGCCAAGGACAGGGCGCGGGGAGAAAGGGGGCCGCGCGGCGGGCGCGCCAGCACGGAGCCGAGCAGCGGGAAGAGCACGGCCGCGCGCAAGCCCGGGCGCGTCGGCCGCACCAGGTTGACCGCGTACCCGCAGCACCCGGTCGGCCAGTCGTCCGGGCCCAGCTCGCCGTCCGGGGCGCCTGCGAGGTTGCGGCCCAGCGTTAGGGCCCAGGGTTGGCACCCAGGGTTTGGGCCCAATGCACCCATGGCTCAGCACGTGCTGCAGCTGCACGCTTGGATGTTTGCGCCCTGCAGCTGCCCGCCCCAGCGCCTGCAACCAGCTTGCCCTTGCGCGCCCGGCAGCTCGGCGTGACGCGCTGCTGCTCGCAGCAGCGCGCACCGCGGATGCAGCATCTCGCGCGCCTCGACTTGGGGGGCAGCAGCGCAGACCGCCATGCCTGCTCAGGGCACGAGCAGGCGCGTTGCCCGTACACCATGTGTGATTCGCAAACCGCGTCCCCATGCGTGGCTGCCTGTGGCTGGAAGCCCTGCTAGCTGCCCCCGCCCGCCGGGCACCTAGCCGCTGGGGCCCAGAGCGCTGCGCCCGAGTCGCCCTGGACCCCCGGCACCAAAACCCGACACGGCGGGCGGCGCGCACCGCGGCGCGAGCGCTGCAGCGCGCGGCTGTGCGGCAGCGGCAGCGGCAGCGCCGGGTCCGTGCCCGCGCACGCGGCCGCGACCAGCCGGTGCGCGGCCGCGCCCGCGCCCGCCCAGCCGGGTGCCTCGCCGGCGGCCGCGCCCGCGTACGCCAGCGCGGCGCTCAGCGGCAGCATGTCCGGCTGCGGCAGGCCCAAGCGCTCCAGGTCCGCCTGCAGGCGCCGCCGCGCCTCGGCGTCCCTGAACCCGCGCCGCACGGAGGTTTAGGGAGGGTCAGGGTCGGTTCAACCCCGACCGCGACCGGCCTGGCGCTGCCGTGCGCCTGTACGGACGGTGCCCTTTGCGGGCTTGGCCGGCAGCACGTCCGCCTGCGGAGGACCTTTTGTCCCCATTGCAGAGGGACGGTGCCCCAGCACGGCCGCGCGCCTGCGCATATCCTGCAGGCCAGGTCGTGGGGCGCCGGGCGACGAGCCACCTGAGCATGCGGCAGGAGGCGCCGCCCGTGCACAGCAGGCACGGCGTGCACATCGCCACGCTGTGCTCCAGCATGGACACCATGCCCCCGTTGTCTGACTACGGCCGCGCAGCTGGGAGGGACAGGGCGAGGGAAGGGTAGGGTTGGGGCACCGGATGACGAGCACGTCGAGCATGCCGCGGAAGGCGGTGGACAGCAGGCGCGCGAGCGGCTCGTCGTCCACCGTGGCCAGGCCCGCCAGCACGCCGACCACGCCCGGGTCGCCGCCGCCCAGGCAGCGCGCCAGCGCGCGCACGGTGCGGCTGGCGGGCGGGCCGTACCGCGCGTCCACCTGTGCGCGCTCGCTGGTAAAGCCCGGAAGAAAAGGTGAGAGGAAGTGGAAGGCCGTGGTGGCAGTGCCTGGGCTCGAGCGGCAGCGGCGAGGTTGGCGCCACGTGGGGCGCACGCGCTCAGCTGGGCGGACACGGCGGCTGTGCATGCCCACACGCGCCCAGGCAGGCCTGTTCACGGACACGTCGCGACCGCCGCTGCAAGCTGGCCGCAGAGCATGGTTAGCCGCGTCCCACAGGCCTGACCAAGGCCGCCATGCAACCGGACAGAGCGGGCCGCGCGGCAGACGCGCACCGCGGGCGCGGCGCCGGTGCGCCCCGCGCCATCGTCGGCGCGCAGCCGCTGCGCGGCCGCCGCCGCGGCCGCCGAGTTGACGGGCGGCTCCCCGCGCACGCGCGTGCGGTTTTCAGTCACGCGCTTCTGGGCGCAGCGCAGCTCCTTCGCTGCGGCCTGGCGCGCACGGGCGCGACAGACGTGAGGGCGCAGCCGTGCGGCAACCACGAGCGCGCGCGGCGCCGCTGCCGCCCCTGCATAGGCTGCTCTTTGCGCACGCGGGCGGAGCACTGATCGCGCCTCCTGGGCGCCGCACAACCCGCTGTGCGACGGCATGCATGCACGCGCGCACAGTGGTCCTTCCTCCTTGCGTGATGTGAGTACGGGCTAGCGCATGGCGAAGCAGATGCCGACGGAGGAGCGCTTGGCGCACAGCAAGCCCGGGGGTGTGCCCGCAGGCGCCAGGGCGCGCGCCCCGGCGGCCTTGCCGGTGCCCGCCAGGCGCCCCGCGAGCGCGTCGCGCCGCGCGGCGAGCGCGGCCTGCCGCTCCGAGAGCGCCCGGATGGCCTCGAGGCGCCCGGCGTTGTCCGAGAAGAGCGCGGCGCAGGTCCACGCGGCGGCCCAGCGCCTGCGGGGCGGGGACGGCGTGCGGAACGCGGTGCGGACGGCCTCGAGCGCGCGGCCGACGGCGCCTCCGAGCGCCGGGCGCGTCCTGGAGGCGGGTCGAGCGCGGGTGCAAGGCACGGACAGTGGATCGTGCGAGAGGCAATGCGCACGCCCACCACAAGCTCGATGCGATGCATGTGTGAACTGCACATGAATCGGTTCCCGGAGCTGAGCGGGCCCGCACGCGTCGGCGCCCAGCCCGGAGGCCTCGGCGAAGAGCTCCACCACGAGCGCGCCGGGCGGCGCGTCGGCGGGCGCGTCGGCGCCGGCGCCCACGCGCCCGGACCGCTCGGCGAGCGCGACATCGCCGAGGAAGACGCGCCCAGCGTCGTCGGTTGCCTGCTCGGCGGCCGCCTCCGGCGCAAGCTCCAGCACGGGCAGCTCGCTGCCCGGCGGGCCTGCCGCAGCCGCTGACAGGGTTTTGCGTGAAATGGTTTAGGGTAGGAGTAGGGTATGGCTACCCGTCACCCTATCGCATGGCAGACATAGCGACCCCCAAGGAACCACCATGGGGAGGGAAGTATGCTCACGCAGTGGGTACGTGCTCGCCATGTCACGTCATAGGTAGGACCGCTGTGTGCGGGGCTAACAGCTCGGGAGGCCACAGAAAAGACGAGGGGCCTCGCCTTCGCCGCCGCCCGGCCAGCGCAAGCCCAGGCGCACGCGCACGCCGCGCGCGGCAGTCGCATTGCCGAACGCGTCGCGCAGCTGCAGCGCGGCGGCGCGCAGCAACCGCCGGCCGCCCGCGTCCGCGCCGTTGGTGGCTGCCGGCCGCGCGCGCGGCGGCGGCGGATCCAGCGCCAGCGCCACCGGCGGGCCCGCCGTCACCTAAATGCATTTCCCAAGCGTGTCGTTGCACACGCACGACGCACGCGTATACGCTCGCACAAGTGTGCAAGCAGGACAGCATTCGTGAGGATCTTGCAGGCTCCTGGATGGTCATTGCTGAGCTGTGCGGTCAACGCGCGCCGGATGCAAAATACAGGCGAGCAGCCTCACACTGCAACCTTCTGGGCACTGCACGTGCCTGAAAGCATCCGCCCAGGCCAGAGTCGCAAAGTGAAGCAGTTTGCAGGGGAAAGGGCGGAGCGCGCGCCTGGAACGTCATCGCGGGGCTGCGCAGCGAGGCGTCGCGCTTGGCGAGCGCGCGCGCGAGCGCCGGCCGGCCCTCCTCCCATTCGGCCGTGGCGGTGTACTCGCCCGCCGCGCGCAGCTCGTCGCTCGCAAACTCAAACGTGCGCATGCCCTCGGCCAGCGCTGCGGGGCGCACGCCCTCGGGCTCAGCTTTCCTAAAACCCCACAGCATGCACAGCAGGCTCATCAGTGCCAGCTTGCATGTTTCCTGGCGGGCCATGGTGATGAGGGTGACACAAGAGGTCACTGACGCCTGCACATTGTGGCGCACCAGCTTCGTCCAGGCGCAGGAGCTCCGACTCGGCGCGATTACCGCTGGGCGGCACCAGCCGCACGGCCAGGTGCGCAGCCGCGGCCGCCGCCGGCAGCGGCGCGCCGTCCTCGGTGTCGACGGCCACGGCGAGCGCGGCGGGGGAGCCCGCGGGCAGGGCCAGGCCCGCGGCGCCCGCAGCCGGCGCGGCCGGCCGCAGCGCCAGGCCGGTCACCGCGTTGCTGGGCGCCAGCTCCAGCGTCAGCGTCGCGTCGCCCGCCACCTGCCGCGCGCGGCTTGGGTCGCCCGCCATCTGCCGCGCATTCCTGCTTCTATCCTATACCCTTGCCATGGTCAGCTCAGCCAGTAGGCTTGCCCTCACCAAGCGGGGGAGATATCTACCCGCATGTTCCCCAGCACAAGCGAGTTGCTTTGCATCATGCCACGCGTGCGGCGCTCGCCGGCGCGGCCCGTCGCATGCAGGCAGGAGCTGGGAAGAGGCGAGCCCAGGGCGGGGGCGCGCCATCTGCACTTCACTGCCGCAGCATCTCATCAGGCTGACGCATGACCTCTGACGACACTCCCGGTGTGGGACTGGGATTATTGCTGTCCCAACCCTGTACTCCACGCCTGGCCCACAGTGCGGCGGCGCGCGCGCCTTGCGGCTAGCAGTCTTGGCGGCGAGCGAAAACGTTCCCGGGCGCTCGGCGACGATGCGCACGTCCTTGAACAGCGCGACGCCGTCGCGCACGCGCGCGCGATTGCCGCCCGGCACGCCAGTCGCCGCGGCCGCGCCGCTGCCGTCCGCGGCCACTGCGCTCGGCGCCAGTTGCACCTGCACATGGCACGCATGCAGGCCTCGGCACAGTCCCCGCCGGAATGCTTGGAAGTCAATTAATGGATGAAGAGGCGGCGGAGGCACGCCCGTCGTTGCTGCCAACATCCTTCGGCTGCCCGCCATGCGCGCTGGGTGCCGGGTGCGCCACACGCTGCCGAGGTGGGAGAAGTCCCAAATGCAAGTGGTTGGCTTTCCAGTGGTGCACGCATGCACCCCTTTGAGCGTGACCCGCGCGCGTTTGATTCTGAAGCTAAATAGCACACATGGCATGCTCCAGAGACGCCACAGAACACCAGACCAACCTCCCTCACACGTGAGCGCGCCTCCAGGCCCGTCACGCCGGCGGGCAGGGTCGCGGTGGGGTTGCCGCACTCGTCCACGCAGAGCACGCGCAGCCGCGGCAGCACCGCGCGCGTGCCCGCCGCCAGCTTGGGCTCCGCGAAGGCCAGGCCCTGGCCAGGCCACACAGGCGCGCAAGGGTGTGGAGGGTGTGTGATGCCAGGGATGCGGGCGCTGTCCGTGAGAGTCGCAGCGAACGGGCGTGATACCGCGGGTAGGTTCGGTGCATGCCCCTGCACTGCGAGGCCCAGCACACCGGTGCAGGGGCTTAGCCAGCTTGGTGTACAGGCAGGGACGCCCCGCAGCAAGCATACTTCAGGGCCAGTGCAGACCTGCCCGCATTCTGGACCCACACAAACACAATACCAGGGCGAACACAGCACAAGCACGGTGGCGCGATGCGGAGCGTCTGCAACTGCTGTGCCGCCCTTCGCCGCCCGGCCGCGCGCACCGCCATGGGCCCGGCGGCCAGGTTCAGCTCCAGGGTGTCGGGCGCGAGCGCGGGGCCGCTGCCGCCGCCGCCCGGCCCGTCCGCCAGGTGCAGCGCGACGCGGCCCGGGCGGCCGCGCAGGACCACATCGGCCACCTCCAGCACCTCGCCGCCGCCATCCTGCCACCGTGCGCCCGTCCTGCTTAGTCATAGGCTACGGTTAGGGTTAGGGTCTGTCTCACACTGGAGAGCCCAAAGCCATAAGCCTGCTGACACCTCGCGGCCAGGCTCCAGCATGTACGTGGCATGCACGCCTTAGGGCCACTCAGCGAGCTCATGCGCATCTTTACCTGCGCATCACTACCATAACCCTATCATGACCCTATCATTGACGCAGGCGTGATCGGTGGAGGCGCAGGACGGCCTCAGTTTGCAGGCATCGGCGCGTGCGCAGGCCCGGGGGTCGCGCCATCGGCCGCCACGCGCGCCGCCAGGCCGCGGGCTTGCACTCCAGCGTCTGATCGGCCTGCACGGTGAGCTGCGCCTCCGGCAGCGCGCCCGCCGCCCCGCGCGGGCACCTGCACCAGACGCAGGCGCGCGCGCTCGTGCCTCCTTGTGACTTGCGGCGCGCAAGCAGCCCAGCCAGGCAGGCACACATACCCTGACGTGCAGGTGGGGGTAGGTACCTGGCCCGCATGCACCCTCGCAAAGGCATGCGAAGCTGCGGCGCCGCGGGCGCCAGCGCGGGCCCAGGGCAGCGGGCGCGCGGCGGGCGCACCGGTTGTTGAAGCGGTCGCGCGCCTCCGCCTCCAGCGAGAAGGGCACGCCGATAACCACATCCGCGCCGCCCTCGTCGCGCTGGCTGGCGGCCGGCTCCGCCAGGGTCAGCTGCCAGGTGGCTGGCGCGGCCGCCACCTGCCGCCCGGCGGGGTAGGGTAGGGTTACGCAGCTCAGCGACGGCCACCACCTGCTCCCGGCCGCGCATCCCAGCACCGCGCCATTGGCGCATGGCGGCTGGCATGCAGACAGAGGCCGCAGTGCCGGCATGGACACGTGTATGCTTCACGCAGCTGCCTTGTGCCAGTCACGCAGTGGCCAAACGTTGTTTTTGGCAAACGCCGACCGTGGTGGGTCTGACTCCTCAGAGCACCTCCTTCAGGCTGTGCAGGCGCTGGGAGCCCCCTGGATGCTACACACATGCCACCGTATTAAACCCACGCTTGTGGAGTTCACGTCTGACCAGCCAAATGACACCAGGAGAGTGACATGGTCCAGCCTGGCTGCATCAACTGCGCTTGTTGGAGCGACGGCAAACTCTTCTTCTTTTCTCTTTTTCTTCGCACCTTGTCGAGCACGAGCTGCGTCTCGAGCACGGCGCTGTGGCCGGAGCGCTTGAAGCTCACTTTGTGCAGCTCGGGCTCCACGCCCTCCTTGGCCTGCGCAGCGGACAGGAGGCGCGTCAGCCGGCGCGCACCCCGGCGCCTGGGCGCCACTGCGCGCGGGCCGGTCAGGGCACAAGCAGGTGCCCGCCCAGGCATCGCCAGCACTGTCAGCATCGCGCGCCTTGGAGCCGCTCTTTGCCACGGTGCATGCCCCATGGCAAAGTCAGCAAGCGAACCCCAGGCGCGGCGGGAGGGATGCGAGTACCTGTTAATGTGACAGCAGCATGCTGCTACAGCTTCGAGGCAGGCACCCTCTGTGATAGCTCGGACGCGGCGCGCCGACACGCCGGGTAAAGCGCGCGCGCCTTGAGCGACAGCAGCTCGACGACGCTCGCGCCGGCCAGCTTGACGCGCTTGTTGCCGGAGATCCAGCTGGCCTTGACGCGGCCCTCGGCCGGGGCTGTCACCGGCGCGCCCGCGCCGTCCAGCAGCTCCACCGCCAGGCCCGCCACGGCCGCGCCCGCCTCCACGCCGCCCAGCACATACTGCGCCTCCGGCTCCTCGCCCTCCTCGGCCTCCTGCCGCCGCGCGCCGCCGATACCGTCACGGCATGGGTTAGGGTTTGCACATAAGGAATGCACAAGCGGGCATGCATGCGCTACGGCACGCGCGCGCGCCCTCCGGCAGCAACAATAGCCTACCATAAACCTAGACCCATGGCGACGGGGCCGCGCCTGCAGGCGCATGGGCAGCGGCTGGCCGCCGCACAGCACCCGCAGCGACATGGGCTCGCCGCTGGGCGCGACCGCCACGCCCAGCTCCAGCGCCTCGCTGCCGCCGCCGGCCGCCACGGCCGCTTCGGCGCCCGGCCCGGCCGGCTGGCACCGCACGGCCAGGCGGCACGCCGCCGCCGCCGCGCCTACGACGCCGGCTGCCGTGCGCAGGCCTGCACGCAGCGGCAGGTCTTCCGCTCCGTTCTCCATCCGCCTCCGCTCCGCAACGGCACGCGTCAGGGGCTAGCGCAGCCGAGGCCAAGCGCTCCGGGCCGCTCCCAACCGTGCGCAATGCACATGGAGTATGGGGTCAGGGTTAGGGCGAGGCAGGGCGCACCCTGCACGCGGGCCACGCCCGCGGCGGAGAATGGTACGGCGAGGCTGGCCGGCTCCAGCGCGGCGCACTCCAGCAGCAGCTCGCAGGTCAGCGCGGGCGCGGGGCCGGACGCGTTGCCCCAGGCGTCCCGCGCGCACGCCGTGAACGCCGGCAGCTCCGCGCCGGCGGTCAGCGTGGCCACGGCCGCCGGGCGGCCGGACGGCAGCTGCGTCAGCGACTCTGCTGCCGCCCGCATCTGCGCCGCAGGCAGGCGGCCCCCCTTGAACAATGTCAGGGATTTACTATGGTAAGAGCAGAGCGTCATGCGGACTGCAGGCACGGTGACAGCCGCGCAGAGGAGCAGGCCATGTGGGCCCAATTCGAGCAAGCTCCGGACTGTCCTTGCACTTAGCGCGCCTGCAAACTGCGCAACCAGGGCAGCTTGGCCGCCGCAAGCCCAGCACGCTGTCGTGGCTGCGCGGGGCCGTGGCAGACCCTGCTTTGGCCCCGACCAGGCGGACGGGCGTGCAGGCGCGCACAGCAGCCTATGCATGCATGGGAGGCCTGGCCTAAATGGAGCGAGCCGTGCAGAAGCGCAGGGAGCGGCGCGCGCCTGCGCCTCCCAGGGGTGCCCGTCCAGCAGCGTGAACGTGTGCGGCGCGCCCGCGCGCAGCCGCAGCGGCAGCTCCTGCGCCGCGAAGCCGTCCACGGCCACGCGCAGCGCCGCGTCCACCGTCGGCGGCGCCGCCGTGGGCGTCCGAGAAGCTGTCAGTGCATGCAGTTTATGGGATGAGCAGCCCACTTTTTGAAAAAGTTTTACTCGCGGGGTCATGCACGCGCCGCGACCAGCCGGGGTCCTGCGCTGCCATGCCGCACATGCCGCACACGCTAAGCGTTACAGGCAGGAAGCCAGGCTGATGCATGACGCCGTTGGGTCCAAGCAGGGCTGACCTGGGCCTGCAAACAGGCGGAGCTGTGTGGCCCGCAAGGGTGCCGGGCTGGCGCACCTGGCTGCTCGCCTGTGCGAGCTGCACGTCGGAGCCTGCGGCGTCCCTGGCGGCGATCTCCCGGGCCATGTCTGCCAAGCACATCGTGCCGCCGGAGGTGTCTGACGAGTTTACGCCCAGGACCTGGACGCCGGTCAGCCGCACGCCCGCGCCGCCGTCCAGACCCTGGCGCGCGCCGCAGCAGCGCGGGCATGAGCGGGGAGGCCGGCCAGCACGGCGGCTGCCGGGCGCACGCAGCGGCTGCGAGCAGGCCAGCCGCACCCTCGCGCCGCCCACCCAGGCGGCATCAGGCGCTTATACCTCTGAAGGTCGGACATGTGAGGCGGTGAGTTGCGCGCGCCGACTCGCATCACGATGTGTCTGGAAGCAGCGCAGGGTGGAAGAACACGGCTAGGGTAGGACAGGGTTGGGAGTTTGGGGCGTGCGCCTGCAATGCAGGGGCGCCGTACGCGCTGCGCACCAGCTCACCGGAGACGACCAGGTCGGGCGCGCCCGCCTGTCCGGCCTCGTCGGCCGAGGTCACCACGTCGAGGCGCACGTCGGGGATCGTGTTCGGGCACACCGCATTGCCGTAGGCGTCCTGCGGCGCGCGTCAGAGCGGGATGCAGTGATGTAGGTTTCTTATGGTGTCTGTGCACAGACATGCAGCCTCCGCGCGTTTCTTGAGCTGCGGCCTGACACCAAGCGCCTCGCACTCACGGTGTTGCTGCAACAACTACCCACGCACGATGCTGCTGGCCTCCGCTGTCGCTCAGGCCACGTGGGCGGCTGCAGAAACCCTAACGTGTGGGTCGCAGCGCCTGGGACGCGCGCCTGGAATGCCAGGAGCAGCGGCGGCAGCGTCTCGCCCAGCATCAGCTCCCGCGCGGCCGCCGCCGCGCGGCCCTCGCCCTGCGCAGCGCCGCACGGTGTCGCGGATGAGGTCCCAGGGCAGGTCGTGCGCTTGCGTGCCGGCCGCGCATGCTGCTTGCGCCGTTTGTGAGTGACCTTGCGTCTGCGTGTGACTCCAGCTCCAGGGGGCGTCTCGTGCACCTCAGCAGGTACGGCGTGGCAGTCATGCTTGGTCAGAAAAGTATGAAACAAGCTCGCATAAGCACTACGGTTGCCCGCCATGATAGCACCATTTTAGCGACCACACTGCGAGCATGCAGCTGCAGATCCCAAGTGACCGCCGGCGCGCTGCCCTGCTCACTGCAGCTCGACGGAGGCAGCCCGACGGAACACGCGTGGGCATTCTCACCCGCCCAATCTGATCTCAGCCGTCCGCACGACCGGCCTCGGACCACGCGGCGCCGGGCGCGAGATCCAGGGCAAGCGCGCCTGGATATCAAACCCTACTGCCGGGCCGACCGCCACCAGCAGCTCCACGGCGAGCGTCAGCGCCGGCCGGCCGGGCACGGCGGGCGACATCTCATACTCCAGGCGGTACGTTCCCGCGCGGCGCAGCCCGTGCTCGATGCGCGCAAACCAGAACATGTCGCGCAGCGGCGTGCGGTTGACCGCCTCCAGAACCAGCTCGCCTGCGCGGGCGCGCGCTGCTTGTTAGTGCTATGACCTCCTTCTCATGCGGGCTGCCCGGGCGGTCCTGCGAGCGGCGCGGGGCGTCACCTGGGCCGTCGGCCGGCTCTGCGGCGCGCGCGGCCGCCTTCTTGCCCGCGTTCTTCTTACGCCGCTTCGCCGCCGGCGCGTCGGACTCCGCGGCGTCGGCACCGGCGCGCGCGGCCTGGGCGCCCGCGCCTGCGCGGCCGCGCACCGCGTCACCGGCGTGCGCTGCCGGCCTGTCGCGAGCGGGCGTGTGCTGGGCGGGCAGCGGCGCGGCCTGCAGCAGTGATTGCAGGCCAGGCCGCCGCCGCATGAGCTCCTGCACGCCAGAGGGCCGCGCGCAGCGGCGGGCTGGGCCCGCGGCCGCCGCCAGCCGGGTCTGCGGCCGGGGCGCGGGGACTGCGCGCGCGCACCGGCGCCGGGCGCGAGGCGCCACAGGCGCTGCGTGACGGAGAAGCCCTGCCGGCGCTCGCCGCCGAGCGCGCCGCGCACCATGCGCGCGCCGCCGCCGCTCAGCACCGCCACGGCCGTCTCCGGCAGCGTCGCGCCCGCGCCCAGCGCGGGCGCCTCCCCGGCGGCCAGCCAGGCGGGCTGCAGCTCCAGCCGCGCGGGCACCTGCGGCAGGGGCGCCAGGGTTGCGCTCGGCGGCCGCGAGACGTGCAGGGGCGGCGTCGCGCCCAGCGCCAGTGCCGCCCGTTGCCGGGCGCCCAAAGCGCCGCGGCGCGCACGCTGACAGCACGCTGAAAGCCCGGGCGCCCGCAGCACACATGCAGCCCGCGCGCCGCCCCGACCGCGCGCACCGCGGCCGCGGCCGCGCCCTCGCCCGGCGCGGCCGGCCCCGGGCCGGCAAGGGCGGCCCGCGCGCTTCCCGCGGCGCTGGGCGCGCGCCCGGCGGCGGCGCGCGCCTTTTCGAGCTCGTGCGCGACGTGCCGCGCGAGCTCCGCCTCGCCCAGCGCGCCGCCGTCCAGGCGGCGCAGCGACACCATGCGCTCCGCCGCGCCGCCGTGCACCTCGGGCGGCAGCTGGCGCACCACCACGCTGCCACTCGCGTACACGCCCTCCTCGCGCACCAACTGCGAGGCGCCGGGTCGCCCGGGTCAGGCCCAGGGTCGGCGCCCTGTCCTACCCCGCCGCATCAGCCGACGCCAGCGCTGTGCGGGGCATGCGGGAGCCTGGCCGTCCGCAGCGGCGCCCACTGGCGACAGGATTCCGCTGCGCTCTGCATGCGAGAGCTTGTGTGCAACGTGCGCCGGGAGTGGAGAAGGACAACTACCCCATACCCCAAACCCAAACCTATGTCGGCCGGGGCCGCGCCTGGTGCACGATGAAGTGCAGGGCCTCGCCCACCAGCGGCGGCCGCGAGGCCAGGCGCACGGCGTCGCCGATTGCAACCGTGCGGGCGCCATCCGTGATGCGGTCGAATGCAGTGATACTCGCGCCAAAGCGCGCCCGGACCGACGCCTGCGCCCGGGCATCACAGCTCACACGAGAAGGAGCCCACGGAGATGCCAGGCCGGCGGCCGCCGCCGAACCCGCACATTGGGTGTTGAGCGGGGTGCGGCAGGCGCCAGCAACCCAGGCACCAGACCGTAGATGGGGCGCAGGGGGGCGAGCCCGGCGCGCGCGCGCCTGCACGCCGTCGTCGGCCATGCCACTGAAGCGTATGCGCTTGTCCAGCGTGGCGTGGCAGTGCTGCAGCCAGTCCTTGAACTTGCGCTCCAGGCTGCCCGGGCCGTCTGCCGCGGCGCGCGCCGCGCCCCTCAGCGCCGTGCGCGGCCGGGGCGCGCCGCAGCAGGCCGGCGGACACCACACGGGGCGCGCGGAGGCCGCAGGAAGTGCTAGGGCAGGGTTAACCCTAGCCTACCCTACCACGCACGAGGGGCGCACCGGGCGAGGCGGCGGCCAGCAGCTCGGCCAGGTTGTCGCGGAAGGTCAGCTTGTTGCGCGTCACGCGGAACGCGGGCCCGAAGAACAGCGCGCCGCGCACGCGCCCGAACGCCTCGTCCGGCACCGCGTCGCGCGCCGCGGCGGTGCGCTTGGCGCGCACGGCCTGCGGCGCGCGGGGCCCGGTTTGCCGGGCGGCGGCGGGCGCCCTGTCCCCGGACGTTCGGGCGCGTGCGCGGCGCCACCGGCGCGCGGCGCGAGCCCCGGACGGCACGCGCGCACCGGCCTCGGCTTTGCCAGCCGGCCAGTGTGGTGACTTGCGGACTCAAGCACAAGCGGCTGCAGTCGCGCAGCGCCCTGACACTGAGCCATGTGAGCCGCCAGTGTGTGGGGCAGCGGCAGGCTCGGCCGACAGGCGGAGGCACTAGCGCGCGCGCGCCTCAATGAAGGGCAGGCTGGCGATGCGCGCGCCAGGAATCAGCCGGCCCTGGCCCCACGCAGCGCGCCTCGGTGAGCAGGGCCGGCACAGACGCGCTGGTGGAGAGTATTCTACACACATTGGCAGCGCCGCCCGGGGCTGCAGTGACCGTGCCAAGCACACAGACGTCAGCAGTGCTGAGGCATTTGAGGCGTCTCGCCAGCATGCACAGGTCCTGGCCGTTCGGGGGGAACAGACATCGCGGCGGCTTGGACAGGGACCGAGGCACACGTGAATCGCAGCGTAAGGATAGGGTAGGGTAGGGCGCGGCCTGCCGGGGCTGGACGCGCGGGCTGCGCGCCTGCCAGAAGGCCTCGATGGCGGGCGCCTGCGCCAGCTGCCACGCCGGGGCCGTCTCGGTGTCCTCGCCTGCGCGGCGCGCAACGCGTCGGCCTGGCTGCCTCGCAGGGTGAGGGTGTGGCGGCTGCGGCCAGGATGGCGTGCGCTCGCGTCCAGCAGGTCGGCCGAGTTCCGAGGAGCGAGCGCGCGCGCAGCAGGGCGTAGGCCTGCATGGAGCGGGCGGCATGCGACAGGCCGGGGCTGCTGCAGCGCAGTCCTCCAGCGGGCGGCGCGTGGCGCGGCAGCTGAGAGCACGAGTGCGCTTTGCTTCCGAGTCGGCAGCCCGCATGGCTGCAGGCAATCTCTCCGGCCAGGTAGCCGAAGAACAGAGGAGAGCAGGGCGGGCAGGGCCGGGGCTGGGCGCCGCGCACCCTCGCCGCCGTCGCCGCCCGGCTGCGTGCCGCCGCGCTGCGTGGCAGGCGCGGGCGCCTGCGTGCCGTCCGCCTGCCGGACGCGGGGCTTGTCCGATGTGAAAGCGTGCGCGCGCACAGGCGCGCATAGCCAGGCGGTGCGGTGCGGCGCCCGCTGGGGTAACACAGGTGTGAGCAGAAGCGTGGCACAGGCGCTGGAGAGGCGCAGCGCGTCCGGGTAGGGAGCGGGTTAGGGTAACCTTATTCTAACCCCTCATTCAAGGCCTCGCCCCGACAGGCCCGCCCGGCGCGGCACACTGCGCTGCGGAGGGTGTGCTGCAGCAGCGCGCGCCAGGCGGGCGGCCCTGCCGCCGCGGGCGCGCGCGCGGAGCGGCGCGCCTGCGTGAGGTTGTAGGTGGTGACGGCCACGTGGTGCGCGCTGGAGGCCTCCAGCGGCAGCGTCTCCGCCTCGTTCACAAACGGGTAGTACAGCAGCACGCCCGCGACCAGGCCGCGCCCCGGCACCTGCAGCGCGAAGCACATCTCCGCGCGCGCCGCCTGCGCGCGCGGCCGCATCGTGAGGACCAACTTGCATGAACCCACGCGTCGCCCAGCAGCAGGGGCAGTTCACGCGTGGGCCCGCGCCGCTGCGCGCGCGGGCTGCTGCTGTCGTGCCGCGCGCGCCCGGGGACCTGCGGGCAGAGAAACGTGCGCCGGCGCGCGCGCGGGCAACAGCTCCCCAGGCGTCGGCAGGATCGGCGAGGGCCTGCAGCTGGCGGCCGGCCAGCCACGTAGGCGGGCCAGCGAGCAGCAATGTCCGCCGGTGCATGCGGCTCAGTTGGGCATGCGGCGCAGCGCTGCGCTGCCCGAGAGCGAGCACGCTGCGGACGCGTGGGCGCCGGTGCCCTTTATGTCATCTGCAGGCTGCCGGTCTGGCGCGCCTGCAGGTAGCGGCTCTCCAGGTCGTCGGCCATGTTGGTCAGGTCCACGGCCCACTGCTCGCGCCCGCCGGCCACGTAGCGCACGGAGATGGCGGGCCGCCCTGCCTCCGGCGCGGCGCGCTGCGAGCCCGGCGGCGCGCGGTTGCCGGTCTCGCCGTGCAGGTAGTAGTGGTACAGGTGCGCCAGGTCCCTGCCGGGTCCCGCGCGCGGCGTCGGTTAGGGTAAGGCCTAACCCTAACGGAAGGCGCTGCCGCATGCCCTTCGCGCATCCGCAGTGCCCTGGCAGGAGGGGCGTCCGCTCTAGACGGCGGAACCAGGGCCCGGCTGGCGGCGCCGCGGCTGGCGCCGCGCGTGGCCCGCTACGCATGCAGACACCCGCGCGCCCGGCCGCTTGCAAGCACAACATCCGGGCCAGTGGGGCCGCGCGCGCGTCGAGGCTCCGGCCGGCGGGCGCGGCGCGCCTGCACAGCTGCTGCCCGCCCTCATCGTCCGCGATCTGCGCCAGGATCTCCGGCTTCAGGCTGCTCACGACCACGCGCGTGAAGCTGGCGCCCTGCGCAGGGCCGCCGGCGGCGGCGGCGGCGGCGGCGGCCGCGACCGCGCCGGCGCGCTCCGCTTCCATCCACGCGCGCACCAGCGGCGCGAACGCGGCCTCGGCCGGCGCGAGCGTGGACGGGTCGCCCGGGTCGCGGTGCAGCAGGTCCTCCACGTACACGTCCTGCGGCCGCGCCCCGCTCATGTGTAGGCAGGATAAGGGTAGGGTTAGGGATAGAGCGGGGGCAGACCGGCGCGCCACCGGCACGTCCGCGCCCGGCATGCAGCGGCACGCAGCAACGGCCCTGGGCCCTGCCCAAGGCGCCGGCCAGCGCCCGGCCCGCCGTCTCAGGCGGCAGCTCCAGCTCCGGCGCGCGCCCGGCCCCCGGGGCGCGCCTGCTTCTCGCGGTATCGCGCCTCCAGCTCCTCGGCCGCGATGCCCAGCTCGTGCACGAACGCGCAGTCGGCCGGCTTGGTGGCCACGCGGATGCAGCGGCCCAGGTAGAACGCCGCATTTTTGGAGCCGACCTGCGGGCGGCGGGGCAGCCACGCGCGTCACCTCCCCGGCGCCCGGCAGCCCGGGGACGGGCCTGGCAGAGAGACAAGCCCCAGCGCGGGGAGGGTGCGGCGCGCGCGGCGCGTACCCCAAAGAACGACAGGTCGCTGGTGAGGAAGCGCTCGGCCGCCTGGCCAACGCCCGCGGCGCCGGCGGGCCCGGGCGCCAGGCCGCGGTCGGCCATGCCGAGGTTCATAACGGCCCAGTCGTTGAGCTCGCGCGTGCTCATGCCGCAGCCGTTGTCCCAGACGGTGATGAGCCCCGCGCGCGGCGCGCCGGCGCCGCCCGCGCTGGCGAGCGTGATCTCGATCCGCCGCGCGCCCTGGTTGCCCTTGGTCGCGCGCAGCGCGTTGTCCACCAGCTCCGCGAGCGCGTACGGGAACGGCGAGCGGCCCTGCGCGCCACGCTCGCGGCGCCCCGCTCGGCGCGCGCTGCACGCCTAGGCAATATGCAGGTCCTCCACACCGACACGCTCGCGGCGCCCCGCTCAGCGCGCGCTGCACGCCTCGGCTCTCTGCAGATGGTTCAGGCAGACCGCGGCCGGCGGGTGGCGGCAGGCGCGCGCGACAGCGGGCAGGGCGCGCCTGCGCCGCAAAGTACTCGTAGTCGCCCGCCTGCGGCAGCGCGCGCTCGGTGTGAGTGCGCCGCGCGGCCGGTGCGGCAAGGCGGTGCCAGGACGCAGCGAGCAGCGAGGGTGGCCAGGCAGCCAGGCGCGTGAAGGGCCCGACAGGGGCGCGCCATGGTGAGCGTCTTCGGGTGCGGCTGGAAACTGACGCGCTCCTGCACGCGCGAGGACACCGCGGCTCAGGCAGAGCGACAGGGGGGGCAGGCACACCCGCAGCTCCGGCCTGCGAGCCCGCTCAGGCACCTTGGCAGGCGCTTTCGACAGGCCCGCGCTCCGGTCGACAGCCCACAGGTTGCCGCCGCCGGCGACGCGCTGCAGGTCCGCATCGCTGGCCACCTCGCGGTCAAAGTCTGTGAGCAGGAGGTTCTGCGCGGGCGCGGGCGCCCCGTGTCAGCACCTGTGCCGTGGCCGGCCACACCGTGCAGCAAGATGTTTTCTTGGCCTGGCACTGAACCAGCTGCTGTGAGCGCTGCAAACAGCAGCAGCAGCGCGCAGCAGTCCAGTGTCCGGGGGCGCGCCGCATCTCTCAAGGCGGGGAATGCACGCTTGGCTGTGCGCTGCACGTCCTTCAGCGAGCTGCCAGGCGGCACCTCCACCTCCCGGCTGTCAGTCCCGACAGCCACTCGCAGCTTGAGCGCTGATGGCGTGCCGCAGGCCATTGGCGCATGCGAGCGCCGTTGCAACAGCTGGGTGGCCGTGCGCCGTGGCGGTCTCACCTAGCCAGCAGTGTCTCACAGGCAAGGCGACATCCCCCCGATTGCCCTAACGGTGTGCTAGCGCAGCACAGACAGCATGCTGAAGCCCTATATTGGAAAATATCACAGGTGGTATGAGTGACTGTGACTGCAGGGCGTTGAGATGAAGTAGCATGACTACGCAGCATGTTCTTGTTACAGGTGCGTCCACACTTCTGGCCATGACACGAGTATAGCAGATGCCTGCTGGCCGAAACACCACAGTATACCTGACGTTGAAACCAGAGGGGCGGGACCTGGACGCAGCCCTGTAACTCGCAACCGCAAGCAGTACAGTCTGTGCAACAATTATGGGAATGATGTTGGGGCTAACTGCGATGGATCAGGATCTACGCTACCCTATGGCATGATTGAAGCACCTGCGCTAGGCGATCATCGCCCTCCAGTAGTTACAAGGTGCGCATCCATTAGGTGGCAGAGCTGTGCGCCAAACAAGTTGTTTACATGCACTTCCTCGGGGTGATCTGTGTTGCCGCAAAAGCGCGCCATCACAAGTGCCTGGCCCTGATGCGCGTCTCCGCTGTAGTGATGCACCCCCACCAAGTCCAGAACGGTCAGCGCTGGCGGCGCGATGCTGGGTGGCAGCATGGTCGCTGCTGATGCTGCGTGACGAAAGGGACGCTTTGCAGCAGGCCCTGCGCTTTGAGACATGCAGCCGCCTGGGCGGACACTGCACTGCAGCATGCCCGCAGTGCGCGTGTTGTGTGCGCAGCAGCGTAGCTGTGCAAGCTGCATGGAGCTTTGACTCCGTGTGTAGCATGTGCTGCAGGTGTCTGACATGTGAGCGGCACTCAACTGCTCGATATGTTTCTGTAACATGGAGCCACAGCATGCAAACCCATGCATACTCATGGTCCTGAGGAGATAGCAGACACACTCATTGTCCTGTCACCCATTGGGCCTGGCAGGGTGGCACAGCGTCGCGCAAAGGCGCCTGCGCCCACCCGCACCTCCTCCTCCTCCTTGACAAAACGACACATGGGTCAGCACGAGCACTCGTGCTCGTAGGCGCCCGGGCCGGGGCCGCCCAGCCCAGGGCGCTTGCCAGGGCTACCCAGCCTGCAGCCCATGCTGAAGGCCGGCCTGGTCCGCAGGCCGGCCGCGACCTCGTACTCGTGCGGCCCCGGGCCGCTGCTGCCACCGTGGCCTGCGCCTGGCCCCTGCGCCAGGACACAGCGACGCCTGGTCATGTGCGAACGATTTGCATCTGCGTTGCTGCAGATATCCTTGCCAAGCCCTGGAGCGCAGCCAGCCTCTTGTCTGATGCAGTTCTAGCAGCCTAGGACGACCGCCGCCGCTGCCCTGGCTCTGTCCCACACGCCAGCACCAATTCGTGCTGCGCATGCGCGCAGGGCTGCTGCGGCGGCCACTGGCGCCCTCGATATGCTCTCCCGCTGAAGAGCACCTAAAAGGGCACGCTTGCAGAGCACAAGCAACATGGTCCTTAAACAAGGGCCAGCAACGCGCCGCCGAGATGCCGGCAGGGGCTGCAGCTGCGTTGGGGCTGAGGCTCTGCACCCGTGGTGCAACTGGCACGCATGGGCGCTTTACTGGGCAGGCCTGGGAGAGCGCGCGAGTCGCAGGGAGGCAGACCTTGGCGCCCGCGTGCCGGAACTTCAGCGTGACCGCGCCCGGGCCGCGGCGCTGCTGCACCGGGTCGTAGGACCCAGGGCCAGGGGCGCTCGCCCAGCCTGCAACACACGACAACGGCGAGTCAAGACCTGGCCACAGCTGCGGCCACCACCTTCAAAGCGCGGCGCCTCATGTTGGGCCGGGCCGTCGCACATGCGTCGCGTGGCCGCGAGCGCATGGAGAACGCTGGCGCGCTGGTCGCGGCGCCGACCAGGCGCGAGGCGCCGCGTGGCGCGTAGGTGCCCGGCCCCGGCGCGGCCTCCGCGACACGTGGCGCGTGCCGCCCCGCCAGCGTGTGCGCCGGCTTGGCGGGCAGCGCGAGCGCGCCGCGCGGCTCGTAGTCGGACGGCCCCGGCGCCTGGTGCACTGCGCGCCCGCGCGCCTGCCCGCTGAGCGCGCGTGTGCGGGGACGAGCGGGGTGCCGCTGTGCCAGGGGCTGCTGCAAGAATGGCATTGGATGGTCAGCAGGTGGCAGCGGCCGTGTGATCGTGTCCGCTCGTCCAGGGCCCGCAGAGGGCGGCCGAGCGGACTGGTGCTGAGCTGTGGGGTGCCTGTGCTGGGGTGCTTGAAAAAAAGGGCGATGCTTGAAGAAGCGGAGAGCTGAGGGGTAAGGACGTGTGTACTGCAGAGCGTTCAGGGCCGGCCGCGGGCCAGGGCATACCGACGCAGATGTCGCGCCCGGAGCCAAAGCCTGTTGCGCGCCCGCAGCGCAGTACTGCGGCGGCTGCACGCTGCTCCTCGTACTGCCCCGGCCCTGGGCTGTCCTCTCCTATGGGACGCAGCCCATCATGTGAGTGTGTAAACTATGGAGGGCGACGCAGGTGCAGCAGCGGCCCGTGCGCACTGGTGAAGCCTGATGCGGCCCTGCGGCCAAAGGTGTGCCTGGGCGCGCACGGCAGCACGGAGTCCTTGCCCTTCACACACAGGCACGGCTGATGGGGGGCCATCGGCTGGCTCGTCGAGAGGACTCTCATTCACTGCGCACTGGAAGCCGAGCTGTCTTTACTCAAATCGTGTTTGCGCCGCTGCAGGCCATGCAGAAAGCAGGACATGGCAATAACCAACTACTCGACTTTGACTGCGCTCGGCGGGAACATGATGCTCCACAGATGTCCAGCAACGCTCGCTCCCACCGCCCGTCCTGGGCATGCCCCAGCGCAGCAGCGCCGCGCCACCGGTCGCAGGCACTGTGGCCGACCATCCGCCGCGGCTTTGGGCCCCGCTGAGCTCGCACCGCTTGCGGCTCAGCTGCACGGTGCGGCAGCCAGCTCTCCAGGTGCGTGTATGACGCCATGTACGCCGCTCTTCACTACCCGTGGCTACAAGGCTTTAACGCCCATACCGTGGCGCACGCAGTCTTTGAGCTGGCAGCCAGGCGGGCCAGCTTCGGCGAGGGCGTCCGCGCGGCGCTGGCGCCGAGCGCAGAGTACTTCCAGACGCTGCACCTGCCTGATGCGCTCATCCACTGGGGCCACCCAGGTCTGCTGCAGCCACTCTGTCAGCAGGCGCAAGAGCTTGTATGCATATCGCACTTAGCACACACCAACGCGCCCGGTGGCCCACGGCAGGAAGCATGGCTGTCGTGCTGGTCGCGATGGGCCTGTACGGCAGCGGCTACCTGGGCTGGCAGCTGCGCCTGTCGGACGACACGGCGGTGGTCACCAAAGCGCGCGCGCTGCACCCCCGCCTGGCGCTCGGCATGACCGGTTTCTTCGCGCTGGGCGCGGTCGGCGGTATGATGAGCCTCATCATGCAGGACAGGCCCGTCTTTGCGAGGTGCGGCGGCGGCCCCACCGCTCGCCTCCTGTGACAGCCGAGCCCCGTGCTAGTGCTCGCCCTTGCGGTGCGCCGCAGGCCGCCCTGCGCACGGTGAACACTGCGGCGATGCTTCTTGTGGGATTCACCCAGTGCCCAGCGCTTCACACGCAACACACGCTTGCGAGCATAGGCGGTGTCATTGTGTGCATTCTGTTTGACTGCAACGCAGTCCGAGCGTGACTCCACTTCTGGCTGCACTTTGTAATCAGCAGCAAGAGCAGCCGCCTGCTTAGTAGCTCACCTGAGACTGAGGGGCGCGGCGCGCGCAGCCCGCACGTGACGACGGGGCTGTGGGGCCTGGGGCTGCTGAGCCTGCAGGCCATGCTGCCGCTGCTCTTCGCCGACGAGCCCGGCCTGCGCACCGTGCACGCCTACCTGGGCTCCGCCATCCTCACCCTCTTCTGCGTGCACGCCGTCCTCGGCCTGCAGCTCGGGCTGAGCCTGGCCTGATTGTTGATCGTTGGGAAAGTGCCTCAGAGGGCATCCGCACCGAGTGCCCCAGCCTGCTTCCTGATGGCGCAGGTGCACGCGCGCGACCTCGCCCCTGTTCTGCTGCGCCGTGCTTTCTGGAGCCTGTCCCCATGATTACTGGCACCAACGCCTGCATGGCCCGCCTGTGGCCCAGCCGCATGCTGAGTACAAGCAGTGTGCGCTGAAGCATGCATGGCAGCATGACGCATGTCGGCACTATTAGTGAGTGCACAAAGATCAAGGAGCAAATAAGGGGCCACAACGGGCTATGCGCCCAGAGCACATTTGGAATGCATGTCTGAGTGGAGGGTTTCATGGAAGCCTGGACGCATTCTTGGGTTGGTTGACTAAGCACTGCTGGCAGGCACCTCCATAGTTATCACATCGCATGCACTTGATATCTGCAGAGCTGCAAGGTACTTGATGTTTATTCAACTGTTTGCATATGCATGCACTGATGTGCACAAGGGGTATGCAGAGGACTACGAGTGGAATGTTCTTTGTGCTGCAATTGCAGCTGCATGGCAGCACATATTATGTGTGCTGCATGCTGCAATCAGTAGTACAATGGAAGGGCTCCACCAACTTTGTCTAGGTCTAAACATGCTAAGTCTAAACATGTTAAGGCACCAAAACACAATGGATGCAGCAGTCAGCCCGGTCTCCGCATCCTCAGGTCCACCAGGGGCCGCACAAGTCCCGCACCCGCGGCCGCCGTCAAGCTGCTAGCGCTCACTTCTGCAACCCTACATAGTGCGGTTGTCTGAGCTTGGCGCACTAAGCATTATCTTGGACCGTACACAGCGGTGCAAGCGAGGCGGGCGACGCACCAGGGGGCGCTCGTGCGCACAAACTGTCCAAAGCTCTCGATTCTTGCGGTGGGGCTCAGATCCCAGGGCTGCAGCTGCTGCGCTACGCGCTGCCAGAGCAGGCGCCGCGACACAGTGAAACTCGCTACCGCTGCGACGCCCGCCGCCACGCTGCCCGCCGCGGTCGCCTTCGTTGTGCTGGCGCTGTCAAACCAGGGCCGCCAGAACGGCCAGGGGTAGTCCTCTGCGCCCTCTGCTCCTGCATGCCTGTGAGTTTGGTGAGCGCGCTCAGCCGGAAAACAGAGCACGCGACACAGGGCCAAGAAAGCAACACGCAAGCAGGTACCGTGCAGCTGCGTGCTGGAGAAGTTAGCGGCCGAGGTGTACACTCCCGCCAGGGCGAGCGTGCCACCTGCCGTGGCGGCCGCGCCAAAGACGGGGATGAGAAACCACATCACGAGAGTACAGCGCCAGCTGCTTCAGGATGCAGATGTGCGGCTGGTACGCATAAAGTTTCCCAAGACACTTTACCCAAGACACTTTACCACACAGTAAAGCGCTCCGCACGACGAGTGCTCACTGTGACTGTGCATGCGGGGCTTCCTGGCCAATCAGCATCCACCTCCACGCGAGAGGGTCCTGGGACAGGGATGTTTGATGCAAGTCTTGCTGTACTTCGCTCTGCTTTACAAGAGGTTTGCGAGGCGTGAAGGGGGCTGATTGCGGGGCCAGCTTCTTTCCGTGCAGAGCTTGGCACAGCACCCTGTGCTGCGCGTTCAAGTGACAACCTCCCCAGAAGCTGCACGTCTGCACACAGCCCTTCTCTTGTTACGTGCAGAGGCCTGCCTGCTTGGGCGGGCGGTTGGGCGGACCGCAGCTTCGCGGGGGCGGGCAGGCGCCAGCGCGATGGAGGGCGCTGCGCAGCAGCTTGCGCGGGGGCCGCCGCCCGGGCAGAAGGCACCGCGCACCCGCAGCCGGGAGCTGGCGCTGCTCCTGGCTGGCGCGCTGGTGCTGGCGCTCGTGGTCCGGCACGTCAGCCCGGCCAGCACGGCGGGCGCCGCGGCGCCCTGGCTGCGCGCCGCACAGCAGCAGCTGACGCTCTGGTCGCCTGGCCTGCCTGGCTGGGGCCGGGCACGGCGACCTGACGGCGGAGAGAACGTCACGGTGCGTCACTGACTCCCCCCCGCTCGAGCCTGATCGCTCGATCACGGCCGCCGCGCAGCTTGGTGACAAGGAGGCTGTCTTGGGAACGTGCAGGACGCGCTGCCGACCAGCGTGGGCATGTGCCAGCTCTCGGGCACCGTCAGAGACAGCGGTGCGCGCCCGCCTCGGCGCCCGCTCGCTGCTGCTTGCCTCACACGACGCCTGCCACTGCAGTGGCAGTGAGCTCCCGCCTTAGTCCTGCTTTAAGGAGCTGAGGAGCCGCGCGTGCTTGTTCGCCGCGCCGCGCCGCTGCAAGCGCGCGCCGAGCGCCCTGCCAAACCCGTCTCACCCCGCGGCGCCTCCTGCGGCAGCGTGCGACTACGCGACGGTCGAGCGCGTCAACTGCCGCAGCGTGCACCCGCTGCTCGCGGAGCTGGTGGCCCAGCCCTTCTTCCGCTACTTCAAGGTCAACCTGTACTGCGACTGCCCCTTCTGGCCGGACGACGGCATGTGCATGCTGCGCGACTGCAGCGTCTGCGAGTGCGACGAGAGCGAGGTGCCCGCGCTCTGGCTCGCGCAAGACCGGCCCGCCGCCGCCGACGCCGCCGCGAGCGCCGCCTGCCAGGGTACGCCCCTGGGGTAGCTCGTCCTGGCCAGGCTGAGGCAGCCGCTGCGGATCTCCATGCGAACGGGTGCAGCTGTGTCGGTTCGGGGGTGCTCGTCAGTCAATATTCCTACCTTCTTGTTAGAACGTCAAGTCCGTCAAAGTCAGGGAGCGCGTAGCAGCTAATGGACGGTTTGAGTGCGGCGCAGCGGGCGCCGCGGCGCTGGAGGCGGAGGCGGCGGTGGACCGCAGCGTGGACGCCGACACGCGCGCGCGCCTGGCCAGCATCGCCGGCTGGCGCGGCTTCAACAACCCCTGGATGCCGGAGGACGACGGCGACCTTGAGTTCTCCTACATCAACCTGCTCAAGAACCCTGAGCGCTACACCGGCTACAAGGCGCGGCCCCCTGCGCGTGTCCCAGTTCTGCACGCGGCGCGGCTGGTGCGGGGCTGTGCAAGCAACATTGTGCGGCAGCCCCAGAGCTGCATGCCATGTATGAGCCAAGGTGCGGCCTGTATGGCAATGAGCAGATCGGCATGCTATGTAAGCACGATTCTCCTGCAACTGCGCAGCGCCACAGCGCATGCGCCTGCCTCGCTGCGCTGCGCTGCTGTCGTTGCATTGCGTTAATGCATGTACTTGCAGGAGGCAGCATGAGCAAGGCATGCATGCAGACGTGTGTCAGGCCTCTTTGTACAGGAGCAAGTGCATTCGGTTGATGGGCTGAGGGCAGATAGGCATGTGAGAGCGGGTGCGTGCGCGCAGGGCGAGCACGCGAACCGCATTTGGAACCTGATCTACTCCCAGAGCTGCTTCACCAACATCACGGACAGCTGCACCGAGCGCCGCATCTTCCACCGCCTAATCTCAGGCGCGCCTGGCTCTGACAGTGGGTGCTGTGCTGGTCCTATGTGTCATCAGCAGTGTCTGCATACCCAATGTGGCTGGTTGAGCTACGCTGGAGCTGCTGCTTTGTGCAAGACGAGCCTGTTGCAGGAAGCCTCGAGTTGGTTGGCAGCTCGGCCTCTTGGTTGTTGCTCTGCGCAACTCCACAGGCAGCATTGCATAGCAAAAGGGTTTCTTGGCTGTTATCCAAGGCGCTCGGCGCTCGCCCTGCTGCCCCTGAGACTGAACCGACGCGCGTGGGACCGCGCAGGCATGCACGCGTCGATCAGCGCGCACATCGCGCGCGAGTACCTGCTGGACGAGGCGGCCGGGCGCTGGGGCGCCAACCTGCCGCTGTTCGCCGAGCGCCTGGGCAACGAGGGCCGCAAGGCGCACGTGGAGAACCTGTACTTCACCTACCTGTTCGTGCTGCGCGCCGTGCGCAAGGCCGGCCCGCTGCTGGAGCGCGCCGCGTTTGAGACCGGCGTGCCGGACGCCGACGCGCGCACCCAGGCGCTGGTCGCGCAGCTGGTGCGGCGCCGCGCCCGGCTGCTGCCCCGGCGCCACCCATTCGGCTTGTTGCAAGAAGACCCAAGGGGGAAGGCTCTGCGGCATAGCCGTACTGTGGTGCTGCTGGATGATGCAGGTAGGCCGCTGAGGCTGTGCGAGCTCTCTGTCCGTGGTTCCGCATGCGCCCTGGACTCTTGTCGTGGCGGGTGTCCAGTCCCGAGCGGTGGGCAGCCAGGACGGCTGCTGTGGCCCTGCCTGCGAGCACGCGGGTCTGCTCTCTGGCCTACCTGCCAGCGGCATGGAACTACGTCAAGCTGTCACCCTCAGCTGCCAAGGTACGTTGCTGACCGAGGGCGGGGGCGCCGGCGGCAGGTGAACAGCGAGGCGCTGCAGCAGGCCTGCCCGGTGCCGTTCGACGAGGGGCGCATGTGGAAGGGCGCCGACAGTGCCGAGCTCAAGGCGCAGCTGCAGCTCCACTTCCAGAACATCACCAAGGTCATGGACTGCGTCGGCTGCGAGAAGTGCAAGCTGTGGGGCAAGCTGCAGATGCTGGGTGCGCGCTGCAGCCTGCCGACTCTGACACGGGCCGTCTGCCCGCAAGCAGGCAGTACGATGGGCCTCAGTCATGCCCGATTCGTGCTTGTTCGGTATTGCCAGTCTTTCTCGAGCAGGGCTGCAAGCGCAAGGCCACATCACGCGACAGGTGCACAGTGTGCTGGCCCCTTGCAGTCTGCCCTTGTTGCAGCGACTCTGCGTGATGCGATGCGTACAACCTGAGCACCCCAACCCGTGTGGGGCAGGCATTACAACCTCGCTCAAGGTGCTCTTCTCCGCGGATGACTGCAGCGGGAACCCTGCAAACGGGCCGCAGCTGGTGCTGGAGCGCAATGAGGTCATTGCGCTGGTGAACCTGCTGGAGCGGCTGAGCAACTCGATTGAGGCGCGCACAGCATCATGTTGTGCTTTAAAGATGTGGTGTCGAATTGCGGAAGCTCAAAATTGGTACACCAAGCTCAGAACACCACTGTCGAGCACAGTCTGCGTCCGTTCTCAACTTGTATGTCAGTTGTGTGCATGAGCTAATCTTTTGTACTGGGTGTAATACAATCTCAAGCAGGTAAGAAAAGACTGGTTTTATGCTTGTGCATGGGGCTGCTGTGCGCCGGATGTGTGCCTTGGGGTCCTAGTGGAACCTGGGACTGCATTGCTGTTTGGGGCTCGCTGATTGGGAGGCCAGTGAAGCAACGACCATGCTGGCAGGTGGTGCGAGTGATGAGTGCGGAGCTGATGCATGCCAACGGCACTAATGGCGCGATCCAAGGCGTTACGCACGAGCGGTTAGGACAGGCGCTCTGATCTTAGCACCACACATGGGCTGCAGGGCCTGTCTAGACATCCCGTGTGATAACTGTTTTGCAGCGTGCGCTTTTGGCAAGTGCATCTGTCTGTGAACAGTGCGCAAGCAATGCGTTACAGTGGGGGTCTTCTGCCTTGACCTGTGTGCAGGCAGTTTCAGGCAGGGGCGTTGTTTGAAGTGCTGTCGGTCATTGGTCAGCAATCCCCTTGCAAGTGGTGGGTCAGAACATACTCTGAAGCTGCTGCATTGAACTTTTGCGAGGCGAACAAGCACAAAGCCATTGTTTTTAAGTACTTACGGGTAGACTAGCTATGCACGGAGGCTGTTGTCTGAGCGTTTGACACTGACAGTGCATGCAGGCGCAGTGATGCTGCCAGATAGTGCATGCAGGAGCGGTGTAAGACTGTAAGTGACAGACATGTTACGCAGCACAAGGTTACTATTGATTTCTCACAGGTGCACCGCAGTCCTCAGAACAACGATGCCTGCTGCCGAGCGGCGTCCAGAGCCTCTCGCGGCATCACCGCCAGAAAGGCTTTTAGCTTGGCCTGCATGCACACACTAGCATGTTTGCAGACCTGGGAGACTTGCAAGCAGCGCGCATCCACGTAAGCCAGGACCAAGCAAAAGGCACGCCAGCAAAGTTGATATGCAGACTTGCATGTGGCTGGCAGAGCACTGTGCATTCAATGTATGTCCATAGATGCCATTTGGACATGTGCTCGCTCGCGACATAAAAGCCGCCAGAGGGCTCCGATGGTGACTCCCTGCATAGCCGCACGCAAGTGCTTAGCCGTATAAGCTTGATTGCGGGCCGCACCTCGGCCGCCACTATCGCATTGCGCGAGAAGGCGGCAAGCTGCCGCTCGCGCTCGCCGCCACGCATCCCGGGGCGCCCCAGTGACTCATAGTAGGAGTTTGGGTTCACCTGGGCCGGGACATAGACTTAAATTAATGGACAAAGACCGTGGCAGTGCGCCCTGCCCTGCTCCAAGCAAGTAGCCCATGTATGTGGGTAGCAAAAGGGTACTTGAACATGCTTGGCAAAGGCACGGTGTTTTAGCACAGGCCTCCGCATGGCCCAGGGGACAGGGCACAGGCCCCGTTTTGACAGGCACAAGCCTCACAGTGGTAGCTATCAGGCGGGTGGGCTCACCGCGTCCAGGTACTCGATGGTGTCGCGGCCCAGCGCCTGCGCCTTCCCGCGTATTGCATCGTCCTCTATCACTGCCGGCGCACACGCGTGCTCAATGCCACCGCACAGCTCACTCTGCGACCAGCTCTGTCGCGCAGGTCAGCCAGCAGGTTCGAACGAAGGTATTCTTGGAAGGTCCTACCTTGCTGCGCACCTCCTCTAGCCAGCAGTGCCCCTGGCAAGCTGCGCATGTATGCGCGACTCGCACACAGCAGTCCCGCAGAGGGAGCCGGACTTGAGGCATGCAGCACAGGCAGCAGGGGGCGCACAGATGGCGGCATAGCGCAGGTTGGTCGCGGCGTCGTTGGGCGCGCCCTGCACGCGCTGCAGCGCGGACTCCAGCTCGCCCCACTGGCCGGCCTCCGCCAGCGCCTCCATCTCGCGCAGCAGCGCCTGCGCAGCGGACTCGGTCAGCGGATTTGGTCAACACTAGGCAATCGTGGCTGCGCCTCTATCTCGCGCAGCAGCGTCTGCGCGCGCCGCGGGCAGCGGACTCCATCAACCCTTGGCAATCGTGGCTGCGCCTCCCTGTCGAAACCCCACTGATGACACTGCGCACTGCGGAAAGCTGGCAGGTGGGTGTGTGCAACTTGCTGCTTCCGTAAGCGGCCACAAAGCTGTGAGAGGTCTGAGTGGGGCGGCATGCCTGCACGCGGATGAGTGGCACTAGGTAGAAAAACAACGGCTTGGGCGGCTTGACGATGCGCAGGCTGTCCGTGGGCACCAGTGCGAACGCGAGCGCGGCTGCCGTGAGCACCACGCCGATCAGCAGGCGCCTCTGCAGCCACACAGCACAACTTTGCTCACATTGCGGCTCAGCTCGGCATCCACACTGTCAATTGGCTCAGCCACCTGAGCGGGTGTCTCATGCGCTTGTGCTCTGCAGTGGTCGCTGCCGCAAGTGCGGCACAGCACCGCTAGCAGCGGCTTTCTGGTTTCCTTCCCCACAATACTTGAAGAGACTGCCCTGCAGCGGCGGCCACCTGAACAGTCCCTGCCGAGCCGGCCTCGCCCTCCGCAGGCTCCGCTTCGGCCTCGCTGGGCCCGCCGCCCGTGAGGAAGTCGATCTCGCGCAGCCAGTTGCCCTTGACCTCCTCTGCACGCCCAGGCTGGCTCAGCTGTGGCCGGCCAGATAGCACTGCGCACACGGCGCTGCCACGGGCGACTGCGGCGGAGCGCGGAGGCGCGCCTTGGAACGGGCTCAGGCGCCGCAGGCCGCTGCCGTCTATCCTGTTCCGTGCTGCCTGCTCCGCCGGCGCCTCCGCCTCCGCCTGGCAAGGCAAACGGCTCAGGCATGGGGCCAGGGCCGGCCAGCGCCGGGTGCGCAGCGGGGCAGCGAGCGCCGCACACGCACCGGGCCCGCATCAGCGGGCGCCTGGCGCCGCGCGGCTGCCAGCTGCTCCCGCAGCGCTGCCGCCTCCGCCTCCGCCGCCCGCAGCCGCGCGACCATGTCCTCCGACAGCCCGTCCTTGCGCGCGTCGGTGCCGGGGCCCGCGGCATCCGCGTGCACGCCCGTCCATGGGCCGGCGGCGCGGCCGCTCTGGCTGCGCGCGGCGGCACGGAACGGTGCGCAGAGGCCGCGGCCCGGCGGCCCCAGCATGTTTGGGCCGGAGGGCCCGGCTAGAGCGCGCATGTCGAGCAGCCGCAAGGTGGGCGAGGTGGTGCGGCGTACGCCCTCCTTCGCGAGCTGCGAGCACGCTTCCTTCCAGGAAACTGAAACACAATGGGACTTGTTGTGCACGGTCACCTCGCTGGCCCAGTCACAGCCAGTCGACAGCCTTCCAGTGATGTTGATTTCAAACGGCATTGCCATCCATTCCAGGCGCCTGCACGCCTACTGCATGCAAGACGGCATGGCATGTCCTGGACGTCGTGCCCCAGCTATCCTCACACGCTGCCATGTAGACACGGAGACGCCAACAGGACAATTTGCCAAACCTGTCGCCGACCTGTGCAACCAAATACAGAGTAGCTGTGCAAGCGCCATACGCACAACACAGGCAACCCAGGCAACCGCAGTCTAACGGGATTACAGCTGGCACCGACTGTGCCTCAAATGCTTTGCAAGCGCTCAAAGGAGTTCTGTCCTGACACACAAGATTTGATCAGCAGTCCAGCGCTGAGCTCTGCCGCTCGCGCTGTTGCTGCGGCGTTCCACACCCTGCTTCACGCCCATGGCCTTCGCAGCGGGGGCTCAGCGCGGCCCGGCGACCACCCGCGCTGCACCCGCCAGCGCATGTATCTTGCGCACGCTGCTGCTCAGCGCAGCCACGTCGACGTCGCCGGCCGGCACCCAGCGCAGCGCAGGGCGCCCGTCCGCCGCATCCTCTGGCTGCGCCTCTAGCGCAATAACTGCCTGCCGCCCCGAGCTCTGATGACGGGCGCCCAGAAGATCATGGCACCACAGCCCTGGATATACATGTGGCATGACGCCGGGCTGGAGGTCAGCACCACCAGCCATGCCCGCCCACTCGGCCGGCGCTGGACCCCTTGCCTCGGATGCTCGTCAGGATTGTCCCGCATCGCCCGAGATTGCTTTGTAAATCACTTGGGATGCACCAGGGTGCTGTGGACATGCGCGAGCCCATCAAGAGCTTTGCAGCAGCTTCCAGGGCACGCGATGCCACCCCCTTGAGGCTTGTGAGCAACGCCGCAGCACAGACTGGTTGCTCACCATTAACTTCTGCTCGCACCATCTCCTTGTGCCGCACACGTCGGTACAGCATGCAGGCGCCCTTGCGCGCTCCTCCTCCACCAGCGGGGGCTTCACGCATAGGGTAAGGTTAGCCCTAACTCTATACATGCGCACGCGCGCGCCTCGACCAGGCGCGTCTCCACGCGCAGCGTCATGCGGATGTGGCTGAACACGTGCACCACCTCGCCCAGGTTGGCGCGGCGGGCAACGGCCGCGCCCGCCGTTGGCACGCCTGGCACCAGCCGCGCCAGGAGCGCGTCCAGCGCCGCGGCGCGCTCGCGCCGGCCGGCGCCGGCTGCGGCCGGCTGCGACGGGAACTCCCACAGGCCTGCAACGGGTGTGCATACTATCATTTTCTGTGGGCTTCAACAGTCAACTAACAGATATCTCGAGGGGATGTCCATGCTGCCAGCCTGGTAGGCTGGCTGCCGCCCCAGCGCGGAGCAGGGCGCCCATGCTGCGCTCCCTAGACATGCTCTGCATGCCCTACATGCGTGCAGTGCCACAATAGGGGGCAAGCAACACACACGCGCGCCGCTTGCTCGCCCGCCCGCGGCCCGCCGCACAAGCACAAGCCGGACTGCGCGCACCGCCCAGCAGGCCGCCCGCGGCGCGCTGCACCATGAGCAGGTGGCCGCCGGCCGCGCCGCCCTCGGCCGCGGCACCCCCACCCGCCCGCCGCGGCGGCCGTACCTCCAGCACGCACACGTCCACCGCCTCCTCGCGCCGCGCCGCCTTGGCTACCTGGCGCGTGGGGATGCAGGAGTAGGGTTAGGGTTGGGCCACCCTAGGTTGGCGCAGGGGCGCGGCTGTCGCGCGCGCCCCTGCGGCCGCCGCGCTGTTGGCTGCTGGGCTGCCTGCGAGCGCGCCCACACCCGGAGCCAGACGCGTGCTGCGCAGGCCGCTCGGCGCCGCGCCGGCTCTTTTTGCCTGCTTGGCCGCGCAGTGGTGCATGCCAAGGAGGCACTGGGTGAGCCTCACACCAATCTTGTGTTGGCACGAGCCTGGATGAGCTGAATGGCCAGTCTCCACGAGTGAGATCGATCACACACGCAGGCCATTCTCTGGCCAACATGTCACGCAGCCGGAACGTCGCGGGCGGCCGGCCACCTTGGCGGGGTAATCCGTCACGGGCCGCGCAGCGCCGCCGGTCGCGCTGTGCTGTCGGTGCGCGCGGCAGCAGGCGCGCAGCGGGCAGGCGCTGCAGCGGGGCGGCGCGGCGCCGCCGGTGCAGACCAGCGCGCCCAGCTCCATCAGCGCCTGGGCCCCAGCCCGCCGCTGCATGGTACAGGGTATATAGTAGGGTAGGGCGCTCTCGCGGGGCAGCCGCATGCGTGCCGCGCCAGCGCACGCGCGGCTGCGGCGCCCAGACAGAGTGAGCGCATGGCGGAGCGGTTGCACGCGCTGCGAGGCGCGGGGCGGCGGGGGCACCTGGTTGAAGTCGCCCGGGCGCGCGGGGTCCAGGGCGGCGCCCGCCAGCGCCGCCCAGCGCTGCACGGCCTCCCGGCTGGCCGGGTCGCCGCCGACCGCGCGCAGCCGCGCCAGCACGCGCACCACGTTGGCGTCCTGCGCCGCGACGGGCAAGTCTGTTTTGGCCCTTGCCGGTTGCCCCGCTGAGCTCCACCATGTTGCATGATTGTGCCTGCCACTCGCGCATTGCCGGCGGGCAGGACGCAGATGCAAACAGGGTTTTGGGCACAGAAGAGGCTGCCCTGTCAGAACCCGGCAGTGAGGAGGGGCGCTGCTGCGGTGGGGCCAAGAGGCCCGGCTAGCAGCCGCGCAGCAGACCAGAGGGCCGCACCACGGCGGCAGCAGGCTCGCTGAAGGCGATGCTCGCGATCGCCGCTCCGGTGTACGCGCCGATGCCTGCGCGCCGGCGCCGAGCACCGTCAGCCGCGCCCGCGCATCCAGCAACGCCTCGGCCGCGGCGAGCGCGCCGCACGGCTCGTCCAGGTGCCATACACTGAGCTCACTGCAAGCGAAGTGGGTGAGCCGATGACGCCGCCACTGCTGCCGGGCGCTGTCAGAAGGCAGCGGCCTCAGGCGCGCGGCCGCGCGCGGCCGCGCCAAGCCCGCACCGGGGATGCGCTGCAGCTCTTTCGTGGTGGTGGGCAGGGCGCCGCCGCAGCGCTCCACCACGTGGCGCGCCCCGTCCAGCAGGTACCCGGCGCGCCGGTAGTACCCCAGGCCTGCGCCGCCGGCCGGCCTGCGCTTGGCGCGCGCGTCCGGCGCGCTGCCGGCCGCGCAGCTCGCGGCCGGCAGGATAGGCTGACATATCAGGGCGGGGCCTACACCGCGCTGGCGCTGCACATGGCCCCAGCCTCGTGTGAGCATGCAGCTGACAGGACACGGCGGGGCGCGTTGCTGCAAGCGTGCGTGCGTGCGAGCAGAGTACGCTGCGGCCCGCACGGCATGGGGGGGGCGCAGAGCCCGTGATGACCTCACCTGCCCACAGCGCGTTGACCTCGTCCCTGGTGGCCTCCGCCAGCGCCTGTGCAGACAGGATATGCGATGTCTGGATGGACGATGGAGGCGCATGCCCTCCAAAGGCGAGTGTAAAGCAGACCTTTGGGCCGTTGTCGGCGTGCCGGCACACGCAGCCCTCTATCACCCCAGAGATGCACAGGCGGTGCAGCGTTGTTGGCCCCACCTGCACGGTCGGCCAGCGCGCAACCCAGCGCTTGTGGTACTCGACCACGCGCGCCACCTGCGTCTGCTGCGACATCACCTGCCGCGCCAGCCCGCGCGTTGAAAAAGGGCGCCTGTAAAGTGGTGCCGGCTGCAAGAGGTCAGTCATCCCCCTGTTTGCATCATGGACGCAAGGCACAGCACAGCGCATGCACAGCCCATAGAAGCCAGCCGTGCACCTTGCCAGGAGCGCCTATTACATGGGGGCAGATTGAGCAAAGAAAGCACCTCAGCGCGTCGGCAGACGCTTCGGCAGCCGTGGCGGCGGGGCGCGCCTCGCAGACCCAGACCCAGTACGCAAACACGCCGGCCGGCAGGTCTGCGGGCGCGGGCTGCGGCTCGCCCGGCGCTGGCGGGCTGCGCCGCGAGCGCGCGTTGCGGCGCCAGGGCAGCACGCGGTGGTGCGTGTCATACCAGGCCAGCAGCGCGCTGCGCACCTGGCGACCGCGGCAGCTGTTGGATAACTGACAAGGCAGGACAGCAGGCGGCCGCCACGGGTGTACAACACGCAAGTGCACCACTTGCAATTCTTCAGCAAATGTGCATAGGCGTTTATATTAAAAACATTGGTGCTGCAAACCTCTCGACCAACACCTACACCCACACGTAAAGCGCAGAGGTGGTGGGCCAACCAACAAGGCTTTTGCCAGGACAGGACAGCTACGCCAGCGCGTATTGCGGTCTGCATGATGGAGGACGCACTCACCTGCGCGACCTCACTATCCGTGAAAGACGGGGCTTCCTCTATGTCTGTGGCGCTCGTGACAGCCGGTGCGGTTCGTGCCCGTTTACGCGTTGGCGCCGCGGTGCGCCGCGGCGCGGCCATTGCGAGCCACAAGCCCCCGTGGCCGCGTGGCGTGACGCGGCAGCGGTGCGTACAAACCCCCGTGGTTGTGACTGTGTATGCTCCTATAGATGTAGACCCCTTAATTTCATTCACTCATTCATTCAAACGGTCATGCACGGTTCATACATCGCACGTGGTAGGGCAGGCTACCCTAAGGTCGCTGCGTGCGTCCGAAACAGCAAGCGTTTCGGATTTTGGGCACGGATGCTTCTGGCCCGTAGTGCTTGCTTGGGCGAGCGAGGGACTCCGACATATTCCGGTGTCTGCTTACACAATTAGGTAGAGCAGACAGACGCAGCAAGGCGCCTGCAGAGCCGCAGAGCAAGTTCGCGCCATGAACACGCACGAGGTGCCAAGGAGCCGCAACGCTTGGACCGGGATCCAGCGCGCGGCCAGCAGCCTGGCCAGGTTGCTGCCCTCGCGGGGCCGGGAGCCCAGCGCTGAGGCGGGCCTGCGGCAGGTGGCAACGCCGCTGGCGGGCCACCACGCCTGCAGCGCAGCTGCAAGCTGCAGCGCGAGCGCAGCCAACGCCGCTGCAAGCGCGCGGGACGCGCCAGGCGGTGCGGCGGAGGGCGCGGGGATTACTTTCGGTTACGCCGGCGGGCTTGAACACCGCTACGAGCTCGGCCGGGAGCTCGGGCGCGGCGGCAACGCGGTGGTGCGCATAGTCAGGGACCGCCGCACGGGGCTCGAGCTGGCGTGCAAGACAATCAAGAAGGTGTGCGCTCCTCGTCAGCATGCCGCCTTCCCGCCCGATGCGCCGCGCCGCGTTTGCCTGCTCTCTTCCCTGCTTGGCAACCTAGGCAAACACCGGCATTGCTACACTAGCAGCGGACCTACACTGGCCGCAGCGCGTGTCGAGCAAAAACTGCGTGCACAGTCAGCTGCGCCAGCGCGTGCTGCGCTCACGCCGCCCCTTGCACCTTCAAGAATCATGAAACACACAGTCTTGCAGGCGCCCGGCGGCCCGTGCACTGCAAGGCCGGCATTGCTTGCAAAGGGTGTGCGCGAGCGCCGCGGCCTGCGGCATGGCAGGTGCTGGACGACCCGGCGCTGTCGGAGCAGAAGCGCCGCAACCACCTGGCGGCCGTGCGGAGCGAGGTGGACGCCATGCGCAAGCTGCGCGGCACGCTCAACGCGGCGTGCTTCGAGGAGGCGTTCGAGGATGCCGAGCATGTGCACATCGTGATGGAGTGGTGCCGTGGCGGCGAGCTGCACCACCGCATCGGCGACAAGCACTACAGCGAGCGCACGGTGCGCCACCGTGGCGCTCCGGCGGCCAGTGCTGGCTGCCAGGGGAGAGAGAGACGCGCACGCTCTGTGCCGTACTGCTCACCGCCTGCCAACCTCATCGCTTGCTAACCCTTGCTGGCAGTGTGTAGGAAGGCCGCACAATGCAAGGAGGTGAAGACACTTGTCAGCTTGCAGGCCCTTCACTGGTGGTGAAGCGCAGCCGAGGACAGCCGACGTGCGCCGCAGGTCGCCAGCTTCATGCGGGCGGTGCTGCGCACGCTCGCGCAGTGCCACTCACACCACATCCTGCACCGCGACGTGAAGCCGGGCAACTTCATGCTCGCCAGCGACGATGACGCCGCGCCGCTCAAGGCAATCGACTTTGGCCTGGCCGCGCCGTTCGAGCCCGGCGCGCTGCCGCTCACGGAACTTGGCCTGGAGGGGACGCCCTGGTGCGGCAGGCGTCCCGCACCATGGTCTACAGTGTAGCCGAGCGAAACAGCTGCGCTGCCACATGCCTGCAGTGCACGCCTCTCGCAGCATGCGTGCTGACGGACTTGGGAACGATAGTAGCAGTGCTGCTGTTCATGCCGGGTCTGTATGCGCGTGCTTGAGCAATGGTAACTGCCCTGCAGGTTCATGGCGCCAGAGGTGCTGAGCTCGAGGGTGGGGCCGGAGTCCGACATCTGGTCCGCGGGCGTCATGGCGCACCAGCTGCTGGTACGCGCAGCTCGTGCATGGCGCTGCATAACGTGGCGTGCGCCACACGCGCTGAGGTCTGGTGTCGATGCTGCGCATTGCGCGTCCCGCCAGATGCCCATATTTGCAGCCCTGTTCTATGTCAGGTCATCCTTTGCGCACTGGGGCCTGTGGGTGTGGCTGTGAGCGCCCCGCTGCGCGCGCAGACCGGGCGATTCCCCTTCGACGACAAGCGCTGCCCCTCCAAGCCGTCCATCACCAAGATATGGTGCGCGGCGCTGCCGCTCGATGCACCACCCAGCTCTTTACAACCTGCCGGAAGCGGGCTGGGCTGCAAGGACGCGGCACACAGCGGCTGCCCGTTGCCTGCCGGTGATCTCGGCAGGTTAGAACGGCAGCATGTAGGTGCGGTCACAAGCGGCTCGTGGGGGCACTGCAAGCCCCGCCCGCTCGTGCCCGCGCAGGCAGTCCATCCTGTGCGACAGGCTGGACTTCAAGCGCAGCCACTGGGAGGGCATCAGCGAGGAGGGCCGTGACTTCGTGGCCGCCCTGCTGCACAAGGACCCGGCACAGCGGCCCAGCGCCAAGGCCGCGCTGCGGCACCCCTGGCTGCGCGGCACCGCGCGCGAACGCTCCATCGGCCGCCCGCTGAGCCTGGCGGTTGTGCAGCGCATCCAGGCGCGCCAGCCGGCCTCGCGCCTGTTTGCCGGCCTGTGCCAGACGCGTGCGCCTCTGCGCAGGGCGCAGGTGGTGGTGAGGCGGTGTTCGTATGAGCACAAGTGCAGCGCGTCACGGGCGCAGCCTGTGCGCTGAACTGGCCTTCGGGTTGCCCGGTGCAGAGCTGCGCAGCGCTCCTTAGTTCGGGATACGTGTAGGCCGGAGGCTGCCAGGGCCGCGTGTAGGCCGGAGGCTGACACGGGCGTGCGCCGGCGCGCGCAGCGCTACGGACAGGGCAGCCTGTTCAGGCGCACCGTGCTGGAGCACATCGCCGAGGACATGCTCTCTGAGCTCGCGCCGGCTGCGGCCGGCGCCGCCGCGGCCGGCGCTGCCGCGGACCCAGGCGCCGCTGACCCGGGCGCCGACGCTGCTGCGCCGCTCGCATCGTGCCCCATCACGCATGGTGCGCTTAGCCGGTAGCCGTGCAGGTCAGGGCCATGAGGCACCCGCACGGCTGTGTGCCGCCGGACCGCGCCTTAGTGCTATGCCTGTGCAGGGCAGCAGAGGGTACAGCTGAAGCTTGGTGTGCGCGCGGGCCAGACGCGACGCCGGTCGTGACTGATGCGGTGGACTCGCCGCTGCAGTTCCTGTACTCGGCGCTCGATTTTGGCACCGGCGACCACATTGACTCCGTGCAGCTCAGCGCCGGTCTGCGCCGGCTGGGTGCGCGCCGGGCGGCGTGAGCTGCTGCTGAACATGCCCGCTCAGCTCAGCGGCGTTGGCGGCGCGCCGCTCCGGCTCCCCTCAGCATGTCACAGCGCGTGTGCAGTCCAGGGCCCGCCAGCACCATATATTACGCAGGTGGGTGTGCGAACGGCGGGCTGGGCCTGCCAGCAGAGCATGTTTTGGGCAGCGCAAGCGGGCGCGGGATGCACCCGCCAACAGGGCGTAGCCAAGAGCCTGAAACCCTGCGCGCCGCGCGCAGGATACCGCCTGGAGGCGGCCGAGGTGGAGCGCCTGTGCGCGTCCATGGACATTGGCCGCACGGGCTGGCTGGCGAAGAGCCAGCTGGCGGCGAGCCAGATCGACTGGCGCGCGCTGCAGGCGCGATGGCCCTCCTCGGCGCCGGCCTGCGGTGCACTGGCACGCTGCGCGGAGGGGGCCAAGCTGCCGTCCATGCAAGCCGGCCTGCGCGTGGGGTGAGCAGTGTGGTGTGGTAAGCGCCGGGGCACATGGCCTTTTGACCGGCCGAGCCGCCAAGCATAGCCCTGTGTTCTGGCCAATGCCTGCCCTGATGGCCTTTCCAGAGCAGGTCAGGCGGTGGCCGACTTTGTCCCATGCGCGGCGAGCGGCGCTGACTCCATCCATGTGCGACGAACCCTGCAACAGGCTACTGCGGCGCACAGCCGTGCGTGATGCGCCAACAGCTGCGCCGCGCGCTGCCCTGCAGGCGCGCCACGTGGAGCGCTGGCTGGCGTGCGCGCGGCGCGCGTTTGCGGAGCTGGACCCCGATGGCGACGGCGTAGCGCAGGCGGACGACATCGTGGCCTGCCTGCGCGCCAAGCTGCCGCCGTCCGAGGCGCGCGGCCCGGCCGCGGCGTTGCGTTGCAGTGTCTGCACGGTGCTGCAGGCGTTCGTGTCTGCAGCTGCAGCTAGCCACAGATTCGGCACCGCCGGCAGCTAACACGGGCGGCGGGATGGGCGCAGGTGGACGCGGCATTCCGGCACGCGATGCTAGAGGCGCACACGAGCGAGGCCAGCGCGCGCGACGGGCTGAGCTTCGAGCAGTTCATGGTTATGCTGCGCGCCGACTCGCGCGACTCGCTCGACCAGTACGACGACCGCATGGGCGGCTCCAGCCGCGGCGGTGCGCCCAGAGCCCCTGCCGGGGCCCTTGCCGGGCTGAGGGTAGAGCATCAGCCCCAGAGCCCTGCACTGGCTGGCATGCGCAGCACTAGGTGCAGCACATGTGGGCATTTGCGAGTGTCAAAAGTCGTATGTTTGCGCACTGTGCGGGGCTGGTACGACAGGCACGTGGCTGCAGATGCAAGCGGTGGCCCGAGGGGCAGGGTACATGTTTGCGCGGATGAGTGCCGTTTGTGTTCGAGCACCGTCGCCCATGCGGGGAAGATGCGACGTTGATGTCAGCTCAACGCCGGGTCATATAATGCTTGCGAGTTCTTTTCGCAAATGCTTCCTGTATGCAGGCATGCTCAGATGCGAGCAATTAAAGCCCAACTCTGCGCTCGGCCAGGCTCAGCGCATGGCGGTAGCCACAACGGCGGCAGCCTCCACGGCAGCTGCCACGGCTCGGGCCGCATGTCCGGGCTGCTGGCGGGCTCGCTCGACCGCTCGGTCGCGGGCGGAGACCACTTCTCGCGCCACCTGGACCCTGTCGTGGAGGCCTCATGATCTCGCGCGCTGCTGTGGGAGCGTGGCCAGGCGTGCTCGCTGCTGTGGGAGCATGGCCGGGCGCGCTCGCTTGAGAAGGTGGGGAGTCCTGGCCGCGCCGCCCGGACCTGTGCAGGCTGTGCAGGATCGTGCCAGCGCGGCTGCGCAGTAGCCGCTCTGGTGTCGGCGAGGGTGCTGATTGCATGAAGTGAGCCACAGAAATTATAAGCCAACCAAGGTACTATTGATGGTCATGCAAGTATGGAAGTTGCGCATTTAGACACAGGAGTAAGTGTAATGATTTTCAGCGATGCGTGCGAGCGGAGAACTTGTGATGTCTTTCATAGGCAGTCTCTTTTTGGCGAACCATGCTACTTTGTGGCAGTGCGATCTGTGAGTGCGTGCGAGGAGAGTGCGAGTACTGACTTTGGCATGCATAATGTTTGGATTTCGTATTACTCCATGCACAGCACTGCCAGCTCTCCGCAGCTTGGTGTTGCGAGGTAAGGATGTCTGTCACTTATGAAGTATTTTACCAAACGAAGTGGAAATGCGTTGGCAATAACAATAGCGTAGTTAAATGGATGCTAGCTAGAGTGACACAAGCAGTGCGCTTGCCGTAGTCAGAGCGTACATGCACGCATATGCAAGAGAGCATGCGTAAGCCCATCGTGGTGGGCTTGTCCGGTACCTGATGCTGAGTGGTACGTAAATGCGACTCCTTGGCCTGCATTCGTAGGTGGGCAAACTATATCGTCCGCTTGCTCGTTTTACATTACTGTGATGGTGACGCTGGCATGTGTCAAATGCGCTGACTTTGCGGACAATGACCTCAAGCACATATGTCAGCTTTGTCTAGGTGAGGTGTTGCACGGGCAATAGCATGTCATTTATGAGTGCTTGCGCTCACTGACAGCACTTCACAGACACTACCTCACTTCAGGCAAGCGCTGAGGAGGCCTTCGAGAGAGCTCTGTGCTGGTCAGGCTGTAGGCACGCATTTATGCATGATTCAGAGGGCGAGTAAGGTCCTGTTGAGGCCGCTTCCCCTTCCGCTTGCCTCGGCGATGCAGCATGCCGACGAGTCAGCATGTCCTGCAGAAGCAAAGCCGAAGCAAAGCCACATGCTCTCCATACCGCATTTGACATAGCACAATTCACCCAGCCAGTGCTGCCCTCATCGCTTCACTCGTTTGTCTCTGCTCGCCACTGGCTGTGAGCAGCCATGACTTGCCCATCCCTCATCTGTGTGCTTAAAAGCAATAGGCCACGAGCGCGAGCGTTGCAGCAGCAGAAGCATTGTCAGCAACAGCTGCGCAAAGCACCCAACGCCATGCACTGCTGCTCCGTTTGCATGCAGGCGGCGCATCGGCATGTCAGCAGTGAGCAGCCCACCACCTGCATGCACGGGCGAGCATGTTTGTGCCAGCAAAGTCAAGCTCGGCGTCGCCATCAGGGCCAGCAAAGCAGCCTGCGCTGCAACCCGCACGCTCGCAGCTTTATGCCGCGCCGGCGCCGACAGGAGGCAGGGCAGCGTCGCCGTCCTTCACGCTAGCCTGGCAGCGCCATGAGCTTGGCTTCCACATCCGGCCGCCAGCGCAGCGGCGCGCAGCAAACCCAGGCCCAGGACCGCGCAAGCGCAGCGGGGCTGCGCCGCGCGCTGCAGCAGGGCGGGTCTGTGCGCAGCGAGTTGCTGGTCGCCAGGTCGTGCGTCGTCACATCTGCGCGCGCGCGCACCAGGGTGATGCAGCGGGTGTAACTGGTCGAGCGAGCAAGTGTGCTCCGGGCGGTGGTGGCGGGCACGCATGCTGGCGCACTGCCACATAGCTGCTCTGCCAGGAGCACAGCATTGGCCTCGACCAGCAGACAGCAGGGCGCAGGGCAAAGTGCCGTTGCATGAAAGGCGGACCAGGGCACGCATCACTGACAGGTGCTCAGCGCCGCACTTCAGCATGGGCGGGGGAGCAGGCAGGGCCGCACCGCACAGGATGGAGCAGAGGTGCGCGCATCCAAACAGCAGCATCAGCGCGGTGTAGGCGTACAGGATGTCCAGGAACAGCAGCACATACGTCTCAGCATGGTCCCACCCCACCCTGCAAGGCGAGTGCCCTCATGTAAGGTCTCCGCATGCGGCTCAGATGCCGGCAGGCCAGCAGCTGATGACGGCTGTCGGGCCACCAGGGCGTGCGCGCGTGGCGGGCGCGGCGCATGAGCATGGCCGGCAGGCAGCGGTGCGCCCGCGCGCCTGGGGAAGTTGCGCCGGTTGAGGCGCCAGGACGCGCCCGCCGCCAGCAGTATGCAGCCGGCCTGGCCGGCGAACAGCATGGCGGTGAAGAAGCGGTGGTTGTTCAGCCCCACGCACGAGCCGACCACCGCGCAGTGGTGGTCGAACCTCTCCTGCGCGCCGCGCAGCGGGCCGCTTAAGGCGCATGCCTTCCAGCAGCGCCAGAGCAAACCTGATGGACACCGGCGGCATCCCAGCGCACGCACACACACGTGAGTGACACGCTGCTGGCGCGCATACACCTATGCACGCCTGGCACACCTTCCTGTCTGGCGCACGCCTCATGCGCGCGCCCCCCTCTGCCGGGGCGCCCGCCGACAGTCGCCGCGTCACAGGCCGGCGGCGCGGGCGCGCGCCATGCAGTAGCCGCAGACGCTGCAGTGGCTCGCGCGCGGCGGCCGCCACAGGTGGCAGGTGCGGCAGTACTTGACCCAGCGGCCCTCCTCGTCCTGCCGCATCCACTGCTTCTTCCAGTCCTGGCGGTACTGCTCGCGCCCCTCCACCTCTAGCTCCGGGTCCTCCAGCGCCGCGATCAGCGGGTCTGCGCGCGGGCGCGGCCGGGTGAGGGTAGATTTAGGGTAGCACGCGGGCGAGGGTGGGTGAGGGCGCTCGGGGAGCGGGCGGCACGCGGCAGCGTTGCCGGCAGCAGCGCCGTGCGCGGCTGCAGACCGTGCATGCGTGCCAGCTGTGAAATGTGGTGCAGGTCGCGGGCAGCGTGAGCGGCAGCACCAGGCGGAGCGAGGCAGGCCAACACGGCAGCAGAGAGCGCTCCGGGCCAGGCAGTGCCAGGCACCTTTTATGGCGCTGGGAGGTATGACGCCCGGGTCTACATAGTGCGTCAGCGCTAGGAGGCCCAGCGTGGCCACGAGGAGCGCGGCCACCAGAGCCTGCACCCACCACGGCAGGCCCCGTACCCTGCAGGCAGCGCAGCGCTTGCAGGGCGCACAACGGGGTTCGCAACAAGTGATGCGGCAGGCAGAGAGGGCGTCAAGCGCAAGGGCGCACCCCACCGCAAAGCCCGACACTCCCATTAGCAGGATATAACCCGCCAAGACTGCGCCGCTTGGACCCATGTCAGAGCCTACAGTGACACAGGCCAGTGCACGGGCAGCAAGCAGGCAGCTCAGCAGGCAGTACGCTCTCAGCAGCCACTTGGCTTGACACACTATAAGCTGAGCGAGGGGATCTCAGCAAGTGCGCACACCCGCTGGGTAAAGCGCCTTGGACGACCGTGTCTTTGCATCGCCAGCCATTTGCTGCTCTACATCAGGGTCGTGTAGGCCTGACATTGCACACCGACAGCAGCGGCCTCTGCCTGCTTCTCAGAAGCTGGCCCCCATCCCACCTGTCACCAAGGCTGGCAAGTGCAGCTCTACATGCACCAGGCACTACGCTTCCAGCTCAGCATATACGCGGCTGGGTGGTTGCCTATCCGGGTAATCTCACACACTGCACACGCTCCTCTCACGTGCTCCTACAAGCTCCTAAACACACACGCTGATATGTGTGCAGCTTGTATGCTCGCTTAGTGCCAGATGACTTTTCTCGGTGCAGGTGCACAGCTAGCACATCCAGCACTTCAGCTGGGAGTTGGTTCTCTGCAGGGCTTGTGTTCACGAGCTCAGGCTGGAGGGAGGCAATCAACCACCTATCCCTGTGCAGGACGATGACTGCAGCACGCGTCCGCTTTGAGGCAGACAGCCTGATGGCGGCGGCGGAGACGCAGATTGTGCGCTTGGAGTATGCGCGCAGCCTGAGAGAGCCGTCCTGGGACGGTACGGGGCCCAGGCCTGTTCATGAGCGACTCACAGGCTGCGTGGGGGAGCGCACATGCGTGAGACAAGGGTCCCCGCCCTGCTCGCAGGCTACTGCGGGCTGGTCCCGGTGTGCGAGGACGAGTGCCGGGCCGACAACGTCTTTGTTCGCGCGGGCTGGAGCACCACGGGTACCAGCATGTATACCGCAGCGCCCAGCACGCCTGGTGCGCGACACGGCACAGGCGACTGCGCGTGGTAGCACGCCATGTCGTCGTTAGCGGGCCCATGCCCGTGTCATGCACGTCTCAAGGCTTGTGCTGGACTGTAAAGAGGTCCAGCGCCTGCTGGTACACGCCTGCGCCTGAGCTTCAGCACTCGCGCCTGCAGGCGCTGCCAGCGCGTCGAGCAGCTTTGGCGAGCCCCGCGCGAGGCCGGGGCACGCCGCCGCGGGGCACCGGCGCACGCTGTCTGCGGAGAGCTCCGGCCTGCCGCGCGCGCCCGTCCTCGCGCCGCCGTCAACCGGCGCGCGCGCGCAGCCGCGCCCGCCGGAGCGTCCCCACCCCCACGTCCCTGACGCGGCGGCCGGCGACGTGCGCACGCAGCTTGCGCACCCACTGCTGGCGCGGCTGGCGGCCGAGGAGGCGCGGCTGCGGGGCGACGCGGGGGCGTCCGGGCCAAGCGGGGCCCCGGCAGGACGGCCGCCCGACCTGCCCGCGGCGCGCCTGGCTGCGCTGGCGGACGAGGCTTTCCGCGCGGGCGCCGCCACGCTCGCGCGCGGCGACGCCGCGGCCGCGGTCGCTTTGCTGGATTTGGCCGCGCGCGCGGTGCCGGCCGGCCACCCGCGCGCGGCCGCCAGGATCGCGGCGCTGCTGGCGAGCGCGCGCGCGGGGGCGGCCGCGGGCGCGGCCGCACCCGACGCGCACGCGGATCGTGCTGCGCCAGGCGAGGCGCCGGCCGAGCTGCCAAACCCTGCGCGAGAGGAGACGTCAGGATCAGGGCAGGACCGGGACGCCGAGGTGGCCGCGGCGGCGGCCGGCGCGGCCGACGCGCTGCGAGACGCGGCGGGGCAGGGCGGGCACGCCGCGGCCCAGGCTGCGGACCCGCGTGAGCGCTCTGCCGCCGGCCCAGCTGCTGATGGAGGGGCGACTCAGCCTGGCGGAGCAGGCACGGCAGAAGGGAGGGGTCGCACAGCGGCGGGCGCCGAGCCAGCGCAGGCTCCGGCAGCAGGCCAGGCAGGGGCAGACCGGAGCGTGGGCACCAGCGCTGGGGAAGCGACTGAGGGCGCTGCTCCGGCGCCCGGCGGTGCGCCGAGCGCGGAGCCTGCGGCGGGACTGACTGAAAGTGGAGGGTCAACGACAGCGCCAACGGCGCTGGGTTCGAGAGCGTCCGGTGCCAAGTCACCGGCGGTGGCGACTGCTGACACGCCTGCCGAGCCGCCTGCGGGCGCGCTGGCGCGCGACGCGGGCGCTGCAGATGCGCACTTTGGCGCGGCCGTGGACGCGCTGCAGCGGTGCGATACCCCCTGCTTGGCCGCTGCGGACTCGAGTCCTGCCTGTTGCCCATCGTCGCCCGATGTGCCAGTCCTTGCGCATGGGACTTGTGACAGGGCGCAGCAGGGGGCCGTTGACTGATTGTTGCTTGCAGCTGACCTCGTGCACCCCGCAGGCGCGAGTACGGCGCGGCCGTGCGGCGCCTGGAGGCCGCGCGCGATGCGTGCCCCTTGGACCGGCCGGCGGCGCTGGCGAAGATCAAAAGGTACCTCGCGGCGGTTGGCGCCAAGCTGCCGCGGTAGCTGCCGCAACGGTTGGCAGGCGCTCCGGGTGTCCGTGTGTGCTGGAGGGTGGGATGCTCAGTTGCGCCTGACGCACATGCCAGAGTGCACGCGCTCAGTCAGCATTGTCGGCGTCCTGTATGCTGTGGTGGGGGGGGGAGAGGAAGGGGTGCTCAGTCCGTGTGATCCGAGCAGGCCTACCAAATACCGTACCCAAGGAGCGAGCAGAGCTTGCTCAGGTAGCCTGGCAGGAAGAGGGTGTGCACTATGCACGCATAGGTACCGGCTGAGGCATTGCATCTGCTCCTTGCTCATGTATGCGCAAGGGGGAGACTCTCCAGTGGGCTCCTTGCTTGAGTTATACAGTAACTGTGCATGGGCCGCTCAAGGGCCACTGCGGACCCTATGCCGAGGTGCAAGGATGCAACGGTGCGCACGGACAGCCAGGCGAAGAACCGCTGCTGAATAAGCTGAGGATGAGTGTTGTCTTCAGCTGTGATAGGGAACCCAAGAGTTTTGCAGCGGGGCCCCTCTATGCGTGTGGATGCGGGAAAGGCGCACCGCAAGAGCTCAGATGTTAGCACAAAACATAGCACGCTAGTAACCACACTTTGTGCGGCTGATAGACACTGTGCAGAACAGTGATTTTGGCAGCGCTGTTTGTGAACGCAGCTGCCTCTTGGCACGGAACTCAGCAGCTCAGGTGCTGGGAGCTGGCCTCTGAGCACAGAACGTGTCTGCACACCTGTGCGTAGACGACGACCGGGCAGAATGAGCAAAGGCTACAATGCGCAGGCGTGCCTCCCACTTGGTTGCCTGTTGGTCATGGTCAGCGTCAGTACCACACAGACATATGTTCACTCTCATGCACTCTCCAAACGTTGGCGGTGGCACAGGTGCCACCCGCCGGGCGACCGGTTTCGCAGTCGCTCGGCAGCGAGGTGTTTGCTAGCCATGACAGCGCCCTGCACGTAGAGGGCAGGCACGCGTCAGTGCCCATCATGCCGGGCAAGCAGAGCAGCCGCCTGCGCCGCATGCTGCAGCACCTGCACCGCACTTCATCCTCCAGCAAGCATTCAAATGCGGCGGACGACGACAGCGCGGACGGCGGGCGCCCCAAGCAGCACGGTAGGCTGCCCCGGCGGCGCTGGCGGCGGCGGCAGACGAAAAGTGCGAGCCCGGCTGACACCGCTTTGGAAGTCTGCTCAGCTCATGTGCCTGCAAGCGACTGGCCGCTCACACTTGCGTCACGACACAACGTGTGGGTGTGCAAAGGGCGTGTGTGGTGAGCATGCGTTTTGCCTGCCGGTGCTCATCCAAGCGCCATATCAAGTGCTGGCTTGCAAGGAAAGTGCTGAGCTGTCGTCACAAGCAGTGAGAGAGGTGCACAAGCAGCATCTGCTGATGCCAGAGCGCGATTGCCGGAGGCGTGACGCGCCCGGCCACGCGTGCGCTGCAGCGGACGACAGCGACTCTGGCGGCGCGGGCGCCGCGGATGCGGCGGAGCAGGCGGTCGAGCGGCGCGGCAGCGGCAGCATGTCGGTGGTGGAGCTCATGCGCGAGGGCCAGGAGCTGTTCATACAGGTCCGCCGGGACGGGGGGCTGCTGCTCGCGTGTGTCCTGCCCCCGGCCTTGCTCCTCCAGGGCACACAACCGCAGCACGCTCAGGCGCACCGCCTGCGCCCCTTCTCAAGTCACGCTTCTGGCGTGCTTTCGGTCGTTGTGCATGCGCGGCTCACGGCCATGCGGGTTGCCACCCCCGGGTGCACCCGGTCATGCATGAGACTGCACGGCTGCTCTGGCCGCGCAGGTGGTGCGCGCGCGCGGCGTGGCGGCCATGGACCTGAACGGCCTCAGCGACCCCTACTGCAAGGCGCGGCGCCCGCGCGGCAGCCCCGCCAGCCTTGTCGAGTGGGCTCCCTGGCCCTGGTAGGCTTCTGCTTTGTCCTTTTCAAGATGCGCGCTTCTCCCTGCAAGAGCTGCGCCAGCAACTTCGGGTCTTGGAGGCTGGGAAGGAGGGGGCACATTTAAGGTAACAGCTATAGTGAAGCGAGCCAACACCAGTGGCGCCGCTGCAGGTGCGCCTGGGCCACGCGCTGGCGCAGACGCGCGTGGTGCCGGAGAGCCTGGAGCCCGACTGGAACGAGACATTTGCATTCGGCGAGGCCGAGGTGGGCGCCGCCATCGCGGCGGGCGGGCGGCTCGTGTTCGAGGTCTGGGACCGCGACTATGCCACGCTCGACGACTTCATGGGCCAGGCGCGCGGCGCGCGCCGCGGCGGCGCGCGCCGCGGCGGCGCGCTTTCCGCTTTGGCTGCCGTGTCGCCGCAAGGGGTGATGGTTGTCTTAAAGCGTGGATCGACTGTAGTATACATCAGGAAAGCACTGAAATGGGGCAATCTACGTCAAATGTGAGGCGAACGCTGGTTTGCACGCAGGATACAGTTGCGTATTCCAGCACCAACTCATCTGTCCGCTGGCTGACATGCGTCCAGCGCGCGCCGCGGCGCAGGCGGAGCTGAGCCTGGCGGCGGTGGACCTGGCGGGCGCCGCGCGGCCCGCGCCGCGCTGGCTTCGCTTGCTCGCCAACCGCCACGGTCACCCCGTCGGCAAGGACCTGGGCCGCATCCAGGCGCGTCCGCGCAGGCCGCCAGGGCACAGGCAGGCCATCCGGCAGGGTGTCTGTGGTAGGTGGGCGGAGCGGGCGCGGCACTGTCCCTCGCATGCGAGCGGCAGAGCTCGCTGTGGGAGTCATACGCTGCTAGGTAGGAGCGGCGTGGCAGTACAAGGCTGAGAAGACGTGGCAGTAGAAGACTGAGGCCGCAACTTAGTGGCTGCATACAGATAGTGCATTGATGCCGCAAGCGTCGCGGCAGGTGGCGCTGTGGCTGCATGCGGGCGCGGCGCCCGGCGCGCGCGCGGGCGCTGAGGGGTCCGCCGCTACCACGCGGCTGAGCTCGCTGTGCACCCTGCCGGGCGTGAGCAAGGCGCTGCCGCTGGTCGTGCACGCGCACGGCAACGCGCTGTACGAGGAGCCGTGCCTGCAGTGGCTGTCGCTGCGCGTGCGCGAGGCGCGGCCCGCGCGTCTTTCCACTTGAACCCTACCCTACTCCATCGGCTTCTTGGCCCGGCTGCTTGTCAAATGGTCCTGCTGCACCTTCAGATTGATCAGACACAGTCCCCTGTGCAGGGGCTGCCCCCGTGCCTGCCTGGCTTTATTGCGCACCCGCGAGGCGACGGGCCCTCCACGGCCTGCTGCACGCCTGCGTCAGGGCTTGCCTGCTGGTTGTGCATGACATGCCCCTGAGAGCATTGCATGTCGCTGCGCGTGGTGCCTCGCCACCACCTCACCTGTCTGCCGTGCAAATATCTTGTGAGGGGTTGGGAGCATGAAGACATATCCCAGGCGTTCCGTCAACACACACACGCTCGAGTGACGCTGTGCGTGACATGTGCTGCCGCCCTACCCCACTGACCTGGGGCGAGCGGGCTGTCAGGTGCGCGGCCTGGAAATGCCGACGCCGTCCAAGAGCATGCACTCGCTGGCGGCGTTGGATTCCAAGCACGCACGGTCTTCCCACCACACCGTCGAGCGCACGCGCTCTGGCGGGACTGAACTCCTCGGCGACGGCGGCCGCAGCCACAGCCATCACAGTAGGCACGGCGGCGGCGATGGCAGCAAGCACGGCGGCGGCGGCGGCGGCAAGCACGGCGGCGGTGGCGGCGACGGCCACGGCAAGCGCCACCACTGGTGGCGGCGCGTGCTACGGCTGGCGCGCAAGCCCGCCGACGCGGCGGAGAGCGCGGCCGCGGCGGGCACCGCGGCCGCGGGCACGGCCGCGGCGGCGGGCGAGGCGGCGGCGGACGCGGCGTTCGACACCGTGCGCGCCACGATAAATTCCGCGGGCGGCAACGAGGCTCTGCGCATGGCCGCCCGCGGGTGGTTCCCCACCCCCTTCTCCCGGGCCTCCCTTTGTCAGCAGGCATGCTGTGGAAGGCAGAGGAGTGGCTGGTGAGGATGCGTGGCGAATCTCCTGCCAGCTTCCTTGCAGACCGTGCAGACACTCCCTGTGTGTTATGCAGGCAGATATTCATCTGGCAACAAGCCACATGCGTGTTATAGCCTGGCACAGCAAGCACGCCTCGTACAGATCATGAAATAGCAACCGCTGCTTGCAGGATGCGCGACAAGGACAGCGACCCGTCCGCCTCTGTGCTGGACCTGGGCGAGGACGACCTGCCCAACTTCAGTTCCACATTCGAAGCCGGCGGGAGCGGGGCGTCTGACCGCTCCGACAGCGAGGCCGACGACGGGCACGCCGAGCAGCTGCTGTACTGGGAGGTGCGGAGCCGCGGCCCTTGCAGCGTTGGTGATGGCGAGCGTGCGTCGCCGCACTGGTTTGCTGGGAAGCGCCGGCCTCAGTGCTGGCTGTGGCAAGGAGGAATGTTGTCAAGGGGCCGGAGGTGCTTGGGGGGTTTTGAGGTTTATTTGTTGCACTGTGCAGCCTCTGCAAGGCTGGTGAGCGTGCAGCTATTGATGTCCTGTCATGCGGTCCTCTGGTGCCATTACTTACAAACAGGCGACACCATGCAGGTCATGTTGCTATACTAACGCTTTCCTAGTGCGCGGCAGTGCACACCAGTGTGCACGTACGTCTGTCCGAGGAGCCGCGCCCGCGCCCGTCAGACAGCAACGCCCCGGCCTGACTGGGCCGGCATGCGCGCCGCAGGTGAGCCTGGCCAGCCAGAGCCACCGCTCGCGGCTGTCGCGCGCGCTCCCGGGCGGCGGCGCGGCCTGGGACCAGGTCTTCGGGTTTGCCGCGGTCCTGCCGCTGCGCAACCGCCCGGTCGCGCTGCGCCTGTACCTGACGGACTCCAGCCGCCGGCCGGGGCGCTGCATCGCGCACGCGGTTGTGCCGCTTGTCGACATGTTGACCGCGGAGGCCGCCGGTGCGCGTAGCGCACGTGCCACGCGATGAGCTGTAAGAGACCCCTCAGCACAATATTGCGGGTGGCGTCGCCAAGTGGGCGGCTGCAAGAATGCTTGTAGTGTTGGGCTTTGAGTGTTGTGTTCGAGCCAGCCTTTGGCCATGCAGCGACATTGCGCATGCGTTGCGCATGCATTGCCGCGCTGGGTACTGAAGGGCCTTTGCTGCGCCTGCTGTGTCATGCATGTCGGAATGCGCACGCATCCCAGCTGTCAGCTGTGGGGCCCGGGGCCTGCTCAGCCCCAAGACTGGCCCTGCGACGCCGGGCAGCTTGGCGTGACAGTCCCGCGTGCGAGTCAGGGCGGCGCGCGCCTCCATAGACCGGCTGTTCATGCCGCCCTGCGCCCGGGCCGCTGCGTCGAGGCCTGGGCTGAGGCCTGGCCTTTCGTTGGCGGCGCAGGCGGCGCGGACGCGGGCGCCTGGTTCCAGCTCTGGCCTGAGGGCGGCATGGCCGGCGCTGAGGGCGGCCGCGGCGCCGCGCTGTTGCACATGGTGACGGTGGATGCGGACGCCCGGCGCGACATCTACTGCCAGCCGCTCTACTCCGCCCGCTCGTTCCATCCGCCCCTGGGCGGCGGCGGCCCTGCTGCCGCCGCTGCCGCCGCCGCCGACCCGCACGCCGCTGCCGGCGGTGAAGGGCGGCCCGTTGACGCTGCGGCGGGGCCACACGCGGATGTCTGGGGCGGCCCGTCGCGGGGATCGCGCCGGGACGATGAGTCCGCTGGGCAGGGGCTTGATGTGGAGGCTGGGGAGCACGGTGCGGAGCGGCCCGGCGCTGCCGAGGGCGCGCTCGAGCGGCGCGCGCGCAGGAGGGAGGCGCGCAGTCTGACCGAGGCGGCGGAGAGCACGGACGTGGCCACCCCACTGCGCCAGCCGCGCCCGTCGTCGGCGCCAGCGGTGCGCGCCGCACTGGCCAGGCACCTGCGTGCGCAGCAGTGCTGGTGTGATGGCGGTCCACGCCGTGTGACTCGCCGTGCGGGGGATGTGACCGCCAACACAGACAGGGTCAGCAAAAGGGGCAGGACTGTCATGTTGCGTGTTTGCCAGAGAGCGCATGCTGATTCGGCTTGTAGACCTTGGCCACGCGTCGACAGGCGGCCGCCAGCGTGTCGCCGACGCTGCCGAGCCCGCCGCCGGTGCCGCGCTGGCGCAGCCTGTTCTCGCTGCGTTCGCGGCGGCGGTCGGGTTCGGCTGGCCTTGCGGCCGCGTCGCCGTCCGCGCCGCCGCCGCCGCCGTCCATGCCGTCTGGCCCGGGCGAATCTGGCGGCCATGCGAAAGCGGTGCGCCCCGGCTCGCTGCCATGCAGAGGCTTCTGGTCGTATCCCGCAACAGGACTGGGCCTGGCTGATGCCGCCGCCAGGCTTTCTTGCAGGGCTTTAAAATAGGAGGCCGCAAAGCATGCGCCTGTCTTGGCGCCGCCCCTGTCCCCAGGAGAGCAATGTGACGCACTACCCCGTGCAGGACGAGGGCGCGAGCGGGGCGCTGCATGCGCTGGCGGCCGCGCGCGCGCTCGCGGACTCCGCAGCCGAGGCGCTGGCCAAAACGAAGCAGGCGGCTCGGCAGGCCCGCGACTTCATCGTTCCGCTGCAGGTGCTGCCACCCCTCAGGGTCTCAGCTCAAGCCCGCGCGGCCTGCGCTTGCGCGCGCTCTGTGGCTTTCGGCTGCGTGGAGCAGCGCTGCGGATGGCGCGCACGGACGCCCCGGTCTCCATGGGGCGGACTGTTCTCAGAGGACCCAGCAGAGCGCGTGGCGCACGCTCCCCGTCACAGGCTCAGACTCATTGCATGCGCACTGCGCTCGTACTGGCTCGTCCGGCCTGAATGCGCGCTCTGCCGGCACGCGACGCAGCCCCCTGAACCGCATCAAAGGAAGTCTGCCCTGATGGAGGCAGGCCTGCGCGCGCGGCAGAAGCCGGCGCCGCAGGAGCCCAAGGCGCGGCCGCTGGGCCGCGTGCAGCTGGTGCTGCTGCGCGCGGACCTGGCCTCCGGCAGCGCCGAGAACTGCTTTGCGGTGTTCAAGTGCGGGCCGCACTGGGGCCGCACCGCGCTCGTCTCGTCGGCCAGCCCCGCCTGGAACTGGGAGGCGCGCGCGCGCCCCCGCCGCGCGCCCTGCCCGCCGCACGCGCCGCCCTGTACCCCGCCCGTGCAGGCCATGCATGCTCAGCAGGAGGGGCGCTTTGACCACTAACACAGGCCCAAACAGCATGTTAGGCAGGGAGGGACGCGGCCGCCGTTGCGCCTCACACTTGCGCGCCTCCAGCCAGCAGGTTATACGTGCGCTCCGAGGCACGCCAGGAGTAACTCTGTCATCACTCCACCAGGATGGTGGCGAGCGCGGGCGCCGCCGCGCAGGTGCACATGCCGCTGTTCGACCCGGCCGAGCTGCTGCTGCTGGCGGTGTTCCGCGACCCGGGCGCGACGAGCACCGCCAGCCGCGTGTTTGGGCACGGCGCCAGCCTGGTGGGCAAGCTGCGCCTGCGCCTGTCCACGCTCGCGGCGGGCCGCGCGCACGCGGCCGCGCTGCCGCTGTGCGCTGACCGCAAGGCCGGCGGCGGGCGCGCTGCAAACGTGCACCTGCGGCTCAAGGTGGAGTACTTCGGCGGCCTGGCGCAGGCGCGCGGGTACCTGTCGCCGCCGCTGCCGGCCGACGCCTACCGCCAGCTCCTGGCCACGGGGCCCACGGTGGTCGGGCTGCACCATGAGTGCAAGCGCATCGTGCTGCGCTGGCTGGAGGCCGCGCAGCCGCCCATCCCGGCCGCCGTCGCCGCGGCCGTGCTCGGCAACGAGCGCAGCAGCTTCGTCATGTCGCGCGCGCTCGCGCACTGGCGGCGCGTGATCCTGATGAAGCGCCGGTTCGCGTGCGCGGTGGGCGCACTGCGCCACGTGCAGAGCTGGCAGAGCCCTGCGAGCTCGCTCGCCGTCATGGCCTGCGCCGTCACGCTCGCCTTCTTCCCGCAGGCGCGGCGCCTCTCCCGGCGCCTCAGCGCGGCCGTCGGTCATATAACCCTACCCTACACCCTGTCGCCACCCGAGCATGCTGAGCAGGGCGGCAAGTCGGAGGTGGTCAATAGCGCTGTCCACGCTGCCAGAGGGGGTGCCTGCGCCAGCTGTGTCAGGGGCTCACGGCCTTGCGCCGCTGGCCGGCCAGGTGCGGGGCGAGCTGACAGGCCTCGCACGCCGTGGACAAGGTTAGCAGTGCACGACCGCGTGTGCTGTATACTGGTGTACAAAGAGATAATGTAGCAGCAAACAGCGCTGCGCTGGCAGGCCCTGCGCTCACGCCGGCAGCATGCTGTTGGCCGCGACTGCTCACCTCCTTGACGTGTCTGCGGGACAGGTCGCCGTGTGCTGCCTCCTGTCGTGGATCGCCATCTATTCGGTGCGCTGCGCCTCTCCGCGAGTTCTGACGCACGCCCAAAGTCGCGCAGATCCGGAGCTCAGCATGCAAGGCCCCTGCAAGCCCCGCATATGCTGACGCTTGATGTATGCATAGCTAGAGAGAGGCACGTTGCCAGCATGTCTGCACACGCAGCGGTCACTGTGTCTACCAAACGTGTCCGCAGGCGCTGTGCAGCGCCTGCTGCAGCATGGCTTGGCCGTTACGAGCAGTGGCAGACTTCTAAATGTGCCCTGTGCTTGTGTGGCTGGCGCGGGAGAGGCACCGCCCGAGCGCGCGCGTAGGTGCTGTGCTACCCGGAGGAGAGCAGCGTCGGCCGGCCGCTGCCCATGGAGGCCGATCCCGACAAGACGAACCAGGACGACGAGGTGGAGAGCGAGACGCGCAACCCATACACCGCGCTGAAGCGCCGCTACGCCACGCTGCAGCGCAACGCGCTGCACGTCCAGAACGCGCTGGTGCGCGCCCGCGGGGCCTGCCGGCTCCGCCGTGCATGCCTGGCCTGCCAGGCTGTATGGCAGCCGTGCAACGCATTTGCGTGTAGCCAGACCGCAGGTCTGTTTTGCAGGAGGCCAATCAGGACTACGCGTGTTGTCACGCTTAAGTCGCCGTCATTCATGCCCAGCGGCCTATTGCTGCTTGCAACTCCTCCTGTAGACGGGTCGGTCCACATCATGCAAGTCATGGGGACGTGCGTCACAGCATGTCGCAAGCTGGTCCCAGCAAGAGGCGACACCGCCGCCCTCGCGCCCTGCCGCAGGACGACATCGCGGCGGCGCTGGAGCGCGCCGCGGCGCTCGCGTCCTGGGCCGACCCGTTCGCCACGGCGCTCGCGCTGCTGGCGTGCGTAGCTGCCGCCATGCTGGTGGCCGCGCTGGGGCTGTCCCCGGTGCTCGCGTGGGGCATGTGCTGGCTGGTGCGCGCACCCGCCGGCATGCTGGCGTGCACGCATCCCTTTGCCCTTGGCTGGTATCGTGCCGTTGGTTGTGTTGGAGCTCTCCCCTCCCTGTGTCCATGCGTCTAAGCCCGTTTTCAATAATGCCTGTCGTGAGCCGGTGCATGCACCTGGGTGCGTTGCTTACGCTTCCACAGCGCCCGAGAATATGGGGCTGGGTGGGCAGGTGCGGCCGCCGTTCCTGCGGAAACCGACGCCGCCCGGGTGGCGCTGCTTCCTGCGCCGCCTGCCCTCCAAGTCCGACCAGATCATCTAGCGCAGGACGCACCGTGCTCGGACGTGGGGCCGTGCGCGCGCAGCCTCCCCTGTAAAGGCGTTTTCACAGGGTTCCACCTAGATACCTTCGGTGCTTCCTGCGACGTCCTTCTTCAAGGCTGGGGCCTGCCGGCCGCCTGATCGAGCCGTGCAGGCACAGCGCGCAGACTTTTGGTTGGTTTCCCGCGCCTGGTTCACACTCCTTCTGCTTGATGCGTGCTGATATGCGCGCAGCGCGTAATAAATGCTTTTACCACGTATGCTCCTTAGAGCTGCATCGCATGCAGCCCTGTCTGGGCAGCCATGGGCTGTCTTGGGTGGGCCTGTCTATGTTCCGACCTGCCGTGCACGTCGTGAGTCCCAGTGTTTGCAGTGGGTGCACCCTTGTGCCTGTTGAGGTTTTGCTGCACTGCTGTGCACATTACAATGTTGCTGACAGCCTATGCAAAGTCTAGCAAGCTGTGCAATTGTAATGCCCTCCTAGCACATCTGTGCTAAGAAGATGGTGCTTCGTGTGCTGCGGTTCCTACACGAACCTGTTGCTGTAATGAGTGACACGGCTCCGGGGCCTGTTGATTTGCTGTAGCTGGATGTTTGGCAAGATATTAACGTTGCGAGGATGGCACCCGAGTGTAAATCTTTGTGTTCGTCAGAGTGCTCAAAGGTGGGGCGGCACTCCTCCGCTGGTCACTGCGAATCAACTCGAGTGACGGCTTGGCCATTTGCTGTCCATGTTTTCTTAGATTCAGAGCGTGTGTTTGCAGAGGACGGTAATCTCACCATGACATGGCCATGGTATGCAGCAGTAAAGTGCTGCCTACAAGCATAAGAGGCCCTACACCCATAAAGTGCTGCCTACAAGCATAAGAGGCCCTACACCCATAGCATGTAGAGGCCCTACACCCATAGCATGTTGAGTCAGAGTTGCTGGCTGGCTAACTTACCCAGAAGCTAAACCTGGCCAGGCCTGCGAGTGACGCTGCAGGCAGTGAGGTTGTAAGAGAGTTTGCAAGAGAGTTTGCAATCACAGCAAAATACAACTCACCACAGTGCCGCCAACATGGCTGCGGTCGACCAGGCGGGAACCAGTGAGTCAGCGAAGACCGCGCAGCGCATCTTCGCCAGAGCAGCGGCGGACAGCCGCCCAGGGGCCTGCAGACAGAGTGCGCTTGCACTTACGACCGTCGCGCAGCCCTGCGCGTGCTCTCAGTGCTGTAGTTCGCCTCGAATGTGCGCATGCATTGACGAGCGCTACTTCGCGCTGCAGGTGGTAGCGGTGCAACTGATAGTGCAGGTCCGTTGAGTACTCGTGCAGACTGAAGGCAGAGCTATGTATGCCGCTCCATGCTGCACTCTCAGAGCACTTCCGCTTTGCAGGCCGCAATGGAGCCGCAGCTCAACTATCCTCAGGAGGTGCGGACTGTGTTGTTGCTGTGTCTGCAGTGCTCCTGTCCCTGCGGGAGTGGCTGCAACAAGAGCCTGAGCACCATCAGGACATATACAGTCCAAGCATATGACCTTGATGACTCTAATGTCCCTTGGTGGCGGCGCGTCGCCAGGCTGCCCCGTTGTAGGCGGTGCCGGTGCGGTCCGCGAGGCCGACTGCCCGGTGGTAACGCCAGACTTTGACCCCCGCAACTTCATGCCGCGGGCGTCCAATGACCCGGCCACCGGCCAGCGCGCGCCGCTTGGCCAGGACCGCGTGGCCTCCAGCATCCCCATTGGTGCGCGGCGCTGGACAGAGCAGCTCCCTGTCGAGCTGCTCAGCCTCGTTGCCTCCTGGCTTCCGGTGCTGGGACGCCGGCCTGTGCTAGCGGTGGGAGGCGAGTAAAGCACGACCATGCACGGACGGACGTGTTGCGTGGTGGTCAGCAGCTAGATGCTCGCCACGCGCATCAACATGCCGCGGTGCATGGAGCAGCAGAGGCGCAGCGCGAACAGCCGACAACATGCTGGCGCGCAGTCCTGGCGCGCCACAGCGCCCGGGCAGCCTGACGCGCCGGCGCGCGCGGCGCGCAGCGGCGGCGGACGCGCCGCGGCCGGGGCACCAGGACGGCGCGGGCCGCGTGTGGCTGTACCCCAGCGAGCAGATGTTCTTCAACGCGATGCAGCGCAAGGGCTGGCGGCCGAGCGAGGGCGACATGCGCACAGTCGTGTCCATCCACAACGCCGTCAACGAGCGCGCCTGGGCGGAGGCGCGCGCGCCCCCGCACCGCCGGGAGACCCCGCATGCTGTTTCATGCAGTGCAGCCAGCTGATGCAACACCTCTTGGTCCTGCATGCATGCGGTGCAGTAATGTGCATGCAATGCTCTTCACGTTGCGACGTGCTGATCAGCGGTGGATGTATCTTGTACAGGCGCGAGCACCGCGCACATGTGGTGCGTGAACCAGGTCACCGCGCTGCAAACCTGTTACCTGGGCTGTCTGCGCCCCCAGCCAGCAGCCTGTGCAGACAGGCGCGCCCGCGCGTCGCACAAGGCAGCGTGCTTGTTTTGCGCGTGGTTGCGCTGACGGCCCGGGTCGCCGCGGAACAGGTGCAGCGGTGGGAGTCGCTGCACGCCCGACAGTGCGGCGCGCCACGCCTCAAGCGCTTTATGGGGCGGCCGAACGAGTACAGCCCCAAAGCGCGCCTGCTGAACCTGCTGGGCTACAAGCTGCCGTTTGACCGCCATGACTGGGTCGTGGACCGCTGCGGCCGCGATGTGCGGTGCGCAGTCGCATGCTCTCAGCCATCCCATGCCTTTTCATGTCTGACACTATTCCTGCAGAGGTGTCTTGCGATGTAGGGGCAGCGTGCGTTCACTAACTGAAGCCGCACAGCAGTGGTGCGTCCAAGCACACCCCCTGAGGTGCATTGATTGCCCATAGGTTAGGCATGTGACGATTCGTCCACACGTGGCGGGAGGGTGCATGTCCATGTCTGCAGACAGTGCTGAACACGGCGCAGCCTACAGGTGGCCGCGTGACATGCCCACATGTGCGCGCAGGTATGTGATAGACTTCTACAATGCAGCACCAGTGGCGAGCGCGCCGGTCGCAATGCACCTGGACGTGCGCCCGGCCCTGGACTCGCCCAGCGCCGTGTGGGACCGGCTGCGCATGCAGGCGCGCTGGGTGCGCTCGGGGCGCTGGCGCCGCGAGTGACCGATGGCACTCAGCTGAACTTCACCCAATCTCACATCTGCTTGACGTTTTGCTGGGACGTAAAGCATGTGCCTCAGCCCTTGTTGGCTGCGTGAGTAAGTTTGTTGCCGTGCTTTCTAGCTTGCGGGCTACAAGTTCTGAACGGCGCAAGGTAACAGCCTGGTTTAGCAGGCTGTGAGCTCTGCTTACCACCCTCGCCAGCAATGCATGTGATGTGATTTTACAGCCCGGAATGGCTTGGGTCACACCGGGTACATAACAAACTGGCCCCTGCCGACCTCGCAAGCCGGCAGAGCAGACTCTGTTCATGCGTGCTCATGCCGCAATTCATAACCAGCTAGGCAACAAGCGACCAAACATCCCCTTTCATCCTGCAAGGCAGATTCCAGGGCATCACCAATGATGCGTACCTGGGCGCCTATTGCACTTCCCTTGCCTGTACATCTAGCCATCAGGCAGAGCCCGCAAATAGTGCACACCAAGATGCCACCACCATGCCCTTGTAACAGTCACACAGCCACCTTGCTCGGAAGCGAAGGTGGGCGTGCTTAACAAATGCCAGCATTGACAGCCACGTCCCTGCCACCGTTATCTTGCATGCTACCATGGAGCACGCACAAACTCTATCTGTGCTATCAGAGAACATTGTGCACGGCGTCAAAGAAACCAGGCTGCTCCGCCTGCAGAGCGGCGGCGCGCTCGGGCGAGGTAACGGCCACGACGCGGGCGCACTCGGGGTCCGACACGCACTCCACATACTTTGCAAAGTCCCTGCGCTCCCACACGCATGCTCAGCCTCCCAGAAATGGCACTGGTCTGAGCTTGGGACGCCTGCAAACGTGCCTGGCGAGCTGGAATAGATGGATGGGTTAGATGGCCTATGCATGCATGTCAGGGTACTGTCGCTGTTGGGGCACTGACGGGCGCGCGCGCACCGGAAGTCCTGCGCGGTGGTGGCCAGGATCTGGTCGCGGCGCAGCTGGCGCTCGGCGTCGCTGACGCGCAGCACGTGGCGCAGCAGCGCGGTGTGGCCCTTGGCGTCCGGCAGCTGGTACGAGTCCACGTCGCCGATGGTGCCGATGATGGCCTTGGTCAGCGCATCGTCGTCCAGCTCCAGGCTGCGCAAGAAGGCGGCCGTGCCATCGTATACCTCCACCTGTGTGACCATAGGGTATACGTTTACGGGGTAGGGTAAGGTATGAATACCCTATAAATACACAGCATATGGGCACAATGACACAGAGGCGGCTGTTACAGAAGTGAAAGGCGCAACATCACCAGCCGCTCGAACTGGCCTTGCTCTGTCGCTACCACAGAGCTCTGAAACAAACTCGAATGAAACGGCGGGCCACTCAGAGCCTGGTTGTTGGCAGCAGTCAGGCGGGCCGGGCCGCGCGCCGTCTTGGCCAGGTTGGGGTCGCGGTAGGACAGGAAGCTGAACATGCCGGAGTGCGGGTCGAAGTCGCAGAAGCCGCCGTACGCGCCGCCGCTGACGCGCACGCGGTCCCATAGCCACGTGGCGCCCAGGTGCTTGTTGATCACGTACGCCGCGCCGCTCAGCTCGTAGCCCGCGTCAGTGTACAGGTTGGCCGCCTTGCCCACGTAGTTCACCTGCGCCGCGCGGGCGCGCGCGGCCGCGTCAGGCCCGCCGCGGCCCCGCCTCCCGTGGGCGCACGCCGCTGGGAGAGATGTCATTTATCAGCGCACTGGTTGGTCGCGAACGCTCATGGCGCTTGCGCACGTGCACACGTGCTGTTGGGCAACACTCGCGCCATGCAGGCGCGCGCCACAGCGCATGCCGACCACTGACACTGCGAACCGCACGCCTATGACTCACGGCATCTGGACCACGCGCTCGGAGCAGCAGCGGTGCGCAGACCCACACAGGTTGCAACCGAACTTAGAATATGCGATTGCGCGAACGCGCTGGCAGGCGGCGGCCGGGCAGCTGGCAGAGTTTTTTTGGCGTGTTAGCGTATTATTTTTGCAAAGTTTTGAATAATAAGCGGGCACGCGCCTGCGTGGGCACGCAGATGGCCTCGTTGCGGCGCGGCAGCGCGGCCGCCCAGTCTGCGTCAGCCGCGCCGCCGCCCGGCAGCGCGTCCAGGAAGGAGGCCACCTGCGGCCCGGCCGCCGCCAGTGCGCCGCCGTCGGCCGTCAGGTTGACCAGCGCGCCCCGCCGCTGCAGCAGCGCGCCGCGGATGGCCTCCAGGTCCGCCTGCGCGCGCGCCGGCCGCAGGGGGTCGGGCGGGCGGGCGCGGGGCAGGCAAGCGCCGCCCCGCAGCAGCCACGTCAGGGTCCGCCAGCGCTGGCCGCGCAAGCAGCAGCGGCCGCCCGCCATCAACCTTGTCCGCGCGCGGATGGAGCCACCGGGATGCGCGCTCCTGGCGCATCGCTCGGCGACGCCTGGGTGCCAGCCCTGTCGAGCGGGCGCTGCGGGGGCTGCGCACACGCATGGCGCCGTGCAGCGGGGGGCACGCCTGGACGCCCTCCCAGTCGGCCTCCACGCGCTTGGCGAGCGCGCGGATGTGCTCCAGGTAGGCCAGGCCGCCCATCTGCTCGCCGACCCAGCCGGCGGTGCTGCGCTGCGCGTCCAGGCGCTTGGCCGCAAAGCGGTGCCCCGCGCCTACCACGCCCGCCTCCAGGCCCGCCTTGGTCTCCAGCACCATCTGCGGTGGCCCACGCCGCCGCCCCAGTCGGCGGCCGCAATGCATGCGACCAGCGGCGCTCAACAGAACGCAGACGCCGCCCACCGCACGCCCAGCGCCAAACGCTGATCTCAACAGAAACGAACAACATGCTGTACCACTGCCTGCCCTGCAAAACCCCTACAAGGTGAGCAGCACGCTGGGTCGTCACCCAATGGCTGAGCAATCACGGCATCACAGCGGCATTACAGCGGCGCCGCGCGCGGCGGCCGCGCCTGCTTGAAGCGCTCGCGGTCGTCCAGGCGCGCGGTCAGCAGCACGTCGCGGAACAGGTCGAACAGGTCGCCCGCCTTGCCGGCCATGGCCTTGCCGGAGAGCATGACGTAGGCGGCCGGCTCGGCCTCGCCGCGCACGTCCGCCACGAACGGCGACGCGCCCAGGCCGCCCGTCTTGCGCCCGATTCGCTCGGTCAGCTCCACAAAGCTCTCGCTCTTCGTGCCCATCTGCGTCAGGCACCTGCGCGGCACAGGCTCTCATGACTGCAGCAACGTCAATGCTCAACCTCATCTTCTGCTGACATGGGGCACGTGCGCCTGTCCTAGCCACCAGTGTACTCAACTCGAGCCTGCCCGTGTGTGCGGACGGACGAAGCATGCCCCTGATCGCAGACGCTGAACACCCGACCGGCCTTGCCCAGGTCCTGAAAGCCTGCCGTGCGCAGGGCGGCCAGGGCGCAGGCGGCGCACCGGCAGAAGAGCGGCACGAGCGGCAGCAGGCGCGTCGGCACGGGGCGCAGGTTCAGCGCGACCTCCGCATACAGCACGTCGTTGGTGAACAGGTCGTGGCTCAGCACGGTCGCGCCCGACACCTGGCGGCCGAGCAGGCGCGTGTCACATCCGGCAACCAGCCTGCTGCTCGAGCACAACAATAAGTGCACTGCTTCATGTCTCTTAAACAATGTTATACATCTCTCTGTAACACACGCGCCAAGCATACACGTAGGTCTGCAGCTCTGCCATCCCACACTTCAGTCCTACAATATCCCTAGCAAATCATGGCGCGTGCTGCTTGAGCATTGCTGGGGTGTACTGCCCGCACGCGCCTCAGATATCTCTGTCGGGATAGTGGCCGCGCGCTTAGGGATGTCGGACAGCTGCAGCGAGGGCATGCACGTCAGCGCCTCTGGCGGGTCGGGCGTCTCCTGCGCGCAGCGCCGCGCCCGCTCAGGGCCACGCGTGCCCTGTGCCCCAATGTACAGCCATTTCTTCTGCCTCCTCGAAACATTGCCCCCGAACATCACACCATGCCCACAGTGCATATTGCAAACATGTCCAAGGGTACCAAATATTTGCCGACATGCACAAGGAAACTCACGACCGAAAAAAAGTTTGATGCTTAACACACTCTGGCGGGCATGTCTTCTGATAATAGAGCTTCTTAACATGTAAATTTGTAAAAAACATGCGCTTCTGTTGTTCTGCCGTACACCCGCTGTATGCGGCACAAGACACACCTGGCTGTTGCACACTTGCATTTGCAGGAGAAACTAACGGTCAGGTGCAAGGCCCATCCCCGGCGCGCCTGGCGCCTGCGGAGCTCCTCTGTCTCGCGCACAGCGGCCTCCAGCTCCTCGGGCGACATCGCGTTGCGCGCCGCCTCCAGCCGCGCAGTCTCCGCAGCCTCCAGCTCGCCCGCCAGCTTGGCGTCTGGCCGCACCTGCACAGCCGCAGCGCACGCACTCACGCATGACACTCAGACGCTGATGCGATTTTGGCTCAGCGGCCTCTGGGTCGTGGCCATTGAGCCATGACCCAGAGGCGCAGGATCACAATCGTGGTGTCACCTCTGTACACACGCTCTTGTCAGAGAACGACAAAGGGCAGCGTTTGTAATGCTCCCCTGAAGCCCGCTGCAGACTGGGCAGCACAGCCTCCTGGCGAGACTCCTCAAGGGCACAGACCACTGTTAAGCCTGCGCTGAGGCAGGCGCGCCAAGCAGCACATCCCCGCACGACCGCACACATGCGTGTCCACATCCGCACCTCCACGGTGACGCGGTGCTTGTTGTCCAAGATGAAGCGGCGGATGAGCGGGCCAAACACGTCCTCGCCTGACGCCAGACGCGCCTGCCGCAAGCGCCGCGCGCGCCATGCTGGAAGGGTAGGTGTTGGAGCAACCCACGCGCGCACCGTGCGTTCCGCTCCGCTGCAATTGGCAGGCCTGGCCAGGACACCCCACCCATCGGATGCAACCCCTTGCTTCTCCAACCTGGTTTGGCAGACAGTAGCATGGAGCGCAAGCGCAGCGCTGCCCTCCACCAGCGACCTGCCGCGCCAGCACTGCAGCTTGCACACATTGGAGTGGTGCAGCGCCCCACCTTGAAGTGCGCCAGGTCGTCAGTCCAGCGCAGCGGCTGGAAGGGGTCCTTGTCGTAGATCCAGGGCGCCATGGCGCGCAGCATCAGCGACAGGCCGCGCGGGAAGGAGCCCGTGTTGTTCTCGCGCAGGCTGAACTCGGTCGTGTTCATCGCCGCCTCGATCGCCGTCGACGTGAAGCCCTCCTTCTCCAGCCGCTCCAGCTGGGTCAGGATCAGCGCCTCCACCTGCAGGAGTGCATGTATGTTATTCGTCAGAATTTTATTGAAAACCCCACCCGGGACTTCATGAGCGTCATACGTAAACGAGCATCCGTTTTTCAGTCAACCTTCCCTCCAGCTATGCCACACGACCTGCCCCAGACTCCTAAGCTGAACATGTCAGATGTCTGCATGCACCAGGCAAGCCGGCAGGACTGCCTTGCAAGCGCATGGACCGCACTGCAGCTGCGCCAGGCAGCGCGCGCCTTCTCGGCGTCCTCCGGCTTGACGCCCTTGAGGCCCAGGCTGAACACGGGCTGCCGCAGCTCGTCGCCCAGGCCGCCGCCGATGATGGCCTCGCCCAGGCCGCTGTCGTTCAGCGCCTTGCGCAGCGGCGCCGCGCCTGCGGCAGCGCGCCCACGTCACGCGCCGAGGAGCGACTCCCTGGCGCGCCCTGCACTGTGCTGACCTGCGCTGCCGCCCCACGCGCCCTGTCGCCAGCATCCTGGTAACGCTTCTGTCATCAGCCTCAGGGCATGCGACGCTGCGGAGGAGCACTCCATCTTGCTGCCCTCTGCAGGGGCGCTGCGCACTTGTGCCCAGGAGCAGGTAGTCCAGGAAGCCAAAGGCCAGCTCGGTCTCTAGGTCCAGCGGCGCCTCGCTCAGCACCCAGTTGACGCTCACGAACGCGCGGCCGTCGCCGCCGCCCTCCGCGGCGGCGCCCTCGCCGCCGTCGCCTGCCGCGTAGCGCTCCACCACGCGCCGCGGCTCCTGGGCGAGCAGGGGTCGAGGGCGTCACACTTGGGACACGCAAGTGCATCATGCCACACGCACATAGCACAATGAGAGCTGGGTGTTTGCATCACATTACGAGCTGCAACACTTGCCCTCATAGGCGGGGTAAGGCAGGGCACAGCAGATGCCAACCTTACAGGTGCGGATGACTGTGTCTGCCATACGGGCTCGGTCCCTCGCATGGACCGCGAAAGAGAAGACTGGACCGAGCAAACAGGCCGCACGGTCCATCCGTGTGTGACAGCAGCCGCGCCCATGGCCCCCCGCGGGAGCTGCGCCGCGCCGCGCCTGGAAGAGCGGCTGCGCCGTGACCGCAGAGTCAACCGGCTGCGCCTCGAACTCGTCCAGGTACACGGCCAGCAGGCGCAGGCGCTCGGCCGGGTCGTCGTCGCCGTAGAACCAGAAGCGCGCGTTGGACGGGTGGTAGTACCGCTCGTGGAAGGCCTTGAACCTGCGCGCCGCGCATAACTCGTGGTGCGCAGCGTCTTGCCTCGCTCAGCGTGCGAAGAACCCTCGTGCTTCTTAGCGCGAGCGGCCGTTATGCAGGCACACACGCTCACAGCGTGGCAGCGGTGGCGTGCGAGCGACGCCGGGTCGCCTATGGCGCGTCTCTCACAAAGCACCTCGGCCAGCTGATCCGCCACATCCATCTGCTTGCTCCTGACCCTGAAGCTGACATCTTACATAATACACGTGTGAGAGTCGGCGCGCACTCATCGAAGCTGAGGTTGGGAATGTCGACGGGGTCGCCGCCCGAGTCCACGGCGTACGTGTTGTCGGGGAAGATGGCCTGCTGCGTGTGGCGCTGGTTCATGGAGTCCGGCGACGAGTACACGCCCTTCATCTCGTTGAACACGACGCCCTTGAATGTCAGCGGCGCCTGCGCAGCGCAGCTCACCTCGCACCAACGCGCTTGCCCCTGCCTGGCACGCATGCTCAAGGCCCTCTCATGCACTTTGTCTGCTGCATGCGGCTGCCTCCCGCTCGAGATGGCAAGCGGCTGCATTGCCAGACAGCACAGCGTTCTCACAAGATGCCGGGGTCAAACGTTTGCACGACTAGCCCTGTTGCTCACGAAAACTACATGGCCAGATCATGGCATGCTGCGCGGAGGCGCAGGCACCGCCCGAGCCGGACGCTGCCTGCTCGCCGAGACCAGAGCTGACCAGCCTGGCACACAGCAGTCAAAGGGTCGCGCCTTGGGGTCCTCGATCTCGTAGTGCCAGCCCTCCTGCGCAAAGGTGCGCGGATCGCGCACACAGTTGGGGTGCAGCACCGCGTCCAAGTACACGTCCACCAGGTTGTAGAAGTCCTGCGCAGCCGCAAGAGGCCAGGTTCACACAGGCCTGACACCACTTGCTGCACGGCAAGGGTCAGCTGATAATGGAGCATGTGCAGCCCCATTGTCCAGGTGATTGTTTTTATGGTGCATGCAGGTTACATGTCACCATATTCCAAAAGACTCCACGCACTCTTCACTACACCTACACCACTACATCTTGCCATCGACAATGTGCAATTATAGAGTGTAATTAGGTCAGCTGCAGACCTAGAGCTGTGGAGGGCACTGCTGTCGGGGGCATGTACGCCATGCGCTGATGCACTGGGACCAGGAGGAGCGCAAAGTCGCGCGAGTGGCACACAGGCCGGTGTATTTGCAAGTGCACGCCTTGATACAAGACAGCCGCGCACCTGGAGGTTGCACGACGCAACAGGGTAGCAGGTGCGGTCCGGGTATGTAAAAGCGTTCAAGAAAGTGTTGAGCGATCCCTTCATCAGCTCCACAAAGGGCTCCTGTTGAGCAACAACAGGAGTGAGCTTTTATGCTGTATGTGCTGGTCAACGTACAGTGAAACAAGGAGTGCTTGCTAAAAACAAGTGCATGACGCTGATGGCAGCATGACGCTGAGTGCTCACCTTGATGGGGTACTTTCGCGACCCGCACAGCACCGAGTGCTCCAGGATGTGGGGGATGCCCTTGCTGTTCTCCACTGGGGTACGCAGCACCACGCCAAAAGTCTTGTTCTCGTCGTTGTTTGCCAGCGACATAACCTCCGCCCCTGACACATGCAGAGCACTGTTTATTGGACGAGACGTTCCGCTCATCCTGCTATCGTGCTAATTGCATATGCGTTCGACAGAACCTTGGTCTGCTGACCTTGCCACACGGGTGCAGCTCCGTCACACCAGCAGAGCACGCCTGCCTTCCACACTGCTACACACCTGTTTTCTGGTGCCGGTACATCATCACGTGCGAGTTGTACTCCGGCACAAACTGCTCCCGGACCAGCTCAAAGCCGTGTAGCTCCTTAGGCGCCGCAGGCGCTGCTGGCGCCTGCCCAGCGCCAGTCGCTGTTGTTGCTTTGCAAAAATGCAGCCAGGAGCCAGACAGAGAGCAGACGGCTTGAAGCACTCGTCAGCAAAACGTATTGTATACGTCGCACAGCCACAAGCATCGAGCTGTGACCCGCTGTCGCACCTCAGCCTCCGGTGCAGCCACAGCTCGAGCTGCAACGGATGCGCCGTGCACCAGGCCTGCGTCTCGCTTGCGTGCACGTCAGAGCTTGTTGCGTGACTTGCATAGTAAGTCAATACAAGTGCAGCAAGGCAGGTAAACTGACTACGCACGGTGCTGGGCCGCTCCGCTTTGCATAACTGCTGATGGAAAGCCTAAGGCCGCTGGGCGCAGTCCGCTCACGCGTGCGCGTGGCAGCACCTGTTGACAGCAAATGTTCATTGTTTAGTTCACAAGGCACACGACTTGCTTCCTGCTTCAACAGTGACCACAAGCACTGGCCACCGTTCAAGGAGCGGATGTGTTACCGGCAGGCCAAGCGCTCTGCACTGCGTGGAGTGCCGCCTCACGGCGGACGCCAACCCGCACGCCCCACACGAGCCTGCCGTCTGTGTCCACATGCGTGCTGCCACACTGCTGCAGCGTGGAAACCAAGCCAGCGTGACTTGCAAGGAACTGTCTGGCAGGAAAGTGCTTGCTACGTTGTGCCAGGAAATCCTCCGCTGTCCTCAGAAGGACTCCTTCTCGAACACGCATGAGGGCCTAAATTGGCTCCACTTCTCAAGGAGATGTTTTTTTTTTTTGCATCACTAGGACGCCATACTTGTCACAATACAGCACCGTATCATAACGCTATCCGTTGCAGCTTGCGCGCGCGGAAATATGAGTGGCGCCCCAGGCCGCTGGACGCGCCGTGCCCGGTCGCGCGCCCGCTGCCAGTGTTCAGCGCCTGCTGACCGCCCTGCATGGCTGCCGCATCTTCCTCGCACTCCCTGCAGAGCCCCGCATGCGCTCACGCGCGTGGTGTACGCTTCGTGGTGGTTCGTGAACCAATGTAGAGCTCAGGCTTATACAGCCTATGACAGCCTACACCAGGCACTTTCATGCACATCTACCCATTGCCCGCCAAACAGTGCCCCGGCCTTTGACAGTGGCAGGCGCACACACCAGCAAATTCACCACATGCGCCAGCATCATCTGATGCATACGCGCGCATGCACACACTCTGGCAGGTCGGCAGTGACAGGGCCTGGCGCCGCACCAGCGCACTGGCACGGCGCGCTCCTCCAGCAGGCGCGCGGTGGTCGCCCAGGAGAACCGCGCCAGGCTGGGCAGCCCGAAGACGGCGTCCAGGTGCGCCTCCAGCCAGACCTTCGTGTCAGGGTCTGCCGGGAGCAGCAACCTTCACTCAGGCATGGCTGCGCCCACACGCCCCTCACGGCTGCCCAACGCACCAATCATACCAGTCGTCCACAAGCTCCCGCCCGAGCAGGGCTGCTGCTGGGGCAGCACTCGCTGAGAGGACGCACCGCCTGGGTACCCCGAGCCGAAGGCCGTCCCGAAGCTAATGCCCTGCTCCTCCGCAGCAAAGTCGCGCAGCAGCCGATCGCGCGTTACCTGCCACCAGGCGCAGGCATGGCTCACACCGCGTCCGAGACCTGCCCAAGCCGCATCCGCGACAGGCCGGGCGTGCACAGAGCGCTACATTGGCATGCAGGCCAAGCAAGACCGACAGTGACAGCCTCTATCCTTGGGGGGATGCTGGGGTTGCCTGCAGCCACGAACAAGCGTACGACCATGGCGTACGACCAAACGCGCAGCACAGCATCAGTATGAAGCCATGTGGCATGCCACATGCCATGCCACATGCCATGCATACTCTGGCCAGACCAGGCAGGCACTCTTGAGGCTGGCAAGGCGGGAGCGTGCCTTGGCAACGATGCTCGCTGCGCTGACGATGGGGTAGAGGCCGTCCGCTTTTGGGCAGACTGTAAAGCTGCATAGGAGGCGGCAAGCGAAAAAGTTGGCAAGCGTGTGTGTGCTTCATACTTAATTGAGATACCGCTCCTGCTCATGTAGATGAGACCAACAAACACACAATGCCACAGGAGCTGAGTGCACCATGCAGCCACCAACACCCGCATGAGCTGCAAAGCTTGCAGGCTCGACAGGCACAGGGCGGCGCACGCGCCTGATGCCTGGGTACCGCTGCGACAGGCGCTCCTGGTACTGCGCGGCATCCCCGACTGTGTCTACATACACCTGGGCAACGGGCAGCGCAGCACACATATGTGAGAGGGTGCGCTGCAAGACGCGCAACGCGATAATGCAGCCCTGCGCCCCGCTCGCCCAGTGCAGGCAGGCAGGTATAGGGATGCAGGGCTCACAGACTCCACAGTTTCCTTTTCTACACCACACAGCAGCGTCTATGGCCTGCGGACACACGAGGAGCACTTGGGCCGCACATGGTGTCGCACAGTAGGTGGCAGGCACAGAGACTGCCAGCAAGCACAGCTGTGGCGGACCTCCTGCAGGTTGACGCCCTGCTCTAGCGCCTGGTCGATCAGCTTGAACGTCGAGTCGAAGGCGATGACGTTCAGGCTGACCTTGGTCCTGCGCAAGGGGTGGGAGCTAAGGTCAGCCCCTTCGAAGTATTTTGTAGCCGAGCTCGCACCTCAGGCAAGTTACTAGCTGTTAGCACGAGGGGAATAGGGTGTGCCTGCTCAGCATCTTTGCAGACAGCTCCTTGGCGCTGAGCGCATCGACTGCAAAGCCCATGCTCAGGTCCTTGACGATCTCTTCGTACAGCGCCTCGCGCTTGGCTTCCGTGAGTGTCTTGCTGTCCGCAAAGGACCTACACTGCCGGGGTGGCATAAGCTCTCAGGCCAAGCCTGAACCTGGGGCAGGCGGCCTGCGACGACAATAACACGTCGCGGAACAGTGCACGCACCGCTTCGCCAGCTCCTCCCTTTCACTTGTCGTTGCAAAGGTGACTGCATACACCATGGGACCCAGAACAGGGCCCCGGCCGGCTTCATCTGCGTGCGGAGCGCCCCAAAACGCGCTTAGGAAACAGGCAGGCGAGAGTTTTACAAACAAGGAAACACCGTGCTAGCGCACCAATGCCCATCATGCAGGGCTCCACGTGCCAGGCGCGCGCCGCAGCGGCTGCTTCCGCGCACCCCATCATAACAAGATAACAAGATGGAGGTTCACGCCTGCTTTTGTGCGCCAGAGCGCTTCTGCTGGAGCCAACGCACTAAGCAGGCGACACAGCCGGTGCTCTCAGCAGACTAGCAGATGGAGAGCAGACTCACGAGCTGTGTGCCTGTCTAGGGTTGCCAGCAGCAGTCGACTGCGCACTTGTTCGACTTGTGACACAGCGGCCCTTTCAAGTGCGATGGTGCTTGTGGAGGAGTGTGCTCCAGCGTCTGGGCCGTCAACCGATGCAACCAGCCCGCAGGAGCATGGCGACGCTGACTGCGAGTGCGGGCTTGATGAGGCGCTTGGCGATGACGCAGCTCACGCGCGAGGCGCACGCAGCAGCGCAGCACTCTCTGTAACAAAGTCCATGTCCAACGGCGTCACACAGGTATCGTACTTCGCTGGTTTGGACTGCGTCGTGCGTCATGCGTCATAAGGCACTTTAGAGCCTGCACACTGCGCAGACACCTTGGACAGTGTCAACAGGCGCTGCACACAACGCTCGAGTGACCTGCTCACGGCTGTAGGCAGCGCCGGCGAGCGCGAGCGCGGCCGGCGCGGCGGCGGTGCTCGAGCGCCTGAAGCACCTGGAGGTGACCAGCGCGGCCCCGGAGCGGCGGGAGGCAGCCAAGGCGCGCCGCGGCCTGCTGCGCAAGGTGCAGGCACTGGCGGGAGACGCAGGCCGGCCCGCCGAGGAGCGCCTCGCAGAGCTGCTTCACGTCTTTGAGCAGCAGGTGCGCCGCCTGACCTGCTGAGAGCACGTGACCGCGGCTCTGCGGCTCGTGTGTTTCTGTAGTTGCATAAGGGCCTGCTGCTTGCCTCGCTGAGCTGCATCGCCTTACTAAGTTCAGCATGCGCCGTCGGTGCTGCCGGAGGGGCGTACGCTTGGTCGCACTGCGTGCGCCTTGTTTGCAACATTTATTCAGCGGGTGAGAGCCTATTCTTGCAGTGCCAGGCTGCGCATGACTTGAGAGCCAGGTGTGCTGCACGCTGCGGGCAGCCGGGGGCCATGTATGCGCGGTGGCGCGGCCTGCAGGCTGCCATCCTGCGCTGTGGAGCTGCGGCCCTGCTGTTGCAAGTGTGTCCGATGCCCCAGCATGCAGCTCGCGCGTCCAAGCTGTCCAGCCGCAGGCGCCCGCCGCCGCCGGGCACGACTGGCCCCCGCTGCCGCGCAGGTCCATGAGCAGGCGCGGCTGGACAATGAGCTGCTCCCGCTGCGCCGGCAGCTGTCCCTGGCCCTCAAGGACCGCGACGCCAGTGCGCCCCCGCCGCAGTGGCACCCGCCCCGCGTGCTCTGCAGAAGGGCATCTGGTGCCGGTGCCTGGCCTGCGCTCGAGCCCGTGGTGGGCTTCATCGCCACACAGGTGATGCAGTGTCAACACCGTTACACGGGCCGTATCACCATGAGCCTCACCGGTGCACAAGAGGCCATCATTGGCGCACCAGTGCAGCGCTGGCCTGGCATGGCAAGCACCGCACACCTGACCAGGTGAGCCTGCGGGCTCGGAGGACACGGCGAGCAGCGGCCTGCGCGCGGCTGCGAGAGCCGTGCGCTTGCGGCCGCGCGGCGCGCCAGGGCGGCTCTCTCACGCGCGCCTCGCACGCAGGCGCGGACGACGCCGCGCGGCAGGCGGCGGCGTGCGCACGGCTGCAGGAGCTGTGCCGCGCGCAGCACGCCGCTGCGCGCAGCGCTGAGGGCGCCGCGGCCGCCGCGGCCGCCGCGCAGCGCACCGAGACCGCGCGCGTGGAGGCGCTGGTCGCCAGCGTGCAGCGCAAGTGCGCACCAGGGCCGCGCGCACTACTCTCACCTGACCCTGAACATGGCGCAGCCGCTTGTGAGCGGGGTGGTGGGACAGGGCGCGAACGCGGCCGCGGCCGGGCAGCAGGCCGGGGTCCTGCTCCCGCCGCCGCCGACGCGCCCCGCGCGCGCCGCGCAGGATGGCCGCGCACTCTGAGGACACGCAGCGCCTGAGCGACGAGAACGTCGCGCTGCGCTCCCAGGTCGCGGCCGCGCACGCCATGGCCGACGCGCACGTCACCACCTGGAAGGCGCGGCCCGCCCCGGGCGCCGCGCGGTTAGGGTAGGTCAGGGTAGGGTAGGGTAGGGGCACACAGGCGCAACACGCCGCGCGCGCGCCAAGCAGCCTAAAACACGGGCCGAGACCGTTGCAGGGGCGGCGGCGGTGCTGAGGCGGAGCGCTGTCAGGGCCATGGCGCTGAGGCGCGCGCGCGGCGCCGCGCGCAGCGCGAGCTGGCGGGCGTGATGGCTAACCAGGCGAGCGTGGAGGCCGCGGAGGCCGCGGCCGCGCGCGCGGAGGCGTCCACCGCGCTGCAGCGGATCGGCGCGCTGGAGGCGCGCATGCAGGCGCGCCCGCCGCGCGGCCGCCGGGACGGCGTGCGCCAGGACGTGAGCCACGTGCAGGGTGGTGGCTGCCGGAGCATGCGTTCCTTGCGCGGAGTAGGCCTGCTGGGAGACGGGCCGCTGATCACCGCCGGGTCTGCAGCCGCGCTCTGTGCCTCGCCATCGTGAGGCCACCGCTTGTCCTGGTCAGGCCACGGCAGCGTGCTCTGCTGCATGCGTTCGGAGACGTTACACTTACTGAAAATCCAGAGGCCAGCGGATTGTGCGGGCGCTGTGAGCAGCGTGCGCAGACACCTCCGGGCGACCACGGACGGGAATGACAGAGGCACAGAAGAAGAGGGAGAAGGAGGCGGCGGCCGCGCGCAGGCGTTCAAGGCCGCGGACGCGCACTCGCTGGCGGAGCTGCGCGCGCTGCGCGCGGAGACCGGCCGCCTGACCGCCGACGGCGAGCGCGTGCGCCGCGGCGCCGAGCGGGAGGCCGCCGCGCTGCGCGCCGCCGCCGCGCAGGCCGCCGCCGGCCACGCGGCCGCCTGCGAGGAGGCGGGCCTGCTCAGGAAGCAGGCGCGCCGCGCGCCCTGTTTGATTATGGTTCACAGCGGGGGTCAGGCTGCTTGCAAGCCATGCTGCCGCACGCGAGGCCGCCCGCGCCCCGCTCGGTCGAGGAGGCGGTGCTCTGCTAGCCCTGCATAGGGTTTATGCCCGGCGCGCGGCGCGCGCCGGCGCGCCCTGACCGGCTCGTGCGTCGTCCGCAGAATGCGGCGCTGCAGCGGCTGTGCCGCAGCCTGCGCGCGGCCGCGCCGCCGGCCGGATCGCGTGAGCGCGCCGGCCCCGGCGCCGCCGCGGCGCTGCCGGCAGACGCCGCAGGCGCCGCCGGCGGCCTGCCTGCCTTGGAGCGGGGCGGCGCATCTGCTGGCGAGGGCGTGGCTGGCGGCGAGGGGGGCGGCGCTGCGCCGCCGCCCGATGCCGAGCTGGCCAGCACGGGGCGCTGCGCAGGCGGCGCCGGTGAGGCGCGCAGCATGGGCTCAAGGGCGAGCGCGCAGGCGGGCGCCTCCCACCCTGCGTGCGGCGTGGGCGCAGCCGAGCTCGCGGAGGCGCCCGGCGCGCAGGGGGTCCCTTGCGGCAAGCTGCACGCCACCATGCAGAACGGGGCCCCATGCCTTGTGGACAGCGCAAATGCGCATGCCTGCGCGGCGCCCTGTGGTGGGGCGGCTGAGGCGCCCGGCGCGCATGGTGCCTCTCCCCACGAGCCGCACGCCGCCGCGCTGAACGAGGCCCCTTGTCCTGTGAAATGCGAAACTGCGCACGCCCGCACAGTGCCCAATGGTGAAGCGGCTGCGCTTCGTCACGCAGTCTGCGCAGACGCCTGCGAGAGGAGCCTTGCGGGCAGGTAGGGAGGCGCGGCGCTCGCTGGTGCCTGCGCTGTGGGCCCGACGTGCCGTGGCCAGGTGCACGCGTATGCAGCGACTGAAAAGAGCAGTCGCACGGCCTGCATGGATTCGCGCGAGCACCGCACCGTCCGGACGCTTTTGCCCATGCACGCATGCTCTCCAGAGGTACATGTGTTAGGCTAGGCCCTGTCAACCGCTGCTTTCTACCAGATGCGTTCTGGCAGGACATGCAAAAGAGCCAGGCATGCATGTGAGTAGAGACAGGCCCAGCTCCTTGCCGCTGGTGAGGCGGTGCCCTGCATCTGCTTCGGGGTGCAGGCGGCGCGCAACGAGCTTGGAGAGCCTGTCTTTGGGGTTGAACGTGGTACTGCAGCACTCATGTTCAAACCAGCAGCACACTGAGAAACAGAAACCGGACGAGGGTGCCGCGAGACGCCAGCTCAAAACAAGCTGCCAACACACCGATCAGACACCACCCACGAAAAGCCCAACCAGACCGCGCAGCCCCGACCTAGGCGCGCGGTGCGCCCACGACCGCATTGCCGACCACGGCGTTGGCCAGCGCAAACGTGCGCACGGACAGGCCCTTGGCCTTGTCCATGATCTGCTCGTACGCGGACGGGAACGTGGTGTCCATCACCACCGTGCCTGCCTGCGCGGCCCCGCGCCCGCTCCACTCACCCTCAGCCCACCTCCCACTCATGGCACCGCCCTCGTCGTAGGCACAGATGTCAGATGGCTGATGCCTCTGTTCCCGTAACCTGTACGCAAGCATGTGTCCAGCATCCAGACGTGCTCGAATCCCGCGCGAGGCCGGCAAGCATGCCCAGTGCAAACCGGCGCCGGCGCGCGCTCGCCGCATCAGCGGGGCCCCTTAATGGCAAAGCGGCGCGCCGTGTCGGCGCGGCGGCGCACGGGGGGCGCGCCTGGCTGTCCAGCTTGGCGGACAGGCGCGCGCTGCGGATGAGGTTGACGATCCACTTCTCGGCCGCCTCCGGGTCCATGTTGAGCTTGCCCGCCAGCATGCCCAGGTCGATGCACTGCACCCGTGCAGCAGGGTTAGGGTTAGGCATTTGACAATCCACTTCTTGGCCTCCGGGTCCATGTTCAGCTTGCCTGACAGCCTGCCCAGGTCAATGCACTGCGCCCGTGCAGCAGGGTCAGGGCTACGGCAGCACCACGGCTGCTCGGCCGCCTCTGGCATGGGCCCACAGAGGGCGCTGACAGCGCCTCGGCCCGCGGGCGGCCCGCGCCGCGCGGCGCGCGCGTGGCCTGAGCCGCCACCGCCGACCTGCACGCGCAGGCCGGGCAGGCGGCGGCAGAGGCACACCCCGCTCAAACAGGCGCCGCCTGGAGCCCCGGCCGGCCACGCGGCGCGGCGTGCCTGGTGGATGCGGCAGTACGTCTCAAAGATGAACAGGCGCGCGTTCTCCACAAACTCCTCGCGCAGCGCGGACAGGAAGAAGTCGCCGTCCAGCACCGCCTCGCACTGCGCCAGCTTCAGCTGCGCGCCCTCGAAGTCGTACCGCACGAACAGGCACTCCAGGAACTCGGTCACCGGGTCGGCGTACTCGTACGACTGCGCCGCGGCCCCAGGGTTAGGGTTGCTATAACCGACGCGCCGGCGGGCGCGGCGCAGGCCGCCCGGGCCGCCGCCGCTGCCATACGGGGCAGGCCGGCGGGCCGCCGCCCTGGCCACTGCGGCCCCGCCCGCGCGAGACAAGCGCCTGGCTGCGCACATGTGCACGCCGATGATGCATGCACATGCACGGCTGCGCCACGACGCCCAGCAGGCACCAGCCGGTGGCCGCGCCGCGCTGCCCATGGGTGGGGGAGCCGGCGCGGGCAGCGCGGGGCTGCGCCGCGCGCCTGCTGCTCGACCGCGCGGATAAGCTCCTTCAGCACGTTGCGCCTGCGCTTGTTCACGACGACCGCGACCGCCAGGTAGCGCAGCAGGTGCTGCGCGTTGGTCTGCAGCGCGTTCAGGTACCTGCCACGCGCGCGGCGGGGTGGGTGCGCCTGCGTGCGCGCGCCGCGCATTGCCTGCCTGCCACAGGGCGACGGCGCCCAGCTGTTCGGCTCTGCGCCGCCCGCGCGGGCGCGCTCGTGCCGGGCGAGCGCGGCGCGGGCTCGCGCTGAGCTTAGGGTGTGCTGGCTGCGCTGCCGGGCTTGGGGCCGCCTCGCTGCACGCCAGCACATGCTCCTACACCACCAGACTACACAGGCATGCCTGTCTGGGCACGGCACGCGCATGCTATGCGCGTCCAGGGGCATCGCGGAGCGGCAATCCGGGGCCGGCCCCGGGCCGGCCCCGGGGCATGCGCGTGCGCGCGCGCCAGGATAGGGTAAGAGTAGGCGCGCCTGTCCTGGAAGAAGAGGTCGATGATGGCGTTGCGGCCGTTGTCGTGGTTGAAAAACACGAACAGCGCCCAGTGCATGAGCCACGTGCGCTGCTGCAGCTGCTGCAGCAGCGGCGCAAACGTGTTGGCGTCGATGATGTCCTTGAGGCGCGTGAGGTCGTCCAGCGCCGCGTCCCAGTTCTGCATCAGAATCTCGGCCGCCAGCTTGCCCCACAGCGCGCCCAGCACGCGCTCGCTATTCGTCGCCAGCGTCCTGGCGCGCGCGGCGCCCGCGCGGTCAGCCCCCGGGGCGCCGAGCAGCGGCACTGGCGCCTCCTGGCGGCATGCCCGAGCATCGCCTGTCGCGCCCCGCCTGCGCCCCGCCGCTGACGCCTGCCAGCTGGGCGTCCGCACCCTCGTTACACTGCAAGGGCGGGACCCTGGGGCTCAGCTAGCTGCGCGGTGGGCCCCGCACGACACTGGCATTCGAGAGCCGGCAGCGCTGCTGCCTCAGCCGCGCAACGCCCGTTGCCAGCACAGGGAAACGTATCACATGTTGTGTGAGCGTCTCGCGGCGCGCAACCTCCCCGGGCGCGAGCTTGCCTCGCCGGCGCGCTCTGCATGTGTCAGCCTGTGCAGCGAGGGCCCCGGCGCGCCAGGCGGGTCTCCCGCCGCGCCCGCCCCCGACTCGCTCGGCACGCGCGGCTGCTGGCGCACGCGCCCAGCGCAGCGGGCTCCCCGCAGCGACGTCAAATGGCACCGGGCGCCTCTGCCCGCAGCACAGCTCTGCTCGCCCGGTGTCGGCAGGCAGGCAGGCCGGCCCCAGGCGGGCCGGCCCGTGCACAACGAGCTTGCAAGGGTCGTGCCGGGGCGCGGCGCGCGGGCGGCCGCACCGGTAGTGGTACAGGAACTCGGCCGCGACCGAGTAGTTGCCGCAGTCGAACTGGAACTTGGCGTAGTGGAACAGCGCGTCGATCTGCGCCGGCCCGATCTGGAACACCTCCTGCAGGAAGCCGAGGTTGTACGCCTTGTCCTGCTTCAGCTGCTTCACGTGGCCCTCGTTGCTGAGGAAGGCCACGATCGACTCCGCCTGGGCCTGCGCGCAGCGCCCGAGCGCGCGCGGTCTCACACGCCCGCAGCCGGGCCAGAGCTGCGACGGTGGGTGCACTGGTCTGCGGCCGCGGCGCTCGCACCGCGCACTGCCGCTGGCAGCCTACCACTGACAGGCCGCCGGCAGCGAGAGTGAGCGCCGGCGGCCGCGCCTGCAGCGTCTTCAGCTTGGCGACCACCTCGCCGCGGCGCTCGCGCATCTCCGCCGGCGCCTCGCGGCCGTACAGCTCCTTGTAGATGTCCATCGCGTAGTCCACCATGTTGGTCTTCTGCAGCAGGTCGATCTTGGCGCGCTGGATGTCCGCGCCATCAAACAGCGCCTTCTGCGACAGGAACTCCAGCAGCGGGAACACCAGGTGGCGGTCCATGCAGCGCGCCAGCACCGGCGTCAGGTTGTGCTGGTCGGCCATGGCCCCAGCCCCTTCTGCTCCTGAGCCAACACCGGGGAGGCAAGCCGGGCGGCTGGGCAGCAGCAGAAACCTGCTGCGCCCCACTTTCAGGGTATTTGGCCCAGCACGGGTGCGAGAGAGAAGCAAGGAAAACGACTTTCCTTCCGATCTCCCTGCCCGCCCGCCGTCATCAGAAGTTGCCAACGTTTTTGCCGGTCCCCTGACACTGCGTTGGGCAGTTTGCAGCCCACAGCCGACAGACGCCTCCTGCCTCAGACCTCACGCTCGAGCCCGACCTCCTCCTGACGCCAAGGTGGGCCTCGCCCGGCCGCAAGAGAGGTTGCGGGGCTCGGGCAGAGGAAGCTGGCCCGCTGACGTGGATCGGGGGCTTTCTCTGGCAACGCCAGGCGTGCGTGCCATGCACCGCGCCTGGGCGGGCTTGGCCGCGTGCAGTGTGTGCGAGCGCGGCCGGTGCCTGTCCCGGCTTTCAAAAGGTCGCATTTTCGTGATATGCCGCCTCAGGGCATTTGCCCACGTTGTGGGCCGCAAGCGGCCGGCTTCTGCCGTGCAGCCCGGCGCTTTGCCTTGGTAACAGGTGTGCGGTGGGCCGGGGAGCCGGGTGCGCAAATGCGCCGTCATGCGGGCACCTTCTGGCTGCGATGCGCCGGGAAGTTTGCTCCGCGCTCAGGCAGCGAGCGCTGGCTGCGCGGCGCGTCGCGCGAGGTGCCAGGCGAGCGCGCTGATAGGCGCGCGTGGCGCGCAGGTCGTCATGGCGCTCCGCATAGCCTGCCAGGCCCTGCCCGCGCCCGGCGCCCAGCGCAGCGCGACCAACGTGCCGGCGTTTATGCGCCCGGCGAGGAGCCTGCACGCGCGCGACGTCGGCGTGCTCGCGTCCGGCACGCCCTTCACCAGCGCGCAGCGCGAGGCGACACCGGGCTTCTGGCGGCCGGACTGCCCGCCCGACGAGGACGAGGCGCGGAAGGGGCCGTTCTCGGCCTGGCCGCGCAAGGTGGCCCAGAAGGCCGCGCGCCTCGCTGCGGAGTGGCCGAGCGCGGACAGCCGGCGGCCGGCGTTCCGCAGCACGATCGAGGAGGTGGGCGCCCGGCGCCGCACCTGCCGCCAGTTCCGCCTGCCTGTCGCGCCGCACTCGCCGCACTCGCCGCACTCGGCCAACAAGTGGTGCGCAGCGTTGTGGTGCAGCCGCTGTGGTGCCTCTCTGACCTATGTTCATTGCGCTCGTAGGTCAACTGGATGAACAGCCGCATCCAGTTCCAGAGCGAGGACAGCAAGCAGGAGCGCCCGGCAAGGGGCTTCAACCCGCTCCGCATGCTGGGGCTGTGAGCGCGCGCGGCGCAGCAAATTTTTTTACGCCCTGCCGTGGACCAGTTTTGACGCCCAACGGGGTGGCCGGGGCGGCCTCGCGCTCCGCCCCGCCGCATAATTTTGCGGCTCCATTCAGGCAGCTCGGGCGCACAACGGTGTGCCGCACGTTTTGCCGCGCTGCCCGGGCCCGCACAAAGGGAGGGCCCCAGCGCACTTTTGGCTCGTGCTTTTGTCAGGCTTGCGCCCTGCTGTGCAGCGTGGGCTCCCCCGGGGCTTGCGCGCAGGGCGCGCGCCTGGTTTTGACGGCTTTAGCAAGCCACGGACCGGCTAGCACGCACTTGAGTACTCTAGCGCTGGCAGCAGCAGGTTAGCAGGCCGCCGGGGGCCTTTCGTGGCCGCGTGCGCGCTGTTTTGAGGGAGGATGGTCACGTGTTGTTAGGGCAGTGTGTTGCAGGTGCGCTGGGGCGCGGGCGCCGGGAGGGCTGTGTACACTACAGCAACCTGATGATAATGCTGTGTTTAAGGTGTGATGCGAGCGCATGCATCATGGCTCCAGGCGGCCCGATTGCGGCCGCGTGTTGCCCGTGCTGGGCCAACGTCCGTCCGCTCAGGGGTGCACGGTGTTGTTGCACATTACTCTTTACAGGGTTTTTGGCCTCCAGTTGTCGACCGCGCCGCATCGAGTGCAGCACTGTGCTTTGGCCTACTTGCGGGCGGGGCGTGCAGGAGCTTAGGATTAGGTTTAGGTATACCTCGTGCCAGGTATGTTAGGTGTGTCACGGTGCTCGAGTACAGGCATGTGTGTCGGAGTGCAGAGACTTTGATGGATGGTGGTGGGTTATGCGTGGAGGAGGTCATGGAGGAGATGGTGACGGATATGAAACGAGTACGCCCTAGAATGACCACAAGTGTGTAAGGTCCAGGTAATGCATGATGACTTCTGTCGCAGTGCCTAATCAAGCAAGAGCGCAAGACGACAGTGATACGCCCAAGCATTAACACCCAAGGTTCAGCTGTGCTTCCAGTGGGCCGCACCCGTCCACGTGCACCATGATACACTGCCTTCAAAGTGTCACGCAATACATACTGTCATACAATCAAGATCGTGGTACATGGGCCGTCACATGCTGGGAGGGTTGGATGCGATCCAAAATGTCAGGTGATGCGCCTGTGCCCGTGTGCGGCGTGCGCGACCCGCGACCAGGCCTCAGCCTATAACTATAGGACACATGTTGTCCTTAGGCCCCTGGCCACGGCATGCGTGCTCGCGCAAAGCACGAAGATAGACAAACGGCCAAAAGAAGTGCGGTGGGATAAAACGGAGATTCCACCAGTCGAGCAAGTGAATTGCTGCGTGACGTGCCCACGGGCACAGCTCCCACCAGTCGCCCAGGCAGCCATTCCCTACCTCCTACACAATGCTGTGGGGGCTGGCAGCAGGGGTCACGCCCGCTCCCAGCGGTTGCACATGCTGAGGCGGCACCGCCACACCCCTTCAACAGACATCGCCCAGGCCTGCCGCGGGCACGCGCGCGGCCGCCGCGCGCCGGCGCGGCTACCGGCGCCCGAACGAGGACAGCCGCGGCATGACCGACGACAGGATGCGCGTCTTCGGCTTGTCGGGCGGCCGCTCCGCGTCCGCGGGCCGGCCGCCGGGCCCGGGGCCGCCCTCGGCGGCCGCGCCGTGGCCGCCCGCGGCCGCGCCCGCGGCGGCGCCGCCGCCGGCGCCGCGCGGGTCGCGGCCGGAGCGCGAGTGGCGCGCGCTGCGGCGCTCCTCGCGCTCGGCGCGCCGCAGCAGCTCGGACGTCGCCTCCAGGCGCAGCTTGAAGTCGCGGCGGAAGGCGTCGTAGCGCGCGCGCAGCGTGCGCAGCTCGGCCTCCGCGTCCATGCCGGGCGCGTCCGCCGCGCCCTCGCGCACCTGCGCGGAGTTTCGCACAGCAGTGGGGCCCTGCGCCCTGCCTCACCTGCGCGGAGGCCCGCGCAGCAGCTGGGTCCAGGGTCGGAAGGGCGCCCCCAGTGCACAGCCGCTCCGCGCTCCCCTCAGCTTCCTTGGGCCTGGCGGAGCTGCATCACCTCCATCAAACCTTTGTGCAGCCCAGCTTTACCACAGAAGCGCGCAGCAGCAGGCGAATGCGGCACGCAGGAGGCTCGCGCGGCATGCAGCGACCCTGCGGTGCTGTGCGCGCCCGCACATATACCAGCACCCCCCCTTCCCCCCAGAAAGACTGTTTGCGGGCAGGCGCGCCTCCGCAATGAACGCGGCGTCGTCCTCGAACAGGCCGCGCTTGCGCTCCAGCTCGTCCGCGAGCGCGCGCACGCGGGCGGGGCCGCTGGCCGGCGAGAGCGGCGACAGGTGCGCGCCGCCGGCGCTGGCGCCGTCGCGCTCGCTGGGGACGGACGTGCCCGGCCGCGACGCCGGCAGCGCCCAGGCGTCCTCCGCGGCCGCGCTGCCGCCGGCTGCGCGCGGCGCCAGCCCTATCAGCCGTGCCGAGCGGCACCAAGCACCCGCTTCCTGCTTCTCACTACACAGAAAGGGGTAAGGACAGCCGCTTGGTGCTGGCACCTCGTTGCGCTTCTGCGACAGGGCTTGCCAGACCAGCGTGTGTGGGTGCGGGGGCGACCAGGCATGCCCCTCCAGCCACGCCCGAGTCTTCCCCCTGCTGGGGCAGCTGACAGACGGAGAACGATACCAGCCAGAGAACAGGTCACAAGCACCATGCCGTGATATTGACGAGTGCAAGCGCCCTTGCAACACCGCCCGGGTGCTCAGGGCGGCCCCAGGCAGGGCGGCGGCGGCGCGCCCTCGGACGCGCTGCCGACCGACGGGCGCGCGGCCTCCAGCGCCGCGCGCGTTTCGGCCAGCGCAGCCTGCAGCGTGGCGTTGTCGCCCAGCAGCTGCCGCATCTGCTCCTCCACCTCGTCCGCGTACTCCTCCCAGCGCGCCAGCTGGGCGGTCGCGCTCGCCGACACTGCGCCGCCGCCCGCGCCGCCGCCGCCGCCGTTGGCCGCCGCGGCGTCCGGCGCGGCCGCCGCGCCGCCGCGCCAGCGCCGCTCGGCGTCCTGCGAGCCATCCTCGCTGCCTGCGCGCGTGCGCGGCCGCCCACTGGGGCCCGCCGCGCCAGGCCGCGTCCAGCACAGACGGCACAGAAGACCTCCAGGGCCCCCCCCCAAAAAAAGGGACAAAAAGGGCAGTGCGCCATGCCAATGCCCGGCGCGACCCCGCCCGGACTGCGGGCCCCGGGCGCGGACCGGCGCGGCCGCCGGTGGCAAGCGGCGGCGTGGCGGGCCGCGGCACGCTCGCCTCGCCGCACGTCTCCAGGAAGCCGGCGATCTCGGGGCCGCGGCGCTGCCAGATGCCAAGCAGGTCGCGGATACGCTCGGCGTCGACGCCAAACTCCGCGCGCACCGCCTCCAGCTCGCGCCCGTGATCCTGCCACGCGGTCAGCACCTGCCGCGCGCGCGCGCTGCGGCGCAGGTCTGTCACAGATTTTCCAGTTGGCCCACGAGCGCGGCGTCATCCTGATCGGCCCGACAGCTGCTTCGCGGCCGGCCTGGCGCGCGCGCGCCCCGCCGCCCGCGTGGCGGGCGCCGAAGCCGGCCGCAACGCGCCGCCGGGTGAGCACGCCGGAGGCCGAGCGGGGAGGGGGGGGGGGGGGGGGGGGGGGGGGCGGCGGGGGGGCGGGGGGGGGGC
>JAABUJ010000303.1_pt1 | contig 107000 bp, 101 predicted proteins | sample 5559131 | NCBI WGS metagenome assembly JAABUJ01 (sample SAMN10711875, study PRJNA513366) | rock metagenome | isolation source: Antarctica rocks | place: Antarctica: Victoria Land, Mt New Zealand nord | collected 2016-01-07
GTTTTATGCAAACTATTTGTTTATTGTGATTTTAACATCAAAACACTGAATTTGAGTGTGATTTTCAAAAAAAAGTTGCAAAAAGTTCTGAGCGAACTGAGGAGCCAACATTCTAGGAATTGCTGTAGGTACCTTATGTACCTTACTGTAACGTTACGAAGTCATTGGTACTGTACAAAGTACCTAAGGTATTTATACCTTGATGATGGGGATGGACCTCACCCACCTCTACCTACCTCACTCTTCATACCTTTAGGTTAGGTAAGATCTCATTCTTGTTAATGGGCACCTACAGTACCTCTGAGCTGCATCCCTCACAGAGAACGTTATAAGTCCAAATCAAGTATATGTAAGGTACAGCACCCTACCAGCAGTGGACCTTGGTAACTTGGTACTTTTGTACTTTTGTACTTTTGTACTTTTGTACCTGATTGATCGCTTCGCCTTTGGAAAACTCCTACCCAGTTTGTTCCACAAAGTTGCCAGTTGTTTGGGCACGACCTCAACTCCCACCCACCTCAGAAGGTAAGGTATACCCACACACCTCTACCTCTACCTCTATCTCTATCTCTATCTCTATCTAGCCTCACATGCCTGCTCTGATGTGGATTGCAAGTGGAATATTCGACAGCTCACATAACAAGTTCAACAGCTGAAAGTCCAACCCTACTCCTGTTGTTTTGGTAATACCGATACGACGACCTTCCGAAGCAAGCAGAAATAAATCAATTTTCTGACTCGATATTCCCACCTGGAATCTTCAGAATGGCGCGCATACAGATTCCCCTGGAGGCCTTGACGTCCCGGCTTAATCTCCAAGGTCGGTTTGACGGCGTCCGTTCCAAGTCCATTGCGTCCCGATTCGCGAACCTCAAACCCATCTCCGAGTTCTTCGACCTCAAACGCTTATCGAAGCCGGCCAACTTCTCCGAGGTTCAGACGAGAGTCAACTACAACCTCGGTTACTTTTCAAGCAATTACTTCGTTGTTTTCATCATGTTGAGCATCTACAGCCTCCTCACAAACTACCTCTTACTCTTCGTCATCATCTTAGTGGTGGGTGGCATGTATGGGATTGGCAAGCTAGGTGGTCGCGATCTGGAACTTGGCGCTGCTCGTGCCACAACGTCACAGCTTTATACCGCACTGCTTGTCATTGCTGTGCCTCTGGGGATGTGGGCATCCCCTATATCGACTGTCTTATGGCTCATTGGAGCTACCGGAGTGAGCGTATTCGGCCATGCCTCGTTCATGGACAGACCAATCGAGAATGCTTTTTCCGAGGAGGCGGTCTAGGTGGTCGGCCGCGAACTCCACACGATTTGCCCCAAAGGGGAAGACCATCAAGGGGCCAGCGAGGGATGAGGAGGCGGGAGGGGCCCAGACAGTCGAGACGTTGGGAGGAGTATGATCGGTTCGAAGAAGTTGAAAGTGAAGACGACTATGGGCGGGAGGTGGGGTTTCACCACCACGGAGAACCAGAGCAAGCTGCTAGTGATAAGCTTTATACTACTGGTACCGATCGGGGTTTCGCATCTAGGCATAGAAAGACCTATGATTCCCTTAGCGGTTCAGATTTCTCCGACGACAATCTGGGAGCTGTCATACACTCCTGGGACGGAACGGAATCACAGGACGCAATGCGGGACAAGGAAGAGCAGCTCGTCCGAAAGGCCATGGAGCGAATCCGTCGTGCACAAATGCTAGGAAGAACCAGGGTCAGATTGACCCAGCCTGAGCTCGACGCACTGGAACGTAACAGACTGCGGGCAGCAGAGGTCGATATGTCCACGGACAGACGTGGTGCATCGGGCGGTGGTGGTAGTGGCAGTGGCAAGGATAGACACAGTGCTCGGAGTGGACGGGCTCTTGGGAGCCGGACTAGAGCCCTTCCGGAACCCAATCGGAGGGAAAGTAGGAGCTCATCAGCACGGCAAGACAAGCGCAGTATGCACTTGCCAGCCGAGGCATCCTTTTCAGGAGTTCTTCCTTCCGGTTCAGACGGGCTTCCAATGTATACACCTCCTGGTGTACGAGGGTCTCCCACTGCTTTGCCATCCGCCTCCCCGTCTCGATCAGCTTCCCGTGACGACCAGCACGCTCAGCGCACATCATCTGCGCCACAATATCAGCAGCAACGCCCACCCCAGCGTTATTCCTCGGCTCCGGGAGGTGCCCAGTCGACCGTCCGTCTACCATCCTCTTCTCCAAGAGGCCCGCCACGACCACTTCCCGACGAACCAGCTTGGTTGCCCCGTGTCCGGGCCCCATCGTCCGCGCAGACACACGTCGTCGATCCTTTCCAGTACCAGACATACTCACCCCCGGCACTGCACGTGGCAAGCCCATATCTGCAGGAGAGACGCAACGTGTCTGGACCGCCGGATAGACAATATTCTTCCGTCCGGCGCGTCCCTGCCAATCCTTACGTGGCGGACGCCAGGATGGGAGCAAGCTCCTCTGATCCGGCATTATCCCGTCTACAGCCTCGTAGTGGCCCTGTAGAGGTCTATGTGAGCGAAGGTGACGAGGATTATGACGATCTCGGTAATGATTACGATATCCAGGTTGATGAGATGCCTGTGCGCGGGAGTTACTTCTCGAGGATTGTTTCTCCTGAAATCCCCGGAGGACGTCAAAGAAAAGGGCGACGGTAGCAGTGGGAGATTGCTTCTCACTTCAACTTGCTCTACTTATGGCGTATCAAAGGCTTGGGGATAATCATTGGTCTTCTTGCTTCGTCAAGAGGGTCTTGCATGCTCTATATATTCGCATGTGCGTCCTCCGATCTACGTGAGACTTGCAACAAGTTACCCATTTTACACCTATATCAGACGTGCTCTTACTTGCCCCCTCGCTCCTATATCAAACGAACAGAACAACGTTTTACCCGAAGCTTGACAATTTGGTCCGGAGGGTAACGTCACGTGCAATGTGTGAAGTAAACCTGGAAGGTAACCCCGGCAATAATCATCTCGGCACGAAAGAGGGTTTTGCTCTTCGCGACTTCCAGTGACGTAACTTAAATCATAGACTCTTTCTCAGACAAGGTTCCTTACCTCACCATGTAAACTAAGCCATCTTACGCCGCGCGTGTGTTTTTCCTTCTCTTGGATCAGTACTTCACCTTACTGGAGTCGTTGTCCTGACCGCCAACCTTAGTGGCTGTCGTTGAACTTCAATTTCGTTCTCAATCCCACCCATCTTTACCTCAAGAAGAGGCACAACCCGCCCTCGTCGACTGCGTTTGCCGGTTGACGGTTTGACGTCGTCCGTTCGTCATCCACGATAATAAATACTTTGACTTCCCAACCAAGGGCGGCCGCCTGTTTGCCCTGCCATATTTGATAACCGCCGTCGCATCGCACGGGTGTTCGTATCGTCAAGACGCTTTTGACCAGCTTTTCGCAAGAATGTGGTTTCTTTCTTTTTGGATCCTGCCCATCCTCTCGGCATGTACATGGGTTGGTTTCCTCCGTCTCAATGCGGTCTCTGTCCTCTTGCTAAGCTTCGTACAGCTCGGCATGCTCCTTGCGATGTTGATCGTCTGGCTGGTTCAGGGATCACCGATCTATCCATCTATGGACAAGGGTCAACGGATAGCGTATGATTTACATCGTCTCAACGCGCAGCTCGTGTACTGACAAGCCATAAACACAGATATATTTCAGGCAAGGAGCCAATATAGCATTCAAAGGTTCGATGTCGGAACTAATGCTCGCGCTAGACATCGGGGCTGAACGGCTGAAGCCACTCTTCATAGCCGGTTGCTGGTGATACTACCTTCTGTGCTTCTGGAGCTCGTGGCGGAATAGTGCTTACATGCTCACACCAGTGTCACCACTATACTCCTCGATCTATCGTTCGCGGCCGAGAGGTGGCTACGTCACACAGGCCGGCTGGCTAGAAACTCGGGGCCGACGGAGGTGGCGCTCTCTGTTTTGTCGATCATATTTGCCGTTGCTGGGACCTGTGGTCTGATATTGCTCTCCGTGTTCGACACCTTACGCTATCATCGCCTACATGATGGCTTTTTACTGCTGTTCATGTCAGTTTCGAGACCCCCGGTTGAGAACAAATTTGGTTAACAAATTTACAGCGGCGGCTATGTCATCTCAGCTATCTTCATTTGTGCGGAATATCAACGACTGGGCGTGCACTTCCGGCAGCACCGTGTCCTCCGGAGTTCGTTCTGGCTGAAGCTCGCTTTCATTTTAGTTGAGATTGCCATGGCCATAGCTTTTTTTGTTTGCACATTCCGCGGCAGCAGGAACGCCGGAGCCGTCTTGGTGAGTCAAAGCGACAGCCTAAACAAGCCGCGGTCTGGCTCACTAACATATCATCAGGAGTGGGTCGTGGCGCTAATTTTTACTTTCTATGTCTTTACCTTCTTCGTCGACTTACTGCCGGCTGTACGGACGAAGCACCACCAAAGCTCGGCACCTCAGCTGGAATTGGGCCACAACAGCGGTGGTTCTCATTTCACGAACGGTCATGACCAGTCGATTGGTAACGGAGAGTATGGCTATGTAAACGGAGGTCGCACGAACATCACGCAGGATCCAACCACATCCAGTCGCTATCATGTGAACGGGCCAACCAATAATATCACGAAGCCCGCGCCGGCACAGAATTTTTGATTCCATAAGATGATTTTTTCACTTGGATATCCATAGGTCGCGAAGGCGTTCAACGGCCGTATAGCTTACGGATTTCTGCTCTGCGTGTTGATAACCAAGATTACCGATAGACTTACAATTCGATCGTTGCCATCTGATCAACTCAACAACATTGTTATCTCTAGGTACGCCATGTGTGGAACACGGGTCGCAAATTTGCCTCATTTGACTTGATACGTAGCATTTTGCAGCATAAAGGTATAGTATTATATAGAGATTACGACTGCACTTTTGCGTTGCACCGCAAGTTCGATGTGTGACCTGCCTAACGACGTTGCTCTGGTATGCCCACCCCGACTATAGACGGCGAGGCAGGTAATAAATGGATTGTTTCCCCATGTCTATGAGGGCTTAGACCTTGAATGTGACCCAAGGGGACATGATAGCCAGGTACCATCTCTCACACTATCCGTCGTTTGACACTAGCCGCAAACTCTCGAGTATCTGCCAGTCCGTATGCGCAACTGGGGGTTTAGAAATCATTGCTGTGACTGCTGCCACGCCCACCACTGACCCTCCAATCCCTCTCACTCGACCGTGCCCGATTCGAAACCACCAAAACCCCATCGGCCTTCCCACAACTCATCGATTTCCCGCTTCCCCTCTTCGCAGAGCAGCCAGCTGACCAAGTCCCTGGCCGCCATGACGACGGTGTAGACGTTCTCGTCGGACAAGAAGTCCGTCACACGCGTCGCGCCGAGCACCCGGTCCCCCCAAGAATACAAATTCCCAATCCGATGCACCGCCTGCAGCTCCTCGGCGTGAGAGCCCGACGCGATCGCCCGTTCCCACAGCCCGTCGGCGATGCGGACGAGGATATCCATCAGGCCCCGCGGGGCTTCTTCCGCCGCGTGGGCGCGCCGCTGGTGAGCTCTTTGCAGGACGTGATACGGCCGGTTGGCGGGGCGGCTGTAGGGCGTCACGCGATACCGACCGTGCTCGGTGCGCCGACGGTCCACGACGGCCGCCGTCAAGTGGGAGCGGAACTGACTCCGCCAGTACGTTCGCGCCGCGGTCGTGCAGATTCTGACGAGTCTTTCGAACAGCCCGCGCTGCCGGTCGGCGATGCCGCTGGAGGTGACCGAAGACATGACTGAGGGCACGGATACCGCCATTGGGGACGACGTCGGGTTGAACGCTAGTGAGGCCACGTCCGCCAGCGACAATCGGCTCGGCGGTGGCTGCATGAGCGTTTCGACATCCGACACGGACATATACCTCCGGAAGTAGGTTTCAGCTGGGAGCTTGTAAGTTGCGCTGCCGTCATGCTGTGGCCCAGGCTCTTCCTGTACCGGTGCAGCTGCCGCTCGTATGGTTGGTTTTGGCGAAAATTCTCTCTGATTCTGCGGCCTTGAGGGACCGACGACCGGCTGGCTCGTTGGTGAGATGGGTGGAGAGAAGAAACTAGACCGCCCTGGACGTCTGCCGGTCTTTACCGGCCCCTCCGGACGCCGCTCTGTGGACTGACACCAGAGGTCTACCGTGAGATCCGATGCGGGCAGCGTGTTGTCCGTGGTCCTGTAGGGGATTTGCCATGGCACGGTCCTCATGTTACTCGTATGGTTCTCTGCATGTTGACATTGGTGCAGATCCATGGACTCACGGACAGCTCCGATAGCAATGGCAGACGGTAGCGGAGCATCCCATTTTGAGTTGCTCATGGTGGACATTTGTCGCTGGCACTGTACTGAGAGGAAGACGACCCGGTGGAAAGAAGTATTTCTAGCTCAGCGACCACAGCGGGCCAGGCCAGGTAAAAGTACCCAGCTTGTTGACCGACCGGCGTAGAAAGGAACGGGACGGAAGCATGTAGGCTCTGTCAATAATGCTTTGAGTCCTTTTTATAAGAAGCCCAGCAACTTCCAGATCGACGGGCTTAGCGGTCGTTGAGCCTTTGTCAGGCCTACAGAGGTACAGCTGGACAATATATGCGGTACAGCAGAAAAGTCTTTGCGATCGGGCCTGGTTGATCACGCTTCTCGAAACATGCTTTTGGAAGGGCCCAGAAAGGGGGAAATCGGTCTCGTGAAACAGTCAGGACAACGATTCGTTCAACTGTTGGAGATTCGCAATGGCCTTGTAAAAAGGGCTCGTACTGTTTACGAAATTCTATACTGATCTGCTAAACGTTCCAAATGACAACTCTACCGTCAACACCACTCGCTGTATCTTGTCAGTCTGAAGCCTATTCCATGTTTGTTGATCCTGGGAAGATCTTACTACTGAACTTCTTCAAAGATCCCCCGGAATTCTCGTAAGCTCTGATCGTGCTAACAGTGTTTTGGTGAACGGTCTTCAACTGCGTATCATCTTTGACCTTTCCCTTTAGATCCATTTGCCGGAACATGTTCAGCGCAGATTCCTCCCGGTGATCACCAATACCTGGGCGACCTTTGGATTCCATGGACCCAACAATTTGCCAACCTTGCTCAGTCCCACGTAGACGGTACGCTTCACAATCCTGGATAACCACCAGTCAGTCTTGCCAATCCACACTGCCCCGAGGAAGGGGGGCCATACATATCCAGCAGCGATGATCTCGCTTTCACCGTTCCAAATCAAGCTAGCAAAGGGGAGGAGCTGTGTGCTAAGACTGACGACAGCCTTTGGTGGCTGCTCTGGCCCGTTTGGATATACGACGGTGACACTACTGTCGTGTGCCGTAAACGCAAGTGCGTCTCCACTCGGGGAGAAGGCGCATCCATGCACCCAGCCAGCCGAGTTATTGAGATATTCCCCACACACCGTGTTGAACGGCAGCCTCTCACCCCACACGCTACTCTCGGGCCTCGCATCTACACCCTTGACGAAACTGGAAAACACCCTAGCATGGGCGTCGGTAGAGCCAGCGGCCAGCAAGACCGAGTTGGGATGCCATGCCAGTGTAGTAATCGTACTGCGGATCGGCTTTTTGATATGCTTCGACACCCACCAGTCGTTCTCCTCTTCGAAGTAGCAGATGGCAATGACACGGGCACCCGATCCGACCGCGAATTTGAGTTCGGATGGTGACCAGCGGACAAACGTCGCCGCACGGTTGATACGAAGTAGCACCAGGGTAGGCTTGTAACCGGACGAAGAGGGTTCCCAAACGTAGGCATTTCGGTCTGTCAGGAATTGCTGTTAGCTTAGTCGGCCGCAAATATGAGGCTCCTTGCGACAAGCCCGAGTCAAGCATCCTAGAGGTGCCATATCGAAAGATGACGCACCTTGTGAGCAAGTAACGATCCTCCCACTGCTCGGCGCAATGTCCACACTTGTGACTGTCTTATCGTGGCCTTTCAATTCATCCTGTAGAGTAAACTTGCCCCCAGATCGTGCGTAGAGTTCCACATTGTTCTCGTGCGCTACGGCCAGGGTTTGCCTGTCGGCGGAGAAGGAGTGGTCGGCTATGGGGTGATGAAAGAGATGATGGACCTCTGGGGCAGCCATAGGGAATGCTGTAAGAACTGAGGCGATAGGAGTAGCTCTCTACTATCGCAGCTTGAAATATTGGATGATCACAATGTTGTTGTGGGGATTGACGACTGAAGCTAGGTACCGTAGCAAGCTCTCTCGCTTCTGATTGGTCCACATTCAAAGGTTGAAATCGTGACATAGAACCGCTTGTGCTACCGGTCGTTCTCAACATCAGGTCGTTGGACTAGACTGAGCCTCGATATGGCAGCTCGAGCCATGCCAACACACAATGGCCCTCCCAAACCTGGGCAGTCTCTTGGTGCTCCGAACCAAACGTAAGTCGACCCTCGAAGGGATCCGATGCTGTTACTGCACGCGAATAATGGTCCTCCAGTCTCTACTGTACAAATCTTCCTGATAAGCTTCAGAAGCAAGACCTCCGACTTTCACTATACACATTATTCTCGACTTATGGTCCAGTACTCGATGTGGTAGCTTTAAAGACGATGAAAATGCGCGGGCAAGCACACATCGTATACCGTGATGTTCAAGCGAGCACGCAAGCTCTAAGGGCTTTGCAGGGGTTCGAATTCTTTGGCAAGGAAATGGTACTTCTCTCCTTGCTGTGGCTCAGGCACACTTCATGCTTGTTACTGACCGCATGTGCCTCCAGAAGATACAGTACGCCAAGAGCAAGTCGGACACGATTGCAAAGCTCGACGGAACATATCACATGCCCGTCGTAGCAGCTGGAGCGGTCACGTCCACGGAATTGCAGCAGTCCATCTTCAACGCCCCGCCATCCTCAGCCTCCGGCCCCGCCCCACCGCCATCAGCTGCAGCCAGCTCGCTCAACCCGCCCGATACGGCCACCAATGGAATACAGAACGATGCGGAGGGCCTACAGGGTGTGAAGCGGAGAAGAGATGATGAAAGTGATGCTGAAGACGCCCCGATGGAGGAAGATGACAGTGATGCGCCAATGGAGGCTTCTTCCGACGAGGACTAGTTGCTTGGTGTAAAAGTGTGGAAAATCAGACCCCCTATTGAAGTGGGCATCGTCGTGGTGTTTTGGCGCAATGGATATCCCTGAGTTTTAACTTAGGCTTAGTGCGGGAAGCTCACGGAATGTACGGATATAGACTAGAGAATGGTGCCGATAGGAAGGCACAGGCGTGTACTCAGTCGATATACAACGCTGTCGTCTTCATCCCCGATGTAAACTCGCTGCTTAGGTAGAAACCAACCGGCCTCCCAACAAGTCCGATCCACATCTGGAGATACTCCTCAACCGTCACTGCTGCACTCCCAGCAATCTCGGCCATAGCATATGCAGTGTTGCATGGATGGACAAAAAAAGCTGGTATGTCGGAGATGGGATGATTCTAGGAGATTCAGTCAATGTGGGTCACTTTTGCTAGGAAGCCGAAAAGTACTGACGCCAATACTGATTGCTCCAACAACCCCAACCGCCCGGAGTTCGGATCGGAACTGATGTGGTACGAGAAACTCGTAGACCGCGTTGATACCTTTCGGACCCATAACAGGAAGATTACGCAAGAAGAAGTACAGCACAGGGACACGATAGGTTTGCGACAGCAGAATGTGATATTCTACGGTTGACTCAGTAGTCATACTGGTAGCTCGGGCTGCCTATAACCATCAAATCAATATGAGACTGTTCTCGGGACATATAATTCTGTGAGGATGTGAACACGCACGTCATCATCATCATCGATCTCCTCGTCAGAAACGGCCTCTTCGTCTTCGGTCAAATTCGAAAAGTCATCCGATGGTTTGAGGAAGGGAACTATCTTCAACGACCTTGTGACCACGAGATAATGATGTTCACCCTTTGAAGCCGAAAGGTGAGTTTACGCTCATCATATGGATTGTACTTGTTATGTGCTTGACATAGCCTGCTGCCATCAAAACGTGGAAGATGATGACTCCAACAGCCGGACTGCTGAATGGATTGCAATCACTCCAATGCAGCAATAATGAAAGAGAAACAAGGGTCAATTACTTCACGCTTGATGTTGACTCTCAAAGCTTCTGACGAGGCACATGCATGCCACTTCTCAGCGAGAGAGGCGCATGCGGCGTGAAATTCGGCTTGCGAAAGGAAAGGGAAGCGGTCGACCCTGGACATGGCGCGTCATTGGAGACGGTTGGAGTCGTCAGCATCTACGTGTACAGTACTCCGTCCAAGTAAGTTATGTCTGTAATGATGAGTACGAAGTAAAGGCACGTTTATTCGCTGTGTGGTGCGCCGTCTCGGTTTACACGGCAGCTTGCATGAATGACTTGGATATAGGATGGAAGAGCTGCATCCTGCATCCTGCATCCTGCTTCCTGCATGCTCAAGATGTCCTTGTGGCGCAAATGGTGGCTGTGCAACCCTTCCAGCCACCCTTGATCGACAACGGGTTATGCGTTCTGGGTTAGCGGAGTGGCGAAGTCTTGCCAATGCTCAGCCACAAGTTTAATGAGCCACAACAATGATATTAGGTGGTATATAATACCTGTAACCTAATGCATGTCTTGTACGGTAAAGTACGGTAAGTTATGTTTATGATCATGAAACTCAAAGCGAAGGAACGTTATTTCGCAGGACCTCCAACCCTGAACTGAGGTAACGTTACCTCTAATATATTACAGTACAGTACAGTACAGTACACCACCGGCAATAATCCATTACCTGCTACGGAGTACGAAGAGTTGTTTACCTTGTTCCTTGTTCCATGTTCCATGTACCTGCTTCCAACTCCATATCTCTGCGACCATTGCTCAGACGCCCGCCTGCCTTCCTTTATCAATCTTATACTTGATCAGGCCCAAGAGTACACGATGTTATGGCTGAATTACTGAGGTAAATGCTCAGACTACACACTACTACAGACTGAATGGGGAGGAAGGGCTCGCAGCAGTATGGGCAATACTCAATCGGCTCCCTCTCCACGGGAGCAGTACAGACTCTCAAAACCAAAGACAAATGCGTCGTCGTCCAATCTGTTGGCTCTTGCCTACTCCCAGACAGAGCGGGACATCTCGTCGACGCCTCCGAAGGTTTTCAATATCGGCGAAACTGAAGCCGTGGTGACCTCGCCATCTGGGGAGCGTAGAAGTCGACCGGAGGCCAGGCCGAAACTACGCGCTCATCTCTTTGGCTCTATTGGGGGATCATCTCGCAACGAGCCTCCTGAAGGGGATTGCGAGCGGCGTTGTGGGCTTGGAGAGCTTGTCAATGGTGTCAGGGACCGCCTTTCGCGATCCGGTTCGCCTAGCTCACAACCATCAAGCGGACGGGGCTCCTCGACGAATCTTATCCACTCCTCAGGCGCCTCTCGGCTTGTCCTTCTACCTGAGTCCTCGACACTGGACTCGGAAGAAGCCAGACGGCTGCATCAAGACATACGAGCGAAAGCCTCGACAGATGAGCTCGCCGCGTTCAATCATCTGTTGTCGCCGGTGGACGAAGCTGCACCTAACAATCCGGTCTTGTCACCTATACGTCGGCGCTCTCTCCTGACGCCAGGCATAGCAACGCGAGTGCCGGATGACATCCTGCGCAAGCCCCCACCTCGAAGTAAACTTCAGTCCCAGCTCGATCGCGCCTATTATTACAACCCTCATCTGTCTGAGTCGTCGCCACTTGCCCGCCTGGCTGTTTTAGACCTTGCAGACCATGGACGAGTCTCACCGGTCGCCCGCACAGCAACGCCGACCTTTCATGATTATGGTCACCTGGGAGGTCTCAAGCTTGGAACACTGCGTATCACGAATGGAACCGCGTCACCTGCCCCAAGCGAAAGCACCGTTTATCTCGCTAACGGTCAATCTTTTGCGCATTCCGATGTAGCAGGGGATCACTTTGCATCTCCTGGTCGGTGCAGAACCGAAGTGAGAGAAGATGGCTTTATACCCAGAAACTTTCACTGGCAGAGTAAACAATCTCTGCCGGCAGCGAGTCATCTGTTCTTGGATGAGAAGCGAGTGGTTGGGCCAGACAGAGTTCCAGACTCCACGCTTGATGTGAATCGCTCTGCGACGTCTGGAAGTCGCCGTTGGCATCACGAGAGATCGAAAGTGAATGCGTTGTTACAGGACGATGTGCACAAGCAGGCTATCCCTGGGTCGCTTTCAAGGAAGCAACGATCTATGCCAGCGTATGGGACTTCGAATGATCTTGCAGATGGAGCTTCGAGTATTGCCCAGGAGTACATAACGGAGTTACCTTGCAGTCCTTTCTTACAGGCGGACCCTCACGTTCAAGGTAGCCTCAATGTAATGTCGACCACAAAAGCGAACGAGTTTGAAGACAACCTTTTCGAAGATGAAAGCTTTGTGTTCGCTACGCAGGCAGCTTCGGCAAGGAAGCCTGAGTGGAGTCTGGCTGTGGAGGACGCCGAAAGTGGACATGCTCAGGGTGGCTCCCGAGAGGACGCGCTTCGCGTACTCAATGGGCGGACAACGTCAACCCTCGAGCAAGGTAGTTGCCACAACCCGTATCTCGGATCTTCCACAGAGCTCGGTCGGATCCCTTCGCCTACTCAATCAGAGAAAGCTTTGAGTAAGGCAGACAGCGGCTACAGTTCGAATGCGTCTCTTCGATCTCTGAAAAAGGAGCAAGGACTAGAGATTGTGTCTGGAATGGGAGCATCCGATAGCACCTCAACACTGACTGATGGAGGATATCTATTACCACCAAAACGAGCGCCTCCTCCGCCGCCGCCGCCGCCCTCAGACGAGAGTAACGCGGCCCGGGCTATCAGAAGCGTTGCGTACTCCCAAATCTTTTCTGCGGGCGAACCTTTGACGTTAGGAGCACCGAATGTCGTGGACAAATTAGGTGATCATCACCCATGCTCGCATACCACTCCTGCTAGCTCTGCCAAGTCACCACAACATGAAACTGGTCCGTCACCGATAGCAATCACTCAGCGAAAGTTGAAGAAGGGAAGACCGTTGTCGCAGCCTCTGCCGGCGAAGTGCATCACCGTCCAGGGCTACCGAGAGCTTAGCCAGTCACATATACCTCCTATCCCTGCCGACGTGGCTGCTAAACTTGCTCAGAGGCAGCGCTCGTTTCCGTTGCTTGAGCATACCTTTCCTAGTTTGCAACACACCAGTTCAGGGGATGACTCTACAGACATGCCACCTGTCTCAGTCCCGATCAGGTTTCCGTCGCCCACGAAGATGCTTGAAGAGGCGACTTTCCCGGTGAAGCAGCAATCTCCACCGATACACACTAAGAGCTCTAGCAATCATGACCGCCCATCACACAGTCATCGTCCTTTCCTTGACTGGACGAAGTCCAGACGCTCCAGTCGCGAATGTGTAACGCACGAAGAAGATTTCCCGGAAACAATCGCTGATTTTGGCACGATGATTGACACACTTGGCGGAAGCCCATACGACATCGCACGTTCAGTTCTTGCCGAGACTCGCCGGCCGTCTGACAGTCCGACATGGACACGCTCAAATCACACAAACAATGAGTTCTTCAGGGAGAAGGCTACCGGTATGGACGAAGAAGCAGCTGCTCGGTTTGCGAGGAGCCGCAGCAAGACACGAAGTCAGGGCTATTTGGGTTCTAGGACTCCCTCCAGCAGCAGCTTCAATGACCGTGGTGGAATTCCAGGGAAGACTTTACGGCCAAACAGCATGATTACTGACGCGCCGCCTGTACCTGCCTTGCCAAGCTTTGGGCACTCTCAGGTTGGAGCACCGGGAGCTGGAAAGTCGAAGTCGGAACGTCCGGTCAGCGTGCCCCTAAGGGAATCACCAGTCATAGTGATATCGGGGGCCTCAGATGCAACCGAGTCGATTGACGGCCCTCCAATTTTGAAGAAATACGACAAGAGCTGGGAGGAACATCGCCGTATATGGGTACAGCGGCGGAGGTCTGCTGCCGAGGGTTTGCTGTCCCGTGGTCAAACATATCAGAGTACAGAGGCTACCTACGGGCCAGCGTCGACCGTCGCCGTTCCAAGCGGGAAGAAACCCCATGGTCAGGCTGCAACAGCACAACCATCGATCGAATACGTTGCTGGGCGCTATACTGGGGGGTTGTCCTATGCATACGAACCCGGTTACGGCCTCGGAGGCAGCGCAGGTACTCGGAACGTGAAGAACGGTGCAAGCAGGAAAAGCGTCGATGTCAGCCGCGGTTTCGGGATCGACCTGAGCGACGTGCCGATCTTTATTGCCAAAACGGTCGATTGCTAATTTGGGCGTATGAAGCCTTACATTTCTGTCGCAAGGCAGGCGGTGGTCGTGTCCTCGACTTGTACTGGCTTCATACGACGGATAATGATGGATATAATTTATGCATATACATGTCGCGTTTGTTTAAGATACCCTGGGCGGGCACTCGAGTTATTTTCGTGCACGACCGCAGTTCTACCCTCTGTTTCTAATGGCCTACCTTGGTATATATTGTCACATAAGTGTACATTCTACCTTTACACGTACATAACGTTTACACGGTTTACACGATACTTACAGGGAGTAGGAAATCTTTCAATAAAGAGAACAGAATGACAACATTTTCTCATGTTTGTACTTGACTGGCACGTAACTCACCGTGTGGGAACCAAAACTGGCCCTCGTGTTCTTTTGCCCTACAACGGGATTGATATTGGTCAAGAGATGTAGGCTTTTATTCGCAAACGGTGCCATGTAGTCCCGTTTGAATCTCTGACTGGTGAAGATGGAAGCATTATTTGTAGACTGTGGGCGGGTGTCGATGAATGATGTTTGAATAGAGGTCTTAGTCTGGAGCTTTCGATGGGGGGCAATGCCGGGGCGATACACCAGTCTCAATTCGATTACGAGATTTGGCGAACACTTACAATGTGGGCGAACAAAAATTGGGTGTGGGTGATAGTATTGACCGTTGATTAGACTACTAGAGCGACGCCAAAGCATTGAAGCATTTGATAAAGAACATTCTTGCTCCCAGCCAAACGCTAAGACAGTTGCACAGTGAAAAAGACTGCAAGAAAGCAAACCCTGAGCACTCCAGCGCCCTGTGTCAATGCTCGTGATTCGTTTGCAAATGAATGACTTCTAGTCCCTCTCGTATACTATCCCATGGAACGATTTCCCTACTCGATGTTGATTCTCTTCGTGGTGGGAGCCGGCGCCTTCGGAACGACAATATTGAGGATGCCGTTCTTCATGCTAGCCTTGACGGAATCTTGGTCGACTCTGGCCGGAAAGGTGAAGGAACGATGGAACTCGCCGACGGAGCGTTCGGTGACCCAGTATCGAGGCTTGTGCTGGTTGCCACTTTGCTGGTCGGTTTGGGCGACTTGCTGGTCGTCGGAGCCATTGCCTTGTTTGGACTCGGAGGTTGCACCCTCTTCTTCGACGCTGGCTTTGTGGTAAGACGATGAGTGGTCGGCGTCGGTGATGCGGCCCTGGGTGTTATCGCTCCCTTCGTGATACTCGCGCTCGACACGCCCCTTGATGACTAGCGTGTGAGGGTCGACGAACTCGATGGAGACGTCCTTCTGGTTGATGCCGGGCAGCTCGCCTTGAAGTTCGTATGCCTCCTTGATTTCGCGAACGTCGAACTTGGGCTGGAAGGAACGGACGGCAGACGATGAGCCCGTCCCATCTGCGCGGCCGGATCGGTGGACGTCGTAGTCGTCGAGAAGACGGAAGAGTGGGGCGAAGTCGCCTTGTGGAAAGCGTGGGAAGAGAGACATGTTGCGTGTGATGGTGGTATGTTTTGGTGTCTTAAGAGATCTGAAGACTCGAGGCAATCTGGTCGAGGTTCTGTATAATTGCATGTATGAGTGATTGATGGGTGTGATGATGAGGATGGGTCATGGTAGAAGTTGAAGAGGAATATATAGGCCGTAGATAAGATATTCCAGAAACTACCAGCATCATCGCGGTGTCGACCTTGCGTAAGCTATAACGTAGGATTCTGTCCGTGCCAGGGTTCGAGAGGGCTCTCGTCGAATGAGGACCGCTTTAGGAAGTACGTTGACCTACTAGAACCTTCCACGTGCTTCCCGAGCTCTCCATCACGCAACTGCCAGCGTGGTGTGACCACAAAGCGGGCAATTCTCTGAGCCAGTAAGGCAATGATACCTGAACACTTCTTGTCACTAGTTATGACCTCTCGCCCTCCGTCTATTCCCACTTCACCACACTATATCCCACAACAAGGCAAACTCCAGCACAGTCCATTCGTTCCCGTCTAAAGCCGATCGGGAACTGCGACGATGACGGTGACGGTGCCGAATCACCGCAGAATGTTTCGGATCCCAGGAGATGCATAAATCTCCAGTTGACGTTGGCCTCTTCTCAAGAGGTACTCAATGGCACTGAAATCCTTCTTGTCAAGAGCCATGTTTTTCATAAATTCACTCCTGGTAGCGATGTGGTCGGTTAGATAGAATGATTTGAGCATATATGTCCGCATCCATAGCCTACCTAGCGTAGCTTCTAAAGTTGTTTTGAACATCCTATGTCCGAGGTGGTTAGTCGTCCTTCGGAGCTTTGGATGGAGGAAAGACGCCCGCTCACAGCAGGCTTTTTGCGAACTTCTCTCAGGCATTTGCGGTAGAGAGATATCACTTCTCTCTGTAATCCAGATAGCCTCATGTTGTGATCTCATTGCATGGGGAGAATGAGGTTGGACGCAAGGGCGCAGAAGGCATCGATAACGGGGACTACTGTGTAGAGGTTTCCTTGTGGTTGCATCTCTGGCAAGGTCGCGCCCCCGTAGTGTACTGCTCCCCACTCCACTCCACTCCACTCCACTCCACAGGGTTAGCCGACGTCTCATAGCATACCTTACCTTAGGTCAAAGACCAAGTCAGTGGGAATTTATTTTCTCTCGGAGCCATGCCAGCCTTCTCTGCAAGTGACGGTGTGTATGTGAAAAGTATTCCACTTACTGATACTGTTCAATAGAGACTTATTCGGTTTCTTGCCAAGGACGGCCGAACTTATTACGGTGATGCCATTCTTCCCGCGGGAGTCAATGATATTGGAAAGGCAACTCAGGCTCGAGTGATCAGGGGTGATATATTTGGGAAGCATGATGTGACCGAGCAGGTTGCGGTATGTACACATCCGAACGGGAGAGGCTGTACTGAGTCGCCGATTTGATAAATCGTCACAGGATGTGAGGCTACTGCTTGCGCCGCTAGGCCGAGAGGATGTGAAGACTGTCAGGTGCCTGGGCTTGAACTACTCACGGCATGCAATAGAGGCAAACAACCCTCCGACCACCGGGGCCTGACTAGCCAGCTAATGGCTAGTGTAGACCAACATGCCTCTTCCCAAATACCCGGTCTTGTTCTACAAGCCCGTGACGGCTCTGACAGGACCATTCGACCAGATTCCGGTCCCAGCGCTTGCGCAAGAAGCGGAGGGCTTAGATTACGAGTGCGAGCTCGTTGCCGTGATCGGAAAGGAGGCAAGGGATGTCCCGGAATCGCGAGCGCTCGACTACGTCCTCGGCTATGCCGTGGGAGACGACGTTTCCCATCGCGAGTGGCAGTTGAAGCGGGGAGGGGGTCAGTGGGCCCTGGGGAAAGGATTCGATGGATGGGCTCCTTTCGGACCTGGCATCGTATCTTCAAGCCTAATCAAAGACCCGCAAAACCTGAACATCTCCACCAAACTCAATGGACAGACCGTCCAACAATCGTCGACAAAGGATATGATATTCGGTGTCGCGCAGACTATTGCATTCCTCTCTCAGGGCACGACGCTTTTGCCGGGTGACTTGATATTCACTGGAACGTAAGTAGTCAGAATCATTCACTAAAGGACGTGACTGAATCGAAATAGTCCTCAAGGTGTCGGTGCCGGCCGGAAACCGCCTCTGTGGCTAAGGGATGGTGACGTGGTTGAAGTCGCACTGGAAGGAGTCGGAACATGTGTGAACAAGGTAGTCCACGTCAAGAGTAGATCAAAGCTCTGAAAGGGGCCGTAGCGTCATATCCATGACATATACTTGTACATAAAGAGTAACTGAAGAGCGCTCTGGATCTTGTACAGGCAGCTCCTTAGTTGTACAGTTGCACTTCAAATTTAATAATCGCCTGTAGATTCCTCTATCTGTGGTACATTCTTGTTGAACACGATGATTTCCTGGATTGATGAACTAACGTGGAATTAGTCCACTGCCTCATCGTGCAGGCATTTGGCCACAACAGAATACCTAACCTAGGTAGGTAGCTGCAAAGATCGAAATAAAGTCGCGTTTTGATACGTCCTCAAAGTGTCGCATGCCCGAATCCAGGAATCCCGTTTCCGCGAATTTGAGAGGCTCGACCAAACTAGGGCCAAAGGAGATTGATTCTTCGGATTCTATCATACGCACATCGCTCCAAATACACAAGAGTGCAGGCACCGCTGCTAATTTACCTGTGTACCATAACCCCTGATACCTTCAGCGAACGCCCAGCTTTGACCTTCAAGCTTCTCATTTTCCTTCAACTCCACTCCGCCATCCTTAGTAATTACCGCTATGGAGTACTTGTCCAAACTTCGCGCGTCCCGGTAGAAGAGCACTTTCATGCACTCTTTGACCGCCGCCAGCGCCTGTTCCTGAGAGATTGTTTCCACAGTTGCCTCATCAGGTATGAGTCTCCTCAGTATCGGTTGCGCCAAGTGAGCACCGAATCCAGTGGCGAGCGTCGGCGCTGAGAATGTGGTCCCCAACAGATCCGCCGAGCTTAGGAAAGGCTTGTTCTCTCCGTCCAAACCGGCCACCAGGATTTGATTCCAGAGTGGATTGAAATCCGACCGTCGCTTGTAGAGGACTTTTGACAGATAGGTGTGGAGGTTCTTTGCATTCAAAGTATGGCCGTATGACGAATAGTTCTCTTTGATGTCCAGAGAAGTGAGTAGGCGGTCGAGATACTGCATGTCTGAGACGTCACCGCCGACGCCGATAACGGTCTGGTCGTTGAACCGATGTAAGCGTTTCACATCGGTAAAGCGGGCTAGTGAGCCGTAGGAAGCTGAGCAGTACAGAAAGTCAGCAAGTAGTCACGGTGGTAATGGCTAGCTTGGGGGATTGGGTTGACTAACCCAGGTTGTCTGCCGCAATGACAACTCCGTCCTTGAACTTGGCCGCGATTACTGAGGTGCCTGTGACTATCGGGCGCTGTGTATGTGTCTTCGGTCCTGATGACTGTAGATATGAAGCGTCATAGGCTCCATAGACATCGTCCCGGGGCTGAATACGCTGTCAGTCTCCCGCACTCTTGGAAACCCAAGTATCAAACAGCTTACACGGCCCCAAGCCTGTGGTAGATGATTCATGTCTAGTTTCGTAGCGTCGATGAGAGATTGAAGGTACTAGGAGCCGTTCTAGTTGTCGATGACGCCGGAAGTGGATGAGATCTCGCGGGTGATTGCTTAGATCGTGAGATACATATAGTGTGTGGAGTACGAGTACGACGTACTAGTAGCTTGCTACCTGGATCTTTACCTTACTCGGTTGACACGCGATGCGGCGCGCTAGTTTGGCTTACCTAATCCATCCTTCAGAGGGTAAGGGTAACTTCTTTGACCCACTTTCCCAACGGTCATGGCCAGCCAAAGGGACTCATCAAGTGTTGGTCAAATTACTGTAAGCTACAGTAGCTTACAATCTGCACACCTCGAATGCCTGCCTAAAACACGCCTGGCTTGAGAGCCATTGCTTTGGGACCATCAGCGCAAGTACATTACCTAGGGTGGCTCGCGTCAGGGGCTGACACCCAATTTAGTAACCCTCTTCAACAGGTATGACCTTATCGCAGTTGAGAATGCACAGGGGGTCCAGCGCCAGCTTGATCTGTATTTCACAAGCTCAGCACGGCCAATTGTGCATCGCAGGATGATCCGCAACTTACCCTCCGCATCATGTCCACCCCGTTCTCTCCAACTTCCTCGACGAGCATGTCTCGTAATCCGAGTCCGATCCCGTGCTCGCCGGTGATGGTGCCTTCCAGCTGCACCGCTCTCCTCTGAATGAACGCGATTATGTTCTCGCCTGTGTCCTTCAGGCTCCTCTCGCAGACGATGACGGCGTGAAAATTGCCTGTTGCGGACCATCAATCAGGATTGGTTTAGGACCGAAAGTTTAGCACTGAAGTCATTCGCCTCACTTCCAGCGTCATCGTAATCTCCTCAGTGCAAATGGGAGAATGCATTGAGAGGACTGACTAACCATCGCCAACGTGACCCAGCGTGGAACCAACCAGCCCAGCTTCCGCGATCGCCTGATTTGTTTCCTCGATCATGTCCGCGAGACGGGACATGGGGACCGCGGCGTCAGCCGTCAAGAAAAGATCGCTCGGGTCCTTCTTCATCGCATACAGACTCGGACCCACCGACTTCCGAGCACTCCACCAGACCTCGATCTCATCTTCGTCCGCGGAAGTTTCAAAGGAGTCACACTTCTGGCGTTCTGCGGCCTCTTGCGTCAACTTCACTTGGTCCTGCACCGTCTGCGACGACCCTGAGAACTTGAGAAATAGGGTGGGGCTTTCCTTCCACTCTTTGCGAGAAAGACCGGACCGGTTGATGGCAGTCATACTGTGCTTATCAAGAAGTTCCAAAGCATCGATGGGAAGACCAAACCGGACGAGCGTGATGGCAGCCTTGACGGCGGCGTGCGTGCTGGGGAAAGTTGCGACAGCGACGTGGGGGTGGTCCGGGGTCGCAGTGACCTTGAGCACCGCCTCCGTGACGAGACCAAGAGTCCCCTCGGAGCCGATGATCAGTCGTGTAAGGTCGTACCCGGCAGATGATTTCCGCGGGCGGCGCCGGGTCTTTACGACGGTACCGTCCGCGAGGACGACGGTCATGGAGATGACCCAGTCTTTCATGGTACCGTAACGGTACGCATTGGTACCCGAACACCCCATGGCAATCTATCCCTTCCCCAGTCAGTATCTCCGCACGCACCCTTGCTACTGGATCATCGCCAACACACCATGCCACCAATTTTCGCCCCAGGACCTGGATCCGGGGGAAAGAAAAGACGTCGACCCGCCAATAGCGCGTTCAGTTCCTGCCAACCGACGGCGGGCTGCACAACCACGTCCATGTCTTCCGTATGCACAGCCAGGACCTGATTCATGCGCTTGAAATCGAGACACACGCCTCCTCGTGTGGCCACCAGCGCGCCGGAGAAGCTCGTCCCCCCCCGAAAATGCCGTGACTGGGATCTGCCTACGGAAACAGACCTTCATGATGGCACTGACAGCGGCAGTGCTCGCCGGAAAAACGACCAGAGACGGGGTATGAGAGGGCTTCGCGAGGGACCATGGAGTGTTTGAATGCGAGCGACACTCTTCAAATTCGGAGACGACATATCCAGAGCCTAGAAGTTCAATGAATTCGCCGCGTGCTCCTGATATATTCGCGTCTGAGGTATCGTGCCTCGGCCTCGGTGTATCTGAAAGTCGTAGAGTAGACTGGGTATCCATCTCTTGGGACTGGAAAGCGAACGTGTCATTTCACATGAGTAATGTCGAGCACATGCCGTAGTAGTCGGATTTGACACAAGTGGGTACGTGTAACGGTGTCACTATTGTTCAAGAGGGTTGATAGCAGATGAACAGCCCTTACATGTCCTCACTTTCAATTTTGATCAGAAACTCGGGTACCGAAGGTCCCCTAAACGTTGCCTAATCCCGCCTATGAGAAAGTCGTGGAGTTGCGAACTATTTTGCGGGACCACCTTCTTGCACGCTGTCATGTAAATGTTGTGATATTTGATCTTTATAGGCGGTCACCGTTACAGCTTGTCATACTGTCTTACCGCGCCGCACGTCCTTGCTGCGACCCACATGGCAACTGCAGGATGTGATAGCCTCCTTACATTAGTGTCACAACTGAGTCATGGCTCCCAAACCGTACGGCGGCACCTTGACCGGAGGCTGTCGGAAGCATGGGCAATCTGTTGCCCAGGATGAGCGGGTGCCACACAGGAATTAGCAAGCTTACTATGTTACATCCATCTACATCTCAGGGAGTGAAACACAATGTTGTACAACAACGTGGGGGCCATCCGCCCTGTCATGCGAAGCATCTTCGGCTCCGACCCTTACCTTATGTCTCGTGAAAGTGCTTTGCTATAGCATAGGAAGAAGCCTGTTCTCATTCTGTCTGATGCTCTGAAGATCATATCTCATCTGGTTGTACAGCAATTGCTTGTGACAGGTAGAATTGTGGTCATATGGTCATGTTCAAAACAGAGAGAGGAAGAGCTCCTGGTCTCAGCGACGAGATGGACAGCTGTAGGTCCCCCCGAGTATCACCTACCATATCTGGTTCAATGAGTGTGCACAGATAGGGTCCATGGCTCAGAGAAAGTACCGCCCCAGATCGATGGAGAAAAGACTGGCATGGCGGTCCATCACCCTGAGTTTCCAGGCATAGATGAACGCAAGCTCTTAGCCAAAACTGACTTCCGTGTTCTACCGACAATCACTGTCATCTACGTGCTCGCTTTTCTCGACAGGTACGGAGCATAGGGCTGGAAATGATGCACGACTGGAGCCACCGTCGCTGACACGCCTTTGTTTAGGGTGAACATCGGAAATGCGATACTCTTCCGATTGCCCACCGATCTGCACCTAAAGGGGTGGCAGCTGAACACGGCTCTGTGTGTCTTCTTCGTGTCGTACGTCGCGTTTGAGATTCCGGCAAATATTTTGACGAAGAAGGTCAGACCTCGTGTCTTCCGTGAGTCTTTATCCAATGGCGTCAAGTGCATTCCTCTAATCGCTAGATCCGGCCATGAGTATCATCATCAATGTTTCTCTTTGGACTCCTCATGACATTGCAGGGTTTCAGTAAGCATCTTCCCACATCTACAGTGAGAGAACGTCGACGTGCTCAGGCTTGCCAGCGCAAAATTTTGGAGGCTTGGTGACCACCCGGTTCCTGATGGGCGTCGCCGAAGCAGGCGTGTTCCCAGGATGTGAGTCGATTTTGCAATCCATCCTGGTGTTGGGGAAGCTTGCTGATATGGGCGAAAAAAGGCTTTTACTTGATTGGCATGTGGTACAAGGGTTGGGAGGCGCAAAAGCGTTTCTCGTTCTTCTTCAACGCCGCGAGCATGGCCGCCGCCTTTGGCGGTCTGCTTGCCAGTGCTATCGGCAAAATGGATGGCATTCGCGGCTACTCTGCGTGACGTTGGATCTTCATCCTTGAAGGCATCCTCACCTGTGTTTTGGCCGCAGTCGCCTACTTCATGATTACCGATTTTCCGGAAGAAGCCCGGTGGTTAACAGAAGACGAACGAGCATTCATTGTGAAGAAGTTGGCCGCGGATCAAGGCAGTTCAGGGCTGGAAGCTAGGATCACCTGGCGATCCGTCGTGGAAACCTTCTCTGATTGGAAGATGATTCCTGGAGCGCTGATGTATTTTGGCCCTGCCGTGTCCGCATATGGTGAATACCTACCTGCCGCGATGGTGACATCAATTGCCTTATATCATCTAACTTATCACAAACAAACAGGACTTGCCTACTTTATTCCATCCATCGTCTTGACATATGGCTACACTCCCATTCAAGCCCAGCTTCACTCTGTGGCTCCATGGGCCGCCGCCGTGGTACTCTCCCTGTCGGTCGCGTATCTGTCCGACAAGATCAAATCCCGCTTCTCCTTTATCATCTTTGGTCTGTGCCTGGCCCTCTGCGGCAACCTTGTGCTATTCACCGTCCACGACAATCGCCGAGTTCAATATGCTGCTGTATTCCTGTACCTGATGGGGGTCATCAGCATGTTGCCCGTCGTGGTCTGCTTGTTCACCATGAATCTGAAGGGACATCGGAACCGGGCCGTGGGCACTGCTTGGCAGGTTGGCTTTGGCAATTGCGCCGGCATCATCGCCACCTTTGCCTTCCCCAGCGCGGACGCGCCGCGTTATCGTCTTGGATATTCGCTCGGATTGGGTTTTCTCTGTCTGGCGGGGGCAGCGGCACTGGCATATTTTGTGGGATGTTTGATGGCCAACAAGCGGCGAGGAGGGACAGATAGATTCATACTTTGAATGACTATATCGCTGCCTGGCGGGAGCTTTGTTTGCTACCCTCCAGATGAGTAGCTCTCCGAGTGCCATCTAACACCTTACTGAGTCTTATACAGCACCTTTCTACCTCATTCATTGACAATATCTAAAAACAATCCCAAAATCATCTGGCAAAAAAGACTATAACAAAGACGGAATATCGTCAAGAACGAGAGAGGAGAACCTGTGTAAAGCATGACACTTCCTTGAATCACTCTCCAAAAGGATCCTTATGTCCCCACTTCTCAAAATACTGATCGGCAACCGCCCTGTGAGGCGAGCCTTTATCGCAAAACGCGAACTGCTCGAGCGTGTGCGGCACGCGGCGGTAGTCGCTCAGCATGCGGAAGCATGCGTGCCGCTCGGGCTCCTGCATCCACGCGATCAGCCGGTCCCAATCGCGGCACTGCCGGACCTGGCCGTTCCCAATCTTGTGGAGTTCGTTTATGGTCGGCATCGGCGTATCATCGGCGAGGCACATGAGGTCCTGCCGCAACGGGTCGATGCAGTGGTGGAAGTGCTCCGGTTCAATGACGGGGGGTTCGCCACGCTGGTAATCGATGTACGCTTTGCGTATGTTTTTCTTATCCCGAAGGTCGTCAGCCGGTCGGTCAAGGGGGAAGAGAGAGACGGTGGTGCGTACGAGGCAATGCATATGATGGAAAGCTTTGATGTGGTAAATGCCTTTTGCGTCATCCCATGGGAAGCGTGCGGATAGGTCAAGGCCGTGTGCTTGGGCGTAGGTGTCAGATAGGGCGACAACAATGGGACTGCTGTCTAGGGCTTCCCAGAGGGAGTCGGCGACAGTGCGGTTGTGGGAACTGAACTCCGTGTGGATGCGGTATGGAGTGGGTGTCTTGTATCCAAGGCCGCCTGGAAACTGCTGAATCAGCTCGTTCAAGAGATACCACCGTTCGACATGACTCGAGTGCAATCTTACTGAAACGGGAGCGGCAGCGTTCTGGGTGTCGCTGAAGAGCGTAGAATTGCCGGACCTGAAAGGCGTTTCCCAGAAGTGAAAGGAAGAGCAGACTGATGGCGAGGAATGCTATACGGTTCTGCGAGGGTTTACGACGCGAAGGCTGGATACAATGCTTGGTATCGAGGTCGACATGGTCTTCACCGTTATGGCTGGCGAGCAAATGGCCTTTCGAGTCGTCCTGATACATTGCGGTGCCGTTGCTCAGCTCGATTTGGGAAAGGGTCACAGAATACAGAAGAGACCGAGATGGGATTTTGCCTCGAAATGCCTGTCTGTGGTTTGGGAGGGTAGCTTCATCTTTGTCCGGTTGATGACTGCCAAAAAACAGCTCCATCTGCATGCTGAGCACTTCCCCTCCGACTGTGCATGTCCTCAAGTGGCACATATGAGGAGCTTGGGCTTGACGTGCATAGGGATGGTAGCGGCACGATGAGACTGGATGATAGGGAGCTGCAAAGGTGGGGTCATCCTAGTCGCAGCCCCCATGCTTGATTTTGATTGTCGGTGAGCGCATTAGCCGGACATTCTTGGTTTGAGGCAGACTGATCGCCGCCATTGCAGGCGTTGCTCGAAAGTCACTGGCCTACCCAACACCTCCGCCGCCAGCTCCGGAGCATGCACTTACTCAGACTGCTCCGCAGATTGTAACTACGAGGCAGGTATGTCAACCGCCGAGGGAAACATTCTAGGTGGCACCTCAGTGACAACGATGCCAGGTGGAGTGGGCATTCGAAATCATGCAGATACCCAGCCTGGCTTCGGTGAAGCTCAGCTTTATATTCTTCTATCGACGGATCTTCTGCACAGGGAGCAATAAGGGCTTCGGTGTAATCACCTGGATCATGATAGCAATTATCACGGGTGGGCGGTGTCCTTTTTCTTTGCGCTCATCTTCGTCTGTGGGACACACTTCTCAGCCTGGTGGACGTCCATCCAATCTCTGAACACCTATTGTAGAGCTACTCTCGATATGGAGCAGGCATTTGCTATTTCGGATTGTATCACAGATATCATCGTCCTTGCGCTCCCGGTGCCTCTGGTTAGTCACATCCTCGTGACACAGACCTTGAAGGCTCGATGACCTGACTGCATACCTCTAGATTTGGGGACTTCACGTCTCCTTGCGTCGCAGGCTAGCCGTTATCGGAATCTTCCTTCTGGGCGGGCTGTAAGACGAGGGAAAGTGGCAGCATAATTCCGCTGGCTGACAGGACTCAGGGCGGTGGCAGCATCAATGACCCGAATGGTTATCTTCATTAGGGCTGTCTATTACCTTCGATCAGCATACAGTACCTCTGGGGCAAACGACCGTGAGCTCTTTGCTATCACTTGATGGGATTTTACTGACATTTCTGCATATCAGTCGTCATCACCTCAGGCCTCTACTGGAGCATGATCGAATCCGGACTCGGCCTAACTGCCGCCTGTCTTCCCACGCTGTATAGTCTCAGCAAGAAGACATTTCAATCCACCCGCTTTCGCTCTTCCTCCAAGCGAAGGTATGGGACCGTGGGGTCCGATGTGCAGGTGGTTCCAGCTACTGGCCGGTCCGCCGACATCAACTCATACGCCATGAAGAGTCTCCAACCGATCAGTAATATGCCCGAGTGCCATGAAAATGGGATCGTGATCAACAAAACGTTCGAGAGAACTGAAAACATGGTTTGAAGAAGTAGCGGCCATAAAAAAAACATGATCTTAAGAGGATTTTGTAGAATAATTGTAGCTCGGAATATCCTTCAATAATATATGTTTGTCATCTATAAATGTTACCTACTCTAAGATTCTTTGTGAAATGCCGTCAATACCATGTGCGCTAACACCCTTGGGCCCTCAAGGTAGGTACCTAGTCGGTACTACTAGTACCTTACCAGTCTCAAGTGGTGTGTCCTTCAATGAGCCCGGCCGTTTATGGCTTGCAGTAGTGGGTGGTGATCTCTTCGTCAAGACACTAAGGTACACCTCCCTTGCCTGACAGCGTCCTACCTCCCTGAAGTAGGGCTTCCTGTCAGGCTGTCAGTACCTAGGTACGGTAGCACTTCACAGCTCCAACAGGCCAATGAGTAATGACAACCATTGGCCGAGTGCAGGTGGGCGGGCTGTGTCTGATGGAAGCACAGACGGGAGTATTATGAATTTTATCTTGCAGGGTTCATGACCATACAGCTTGACTCACTCACTGCGGACGAAGCTGGAAGACTGGTGGTACAGCTGTGACCTTGTCTTACAGGCCCTTCAAATTCTATGGTGCAATGACTGCCAATCATTAGCCTGCTCGTGCATTGCAAAGCACGTCAGCCTTGAGGTATCTCATTTATCCCTTTATCAGCGAGCGAGCCACTGATTCTGATGCTGCAGTCAACATAACTCTATTCACCAGAATGGTATGTTCCAGGCGGTGCCAGAGCGCCGAGCTTGCCACCTGCAATGGACGGAGATATACGCTCGCTAGCGTCATATGTATTGTAGGTAAGTAACGACCGCGGTTCCGTACCGCGGCTGCAACATGACCCAAAATGGCAGTTGAGTCGAGTGAGAGGGCGAGCCCCTTGCATATATACACCCTCACCAAGAAATGATCTGAGCGGCGACAGACAAGTCAGCGCAGATACGGACTCCTATCCCTTGCTGCTTTCGTACTTCTCTCTTTTGGCCCTTTGCAAAGTGAATATCAGTCATCAGCGGGGGTGACATGCCATTTTTCATATCCTCATCAGAAGTTTTACGGCACAGCACTATCATCAGGCAAGAGCACAATTCGACAGCTGCACGGTTGTAATCGAGTCTTGCCTGATAGTGAGGGTGAGGGTCGACAGTTTCTCCTACTGGCAAGCCTCAAATAATGGCCTAATCAGCCTGAGTTCCGGAGGTCTCTATGTCGGCGTTACGCCTGCTAGGCCAAGTCGCCCTGCCTGAGCCCTTGCTCGCAAAGGTCATCCCCCGTTCACATGATGGACAACCCAAATAGTATATCTCCTGGACAATTTTCCTGAGACCTCGGGGTCCGGCAGGCACTCACTTGTCGATAATAGCGGCGAGGATGCTGTTGACTTTGAGGGTCCTGGCGACCCTGCCAATCCACTCAATTGGTCTGCTACGTACAGGTGGAGCATTGTGGTCTTGATATCGATGATGAGCCTGGTGGTGTGAGTGTCCTAGACTCATCTGCCAGAGCTTGCAATCCTAATACCATCAAGCAACCTCGGCATCTTGATGTGCGCGCCCGCAACGCCCCGGATATTGGATGAGTTCCACTCGGACAGCCAGCTCCAATCCACGATCCTCGTTTCAATCTGGGAGCTGGGCGAGGTGGTCGGCCCTCTGGTCGTGGGTCCTCTGTCCGAAATCTACGGCAGACTTCCAGTCTATCACATCGCCAACATCCTATTCGTCCTCTTCTCTGTCGCGGCTGCCGGGAGTCGTAATATGGACATGCTAATGGCTTTTCGCTTTCTCCTCGGATTCACCGTCGCTTCCACCACGCTCAACTCATCCATCGTCGGAGATATGTTCAGGCCGGAGCACCGCGGTCGTGCACTGACCGTCATGGGGATGACGCCGTTCATCGCCCCAGTCCTCGGTCCTACCGTCGGCGGCTTCCTCTCCGAGGCCAAGGGATGGCGTTGGACGTTCTGGTTTACGGCGATCGTCACAGGCGCGTTCGAGATCTGCTTTCTGGCTGCGTACCGCGAGTCGTACAGCGTCGCCATCCTCCGCCGAAAGACTCGACGTTTGCAGAAACAGACTGGAAACAAGCGTCTTCGCTCACGCTACGATACTGGCGTTTCAGGGACGGCGTTGCTGGCGCAATCGCTCTTGAGGCCGCTGCAGCTGCTGTTTACTTCACCGGCGGTGCTTCTTGTGTCAATATGTGGCGCTTTTGCCATCAGCTACACATATGTAATTATCACCTCGATCACCACTATTTTTGAAGACAATTATGGATTCTCCGCGGGGCCCATCGGCCTCACCTACCTCGGCCTCGGTGTGTTATCCCTTGTTCACTTTCATCCTGCGAGCTGTGGGACGGACGTATTGCCTACCGCAGGCTTCGGCATGATCTCGAGCGTCGTCCTCTGCGGCGCCTTTCTCGATTGGTATCTAAAGCGAAAGATGCGCCAGGCCACCACCGACCCTTCTCCCGCCCGGCCGGAACACCGCCTCCCGCCCATGGTGCTCGGCAACGTCCTCGTCCCGCTCGGTTTGATCGGCTTCGGCTGGACGGCGGAACGCCACGTGCACTGGATGGTCCCCATCTTCTGCACCGCCGTCGTCGGCTTCGGCTTCGTTGCCGTCTCGCTCGCCTCGTGGAGCTACCTGATCGATGCCTTCGGCATTTACGCCGCCTCGGCCACCGCGGCCACCACGGTGCTGCGCAACGTCGCGGCCGCCGCCCTTCCCCTGGCGGGACCGGCCCTGTACGCGCGCTTGGGGCTCGGCCGGGGCAACACGGTGTTGGGCGCCGTGGCGCTGGCGTTTGCGCCGGTACCGGTGCTGTTGATGGTAATGGGCGAGCGGCTGAGGGGAAAGGGATGGGTGAAGGGCTTGGGCCAACCCGTGTGACTACGTGATGTAAGGACACAGCTACTAACGGGATAGAATATAGAAACGAGCTCAATGTAACTCATTGTGACTAGCAGTATCTGTGTGCAGATATCTGTGCAGATCTCGAATTGAGTTGATCTGTGTATGAATCTGATCTGACTCGACTTGAACCCTAGGGTCTGGGTTTGAGTTGGAAAAAGTTCAACCTGACCTGAACCTGGTGCTAGTCTAAGCAAGGAAAGAAGCTCGTATTTCTGCAATGTAGTCAAATATATCACTGCTCTCTACCTCACTGTGGTCTTTGTCATACCAGTAATCGCCGAGGGACTAGCTGTGGTTTCTGCCCCCTCCGCGATCAAGAGCTCTACGCTTGAGTGGAGTGGTATCAGAATCATGTGGCGACCTCACTTTGTCTCGGTTCAAGCCTGCCATGACCCTCTCAGCAGCGCTGCCCCTCCAAGTGCTCCTAACAGCCGACGTGGGTGGTGTAGCTCCTCTGCTCGAGGTCGCCGATGACGACTCGGGAACAAACTCGAGAGCTTCCCTCTGCTTCCTCGCTCTCTCCTCTTCTCTCCTCTTGAACGACTGCTGTTGTGCCTTCGCTAGCTCTTCCTTGTATGCCCATGGAGGAAAGACTGTTGGGTCCCAAAGGTCCTTAGGTAACGTTGAAGCATACTGGTCTTGCTCAGCAATCGCTACAAAGCCCATAAGCTTGTGCAGTAGACTTGGGTTTTTGAGTGCAGAAGACTTTGCAAGTTTGTCGTTGAAGTGCACACCTTGCTTTTTGAGCTCAAGAAAGTGTGCAAACTTCTCGTTCGCGCCTGGCAAGGGTGATCCTTGAGGCGATGGCGGTATGTTAAGATTCGGATATGTAGGCAGTGTGAGATCCTGAAGGAGTGCACGGGTGGATGAGTAGGGTGACTGCGATCTAGAGGTTGCTCCGTTCAGCGGTTCCGGTGGGGGACCAGTGGGACCGATAACAGGTCCGCCAGTCGCTTCATGGTCCGAGACTTTGGCATGCCTCACAGCTAGCGGAGAATCATGCCTTGCATTGGTATCGGCCCTGGAGTCTAGTTTTTATGATCAGATTCATAGCGTCATTTGAGTGTCTGTGAGTCGCAATACCAATCTTCAGTGTAGACCCCTCATGCGCATCTGTAGCATCTGCAATTCTCTGATTGCTCCACAGTCAGCAACGTTCAAACAGGTATCATGTGGAAGTGGTCGATTGAGTGACTTCGCGGTAGTTGGGGCCGTCTACTTTCAAGTTCGCTGATGAAGAAACTTCGCCATCCTCTTCATCACCACTGCTTTCATAACTGCCCAACCCCAGCATGACGGAGCACCAAGCACATAGCCACGCTCCAGACAGGGGTGTTTGAGTACCGTAAGTGATGACAGTGCCCCAGTCCTCATGCGATCCCAAGGGACGGAGGATGGATAACGTTAGTCCGTCCATGTGGCTAACCTTTGCCGTCGCGCTTATTAGAGTTTAGCGCGAGGTCAGGCGTCCGGGAGCTTCGCGTCAAGAACCGATCGTCACATCGCCATTACCTAAGGTACCTGCTAGAACGCAACACCGCAATCAGCTCTGCATATTCGAAGCTGAGAACGTTCCAACTATACTTTTCACACAGATAGCCATTCAAGTACCATGGCCTCATTAACCGCCACACATCCAGATATAGCGGCCAGTCCAAGCTATTCCTTCTCCTCCTCAAGCACAGCCAACGCAACGTCTGGATTCAAAGAACATAGCTTTTACCCGTAAGCCAACCATGAACACGGCGACCGGAACTACGCTAACTCCTGTAGCTATACTGATAATGGTGGATCCACACTGGGTATAACCGGCAACGACTTCGCGATATTGGCAGGGGACACCCGTTCCACTTCAGGCTACAACATCAACACACGTTACGCACCAAAAGTGTTCAAGATCGGCGGAGATGACGAGACAGGTGCGGGCGCACACATAGTTCTCTCGGTGGTTGGATTTGCCGCAGACGGGCAGGCTCTGAAAGAGAGACTGGATACCATCGTCAAGATGTACCGGTACCAACACGGCAAGCCGATGTCAGTCAAAGCATGCGCGCAGAGACTGTCGACCATCTTGTATGAAAAGCGCTTCTTCCCGTACTATGTGCATGCGATTCTTGGTGGACTGGACGAGGAAGGCAAGGGTGCGTTATACAGCTACGACCCTGTGGGATCCTACGAACGGGAACAGTGTCGAGCCGCTGGTGCAGCGGCCAGCTTGATCATGCCGTTCCTGGACAATCAGGTCAACTTCAAGAACCAGTACATTCCGGGCAGCGGGGAGGGACACGCATTGGAGGCACGCAAACCGGAGCCACTTCCCAGGGCAGAGGTCGAGCAGCTCGTGCGGGATGCGTTCACAAGTGCGGTGGAGAGACATATCGAGGTCGGAGATGGACTGCAGATGTTGGTGATAACAAAAGACGGGATAGAGGAGACCTTCGATCCACTAAAGAGGGATTGAGTGTCTGGGGCTTACTGGGAACTGAAGTTTTTGACCCAACATCATACTAAACCATGGTCAGGTTTGCTAGAAGGCGCCTTTTGTGGACATGCTTCATACATCACATTCATTCTCTGATCGTATGTGATAGATGTTGCATGAAACAGTCTTATCTAAACTCACCGCGAAACTCTCTAAAGTTGCGGCCAGCAGGGAGACGTAACTCCATAGCAGTGGTATGCAACCTAGCCACATGCAAGTGCTAAAGTCCCCAAGACTCCCAAGATATGCCAAAGAGAATGGTGTGACAGGATGTCAACCTAGAAGCGTTCCTTCATTCGCGAGGCCACTGTCCTCAAATTTCCATACACCTTACCCTGCATGAGTTTCAGGATCAGTCTTCAGCACAAATGAGGTACGAGTTGCTGATAGATCTTACCGGCGGACTACCCAAAATCAGACTGACAATGGCTTCACGTGCAATGTGAATATTCCGGAAGCCACCTAAAATGTGCACTTTTTGATCGGCCAGCACTACCCTTGTCCGACTCGCATTCTCGATTGCAAACTTCGTTTTCCCGTCCTTTCCTGCTATTCTTCCAACAGCCCGTCCAAGGTGTTCTCCACCTAGGGTCTTAACATCCTTAATTTCAAAGGTCTCGATGTAGAGATCATCCAGTCGCAACAGAGCAATGGCATCATCCACATCGAAGCCAAGGCTGAAGGCCTTCACAAAATCCTCTCCCTTCTGCAGAGCACCAAAGTCCGTTGTGTGTTTCGATGACCGTAGCTCAACTGCCCGGTTCTTCACGTTCATCCGCACTTGTAGTTTGAGGTGCTCAACAAGAGGAGGGTAGATCTTCGGCCAGGATGCTTTGAGCGGTGTCATACGGTGGGGAGGTATGGGCACCTTCCGCGTCTCAACTCGATGCGGTCCATCTACATTCTTTGCGGGTGCAAACCGCGGTCGACCTTCTTCGTCGATCTGCATTTCAGTATCAGCGCTGGGGGCCGGTGTGGTCGTAGCAAGAGTAGGTTCTGCAGCCGCAGCCGTGTTCGCCTCAATCAGTAGTTCATCTTCTTCTAAGTTAGAGGTCAGCGCAACTATCACCCGGCCAAGTAAAAAGGTGACTCAAACCCTCTGGAGGCAGTGGTATTGACTCGGCCTCTCCCAGTTCCTGCGGCCGCCGCAGTAGCGCTGTTGGCGCAGGCATTGTTTGCTCCGTGGTTCAAATCCTGGACGTAGAATAAGATCAAACAAGCCAGGCTTTATGTCTGTGTATTAATTGAGCGCGCCTTAACATGAAAGATTCAGTATCGTCACCAGTGGAGAATGATTTTAATCATTCATGTGGTGGGGGATAAAAAGCGTCGATAAGCTAAGACGCCGAATGAGGCTAGTCTTATCGAAGCTTCATTGATCCCGGTCCTGCTCATGCAGCCCGTCTCGTCATCCATCAAGAACATTCCTTGACAGGTCTCTCACAGCCGTCTACCTTGAGTGCGCTACCTTCCCAACGAGTATTGTAGCCCATTCAACATGTACTCAGGATAATGAGTGGTGATATCGCACGCAGGGTGCTCGCTACTGTTTACAGATCTACAAGCCCCCGATGCGGCGCTACTGTTGGAGCTACGAGACCAATAACCTGCCTTGAAAATCTTCGGCGACCAGGTTTACTACACAGGCATCCTGAAGCCCTTCATCCCTCTTTGAGATATCTGGACCATGTCAGATACGTGAGCTTTGCATCAGGTGGCTTTCTGGCAGTTGGAGTCGGGTCCAGCTCGGCAGTCGCACGAACGGTAACCTCGACGTGTGCCAGTACGGTAGAAAGGACCAGTATCTCCAGCCATAGGGCCCTGGATAGGCGGAAAATCACGTACCAGCCGCACGTAGCTAGTCAAAGAGTCTTCCATGGTAGTGGTCGCTGCGAAAGTTCACCACAGAGCGAGCAGGATGGAAAGGCCGAGATTGCAGACGGCAAGGGTGTGGAGTCCCCCAAGGCGGCGCCAAGGACTGCAAAAAGCCTTGCAGCAGCATCGGCCGTGAACAAGCATGTTATGCGCCGTCTGCCCAGCATGCCTCACATACACAGACCCAACAAAGAGGAGCTTTTGGCGGCAGCCACGGGCTTCTGGTCGCGGCTGAAGGTCCGCTTCAAGTGGTTCTCGATACGAAGTGTTCGCCCTTTCAACATGGATGAAATAGGTGCATTCTTTTCGTGGTTTGTTCTGGGGCATGTGATCTGGATCATAGCCGGCACGACCACTTTCTTCTCGCTAGCTATATTCGCTGTTAATACGGTTTTTGCTCAAGGTAAATCATCCGAGTATGTGTTGGCCCTGGACCGAGGCTGATCCATACTCTAGAAACTCTGGCTAGATGGGTGGGCAAGTATCTCACTAAGTCATCCGGTGTCAAGGTTGTTTTTGAGTCCGCTATAGTTCCGAGATGGGGTGACGGTGTAATCACTTTCAAAAATGTTTTCGTTTCTCGGCGTCCAGGACAAGGCAAGTCAAAGGTAAGTAAAGGATCTTCTACGACAGCGGCTGCGGCCGCGGCGGCAGCTGCAGACAGGTCCAGAGAAACTGGAGAGCTTCCGCGGCCAACAAATGTAAAGGCCGACGAGGAGGAAGACACCAACTACACTCAATTCGATCTTTCGATAGATACTGTCAACGTAACGTTGTCATTTACCAAATGGTTCAATGGCAAGGGTCTGCTACGAGACGTCGAAATCAAAGGAGTACGAGGCGTGGTGGACCGTACTTCTGTACACTACACCAGTGAATATGTGGATCCAAGGATCTACAAACACGAACACAACCCTGGGGACTTCGAGATAAACTCTTTCAAGATGGCAGATCTTCTTGTTACGATCTATCAGCCACACAATTTCCGCCCTTTCTCCGTCAGCATTTTCGCGTGTGATCTCCCTCAGCTGCGAAAGCAATGGCTGTTTTACGACTTTCTGTCTGCGAACACAATGTCTGGGTCGTTCGACGAGTCTTTGTTCACCATACACCCTCGTCAAATACACAACTATGCCGGCGCTCAAATCAACAGTGTTGCTGGATTTGGCGACGAAACGATTCCGTGGAAGAAGCAGAGTCGGTTGCGTATCGATGGCCTCAACATCGATCACCTCAATCGGGGCGTCCAAGGGCCATTCTCGTGGATTCATGAGGGCAACGTCGACATAGTTGCAGATGTCATGTTTCCGGCTGACAACGATGAGAGCATCGCAAAGGTGATGTCTGACTTCTATGATCGTATGGAAGCCACAGTAACCTCCAAACGGCAAACTTCGCAGGCCGAAAGCGATGATCTCGTTGAGCAAGATAGCACGAATGACTTCAAAGTCCTTCCAGTCGACACAAAGCCTGATACTGACGACAAAAGATTCATGATCATGGATTTACGAATCCATCTCAACGATGTTCGGGCCGCAGTCCCTCTCTTTACGAAAGATATCTCCTCCGTGAAGAATGCTCTGATTAGACCCATTGTCGCTTACATCAATTCAAGACGGACCTTCATTCCCATCAATTGTCGCGTTGTTAAGCGTGCGAGCGAGTTCGACGGGAGCTGGACTATCTTCGATAGTGGGTTGATGGATGACCTTTCTGCGGAGGTAAGCTTGATGAGCCACTCCTGGCACCTGGAAGTTTACTCACCACGGTAGCAGACATACGAAGCGTTCGCTCGAGACGTCGTGGACGAACAAGCACGGAGGCGGCGCTTCAAAAAGGTGGGGCTCTGGTCCCTTCAGTTGGCTATTCAGGCCCTTTTCAAGGGTATGGCTGGCAACATTGCGTGATTGAGGGCTGCCGGCATGCAGTGATGCAGCTCCTCCTGCAATTTCGCCCTCGGTGCCCGACTGCCCTGTGTAGGAGTCAAACCGCTCCAATCCCAAACTCGTTGCAGTCCATTGGGTACACCGAGTGGCAACTTTTGTATATAACCTCGGTTTTCTCGTTGTGATTATGGGTGGCGGAAGGTACGAAAGATGAACGCACTAGTTCGGGTGGCTGGTGTGGATGTCGACCGTGCAAGTGAGGGCATTTGAATCGGCGTTGTGTGTCTGTATCTGGCTCTGTCAATCCATGTTCAATCTTGAAGATCAGACATTGCTCTGAAATAATTGTACAGCACGAAACTAGGAGTTGTACTGTAACATCGGCCCGAAGGTCGGAGTTCTGGGGCTTATCCGTCGCACTATCAAAAGGCCCGATCAACATAGCGTAATATAAATGATGAGATGACGAGAGTGGTAAAAGTTCTCCCGCTACCCGTCTGAGTCCGAACAATTTATATACAACAACCCTCAGGCAGGAGCTTTCCCGCAGGATGCCCTCTACCATTGCGCCTAGCGCTGCGGCAGGATTTGCAAATGCCTCATCATATGAACAGCACCGTCCATCTTACCCTATGGAGGCGGTCGATAGTCTCCTAAGCCATCTTCTGATCAAGGATGTAAGGGGAGCTAAAGTAGTCGATCTAGGAGCAGGAACGGGCAAGTTTACCACTTTGCTTGCGGGAAGACGGGAGAATTACGAGATCCTGGCTATTGAACCACATGAAGCCATGAGGAAGGAACTGGAATCTAAAAGATTGAGAAGTGTTTCGGTCATGGCAGGGGATGCGACCAGCATGCCCCTGGAATCACAGAGCGTCGACGCTGTCATTGCCTCGCAGGTAAACATACCACTGTCTACCAGGTGGATACAAAGTTCAGACTGAGTGTTTGTGTGCATACAATCTCTGATGCTGAAAGTGGTGCCATATAGGCTTTCCATTGGTATGCTAGCATTGCAATACCTATGCTTCCATGCTGAAGCTCAAGCGGGTCAGGTTCGCCAACGAGGACGCATTAAAAGAGATCCACCGTGTCCTCCAACCAGGTGGTGTGTTTGGCATGGTCTGGAATGTCGAAGATTGTTCGTCGACCCCGTGACCCAATTTTGACCCTGCCTCTACCCAGGGCTTCCCTCCGAATGGTGCTGACAAATCTGTAGACATCGCACCGAAGAGTTGGAACCCTTCGACAGCCTGGGAAGCTAGGATCAAAGCCATTACTTGGAGACTAGACGATCAGCAGCCCCGGTTTCGGCATGAGCAGTGGCAACGGGCGTTCGAGAATCAGCTTTCAACAACCCCATTCACTATTCAAGCCGCTGATCCGCTGTTCTCACTACCTCTCGGGGAGGAGTCTGTCAAATTTACCCATTGGATGAGCAAGGACGCCATATGGAAGCGGTACAGTACGTTGAGCCAAATTGCTGTGATGGATCCCGCAGAAAAGGAGGTCAGTGTTCACCGAACCGTAACCCAGCCTCAGCGCCATATAAGCCATTAAGCTTCGCACTACCATAACAGACCTCATTGAATGCTTATAACTGTTCACGCACAACTGCGAACGCTGATTGGTGTGCCAGAGTGTCCAAAAAGAGGTCTTCGAGGCTATGGAAGGAGATGATGCTAAGATGGACGAGAACGGAGATGTTGCACTGCACGGATGCACCTTCTTGGCTTGGACCACGGCAATACCAGGTGCGCCTCTGAAAAGTGGAGGCTGATTGGTTGTCACGGGCACTGAGCCGTATATGGTGCGACCCAATCCTCCTGGGGATGAGATGGGTAGCCGTTTGTGTAAGTCAGGAATGCCATGCGGATAGTTTGCCGCTGTTCATCACAAGCGTCAACTGACATCGATAGAGCCACTGCCGGGGCGCCCACACTGGTGCGCGCAGGAATAGCAATGGAGAAGACGCTGGTGGCGTACGGGGAGTCTTCAAGTCTAAATCAGAAACACTCGGTTCGATGAGTAATTCGTTAAACACGGCCTCTAAAATATTCCTGATTCTCAACGCCACGGATGTTCCATCATTGCCTAGGTATCTGACACGTAACACCATCTGGCCCCGTTTCTCTCTTTCATCATAATTATTTGTCTTTGGGGGCGTTATGCATCGGAGGAAATGTACATGACTATAAGGCGGATTCCGTCAGCCTCACCGAAGACAGGTACTTGGACAGGCCAACTCGCGGGGGACGGACCGTTGTTTCCTCGTACGAAAGCGTCCCCATAGTTGCGCCTGAGCTTCCCGTCCACATACTCCTCCGTCTTTTCAAGCGCGATGTTCATGTAACCATCGACAGACTGGAGCTCCCCTAAGTTGCCCGAGTTATGGGTCATGGTCGATGACATGAGGGAAGGGATGCTATCCGTACCCTTGTATACGACTCCCGAGTTGAGCTTCACAGTGACAGGTGCCCCAAGGATTTCACTCAAGAAACCGGACGGATCTTTGCCCTCTGAAGCTGTGCCATTCTCCATCTTAGAATGCAGTACAATTCTGAACACTGTGAGAGCCAGGTGCCTTTGAATCGCCGGATATGCAAAGAGAACAAGGTAGGTGTTGTGGAAGCAGAGCTCGCTGCAGCTGCACGTACCTTGCCTTAGCCTCGAATCTAGCGCGGACCCCGCCGATTCCAGGGCTTAGCGTTCTTTCGCGTTTCACTGGAAGGACATGTCAACAATCCATGTTACTGATGCTTTTCTTCGCTTCACATAACGATCGTATCTTGGCTCTGTCACTGATCAACTCATTCCATCTCACTATGATGAGTCCATCCAGAGCTGAATCAGCGTCAAAGCCCGCGCCTTCCAAACGATCACTGTTCAATAAACCGTCATGGTCGAAGACGCAGCCTATCGGGGACGCAGTCGATATATTTCGACGATCAGACCAGACCTATGCGGATATTGTCGCGGAGGAAGAGAAGAAGCGCAATCGGAGGCTAGCTAGGAAGGAAAGGGAACAGGCGAAGCAAAACCCGGACGTCGCTGAACGAGCGGGCAAGAGGAGGCGCATCTCGGATTACAGTGAAGACGAGGGCGACTGTAGCAGCAGCGACACCGGCGGCGCGGACGACAGACCATTGGAGTTGGCCAAAGAGAGCGTATCAATTCCTCCAGAATTAGAGTCTACGAGAGTTTCAGCGGAGAACGCGAACCAAGACAGTTCTCCCAAGTCGCTGCTGAAGCGCTATGAGTCCACCATCACGGCACACATTGCACAGGAAGCGAAAGCGCAAGCGCCTACCGTTATAGACTTGGAAGATGACGAAGAAGACCAGGGTCTCGGTCCCGCAGATGATCTGTCTTTAGGGCCACCGCAAGTGCTTTACGAGCAGCCTACTGAGGCTGAGGACCTTTTACCCTCCGATGAAGAATTTCCGGAACTTGCTCGTCAGGCTCGAGAGAAAGCGAGACTCAAGCGGATGGAAGAAGAGAGGGAAGCCTCAGCAATGCTGGAGTCACAATCTACGACCACGTCAAATCAGAAGTTCGAGGCTTCGGAGATCCCACGACAAGAAATTTTTCCTTCTCCGCCGCCGTCGGACCCTATAGTAGAGATACTGATCACGTCCAGAATCCCAAATACCAAGCCACTTATCGTCAGCCGTAAACTCACGCAGCGCCTGAAGGACGTACGAGTTGCCTGGTGCCAGCGACAAGGCTTCAGCGCTGAAGCTGCCACCAACGTCTTTCTGACATGGAGAGGCAAGCGCCTGTTCGATGTGACCACATGCAGAAGCTTGGGGATCGGTGTCGATACAAACGGCAATGTCGCGTTGAAGGGGGAGAGAGACGTGTTGGGCGAGGAGAATCGGCAGATACATATGGAGGCTATGACCGACGAGATCATGGTTGAATACAAGAGAGGGAAACATAACCACACCGGAGGCGGCCTAGATCATACTAATGAAGATCATACCGAGGAAGAGGTTGTTGAACAACCAAAGCCGCCTGAGGGAACGAAGATTATTTTGCGGAGCAAGGACTATGCGGATTTCAAGCTGATCGTGAAGCCGGTACGAGTGTCACACTGCTGCCCCTCGTCGCATCTTCCTAACCTGTCTCGCAGTCTACGTCCATATCTAGGATCGTCAATGCGTTCAGGACAGCCCAGAAGCTCGGACCAGACAGCGAGGTTTATTTGATATTTGATGGCGAGCGTCTGGACCCAGGCATGACAGTCGCGGATACCGATTTCAGCGACATGGACTACATTGATGTTCAAGTAAAATGACGAACAAGTCTCTGCAAATGTCCAAGAATCAACGCAGATTTAACGTCTACAAGGGTTTAACGAGAGGGAGTGCCATACGAAAGGTCTAACCAAATAAGGCATGTCGCTTAATTAGTTAGAAGATTTTCGCAGCAGTGAGGTTTTTTAATGTAGCAAATTAGAATTATAACAAATTCAAACGATATGCCTAATTCTAATAGCCACAATCGTGAGGAGGCCATTTCAAAAGCCCTGGAGGACCTGTCTACAGACAGATATCCTACAGTCACAGCCGCCACCCACATCTATGCCCTACCAATGTCCACCCTCACCCACCGCTTCCATGGCCGTCAAAGTCGAGTCCTAGGGCATGAGGCATATCAACTGCTAAGCCCTAACGAGGAGGCAACCCTAGAGGGCTGGATCCGACGTCAATGCCGTCACAGGTGCCCCCCTACATATGACATGCTGCAGAACATGGTCAATATGATCCTGCAGTCACAACACACATCCACGGTGCCTTTAGTAGGGCAAAATTGGCCTAAGGCCTTCCTAAATCGACATCCAAAGCTAAAACTAAAGAGGATAAGAACAATTGCTCAGCAACGACATCTAGGGACCACTCGACCAATCATACAACAGTGGTTTGTTGACTTTATCGAGGTCATTCGATCCTACGGCATTAAGGAAGAAAACATGTGGAATATGGATGAAAAAGGCTTTGGTATGGGACTGTCAAAGTCGCAAAAGACTATTGTGGCTACAGATAGCCCTAATGTCTTCCTTATGAAGCCTGAAAACCGCACCTGGGTGTCAGTGCTTGAATGCATTAGCCCTACAGGGGTAACCCTTATCCCCTATGTTGTCTTTAGTGAACAGCACCATCAGGAAGGCTGGTATGAGAACTATTGCCCTGACAGCTGGCGATTTGCGGTCAGCCCTAAAGGCTGAACAGACGACGAGTTAGGGCTTGCTTGATTAATAAGGCATTTTGACCCGCTGACACGCCCTGCAACCCCTGAGTGGCGATTACTACTATTGGATGGCCATGGCAGTCACACCACGTGGCAATTTCAGCACTTTTGCCTTACAAATCGAATCCTTCTTCATGTTTTACCTCTGCATACGACCCACTGGACGCAGCCTTTGGATGTGGGTATATTTGGCCCCTTAGGGCACTACTATGCAGCGGAGGTGAATGTGGCTTGCAGTCATCTTCCGGGGGTTAATATCAGCAAGGCTGACTTTATAGCCCTATACGACAGCGCTAGGATGCTGGGGTTTGGGGCGGATAATGTGGTTAATGCGTGGAAAGAATCCGGGATGTATCCAGTGAATCCGGAAAAGGTTGTGTCAAAACTACCTCCTGAAAGGTCAGTTACCCCGGAGCAGTCACAGGATATCCCTTATGACAAGACCCCAAGGTCTGCCCGAGACCTCCATACCTCCATGGAGCAAGTCCTACGTCAATGGCAATTGACACCAGCATCACGGACACGAATTCAGAAGGGTATGAAGGGCTCGAAGGACGCTATGCTTCAAAACGTGTTCCTAGAACAAGAAAACGAGGCTTTACGCGAGTCAATTAAGCTGTTACAGCGACGGAAGGGGCCTGGACGACGTATCAAAGGGGTAGGGCGAGTTATAAGCAGTCATGAGGCGAGTCAGGCGAGTCAGGCGAGTCAGAATGTGGAAAAAGCAGTCACTAAGGCCTCGAAACGGGCCCCGAGGGCTCCCGGAAAGCCTAATTCTACTATGGAAGTTGCCTTGAGGCCTTTTTGTCACGAGTTTCAAATTTAGCTACACCATAGGACCTCGCTGCCGCGAGAAATTACTATTAAATTACGCGACATACCTTATTTGGTTAGACCTTTCGTATGGCACTCCCTCTCGTTAAACCCTTGTAGACGTTAACATGCGTTTTGGTGCAAGGTGCTTAGTATGATCTCCACCCACCAATCTAATCTAATCTCTCAAATCAACACCCCACCACATCCCGTATAGTAAATCAGAACCCCGGCTTCACATCCTTCACACCCCAACCAGTGTGAACGCTTTCAAAGGCCCCACAATGAAGATCCTAACCGTCAACTTCCTCACCTGTGCCGTCAAAGCCTGCAAGGCCTCGCCGCTCTCCTACCCGCTGCACTTCCGCGACGCCGAGCTCGAGCAGGCCGAGCTCGACTTCAACCCCACCTTCATCCAGAACATCCTCCCGCGCGTCGATTGGGAGGGGTTGAAAGTGACCGCCCGGGAGGTCCGTCGTCCGCGTCGCCCCCCTCCCCCCCTCCGATCTCTTGCTACGTTACCCACACAGACACACATGACTTTTCCAAAGCGGGAGACTGACGCTTGAAGGTGGGGAGACAGCTAGGCTTCACGACCCTGCCGGACACGAAGCCCGAACGCGGAAGTGAAGGCGTTGACGCGCCGAGCGAGGCGGGAGGGGAGAAGGCGCTGAGGGACTTGCACACGCTGCTGCTGGAGACGCAGGTCATGGAGGGGAAGTTGGTGTGTGGGAATTGCGGGCACGAGTACGCGATCAAGGAGGGGATCGCGAATTTCCTGCTGCCGAGTCATTTAGGTGAGTGGATCGTCCATATATAACCTTTGTCTGGGTGTAAAGGGGGTTCTGGGGGAGAAGGGAGAGCTGATGGGTGGGTAGTGTGATGCGGGTTCGGCGCAGGCACGCGACATGCGGAGTTTTGTTGGTGTTGCAGGGCGTTGGGCATGGAAAATTTGCATAGACGGTGAGGTAGTATGTGATGTCTGCTTGGGGTATTGGCCATTACGAGTAGGACCTTTGTTGATTCTGTACAGGTACGACGGACTAAGTATACCCCCTGAATCAGGGCCTTGGGAACAATATTGTACATGTTGAATATGAAGAAGTTGGGGCGGTGTGACTCTTCAAGACGCTCTACATTGAAACGTGTGGATATCCTGCCCTCTTGGTATTGTGCCGATCCATCCGTCATCCAACGCCACCCCATGCCGTGCGTTTGAAAAACAACTATGTCAATCCTACCACTCTGACTCCCATGAAGAACAAGTAAAGGTGGTACCTTCTGATCAAAATAGAGAAGGGCACTTCAGTTGAGGAACCCCTTGCAGCCGGTGGACCCACAAAGACAAGGAATACGGTCGTCACTATCCCACTCACGCTCAAACTTGTAATCGTAGGTGAGTTCCTCGTCTGCAACAAATGTTAGCGCCTGGCCGTTCGCAGTGACCGGGTTGCGACTCACTCTGCCCTATGTCCCTCAAAGCATAAATGACAATCCGTTTACTCCCTTCAACTTTGATGATCTTCGCCGTGCAATTTGGCGTACAGCTATGGTTGATGAAACGAGCGATGCCACCACGCTTTGTCGCGTCGATGACGGTATTCTCATCGATACGAAACAAGTAGCTGCTTCCAATTCCGCTCTTCAGGTACCGCTTTTCCCGCATATCCGCGACTTGCTGGCGCACTTTCTCCCCAACGTACTCGATGATCATGTCATTTGCTGCAATGTTCTCCATGGCGTACAGACCCCAGTTGTGGATCGCAGAACGGGCAAACTTGACTGGTTTCTTTCGTTTCTTGAGCTGATTGAAGCGTAGTACATCGCCTTCGCCATTGAGGGTTGTGAGAACCTGCTTCTGGGCTGCGATGTCCGCCACCAGACGGCGATTGTTGACACGATTTGACCGAGATGTGGACTTAGACGAACTCTTAGCGGCAGCGAGTTTAGCAGCCTCCGCAGCGACAGAGGTTGGGTCGTTTTTGGCTTTTGCTTCTCGCTCTTCTCGCGCCTTCTGGACCTTGATTCGATGAGGTAGGTATTTGGACTTTTCGGATTCCAAGATCTTCTTGGTTCCTTCGGTGCGGGCGGAGCCTGTTGCATTGGGAACGTAATACCCTTCAATCGTGGTTTCTGTACGGACAATACCCCTTTTCCCGCCTCGGTTTAGAGCTTTGATCTCCTTCTGCTTCCATGCCCAGGCCGACACAATGCCAATTTTGGCAGCTGGTTGGTCGTTAAGCACCTCACGGAGGAACCGGAGATCTTCCTCATCTTTGAGAAGATTTTGCCAACCGTCCAAGTCAAGCGCTATGTCCTCATCATCATCGACGGTCTTCCGTGGCTGATCCCTGGACACTCCCCATTCAACCTCTCGCCTAATTTCCTTTCCGAGGAGGTCTCTAGGGCATGTTTCTTCTTCTTCTTCGTCTACCATCTCCTCGGTCTTGGGTAATTGTTCAAGCACGATATCTGTCTGTGCTGTCGAGTTTTGCCTCTTGAGGATCTCTCTTTCCTCGAAGATCTGTTTCTTCGTCTTCCGCTTGGCTCTCGGCTTCTTTTGCTTCGTTTTCCCCATCTCAAGCTCGAACTCGGGAGTCTCGCTTGCGGCCTCCAGAATCCGATCAGTGCCGCGCTCAACCTCGGAGACCTTGACATCGCCGGAAGAAGTTCCTTTGCCTATATCTAAGCTGACTATCGGGAACTCCAAATCCTCCTTGCCAATTCCAAAGAGTTCATCATCTTCTCTTTGTTTCTTGCGAGCAACCAGCTCATTAACCAGTCGCTTCCGCTTTCGAGAAGTCGGTGGGAGCTCCTCGATGCTACGCTCAAGATCGACGATGAAAATCTCATCTGACGTTCGTTCTTCGAATTCAGAACTTGGGGGAATGAAATGCCCGAGATCCTCGTCATCACTAACGCCTCCCCAGGAAGGCATATCCTGCTGTTGGGATCGTAGGCGCTTCTTCTTTATCGATGTCGTGTGACCATCCTCCTCATCGGACGGGATAGACGTCATACTCATACGGCTGACCGGTCTGCTTTCCTGCTCTTCAGTATCTCTCGTCAGAGAGATTGATTGATCCTCATCAGAATCTTCCTCATCATGGAATTGGTGTAGACGGTGATGGAGCGGCCTAATATCGATCTTTTTTGGAGCGCGTTGCTTCCGGCGCTCATCCGCGAAACCAACATTCTCCCGTTTCCGGCCCGCTCCTTTCCGTATCCTAGGAAGCGCCGTCACATTCAGGGTCGATGCCGCAAGAGGTCGACGTCCGTAGGCAAAACCATCGACACGAGAGTCGGGTGTACCGATAGGTGGAGTATCATCAGACCTTTCGATGTAGATCCCGGGCCGTCTGCCGTCTCCAGGATCAGCGATCCCAAGCCTACGTCTCTTTGCCACGTGTCGGTCCGGATCGAGAAAGTCATACAGTGCAGGTCCGGCAATCCTCGACTTGACGTCCTCAAGTAATTTGTTTCGGAGCTCGCGCCTAACAAGGTCCATGACCTCTCGTGAAGGATCCAAGTTCTGTGCTCTTTGCCGTTTCTCCTCCTCCAAGTCTAGTTCTTCCTCCTTCCGCAATCGTTCCTTTTCTGCTCTTTCCCGCTGCTCAACTTTGAGGCGCTCCGGGCTAGGGCTCCTCTCGTAGTTTGGATTCCCATACTGCTGACATTCCATATTCATGATATAGGTAAACAGCTGCGTCATGTGGCACATGCCAAAGCAGCGCGCTGCCTCCTCTTCCCCGCGCCGAGAATCATCGAAAGTCACGTAGTATCCCGTCTTGTCGCACCTAACATCCTTCCAATTGAACGCTTTGAGCCGCTTCTTGAGATGCGGTATAGTGGTGCTTAGGACGGGGACATAACAATGTGCGATGAAGATGTAGGGATCGCGCTTGATCTGCTCAAGGATCAACTTCTCCTCCACCAAAGACTTGACAGTCGGCTTCAGGACTGCTCGTGGACCTTCCGGTGGAGGGGGCGGCATTTGGCGTACGGAAGGCTTTCCAGAAGGTCCTTTTGGAGCTGTTGGTGGAGGCTCGGATCTCTGAATGATTTCTACAGCCTTCACTTCAACTTTCGGTATTTGCGGTGCTCGTTGCCTCTCCCTGACCTTTTCCATTGCCCGCTTGCATACCGAGCCATCGCGGTCTAGGTCAGCTCGAATCGTATGGACACCAATTCGCTGCCCCTTCTTGCACTCTGCGTGGGCTGTCTTCGCCGCGTTGACTGCCGAGACAGGAGGACCGCCCCGAACGGATCGGCTATCTCTGTAACGTATTAGGCAGACCCCAAGAAAACTACCCGTTACTGGATCTGTCTTATTCTTCGCCTCTGCAATGTCTCCAAAACTGGAAAATAAAGAAGTGATCTGTGAAACGGGAATGAGAGGATCAAAGCCTGTTACGACAACTCTTGTCGGAGGTCCCGGACCAATCGACGTGGCAGGATCGTAGGCGTACGGCTTTAAAGAATATGGCGCAAGACGCAGCCTTTGCTTCTGTTTGTTGGCTGCACCTCGGGTATAGTTCGCAATGGCAAGTCGTGGATCAGAAGGGGCGTCGTCTTCCTGTTATGCAATTGAAAATGTCAGATCTCGCCCGCGCTTGAGCTCCATATCCAGACACGATCTATTTATGGACTGGCAAAACTCAGGCTACTCAGATATGAGTGGGGCTCACCTCTAGACCGAACTCCTTGTACTGGACCTTGCGCGATCGCCGCTCTTTTGAAGAAAGCTTCTTGTCAAGTTCCGGGTCGTATACAACCTTACTGCCCTTGATCTCTTTGCCTGGTGCTCGCGCATGTACTCGTAATGGGAACGGGGCGTCGAGTCGTGCCATCCTTGTCGGAGAGGTTGGAACCAGCTCGACCGCAACCTCAGACCTTCCTGACATGACCTCCGGTGGGGAGGTTGCGCGAAACTTATTTACAGGTGGCGGACTTACAGCCTTGCCAGATGGTGAGGAATCGGTCGTCGTCAAAGGTGTAAGAAAGCTGTGAGCAGCGCCGTATGTCGCGATCGAGGGTGGTTGATTAGTTGCGCTGAAAACTGAGGATGCAGTGCTTGTCGAGCTTGCCGAGCCCACTCCATTCAATAAATCTCCTTGAGCGTGTTCACTCTCATCATGTATAATCGAGTTCACCTCGGCGGAATTAGCGTCGCCATTGACGGCTGCTGCGATACCCTCCTCCCCACCACCAGCATCTCGCTTTGGAGATCCTGCCGTGAGCTCAAGTGCTGATGCAGCGCCCGGCGTCACAGCGAAAGCTTCTGACGATACTTGTCTCTTTTCTTGACTAACCTTCGATCGACTCTTCTTCTGTTGTAGAACTGAGGGGGCGGTGGGGAAGAACTTCGCGAACATCCTGAGAGAGCCGCTACCACCTTGACCTAGACATACACACCATTCTCGACCGGACGCCTTGCTGTCTCTATGCTACGGTAGTTGAAGATCCTCGTACATTGGTCAGAGCAGTGTAGGCTGGCATACGCAGTCTGGCGGACGCGGTCCAGAGAAGCGTCGACGCGAACAGCAGGACGGGCTCGCCCGCTTCTTGCTTGCCGGTGAGCAAGCAAATCGTGTGAGAGGACAGGAGGCGTGCCGTGTGAGTGGAAGAAGCGGTCGCGAAGGCTTTCACAAGAAGTCCCAGTTGAAGTCTGTCACGGAGGGAAAGTTCGGCGCACGATGAGGTTGACATTCCTGGTGGTCGGCTTCCAGCAACTTCACTTCGCATGATGAAAGTACTACGTTTGCCCGGACGACATCGACTAGACGAAGACTTAGACCTAATTCAGTATTTTAAGCGAAAGAGAGGAGAAGTCGGAATCCTCCACCTCTCCCTCCGCCTTGAACAACAGACACCTATGGCAGCACGCTTCAAGGAAGTAAGGATCTAAGCCACCCGGATATTTATTCATCTTCTCCAGATGGCTGTTTCCACTGCTCAAGAACTATCGCAGGAGCCCATGATCGGTGACGAACCTTTTCGATCTCCGTTGTCCAATCCCAGACCCGTAAAGCTCCAGTGCTATGTTTCCTACAAGACCACAATCAAAGGCCAACGACATCCGACCGGCGGGTTGACGGCAGACACTGTTTGGGGTCCATTGCAGTCTGGATCTGGTGATATTGCAAAACACGACGTCGATAGAATAGCGGGCGCATAAGCCTCTAATGGCAACCTGTCCTACAATTAGTTCTGCCTCACAGTCAAGCTCCGCTTCGCAATGAGGGCCTTTCGAAATGCATCTACAGAGACACTCTAAACGGAAAGGTGGGTCTCGAAAGGGTGTACGGGTATGACAGGTAAGACTGTTGCCCTGAGGTCCCTCTATTTACCAAATATCGTGGGCTACAAGGGAATCTCATTGCTGGTTATTTCTCCTACCACACCCATCCTCGTTGATCGGGAGGTCCATCATGAGAGGGCATGAACGTGTGATTTCGTCGGAATCGTCATCATGGTCCTTCCGGCACCTCTTGGGTGATCTCCTCGGATGCCTGTGTGACTTTTCCCTCAGAGTGCTCTTGCCGCTCCTGCGGGAAATCCGTTGGTTCTATGATTGCCAGCCCTTTACGACTATAGCCCATCCCACCACCACTCTCACCAGTGAGATTCCACTCTATCAGTTCATCACCGGAATCCTCCGCGAACCTGAACACCCTGTAGTCTGCGTTGGCGTAGTGTCTATGACTCACGCCCACGCGAAGGAAGCCCGAGTGTGACGCCACAGCTATGATCTCTTCCGGACGAGCGTGGAGCCAGCGACGACAGTCCACACCGCGCTGGGTGATGGCTGCTTGACTGAAAGCCCACCGCCCGGTTTTAGAAGGATAGTCGCGGGAGACAGTCGAGAAGTCGAACTCGGGGAACTCATTGGAAAGTATGGAAACTTTGTTTCCCGTATCGCACGGCTTATCAGAATTTTCTAGACGGTCCAAGTCAACACATCAACCCTCGTAGAGGACGCATGAGCGGAGTATTGGGCAAGCAAGAATGGCAAGGGAGCACTGCATCATACCCTGCCATTCGCCGCGTAGCTGAACGGGTGTTCCTCGGTCCATCAGCCATCTTAGTCCAAGCTTTGCCGTCTGCAACGTCCGTCGCATCGGACTGACGACAATAAGGCCAGTTTTTTGGCAGATCGGAAGGTGTTCCTTCAAATGAGCCTCGAGATCCCGGCATTGAGAAATCCCAAGTTCAGACAGTGGAGGGTCGGGTATCTCGTAGTCTTGTGATGCGCATCAGTTTGATCAGTTTGCAATCTGTGCTAGATCTGCTGAGGCACTTATTGTTGACATTGTGGAGAGCCTGCGCGTGGCGAATAAGAACCACGACAGGCGGCATTGTGGTTGAAGTACGGCCGTGGAAAGCTACCTTAAGGTAGGTATTTACTCATTGACAGCCCGCCTGGATGCAGCCGACAAGTGAGGAGACGTGTACCTACTCCAGTAGGGTGAGGGTAGCAGAAAGGCAAACGTGTTCTTTACATGTACTGTGTCATTCATGCGGACGAAACGTACCTGTAACAGTACCACAGCTTACATAAGGTATCTAGTACAGATACGGTAAGGTACAGTACCTTACGACAAAGACCGACAGAGATCGGCAGGTACCAAATGCAATCGTGCAGCGCCTAAGCTATTTTTAGAACGCAACGGTCAACGAACACTCGCATCCCTCGGAAGCTGAAGTGGCATTGCATCAGCCATCAGTCACCACGTCAGCTGAAATAAGCTGTGAGAAGCCGAAATTTTCAATCGCATTTGTTGGTGGTCAACCGAAGAAGAACTTAACTTGACTTACTGCAAGTCCGCAGCAAGTTTGACTTGGTGGCTTGGGTGTCTTGGCCATGCATTGGCCTGTCTTGGACCACGATGCTTCGCCCCCTCCGTGAGCATCCATAAACCCATTCCTGTTCTTGTTGAAAGCGGCGATTACGTAAGGTTTCTTTGTACCTTACGTTTCATGTTTGTTGCCAAGTCAACTGCACTCGTCTGTGTCGCTTCTTCTTGTCTGCACTAAGGTAGCGTGGTTTTAAGATACGTTGAGGTACCTACCTTAGGTACCTACAGTACGGAGCTAAGGTACCTGGTAGTAGTAAGGTACCTTACCTAAGTTAAGTTACAGCTCAAACCGTTTAAACTTAACTATCGGTATTCCTCCACTCCCTACCTTGAACTGCCCGACTGACTACCTACCTACCTACTTTACCTCCACTCTCCATTTCTTCATTATTGCAAAGACGACTTGACGACTTTGCTATCTGCTATCTGCTATCTGACATCTGCCCTCTGCCCTCTGACCTCTGCCATCTGCCACATTTCGTTACACTCTTTGTACCTTCATATCCTAACTGCCCGACTCCTTTCTACCCTACTGTAAGCCTCGTCAGTCAGAGCAAATATGTGGTAAGTCCCGTCCTATACCCTCTGGCGTAGGTCATGGTGGCTGACCCATAACCAGTGGAATCTTTGGCTACATCAATTATCTGGTAGATAAGGATCGGAAATACATCCTCGACACGCTCGTGAATGGCAAGTCCTCGCAAGGCCCAGTCTGCTTGCATACCGAGTTGCTGCTGACACGTAGCTGGATTAGGCCTATCGCGACTCGAATACAGAGGCTATGATTCGGCAGGTCTTTGCGTAGACGGCGATAAGAAGAATGAGGTCCTCGCTTTCAAAGAGGTCGGCAAGGTTGCTAAGCTCAAGGAGCTCATCGCGGATTCCAAACCAGATTTGACCAAGGTGTTTGATTCGCATGCGGGCATCGCACACACTCGATGGGCTACTCACGGTCAACCGTCCCGTCTCAATTGCCATCCCCATAGGTAAGGTCTTCTGGTTCCCAAACTCCGCACCATCGGTTCGGTGGTCCTTGGCATCCTGTACGCACCTGAAAAAGCTGACACATTTTTGACAGATCGGACCCAGACTGGGAATTTGCGGTTGTTCATAACGGCATCATCACCAATTACAAAGAGCTGAAAACACTTCTCGAAAGCAAAGGGTTCAGGTTCGAGACCGAGACAGACACGGAGTGCATCGCCAAGCTCGCCAAGTACCTTTACGATGAGCACCCCGACATTGAGTTCACTGTTCTCGCAAAGGCGGTCATTAAAGAGCTTCAAGGAGCGTTTGGCCTTCTTCTCAAATCAGTGCATTACCCGCACGAAGTCATCGCTGCCCGTAAAGGTTCGCCGTTGGTTGTCGGTGTCCGGACCCAGAAGAAGATGAAGGTCGACTTTGTTGATGTCGAGTACTCGGAAGATGTTGCTCTACCGGCGGAAAGGGCCTCCCAGAATGTCGCGATCAAGAAATCGTCGGCTAGTCTCCTTGCACCCCCTGACAAATCACTCCTCCATCGCTCTCAGTCGAGAGCGTTCCTGTCCGATGATGGCGGCCCCATTCCTACCGAGTTCTTCCTTTCCTCCGATCCTTCAGCTATTGTTGAGCACACCAAGAAAGTCCTATACCTTGAAGATGACGATATTGCCCACATTCATGAAGGATCGCTCAACATCCACCGTCTGCAGAAGGACGATGGCACGTCTAACGTGCGGGCCATCCAAACGCTTGAGCTAGAGCTTCAGGAGATCATGAAGGGCAAGTTCGATCACTTCATGCAGAAGGAGATCTTCGAGCAACCCGAGTCTGTGGTGAATACTATGCGTGGCCGTTTGGACGTGGCCAACAAGAAGGTCACCCTGGGTGGGTTGAGGCAATATATTAGCACCATCCGCCGCTGCCGGAGACTTATCTTCATCGCGTGCGGTACCAGCTACCACTCCTGTATGGCCGTGCGTGGTGCCTTCGAAGAACTGACTGAGATTCCTATCGCCGTGGAGCTGGCTTCGGACTTCCTGGACAGACAGGCGCCAGTCTTCCGTGACGATACGTGTGTCTTCGTTTCTCAATCCGGAGAGACGGCCGACTCGTTAATGGCGCTGAGGTACTGCCTTGAGCGTGGGGCGTTGACGGTCGGTATCGTGAACGTGGTCGGGTCTTCCATCTCTCTGCTCACACACTGTGGTGTCCACATCAATGCCGGCCCGGAAATCGGTGTTGCTTCCACGAAAGCTTATACCTCACAATTCGTCGCAATGATGATGTTCGCGCTGTCTCTGAGTGAAGACCGTGCTTCCAAGCAGAAGCGACGGGAAGACATTATGAATGGGCTTGCACATGTTTCCGAGCAATTCAAGCAAATACTGAAGTTGAATGACCCGATCAAGGCCCTCTGCGCCAAGGCTTTCAAGAACCAGAAAAGTCTGTTGTTGTTAGGAAGGGGCAGTCAATTTTCCACGGCTCTCGAAGGTAGTTTAATCAGAAGAAAGTGTTTCATATCTCGATATGGCTGACCGTCTATATCTAGGTGCACTCAAGATCAAGGAGATTTCCTACCTTCATTGCGAGGCTGTCATGTCTGGAGAACTCAAACATGGAGTCTTGGCTCTGGTGGATGAAAATTTGCCCATCATCATGATCCTGACCCGCGATGACATCTTTGCTAAATCGCTCAACGCCTATCAACAAGGTTCGTCATGTCCACGAGGCTTCCTTTATTCTATAAGTACTAACGAATCTGTAGTCATCGCACGTGGCGGGCGCCCTATTGTCATCTGCAATACCGACGACCCCGAATTCCCGGTATCACAAACGGAGAGAATCGAGATCCCACAAACCGTCGATTGCCTTCAAGGCTTGTTGAACGTCATTCCTTTGCAACTCATAGCCTACTGGCTTGCCGTGGGCGAGGGTCTCAACGTCGACTTCCCCAGGAATCTGGCGAAGTCGGTCACTGTAGAGTAGAAGTCAATGGTGCTTCAGTCTTGTTCTGCGTCTCGGAAACTGGTGGAGTGCAACAACTGGTGTTTGTCTGCTTTGAGCGATACTACATCTGTTGAGCTAGGGACAGTGGGTGGATTAGTTGCAATTTGAATACAAGAATTCATCTCTGTTGCGACGAATATCGCAAAGTCTTACACTCCTGCATAGGTTCCATCTTGCACCGAAGTATCGTAAGGTAATAATGTAGTGTTCTGGTTTAGGCTGGACCCTGCAATATCCAACCGCAAGCTTCAATTGCAGCCACCTTCATCACTTCTCAGTAGAACCTAATTGTCCAACGGTCCACCAACATTAAGCTATCATCATGGCGTCAGTAAAAGGTCCGGGAGCAGCTCAGGCGCATGACGGTATGTCCGACCTCACATCCAATGCTGGGAAGGATCCCTTTCTGAGCCGACGCACCCTGCCACTCTAGGCTCCGCGCTGCGCATCGCCATAGTGCACGCGCGGTGGAACACCAGCATCATCGACCCTCTCGTCGCCGGCGTCCGGAAGAGCCTCGCAGCGGCCGGAGTGGAAGATGAGAACATCGTCACGCAAAGCGTGCCGGGAAGCTACGAGCTCCCCTTCGCCGTCCAACGGTTCGTTATCGGCCCCATCCCACCCACCTCCCGCCACCCTCTCCCTTCCCCATCCCCCACCCTCCCGTCCGTTCCCCACGACGCGCATCCGCTCACGGGCAAAACCCCATTCCGTGAAACAGCATCTACGCCGCCTCGCAAGTCCAATCCTCCACGACCTCCACCCTCTCCGCGGGCGACCTACTCTCCAACATGCCGTCGCTGACGGACCTCACGACGGTGGCGTCGGCGGCACCAGCCCCGCACTCATCATCTTCAGCTTCACCTTCAGCCGCGTCGACGGCGCCCTTCGACGCCCTCGTCGCCATCGGCGTCCTCATCAAAGGCGAGACGATGCACTTCGAGTACATCGCCGAGGCGACGTCGCACGGGCTCATGCGCGTGCAGCTGGACGGCGGGGTGCCGGTCGTGTTTGGGCTGCTGACCGTGCTGAGCGAGGAGCAGGCGAGGGCGAGGGCGGGGATCGGGAGCGGGGCGGGGCATAATCATGGGGAGGATTGGGGGAGTGCGGCGGTGGAGTTGGGGGTTAAGCGGAGGGAGTGGGGGCGGGGGAAGATGGTTTAGGGAAGTGGTTGAGGGAGAGCATTGGGGAGTACTTGCATTGGTGGTTTTACTTGGGGTTACAAGTGCTTGTGGAGTTTAGCTAGATCCTTGGATTGGTGGAGTGCGTTGTTGAAGACAATGGTCACCACTAACATAGTGAGCTTTGCGTTTGGTCCACGTGGTGATCGCCACTCGATTGTGACACTGACGGGGTTGCAAGCGGAGTGTGGTGATGCTATCCCTCATCGCGGATGTTAGGTCTACTCTCTGAGCGACGAGCCAGCCGATGGCAACACCCTCCAAGGCTCAAGCCGGCATTCACATGGCCTGGACAACAACAACAACAACAACTGCTGCTCTTGCACGTGTAGAGAAAGTCGAAGATTAGCTCATAGACTGACAGATCCCGGCGCCTGAGAAGACTCGCTCTATGCTCGCACGTCCAAGTGTGTAGTAGTACATCTTCATATCACCAACTCATCTACTCCTCCATCTTCTCCCCCTCCTCCGCCGGCTTGTCCTCTTCCTCGTCGTCACCCTCCATCGCCTTCTTCGCCGCCTTCTCAGCCTCCTCCAGCATGTGTTTGGGTACTTCTTCGTGTCTGCCCTTCGTCGGTCCGTCCAGTGAGCTGATCCACGTCATCTCCAGCTCAAAGTCCTTGTCTTTGCTATCTTCGTGAGCGACGTAGATGATGCGTGCAGCTTCCTTCACTCCCGCTTCGAGAGTGAGATTGCCCGAGGAAAGGTCGAGCTTTTCCAGCTCTGATTTCGCTGTTTGTCGGCCTTTGCCTGTCGCGGCGCCATAGTACCCCTGTATCACGAAGTCAGATAACACTTTAGATGTTAAATTGTTGACTTGAAGTACCCAGTATAGTCCACTTGGCTCAATCATATAGAGTCCCGGCCCGCCAGCCTTTGCCCCTTTCACCTTGCCTCCCGACCCTACCGATGGTCCACTACCAACTTGTCCATCCACCGGCAGGGCTGCCTCTGAATCCCAACCGCCGACGATGGCGGTCACGCCAAAGGGTCGCACGCTGGAATAAAGCGTATATGCCTGGACGTAGCTACCCAGCCGACTAGCAAGCGCCGCGGTTGGAATTGGAGCTTTGTACATCTTCCGCCACCCAGATGCCTCGTCTCGCGCCCGGGAAACGAAATGTCGACCGTCCGGAACGAGGCCAGCGCAAACCTAGTCGAATCTTTGTCAGAACATGATTGGAGCAGAACCGTATGCCATGGGACTGACGACTCCCATGTTTCTATCCACGGTTGCGATTCGTTTGTTCGCCCCAGCTTTCAGTAACTTGCTACTGATGATCTTTTCGACTGCCAGCACCACGCCATCTTTACATCGTATTCCTATCGCTGTCCCTCCGTTCTCTACAGCTTTGACTGCGTATTCGACCTAGGTTGTAGGTATCAGACATGGTTGATGGGTAGCTTTTGCGTCTTGGCAATGGAAGATTTTGCTCACTTGGAAATTCCTGCCGTCGGGTGAAAAGACGGAGTTCGAGAGATCGTAGCCCGTTCCTATCGAGGTCTGTCATGGAGTAGCTCTGGTCAGCGACGAGTGAGCGTCAGGGGCTAGTTGCGGAAAGCATAGCCCCAACTGTATGCCAGGTATACAGCTTACCATGTTGAAACTAGAGGTGAAAGAAGACGGAGTAGGCCTGGTGAGAATAAGAGTTGGAATATGGAGTAGAATGAAGCTCCGCAGGCAAGCCTCTCTACGCGTCTGTTCATGGTAAGGTGATACCTTAGGTCTACTGATTACGTAAGTAGAACTTCGCATGTCGAAGTGAGATGACTAAGAAAAACCAACCGCTATGACATATGGGTCTCTCCGCTCGGGACAGGTCATCAGACAAATAGAACAACAACATCACATCGTCATCTTCAAATCCCCAAATATTTTGGCAATCCGTTCAATAAGATCCGAGCTACCAAGAACGTTATCAAAGAGGACTGAGGCTGTTCGCGCGGCCAGAGACACCGCTCGCACTCGATTCCATTTCGCGTTTCCTTAGTGCTCCCTAGCAGCCACTACCTTAGGAGCTATCTCGTCAAGGTCGAGTGTGACTGCACCAACATCTCTGCATACCTTCACAGCGCACACCCAATCACTTTCTCACACATACGTTCAAAAACTTCAACATTTACGTCTCATCGCTCTTCGCTGCTTGCTTTCAATCTCCACCAGTCCCCTCGTCTCCGCTACAGCTCACTATACCCACCGACAGAGAAGCAAATTCCTCAGCAATAAAGCTTCACAATACTGTAATATAGTCAATATCCAATAGTCGAAATAAGACACTCACTCCTACAAGCGTTGTTTGAACCCCTTTTCTCTTTCATTCTACCACTCTATCGCCTAACCTGACTGTCTCAGCCCCAAAGTGTCTCTCCGCGCTCCCAAGCAGTGGTTTCGAATGTATCGCTGTCAGCACTGCGGGTCCGAGATAGAGACAGAGCATCTTCTAGCAGAGTTCTCCGAGAATCCGTGTTGCACGAATGTGAGTACTCGCGGCTTCTCTCCCAGATTCCAACGCTTGAAACTCGGCTGACACGTGGGATACAGTGCGGTCTTTCCGGTACGGAAGGCCAGTTCAAGATGCAAGACGATTTGGCTGTGCTCTTCTCTCGCAATCTTACGTTTGCAAACTCTGCACAGCCGTCGGTGAACTCGCGGGACAGCAAAATGCAGGCGGAGGCGCCGCCAGTGCAGCCTGTCACCTACATAACACAGCACTACCATCATTCCGCGCACGCAGTGCCATCCACAGCAGCTCTCCAGAGCCCGATCATTTCCCCATCTACCGTTGACTTCGATCAGACTTCTCCAGCGGCTATCCTCGCTCAGCACAATATCGACCCGTCAGCACTTTTCCCGTCCCAGCTTACACTGTTTCAGCATGCAGATCCTGACCAGCGGCTTCGCTTGATTCAACTTTGGCGAATATCGCCCCCGAGCTATGGCGGGCATGCTCTTGCGCAGGAGTTAGGCAACTGGCCACCCACTAGCCTGAAGCAGGAAGAGGAAATGGGTCAGATAAGATATGAGAGAAGTCTGTCAGAGCAGCGGACGCTTCAAGGCCAGAACAGACCAAACGAGATGGAGCAAGACTGCGAGAGAAGCATGCTTGGCTCGCAAGACAGAGTTGGTAGGCCTAATGCTGAACCTTACATGGTATCTGGATACGAAACGCTTGCACAACGGGACTACAACCTGCAAGCGCACGAGCGGCAGCAACTGGATGTAGTGATTGACCATTATCCGCTTCAACAGTCAATGGACGACCGTTCTCACAGCCAGGCAACAGACCCAGTCTATCGGGGACAGCAATGGTGGCAAAACTTTATGGGGAGTCAGGCAATGGAAGACCAGTATGGCGCATTCGATCAATTGAACCGGTTCCAATCACAGTCAAGTGGAGTGGCGGGTACGCAGCGGCAGGAGGACGAGGAGATGCTGTAAGCATCATGAACAGAATAATCTTAGTTAGATTTGCTCCACCAAGGTATGTCAACGACCCTATGACCAGTATATCGTTCCACACAGTGTGTGCGCATGCGATTCAACTTTACTTTGCAAGGTGCGTGAATCCTACCCCATACTACCATATCCCGTTCTGGACATTCCCCGTTGCGAGAGCTTGGTCGGCCATGGTTGGGCCTGTGGCCTCCTAACCTAGGACGTAAGAAAATCAGCAAAGCACTCACTATAGCTACTGGAAGATCGACGCTTCTCACAGCTGCCCTTCGAAGATCTCTGACTTTAGCGGTTACTTCTCTTCCTGTCATTCCCCTTTACATGTGTAAAATCTTCGTCTAATCTAATGTTTACCTCTCCGATACCTTGGAACTAGGATGAGAAAATGGAATTATATTTACAGACACCATGTCTTTCCCCTGACTACGGATCACGTCTTGGTGGCCTTCCAGTCAAACATATAGACTTATCTTGGCCATCGAGCATGGATGTTTTGGGCGAGCACCTGCGCCTTCAACATCAAGCTCTTATAGTCACCATCACGCCCTCATGCACGTTTGATTTTGGCCTTGAGATGTTTTTATTAGTGCGCAAGCACGATGGTATCTACTAGGCCACCCGTTACCCCTGACAAAAGGAAATAAATAGACCCCATCATCCCGACGCCCGAAGCCGAACAGTATGAGAAGCCGCCCATCAAATCTAAGAATGCTTGTCCTCAGAATCGAGCGCCTTGGTTGAGAATAGAGAAAGATTCAAAGGCACCACCACCGACCCTCAAATACTCGTATCCTGTTGATGTCTGCCGTACATGGTGGTTTGTTGAGGCGTCGAAACGAGTTGTCCGTACAGAGATATCTAGGATAGATGACTTGAACCGTCGCAAGGCAGGAGCCGGCCATGACCGAGTCGAGTGGAAAATGCGCAAGAACTGAAGATAGGAAAACTGACCCACTTGGATAAAATAAAGGCGTATAAGGAAACGTTGTTGCTGTCGAGCCGCTTTTCGAGTCTCCACTATTTGAGCTGAAGACCCACCGTCATCGCCAGTGCGATGACTTGTTCGCCCGGATGCGCTTAAAACGCTGCGACGGCTTCAGCGGCTGCCTTGGCCAAGTCATCTGCCGCACGCTTCGCCTTGGAGCAGCCCTGACCGGGTCGGTGACAGAAGCGCTGGAACGCCTCTGCCTCGGGTTCGGCAGCTGGCTCGGGGACGGCGAGTGCCTCGGCGATGGCCTCGGCGGCACGCTTGACCTTGCTGCATCCCTGACCGGGGCGCCAGCAGAAGTTATTCGCCTCTGAGGGGTTGCGTTAGCATTCAGATTCGCAAGGGGGAGATGTGAAAGATGAGCTTACCGGGGGAGCGCTTGACCTTGCTGCAGCCCTGACCGGGACGCCAGCAAAAGTTGTTCGCCTCTGAGGGTTGCGTTAGCATTCAAATTCGCAAGGGGGAGATGTGAAAGATGAGCTTACCCGGGTTGGCCTCGGGCGCGGCGTCGGCTACGGCGTTGGCATCGGCGATGGCATAGGCGAGGGCCTCGGCCGCACGCTTGGCTTTGGAGCAACCTTGGCCGGGACGGTGGCAGAAGTGCTGGATGTCTGCGTCGGCATCGGCGACCGGGGCTGCAAAGGCGAGAGCCTCAGCGGCGGCATCAGCGGCGCGCTTGAGCTTGGAGCAACCCTGGCCGGGACGGTGGCAGAAGCGCTGGATGGCCTCCGCGTCCGGGGCGGGGTTTGCAACCGCCTCGGCGGAGGCGACGGCGAGGAGGGCGGTGTAGACGATGGAGAGGACCTTCATGTTGGGCGATAAAGATGAGCGAATAGGTGTCTGGAAGTAGAACTGGAGTGAGTGTCTTGAAGTGCTGATGTGCGTCGAGCACTGATGGTGTTTGACTCGAGTTCGATGGTGAGTTCTTAATGAAAGTTGAGGGTGAGGATGAAATGATAACGTGTCAGGCTGAATGTTCTTATAGACTTTGAGGGCTATCAAAGACTCATACAGCTCACCAATAAGATGGTCGAGGCCATAGGGCTATCAATAAAGGAACTTCATGAGGAGGTGTATAAACTAGATTCACAGCTACCACCAGCCGATCAGTGAGCATTGTGCGGCGGGCCCGTTTAAGCCGTCAATAAGAAAGTTGTTTGGCCGGAAGATATAGGAAGAAAGAATAACATCCGCAATTTGTAACTGCTTTCGCCCTATCGAGATCCATTCGAAGTCCTTTGGCGGTATTGAGGCGTCGTCAAGCATGAATGACCTTTGAGCCGCCTTCTACGGCAAGGGGCATAGCGAGCAGCCAGATCATCCCTAGATCCCTTGTGCGAAGCAGCGGGCATGCTCATGGCTTGTGGAGAGTAAAGTCGAAGAGAGAATGTCATAAGCTGATTGGTTCCTCGTAGCGGCCGAGAGTCTTGATCTTCTGGTCGTTCTGCGGGTCTGAGACTGGTCACAAATCCCCTTCTAGGTAGTTCAAAGAATCCACCTAGAGCGTTCTTTCGAAGTTGTTGAGGTCCTTGTTGGTGTTGAGCTTATTGAGGTCGGATTCCGGTCAATAGGGTTTGAGGTCGATACGCTAGTCCCGATTTGGAACGGCCCCTTTTCTTAAGAAACCCCTCAACGTCGGAGTCGACACAGTCGTGTTGCAGTGTAGTTGTCAAGTCTGATCAACGAATAGCAGAGATAGGTCTAGAGGCTATGGGTTGTTTGATGGTTGCTGGAGGCCAAGGCAGTCGCGGAGGCTCTCCCTCTGACTAAGTTGACTCCAGAACAGGCTTTCAACGTTCGAAGTCCCCATATGCACATCGCTTCGAAGCATGAAAACTGGCCATGGAAGCATGGAATGGCACAAGGGACTCGGATCCTTCAAAGGAAACCCGGCGTGGGAAGTGATACGCCTGTGGACCTACTTGGTATCCATTGCCAAGCTAGATCTCTTGTCCGAACGCAATCAGGGCTCACGCGAGTACAGCAGATAGAGAAAAACACACAGTTACGCAAAGGAGGGGTCACGGTACAAAGACAGGTGAGGATCCAGAAATAAGTGGAAGAGATACTACTGGTTGATCGTTTATATCAGCGCAATCGCACAGCGGAGGAAGATAAGAAAGGCAGAAATGACCCCCACAACACCACCAGCACAATCACTAAAGGAAGGTTTGATAGAGCGAGTGGACTCCAAGAAGCTTGCGGCATTGTGAGATTCGGACCATACTTGTTGAAAGTCGTTGGCTCCAAGGTCGACCGCGGATTGGGAGCTTCGGCGTGTTCGTAGTCATAGTAGCTTCCGAATAGCTTTAGATTTTTTAACAAGCATATTTGATATTACCATTCAAGACTCACTGGTACATGCGGAAGGCGATCTCTGTTTATCTAGGAGGTTTATGCGTCACTGTTGTAATGCTGCAGTGTAGCAGCCGGATGCCTACCTAGGTACGGCGGATGCCATACGGCGGCTAGCATTAGCGCGTCATAGCATGTGCTTTGCTTTTTTGAGCTCCACATCACTTCCAGGTGCACTACCAACACTGAAGATCTCCATTCCTGTCTGTGGTCTGTTGTGAGTATGTTGTCGCGAAACTGTGCCAGACCCGCGCAGGTGAGTACTAGGACCCTGAGACACAATGGCTGATGGAGGCTATTTAACAACCCCGCCCAGAGTCATGCTAATTGAACATCTGCTCCAGTCCGTCCTGCTGGGCGCAAAAGCTTCTCCACAATGTTTGCCACGACCATACATGGCCGCAAGGTGTATGTCAACGGTTCATATTTTTACATAGCCTTGCGAAACCATGCAAGATATGCTGATACCTGGGTCACAGCGATGGCCACGGTCCAGTCCGACATCTTCAAGCCCACGAAGTATGGTGGAAAGTACACGGTCACACTCATACCTGGTAAGATTTGATGGATAGTATTATGGACTGTATCCAATTGAAACTAATCGTTTACGCCAGGTGATGGTATTGGCACAGAGGTTGCGGAGTCAGTCAAGACAGTGTTCAAAGCGAACAATGTACCCATCGAATGGGAACAGGTCGATGTCACAGGCGTCGAATCCGGCGACAAACATTCAGAAGACCTTTTCCGAGAGTCGATTGCGTCCTTGAAACGGAATAAACTCGGCCTTAAGGGTACAATGCTCTTCCGGAAAGTCGGGAGCTTTCCTATTGTTGACGAGTATGATTCTAGGTATCCTCCACACACCAGTCGAGCGCTCCGGACATCAATCCTTCAACGTTGCGCTTCGCCAAGAGCTCGACATCTACGCCTCAACTGTTCTGATCAAAAACATTCCCGGTTACAAGACCCGCCACGACAACGTGGACCTTTGCATCATACGTGAAAACACCGAGGGCGAGTACTCGGGTCTGGAACATCAATCTGTGCCAGGAGTTGTCGAGTCCCTCAAGATTATCACTCGTGCGAAGTCCGAGCGAATCGCCAAATTCGCATTCAGCTTTGCCCTCGCGAACAACAGGAAGAAAGTCACTTGCATCCACAAAGCAAACATCATGAAACTCGCCGATGGGCTCTTCCGAAACACCTTCAAGAAAGTTGCAGAAGACTACCCTAGTATAGAGACCAACGACATGATTGTTGATAACGCTTCTATGCAAGCTGTTTCAAGACCGCAGCAATTCGACGTCATGGTCATGCCCAACTTGTACGGAGGAATTCTGTCCAACGTTGGCGCTGCGCTAGTGGGTGGTCCCGGAATTGTGCCTGGATGCAATATGGGCAGAGATGTCGCGGTCTTCGAGCCTGGATGCCGACACGTTGGTCTTGACATCAAAGGCAAAGACCAGGCAAACCCGACAGCCATGCTTCTTTCGGGCTCGATGCTGCTCAGACATCTAGGGCTGGATGAGCACGCCAACCGCATATCCAAAGCGGTGTATGATGTGATCGGCGAGGGGTAAGTCAATATCACGTCAGAATCCCAAGAGATTCTAACACCACTACAGCAAAACGAGAACACGAGACATGGGCGGCAACGCAACTACTCATCAATTCACGCGTGCGGTACTTGACAAGATGGAGGCTGTCGCATAGGACGACAATTGATGCAACAGATCCCAATTTATTGTCCATTGAAGGTACGGTACATCGAATATGGGCAGAGTCATGAATTAGCGTCGGGTTGTAGTAGTACATTAGTTGTGTCCTTGTATAAAATGTGTCTGTCGATTGAATCATTCTCAAGACGCCTACCGCGATCTTTATTTGCTCCGTTGACGCAATTCCCATAAGGTTAGAACACCGCTTGTCCAAGCAGTCGTAGTCCTGTACGCTGCTAAAAAAAACTAGAAAGCCGGCCCCCTCCTCCTGCCAGTGTATTTCGACGAAGGCTTGACAATCTTCCCCTTCCTCTCCATTTGCTCTTTCTTCCTCGTTATCCATGCCTTGCTCCCCTTCCTCTCTTCCCTCTTCTTGTTTTCCCGCGACTTCCTCCTCGCATCCACCACATCCACATCGCTCATGCCTCTCACCACACCGGTAATATCTCCTTGCACGTCCCCCCCACCAACCGTCAACACAAGATAAAGTTTACTGTTCTTGGTCCCCGGATCATCCTCTAGTATCCCCGCACCAAACCCAGCCTTGATGGCAGCCGCACTGATCATGGTCCTCTGCGCCTCATTCTTCGGATAGAACTGACACACGGCCCTCCCACCCCTCCTCAAACTCGCATACAGGCCATTGAAGAACCTCGCCAGCCGGCCCTGCGGGCTCACATCGCTGCTCTCGGCATTGCAGAGCCACTGTATGGCGCTGATGCTGATGGCCGCGTCGAAACTGCCCGCTCGGAAGGGCACCCCTTGCCCGATATCCGCCAGCATCAGGTCGCCGTCCACCTCTCGCTGCAGAGCGACGTCCAGCATCGACGCGGAGATGTCCATGCCGACCCAGACGTGGGGTCCGCCGTCTTGCGGGTCGACGTTGGAGAGGATTTCGCCGGACAGACCGGAGCCGCAGCCGATGTCGAGGATGAGGGAGGGCGATGTGAGGGAGAGGAGTTCGAGGGCTCGGTGGGTCATGTCTGATTGGATTGTGCGGATGCGCGAGGACGTGGTGTATTTGCGAGATTCGGTGTCATTGTAGAAGAGATCCGGAGGTCTACGATTTGGATTATTAGCATTACTTCACGGGAGATGGTGGGGGAGTCGGAGCGCACAATGTATCTTCGGGGCGTGACATGACTGGAGCGTCAATGAAGTCAACCAAAAGTCACAGCACTCCCAGTATAATGTGGTTCTGAAGGGACGTATAGCAAGTCTGTCGAGGCTCTGGGAATAAATGCTACCACAAGGGCACCTTCACCAAACCGTGCGTTTGGGACTCTCTTTCTGCCAAGGCGGTGAAGGCGCACTCGGCATGACCCGCCCAACCAATGCCGTCACAATCACAACACCCCCCGAATCTGACAGCAGTACTCGAAAGCATTCCTTATCCGTTGCGGTCTACATGTATCAACAACCTTCAAAATGTGGATCCTCCCACTGGTCGGCTACCTCGGCGTTATACTAGGCTTCGGTTTCCTCACCCTCGCCATAGGTAGGCACGTGCCCTAACCCACCTCCTCCCTACGTCCTCCACTCACAAGCTCACTACTCGAGTCTCTCGCAGCGTCGGGACTCTACTACCTCTCCGAACTGGTCGAGGAGCACACCGTCCTCGCCAAAAAGCTCCTCACGCGGCTTATCTACGGCATCATCTCCATCCAACTCCTCCTGGCGCTGGTTGACGGTTTCCCGTTGCTCCTATCGTGCTTGAGTATTGGTAGCCATGTCGTGTATGCCGGGAATCTGAGGCGCTTCCCGATCGTGAGGCTGTCGGATCCCGTGTTCATCCTCTCATGTGGTTCGTCCTTCTCCCCCCCCCCAACGCCTGGCCTCGACATTGCCCCAAAACCTATAGGATACCCCTTCCAACCCCTCAGACGTCCCCGGTAAGGCAACCAAAGCGCTGATGCAAAGCCTCTATTCCAATACAGTACTCGTCCTTCTAAACCACTACTTCTGGTTCCGCCAATTCTCGCACCCCGTCCACTTCCCCAGTTCCTCCCCCTTTCACCGCACCTCCCGCGCCTCCCCAACCACCCGCTTCGATGCTTACTTCCCTGTCGGCCCCACGTTCACTGAGGTAGCGTCATACTTCGGCATCTGCGTCTGGCTCGTCCCGTTCTCCTTGTTCGTCAGCTTGAGCGCGGGCGAGAATGTGTTGCCGAGTATGGGGAGTGAATATGCGACCGGCGACCCGAACGCTGGTGGCGAAGGTAGTGGAATTGGTACGGGAGGTGGGGGTTTGGGAGGGGAGGGGCGGAGGAGGGGCGGCAGAGGGAAGGGTTTAGTGAAAGTCGCTGTTGATGGCATAAGGGAGCGGTTGGAGCAGATATGGGAGGGGTTGGGGTTCTGGAGCAATCCACCGAGGAGGAGATTCTAGCACCGATTTTGACGCTTACCATAATGCTGTATATAGACCTTTTTGAACTTTAATATGCTTACAGCTATTGACGGTGCAATCTTTAAACGTTTTAATCTTTGTAGCTTGCATCTGTAGAAAAAGGCTTTTGGCCGATTTTGTTCCATTGTCAGTTTGGCGGGGAAACGATAAGCTCACAATAACTTCTCCGAGACTGTTGCCGACTCCTTTTCCTGACCCTGTTCCTCTTTCTCTGCCACGCTTGGCTGTACCACTTGTTTGGAAACTTCTCTGTCCCTCGACACCTCCTTCAAATTCAACCGACGCATACCGAAAGTCGCAAGAATCGACACGCATATGGTCACCGTGGCGCAGATCATAGTCGCCGAGATCGCCGTGCTGTATGCTTTCCGTAAGCCTGTCAGGACTGTCGGCGAAGCTGTCAAAGTCGTAAGGTTAAGAGGGCCAGCTTTGATAACGGTCGGGGCAGATATGGTGCTTGTGTACTTCGAGACTTCGCTGATGAGCTTGCTAACGAGCAGATTCTCGCCGATTGAGACGGCAATGGCGCTAATATTGTCAGAACTTGATCGTAACTAGTCATACGGTTCCGGGATGTGACTTACCCTCCCGCCAGTGTGGCAAAGGTCGCGATAGCTGCCAGTGTCATTGTTAGTATTATGCGTCCCTCGGAGGTCTCTTAAGAAGCAGAGCCGAACGAACCGTTTCCGATGTATACATCGCTTTCACTTGAACAATGTCAGCCAATGTTCAGGTGGTTGGGCCTATCGTCTTACTCTTCAAGAATAGACTGTATCGCAGTATAAGGCATGTTCGTACACATGCCGTCTCCAAACCCGCCCACAACCATAAAGGCCGCCCAAGCTACAATTGGAGTTGTGGTGCCAATCATGATAAGTAGGCCCGTACCAATAGAGCATATGATCTGACCAGCAAGCATAATCGGGAACTAACAGTCGATAATATCAGCATCAATCTTAATTTTGTTGGGTTGATTTACTGACATAATGTCCAGTCTTTGTAGCAAGCCCGCCAGCCATGACAGTCGCGACAACTTGAGGTGCTGCCAGCGCGAGGAAACAAACGCCACTATCTATCACTGACAGGCCTTGTGCGGCTTGGAAATAGAATGGAAGGTAGTATAACTTCAGTACCAACATTAGTTGCATATAATATTGAGAGAGTAGCAGCTGCAGACGTACAATGTTGCTTGACATAGAGATGAAGAACAGGGCCAACGCTCCATATGAGACCGTACGTTGCCTCAATAGTCGTAGCGGGATCGTTGCCTTATCGGCAAGCCACCACTGCAAAATACAGAATGCGAGGAGTAACAGACAAATCCCGCAAGGAGACCAATGACCCTGTTTGAATGCCAGGAGTAGTTGTTCCCGCCCCATTGTAAAGCAAGGAAGAGAGAACAGACAGCTCCTAGTAGCAGAACCACTCCAAAAGGGTCGAGCTGCTGAATCTTCTCTTGCAATGATAAGTTCCTGAGAGGCTCCCTTTCACCTTCGGATTGAGACCCAGAAAGACAAGAACAAAAACAAGAGCACCGATTGGTAGGTTGCTGTATCTGGAATTAGAGCGATCAAGAACGGCAAAGGGTCTCGAAAGAGCAACATACATCCAAAAGCACCATCTCCAGTTCATACGATCAGTCAAAGCCCCTGCCAGTATTGGGCTAAAGCAAGCACATATCCCAAAACAGCTGACCACGAGGCCAATGTAGAGAGGGCACTTTTCCAGTGTCGACGTGTATGTGATGACGGTGATTGCTCCTTGGATGAGTCCTGCAGCTCCGGTGCCAGCTATGGCTCTCCCAAGGATAAAAATTGCAGAGCTTGGAGCAGCAGCACACAAAGCTGAGCCAGCTATGGAAGACTTGGTAGCTGATGCGGTGGGGTATGCTCATCCACAAGGTGCGATCAGACGTAAAAGCAGGCAGATAAGTAAGAACAACAGCAGCATACCTTCGAAGATCAATATGAAGTCTAAAGTATACCAGTTTGATATTAAAGAGCTTATAAAGCGTGGCGCCGGCTGGCTGAAGTGCGATTATGGTGATGAGATATGCCGAGCCATACCGGCCAACATCACTAAGGGCATGGAACTCTGTTGATATCTTCGGGACCGCCACTGATACTATTGTAGTACCAATCGCCACCAGAATGTCCCCAGAAAGAGTCACAATAGAACTACCACAAGTCTGAAGCGTGTTGGATATTCTCCGCGTGTTTCCGGAGTTTCATTCATAACTTCGGTTTGTACGCTGGTGCAAGAACTCGTCAATAAGTAGATGTGCACTCCAAGATCATGGATTTGTGTCGTTCGACAACATCGATGATGCAATCCAATAGCCAAGGTGAGGATGTTATTGCGGCGGTGCGTTATGATGTGTAATATCATATGCAGCATGAGTGAGCTTTTCCGTGTCTTTAGAGCCTGGCAGTGAATGCCAGGAAAGCTGTACGAAATAACCCCCCAGTCGCCAAGCTCTGCGCCGTACGTCCACAAGCTTCAAGGTCGGTCATCCGAGCTTCATCGAACAGGCAGTGCATCGCCTCTCCGTGCCTCACACTCAACAGGGTGTGTGTGGGTCCAAGTCCGGCGTCTCGAGGACGTCTTGAAAGTAAGATAAAGATGTCAAGCTCCAAGCGATGGTCGTCTATATCCTGCATTAGACGCGCCATATGGCTGCCTGTTTGATTTGCATTGTCTAGTTGTGATGTAAATGTTTTCAGCTGATAGTGCACCCTGCTCCGTTCCACTGGCCCCGGCGGCGCTCATGCGATGGCGTTTAAGGCACAGCTGTGGAGATGCGGAAAGATTACCAGCTGCGGGTGTGTCAAACATCGAGGGCTGCAGGAACGTTACAGCAAGGCAGCCTTACCTACCTTCTCAGCGGCCAATTCCAGAGGGTTGCAGGCATCTTTGCAGCGAACTCTCTACCCTGTGCATTAAATGGCGTTCGAGGCTTTCCATAACAACAGGGTAAGAGGTGTGGTAGAGAGTGGAATCAGTCCCCCGACCAACTCATCCCACTTACCTAGCTTAGGTAAGGTAGGTGTTGGATCTTTCGCAGTCACAGAAGAACTTTAGCAGGCTGACGTGATAAATGATAGATCGTGGCGGGCAATAAGGTGGTCTTCCAAAAGAACAGGTGTGAAGTACCTTATGTGATTACGGGAGTGCAGGTAGGTGATTCTCCAATATTGACATTTCTGGGTGTTCTTAGCCTTGAAGTCTACCTGGCATTAGCAACGCAGTCCTAAACTCCCTGCCTGCCACAGTTGCAAGGTTGTCAAGGTTGAACTATAACTACGCCGCCATGTTGGATACAACGCAACAACCTCGAAATAGCTTCGCAGCGTGCCGGCTGATCAGACGGAGACCCCTGCATAAAGCTCGTCAGTGACAGCAGGTGTCTCGAGACTGTGCAGGGTCGACAAGCCTCCCAGTGTGCTTTGTGTCGGTATTCAGAAGTCTTGCTTACATTTCCTTACCTAGAATATTCTGTTCTTTCCATGTAGTCTTTGTACGTTCCGCTCAATATTTTTCGTCTCATTTGCCCAAGGAAAATATACAAACCTCTCATCTGTCTTTCTAGCATCTGCTTTTGCCGTTCAGCTCATGTCCGCCGCAAGTATGAAGCTCAGCAGTGTATATCATGATAAGGTATCCCTCATAATTACAATTGGAACCATTCTCTTTGTGGCATTTCTAAATTTTTCTTGGAAACTTTACCATGCGCGCAGCAGAGTACTGAAACTGAGAAGACAAGGCTTGGTATGTTATTCGATCGTAGGTAGAATGTGTGATTTTGTGTTGCTAACCCGTATGAAGCCGATGCCACCATACAATCCTGTCCTTGGTCACCTTCCCTTGGCCCGCAAGATCGTTTCCGGACTGCCAAAGGACGCGCACCCCCATTATCTGCCGGATATGATTCGGCGCGCAATGCCAGACCTGGGACCTGTGTATTACTTAGACCTTTGGCCATTTGGTCCGCAAATGCTTGTTATTGCTTCTCCTAGCTCGCTGTACCAGATCACGCAGGAACACTCCCTCCCTAAGTACCATGGGATGAAGACCTTTCTGCAACCCATCACAGGTGGAGGAGACATAGTTACGATGGAAGGGCAGATTTGGAAGACCTGGCGAGGGATCTTCAACCCCGGATTTAGCGCAAGCCATCTGATGACCATGACTCCTCGCATCGTGGAGGAGACTGGGACTTTTTGTGATATTCTGCACACTCATGTGCAGAACCGAACACTGTTTCATATGAAAGACATGACCGATAATGTGACGATGGATGTGATTGGGAGAGTAGTCCTGTAAGATCAAGCAATGACCGCTTCCATTGGATGCTAACAGAACGAAAGAGATACGCAGCTCGATTCGCAAAGACGAAGAAATCCATTCGTTGATAGATTGCGTATGCAAATTCGCTGGTTGACCTTTGGCGCTGATCCGTTTGAGAGATACAACCCTTTCCGTCCTTTTGTGCACTGGTACAACACACGACGAATGAACAAGTACGTCTCCCGGGAACTCAAAACCCGCATGGCCAACCGCACAGGCAGTGAGAGTGTTCAAACCGCCAAGCGAACCAGAACGGTGATTGATCTTGCCTTGGATGCGTATGTAACAGAAAGTCTAGGAGAACAAACAAATCAGGGCATGGATAGTACGTTCCAAAAGTTCGCCATGAGCCAAATCAAATTATTCCTATTTTCCGGCCACGATACGACCAGCAGCTCCGTATGTTACCTTTTCTACGTCCTATCCGCCAATCCAACAGCTCTCAGCCGTGTTCGCACCGAGCACGACGAGGTTTTTGGCTCAGATCTCGATGAGACCCCGTCGGTTGTCACCCAAAACCCATTCTTGCTCAACCAGCTTCCTTACACACTTGCGGTCATCAAAGAAACGCTGCGGATGTACCCGGCCGTCTCGAGCACTCGTGCCGGAGAGCCCGGATTCGACGTGACAGACGATCAAGGTCATCGGTTCCCCACAGACGGCTTCCTTGTTTGGGCCAATTCGCAAACTGTGCATCGGGACCCCGCTTACTGGCCTCAACCCGACGAATTTATTCCGGAACGCTGGCTCGTGCCGCCCAGGGATCCTCTACATCCTATGAAGGGAGCATGGCGTCCGTTCGAATACGGGCCGCGGAATTGTATCGGGCAGGAGCTGGCTATGGTGGAGATGAAGATCATCATGGTCATGACCTTGCGAAGATTCCAGATCATGCCCGTGTATGAGGAACTCGATCGCCACAAGCCAAGTAGAAAGGTGAGGACTGTGTATGGAGAAAGAGGGTACCAAATCCAAAGGGCCCAACCAAGTGATGATCTCCCTTGCCGAGTGGATAAGGCGGATAGATGATTGAATATGACTTATGATCTAGGGAAGGTGGCATGAAGTGGATGGTACCGAACAAGTGTCTTTGATTGTATTCCCAAATCTATAACCGCTATATTTGTATGTTGCAGGAAAGATAATATTTTGCGCAAGGTGTTTGATCAAGGCAGAATACCACGGAATTCAACAAGTGCATGTCCAGAAAAACATATCAACGGCCGAGGGGTAAAACTTATAACTATTTCAAACTGGTGTAGACTGGTAGTTGTAGTGAGAGATGGTTGGCAGCATGTTGTCGTTCAGTGACCAGCCATCAGAAACCAAAGTCTCGTTCCCAGTCCGTGAGGGTTTCTCCCAATCTCTCCCAATATATGTCCTCATACCCGTCAACGTTGCGGATGGTATCGTCAATTCCTCCAGAGCCTGGTCATCGGCTGCATGCTTCTTATGGCTTCTGAACACTTTCGGAGTATAAGGCAGCCACGGGCTGACTTCGTCCTTTCCCCGACGCCTCGATGCGTGGGCGATGAAAACCGAGCGGAAAGCGGTCAGTGATACCATAGTTACCGCCACGCAGCTTTCCACCTGCTGCCACATGGTTAACCATGCGTTGTCAAACGTTCCGTGGTAGTGCAGGCCCCCAATTCTGATAACGGCGACGATGATCATGCAAACGCTGAGGCAAAGAAATACGCCAAATCCGAGCTTTTGGCAAGGTTTGATTTGGACCCTCCACAGCAACGACACGGGGATGATGAGAACTTTGTTTGAGTCAATAGATTGTACGAATAGGGCTGGGGGGGTGCCAACAAACTCAGCAAATCCGTCACAATGTCTAGACTGATTGCGGTGGCTCCGAGGCCTAGAGCCTTCTCAATCGCTTTGCTCTGGGCACACTCCACTATATAGAAGATATCAGGACGGATTGCAGTTTGGAAAGGACGAGCGTAATACTTACAAGAGTCGAGACCTAGTTTTGGGCAAGTGATGAAGGTATCGCAAACCGCGAATGCGAAGACCAGTGCAGTAAATACAACAACCATCCTCCAGTACATATACATAGAGGGCAGTCGGTCTACGAGATTCCTAAAGAGAAACAGGAAGGCAAACTTCACAGCAAAGATAGCGGCCCAGGTCAATATCAAATAGGACCAATTTATTCTTTCGAAGAAGACAAGCTGCTGTAGAAAATCTGCAGGGTCAATGGCTCCCGAGGTCAAAGCTCCGACGGCATCGAGGGCAAGTGCTTCAGCGAAGTAGATCGCTGACGTCCCATAGTAGAGAAGACCCGTTGCTGCCGTGAGACATGTGCATGCCAAAATAACGAGATAGTCGTCCAGATAGAGGCGCTTTTGAGACCGCAGACGAATGATTATTCGAGTCGACGCTGCGAGTATCGAGATACCGAAGAAGAAGCCAATGACGACCTGCGAGAATTAGCCCTCCTCCAGTCTGATTTAGAGATAGAACCTGGAGACCTTGAAAGTAGATTGTGGAATTCTTCCTTCGGAGAGTGCCATGATCCTTAGCTGGAGGGTTCAAAGAAAGACAAGTCATACGAGAAGAGAAAGAGCTGGTGTTGAAGTATCAATGGATAGTAACCATCCTTGGACCAAACGCGAGCAGCCCTGCAAGACATCGGTGACCAGTCCCACCCTCCATCGCACGAAAGCCGTCGGAGGAACCGAGTCGCAGGAGTATGTCGTCGATATGGGCTATCCGCTAAACTCTATTGAAGTGAGGAAGACTGTTGACGTCGTCTGAAGAGTTTAAAACAAATATCCACAGCTTACCGAGGGATGTTGACCTTTTAGTATGTCTTATCCCCTTATTCATACCCCAGAAGTAACGGATACGGAATTCTAGACTCTGGCAAGCTCCTGTTCACTTAAGTAGTCTTGGCACACCAAGTAACGTTTGTGATGCCGTAGAGCTATTCCTCACTCACGATACAACACCTGGCCACAGGCAGACCTGCGACGGAATTGAATCCTCACGCCTGGGATGAGCGAGAGCCTAGCAGCAATCATTGAAGCCGAAGCAGCCGTCCTTCGGTCTCATGCTTCCAACTTGGCCCACCATTGTGCTACCAACTCCAGACGATACGGTATCTCGCTCAGTAGATAAGTGAAATACCCACACAGGTAATAAGTCCCCCAGGTATTGCTGCGTAGGCGAGTTACTCGTGCATAATCCATAACCCGCCTCTCCCACTCCGAGAAACTCATTGCTCCCTTCAACACTTTTGCCAACAACAAGCAGTGAAGTGCCGCTTGATTGATGCTTGCTCCAATGTGTGGGCGGAACAACGCAAGTGCATCACCGACGAGCAACAGCTTGCCATCAAAGAAGGAGGCCCGTGGCGCTATGGTGTCACTGATAGCGGTTATGAACGGCTGGTCGATCTTGTTGATGAGCTCAACAAATGGAGGAGTGAGCACTTCATTACCGTACGCACGCTGCTTTGTCCAGACGTCCTTGCGCATTTTGCCAATAGGAAGTGTGTTATGGTGTTGGTGGCCGTCGACATCAGTCATGGCGTCTAAGAACTCTTGCGAGTCACCCAGACAGTTGCAATACCAGACAAAATTCAGCAGGCGTTCCCCAGGTTCAAGACTACCATTGTCACCAGGGATGGTGTATCTTGTGGAGCTGTTAGCTGTGATTCTGTCGCCGAGAGTGGAGGAAGAACACTCACAAGACTATGTAACTTCTGTCCATTACGAAGAAGGTGGTCTTCTGATCGAATGCTTTCTTGGTCTCTTCAGATACATCATTCTCAGCGATCGTGCCCCGCCACGCAACATATCCAGCATAGGGACGCTTTAGCCCTGGTTGCAACAACTGGCGCACACTAGAATTGGACCCATCTGCCGCGATGACGAGATCCGCGTGAATGCTCCCACCCCCGCCATTGATCAGGTCGTCGAAGTCCACAGTTATGAGTCCATCAGAATACAAGATATTCGCCACACGCTTCCCTACATCGTAGACTGCATTCGCCTCCTCCTCAACCCTCTCAGGGGGCTTCGGGCAATATTCACTTACAAAGCCGTCGAAGTTGGCCCTTAGCCGATAGTATAACACATTCCAGCTCGTCATTTTAAAGGGAACCTTTCGGACCTCCTCAACGTTCATTTCCTTATCGAGGAATTGCAGGGCCGGCGTGAAAACGGAAAATGGCTGCTTCGATAGATCATGGTCTCTGAGAAACTCCTGCACTTGTGGCCCCGCACTGATGCCGGCGGCCTGGCCATCTCGGAATGACGATGAATTCTGCTCAAGAATGTGGACATTGTGGCCAAGGCGTTTGATAATGATGCCGTGCATCAGCCCGGCTAGAGAACCGCCTATCTAGTTAGCATCATAGTTAGCTGAGGAAGGTGGCTAATCCGAGTTGGGATTAACTAACGACAACGACATTCAAAGGCTTTTTGGTCATGATGAACGCGCTCTCAGTGATATCTGTCATAGTGTCGTCTCAGTGCTCAGTCACTTTTGTGGGCAGGTGCAGTCAAAAGTGTAAGATCTTAGGCTGAAGAACATAAGGCAACAAGCAAGACGCTGCCACAACAGCGGATGTAGTGGAGAAGACACACCTTGCATGCACTGCATGGACTGGGGTAAGAGCTCAACTTTCATACATAATATATACCTTACAGGCCTCCTATGGTCTAATCGTGTAATAAAAAGACTGTCTTTTGACCAACATTTTTGAGTAAGACAGTTGTCATGTGAAAACATCATGAAACCCACAACGGTCTTGGGATGACAACGGCATTGATACTAATGCTGTAATAATACACAGTTTTGAAACTGACAATCACACGGAGTTACTGTAAATTACATTAAATTACAGTATATAGATTACATTACGGCGCACAATATTCAGTATTATATCCATGTAGGTATTGCTGAACAAGATAGCTTGAACATAAAACTGTAATATTACAGTACTCTGTGTATTACAGTACTGTGATTATTACAGACTTATGTAGATGACAGTTTTGATATCATGACAGTTTCAAGACAGTAATATATCAGTAGTAAGGTATCAAATAAATCGTTATACCTTACTCGATTAAAAAATTAGAAGCCCTAAGGGGAATTTCCCAGCATCAAATACCTAGGGTAATCCCGAGGACTTCTCTTTTGCGCTTTCTTCCTGCCAAAACAGAAAGGCTTTATTCGGGCGGAGGATGTAGCAGTGGTTACGGATCAAAGGATATGTCCATACTCGTGCCATGTAGGAGGATTTACTGATTGGTGTTGCGTACCTTATGTCCGAGAATTGGTACTTCGTGAATCATGTGATCACGCGTTATTACTGTCACCACCAAAATGGCCCTTCGCACTCACTGATTGAATATTATATTGAATATTATCGTCAATGAGGATCTGTGCATCCACAGAGGGTGTTATTACTCCTTCCTATACTATTTGCAACACATACACGTTCAACAAGTGCTCGAAGCCAAATTGATCGTTTGCCGCTCACACGCGCGTGTTTCACGAGACTTAATTACTCACTCGCCTTCGCGGATAGAGCTCGCCGATTATCACCAACGTCACTTGTGGGACGAAAAACTTCATTGCTTGGAGGTGATATTCAAAACTTGATCACGACATACATTATCAAACTTGAGCCAGATGTGAACCGCCTTCCAATACCTGTTACACAGCGAAATCTCTGCTAATGGCCAATCCAGGTCGGGTCGCCGTGCTGCGAACAACCGCATTCGAGGGCCGTACGTCTACTCGCACCTTGAAGCTACCAGTTCGTCACCAAAATTCACAGCTGACTCGCTTGCTACCGTATAGTCAATCGGCCTTAACAGATTTCCTTGCTGTAAGTTTGGCTCTTACAGTTACAGCAACTCCTGCTTAGCAGAATCTGCACACTGGATCATCCTAGCATCCTTACAAGAGAAGCCGTCCATATGATCCTGGTACTGACTGCTGGATTTGTTGATACAGTCAAACAATATCTCGGCCGTTCAGATTCGTGACGATTACGAGAGGCGCCGGCAAGCTGCGGAACAACAAGCTCAGCAGGAAGCTGCAGCGAATGGAGACGCAGAGGAGGTCGAGAGGGCAGAAGAGCGGGAAGAGACGGTAGAGCAGAAGAAGAAGAGGAAGAGACAAGAAGAGAAGGCGATAGCGAAGATCAAGCAGAGCAAAGACTTCAAGCGCCGGAAAGCGTCCAAGCCAGGCGAAACTGATGACGACGATGAAGACATTGCTTGGGATATGTACAAGAAAGCGAAACCTTTACCGGGGCAACTGGAGAATTGCGATATCTGTGCCAAACGCTTTACCGTTACCGCATACAGCAAGAGCGGTCCAGAAGGCGGACTGCTTTGCGCCAAATGCTCGAAGTCTATAGAAGCGGATCAGAAGAAAGAGAAACCAAATAAAGCCGCTGCAAACAGGAACAAGAGACGTCAGGTACAGAGCAATCTGTTGGATGGCATTGTCCAGCTCGGCCCTAAAACCCTACAAGAATTATGCGTGGAGGTAAGTTTCTGATCATGCTTTAGGCATTTCACATTCATCACAGATGCTCATGTTCCCATCAGAAAGTTGCCGACAATATCAACGACATTGATGAGTTCGGTGATTTGCCTCCAGCTCTTCTCGATAGGCTGAGCCAGATCCTGTCGAAGAGACGTGTCCTAACTTCCCGCACTCTCGATCTGTTTCTACGACCGGACTTGGATACTATTTCGTTATATGACTGCGGAAGTATGTCAACGTGCTGGAGTTTTTCTGGGTTTGACATGTGCTAACACCTTGTAGAGCTGGAGCCTGAGGATTTTAAAAAGATATTTGCGATTATCCCCAAACTGCAAGATTTGTCTCTGCACAACGCCGGGCAGATCAAGGACGAAGTCATAGAGTATATCTTGGAGCGGAGAGTACCCATCAAGCACTTGCAGCTCGAGGCTTCAAACCTCGTCTCGGACGAGAAATGGCGTGATCTCTTCCAGCGCCATGGGCCGCAACTAGAAACTCTGAAACTGTCTTGGCTTGACTTTTCCATGGACGACGAGACTGTTGCACACCTAGCAGCAGGATGTCCCAACATCACTCGTCTGAAGTTGAAGAAGCTATTCAAGATTGGGGATAAGTCACTCGAGTCAATCGCAGAAATGAAGAACCTAAAGCACCTCTCGCTGCGGTTGGTGCAGCCGACCAGTGCAGAAACCCTCGTCAAACTTATAACTGCAGTGGGGCCCAATCTTCGAACCTTATCTCTTGAAAAGTTCGAGAACGCCGACGACAGTGTCCTTCAGACTATCCACACGAATTGCAGGCATTTGAACAAGTTCCGGTTTACTGACAATGACTTCTGCACCGATAGAGGTTTTGTGGATCTCTTTACCGATTGGCGAAACCCGCCCCTTTCGTTTCTTGACCTCGCGAGCAATCGTGATCTCGACTATACCAACCCGGACGGACCTGAAGACCCCATCGGCCTTGCCTCTGAAGGGTTCAAAGCCATGATGGGACATTCCAGGTCACTGGTCGAGAGGCTCGATATCAGCTCGTGTCGTCACATCAGCCACGCAGCCTTCTTAGAGACATTCGACGGTATCAAAACATATCCCTGTCTTAAGGACATCAATATCAGCTTCCTCACCATGATCGATACGCCTGTCGCTGTCGGGATCTTCAAGAGTTGCCCTCAGCTGAGAAAGCTCACGGCGTTTGGTTGCTTCAATGTGCGGGATGTGCTTGTGCCACCCCGGGTTGCGCTTGTCGGTCTGCCCAATGCGCAAGAAACGATCATGGTCGGAGGGGAAATGGTTGGAGATCTTTGAAGCAGAAAAGGAAGTCATGGCGCGGGGTACCCTCACCTACGGGGTTGATCTTCGATGGGCACCGTCGAGCATATGTGCTACCTGAGGCGTAGGAATTTAGGTTACCTTGAATATACAGTTCCCGGGGTTGGCGTAGTTTAGCAATTATCATAGCATGGGTCCCCAGGGCTTCACAACAGGGGAAGCTTTACTTTCGTATATCAGCTACGGAGTGGGTGTGAAGCCATTTGACGTGGACACATCATCAGCTCTTTGGTGTTACAAAGCCCAAACATGCAACCGGGGAGACGGGGAGACCCATCCTTGCACAGAGCGGCGGGTTGGGGTAGCACAAGAATGGCTGAGGTACGCATGGTCGAGACCACCGCACAATAATGAACTCTGAGAACAGCGTCAGTCTCGCAAACTTTAAACAGTAATCCCCCGTGTCTCTATTGCACACTTCTGATTCTGATTTTGATTCTGATTCCGGCCATGGGTCTTAAGAGCTGAGGGAGGTGAGAATTGCACACATAAGAGCCTCAATCAACAGTCAATAATTATGCTGCTAGCCCCTGAGAAATACTGTCTAGTAGAGTAGTCCCCACTTGAGCGAAAAGCGTCGTGTCAACGAACCCGATGATCTTCGGTGCCGCCACGGTGATTGGAGACTGTCGAAAGTCGAAAGATCCAGCCATGGTGAACTAATGCATACTCGGCACGTCGACCACTTACAGTGACGAAAGGAAGGACAGGGGAAAGCGACACGCAAGTAGTGCGTGCAGAAAATCCGCACGAGCAGAGCAAGCCTCTTGTAGAGTACAGTAGTAGCTCTGTGTGACGATAACAAAGTAACGTTATATATCTGGGTAAGGCAAGTAAGCCACCTGCAAAAGCCGTCTCCTCTTCTTTGCTGGGTGTTCGGAGTAGGAAGATGAGTCTCTAGCATAGCAAACAAGATCAATCAAATGTGTATGAAAGTTATCACTGTACGAAGTATTATTGTACAAATATCTTTGTATATAAATGTACTTGCTGTCTCGGATTTTCGGACTCTCCTGTCGTCAGCTCGGCCGCTACCCTTACCTTTGTAGAGGTTGTAAACACCGGCGCTAGAGTGGAGAAGATGCGTTCCGGAGGCTTAAAGGTAGCCCTAACTACTACAGGATTGATTGATTGGTGATCTCTCAATAAATCCATCTCCTTTTTACGACTCTAATGATCTTTGACGACTCTGCTACAGTACAGTAAGGTATGGTATTACTCCGTATATGTGCTTACCTGCTCCGTGCACGCCGAAAGTGATTGCATTTCGCCGTCTATTCAGAACGGTCTTCCATTCCAGACCTTAACTTACCAACTACCTACCTTAGGTAATGACCAAATAATCCTAGTAAGTGGCCCACTGTTTTGTTTTCCTTCCCTTCCATCCCTGCCGTCTAGTTATTCTTGGACCGCATCAAACCACCCAGGAAGCCAACAAACTCCGCCTCCACCTCCGCCTCATCCTTCACGAAGACCAACCTCCCAACATTCAAATCGATTACGCTTCACGAAGTAACGGTGTGTAATCTGTCTGGCTTGGCACTTACCAACATTGCCAGCCAGATGATGTACGGGACGTCTGGTGGCACCACGCTCGAAAGCCACCCATCTACAAATTAGCCAAGGTCTTCGGCACATTCAGTCTCTCTTCACCAGAACCTTCGACAGACCAACAGACCGTTCTCTGACCAGTTACACAAATCTTTCCCGAACCACGAGCCCGTTGCTAACCTGCGAAGTGTGCGACCTGCAGGAAGCCGATTGTTTATTCTCCGTCAGCGTCAGCGTCAGCGCCAGCATTAAGTCATACAATTTCCCTCAAATCACGAACGTAACGAACAAAGTCCAGGAATTGAGAGGTCCAGAGCCCTGGGACAATCGGTCTATAGCATCGACTTAGCTCATATTAGCTGCAACACCGCGACGTACCTTATTGCCTGTACACGGTCAAGCCTTACTTCTAGGCCAAGGCCAGTCACCAACCTACGGTGTATAAGGTCTTGGACCTGCGTCTACCGCTCTTGATGCCCATTAAACTACCCAAGGGGTTCTCGCGTCGAAAATCGTCCGCAACTGCATTAGAAGAGGTTGCCAACCCACCACAGCCATCCTTTCGTGTCTTCGAGCGTCCTACTGGTGGTAGCAAGTCGTTCGATGGAGGAATTGCGCTGAAGCGCATGAGCCAAGGCAGACCGCTGAGTTCGCCGAGCTGTCTGGCGGATGAAAACCTTTTCGACGATGAGAGGGACGATAGCGACCCCAGTCATCGGTTGGTCGGCGATGACGATTCCAGCTGGAGGGCAAGGTTGACATATGGCAGAGGCAGTGGAGGAACACACCACTCGTCATCTACTGGAGTTGTTTATGACACCTCGTCCTCATCAGCGCGTTTCAGTTCCACATCGACGTTACCATCATCGACCGATGCGACTCCTGATGAGCCCCAACCCGCAAGGTCTAAAGCTCTACCTGACATCCCTCCCCCTGCGATGCCCGACTCTCAGCCAGCATTCTCGGTTCGAGCGGCGGGTCGGGCTTTCTCTTTTGGCAGAAAGGCACTTCAGGCTTCTGGCGCCGGATCGACGTCGAAGTCAGGTACAACACAGATGGAACCACGGAGCTCGACCGCCACCACAAGGGAGCGTGGCATGACTGAAAGCAGTTTTGCCAGTGCCAGTACCGCCACGCCTCCGAAACTTCTAGATGCTGATCTCAACCTTGATGGATCAGATCTAGATGGGTTTGGGAACATGTTCGAGAGCTTTGAGAGGAGAAGCAGAGCACTGCCCGCGAGTTCGGTAGATCAACCTTCCAAGGCTATCTTACACTAATAGCTGATAATCTCCCCACAGGAAGCAATCTCGCCATCAAGCCCAGCGGTACCTCCGAAGTCATATTCTGCGGAAAGGTCCCGATTCACACCTTCACCAATAAACGTCGATCGCACCCAAGTTATTGATTCGTCGCCTTATTCATGGGGTAGTCATGACAGCCGTGACGGGCTCATGTTGTGTTCCACACCACCCGCACCATGTCACTCCTTCGACCCTAAAGACAGCCCTCCTGTACCCCGTCATGGAAGTTCTCGTGCACTGACACCATCAAAGACGAAGCTAGTATCAGATCATGGTAGTCCAACTCTACAAAGAAGCGGTCCCTATGTCTCAAATTACGTACCCAGCTGTTCGGAGGATGCGGATGCAGAATTGCTGATGACCATGGAGCATCCCAGCCCCGTGGCGACTCGACTATCGGCAGCCCAGACAAGAGGTCCAAGAGGAGTTAGAGATAGATTGAGAGGCAAGGAGGACAAAGGCGGGCAGGGGATGATTTCAACCTCATCCTCTGACATATCTCTAAGTACGCCATCATCCTCGATTGAAGGTCAAACTTCACGGCATAGTATACAAGAACCCGACGCGCATATTGCTGGGTATACATCGGTCGCATTATTTGATAGCGAGGATCCTGAGGTAGCGGGGATGGCGAATAGCTGGCGAGAAGGATCGACTGAGACCACTCCACGAGCTAAAAAGCTGGAGCCGGTGCGACACGAGGAACCACCGCTTTTCGATGCTTCTTTGGCCGCTTCAGCGACTTTGGCAGCGCAATGTGAGGGAAGCATGTCACCTTCACCGACGAAACATGGCCAACAACGACATAAGGTCATGACACCCGCGGAATTTGAGCGATATCGACAACAGCAAGAGATGACCAGGACTAAAAGTACTACATCAAGGAGCGCGGCCTCGGAAGACGGCAGTGACGTGGATTATGACGATGACGACGAGACCGAACGAAACCGGCAAGCAGCTAGGCAACGGCGGAAACAAGAAGCTCACCTGGCCGTCTACCGACAACAGATGATGAAGGTCACCGGGGAGCAACCTACAGATCTCCCTCTGCTTAGTCCCAATCGATCCGGTTTCGATAGAAGTAGCAATGGCACGCCGACGATGTCGAATCGTATGCCCACCGTCAATTCCAGCCTCGAGAGACCCGCAGGCAGCCGTCGGTCTAGCGACGATGAGGATGAAGACGTCCCCCTAGGAATACTCGCAGCGCACGGCTTTCCCAGCAAATATCGCGCGCCAAGCCATCTGGGCAATGCAAACCCGAAATCAATTTACCGTGCCTCTATCCAATCTATTCCCTCAGCCCCTGGTTCCGTGGCCGGAGAGTCCACCGTTGGAACACCCCGTAACTGTCTCCCCGTTTTCGCCAGAAATTTGCCGCAAGATCCTTACTACGGTGCGAGTCTAGTCAACCCATCGAATCGAGAGTTCCTCAATAACGGCGGTGGCTCAGTGTATGGTGGACCGCAATCGATTCGTCCGCCAGGAGGTCTAGTCGGTGTCATTGCAGGCGAGGAACATGCAAGAGCTATGAGGAGGGGAAGCCCCAATGCACAAGGTGTTTATGGGCCGCCTGGAACTCTGGAGGCCAGCATGCCGCAAATGTATCCGGGTATGCCTCGACCAATGGCTATGGGTCATATGAGCGGAATGAGTCAACCGGGGTTACCAACGATGTTACCGGGTGATCAGGCTCAACTCCAAATGACTCAGCAGATGGCCCAGATGATGCAAGTGCAAATGCACTGGATGCAGCAGATGATGCAGATGCAGGGCATACAGCCCAATGGTCAACCGTTACCTTTGCAGCAAACTTTGGGTCCGACGCAGCAGATGACCAAGAACAACTTTCTAAGCCCTCCGGGGCAGACGCAGAGACCCATGTCAATGGGATCTCACATGGCCCAGAGCACGAGTAGTACGCCGCGCATGAACCCACGGGCTATGAGCATGCTCGATCCAGGCATGTCGTCGTGGGATCAAACAAACGGTCCAAGATCCAGCTTATCGCCGTCCATGAGCGGTGCGCTAGGTAATCAAAGTTACGCGCCATCTATTGCGCCATCTGAGAGAAGTAATGTGGGGATGCCGTCAAGATATCGACCCGTTTCGATAGTTCCCGAGCCCGAGTCGAAGAAATTACCATCGAGGACGTCAACCTTCACTTCTGGCACCCTCCAAGGTTGGACAGAATCACAAAAAGCTGCCTCCGCCGGCACAGCCAGCACCACCATGAAGAAGAAGGCCGGCAAAGACTCGGATGAGGATGAAGATGAAGGGTGGGAGGAGATGAGACGAAAGCGAGAGAACAAAAAGTCGACGTGGAGACTCCGGAAATCAGCGAACGGGTTGCAAGATATGTATTACCCAGGGACCTAACGGCGGGACAAGTACGGTTGCCATGGAGCATCTTCTTCGCGGCGTTTGGATAAGTTCTATCTGGCGATTTGCATTCAGGGCAAAGCAAGATAGGGAAGGATAAGTCTGTTGGATCACTTCTACGACCTCAAATCTTTCCATCACATCTAGCAACCTTCATGGATCTTCGGGATACTTTTGGCTATGTGTATCTACTGATTTTTGCGTGCATTGCGAGGAGTATTGCAGGTCGTTCTGAAGGTAGTTTCTTCCATTTTGTGAATATTGGGGCATTGGGAAGTAGCATTTGAGGGATAGACAATATAATTACAATAATTCTCCCAAACATGATTTTCTCTTGCCTTGTAGTTTGCCTGACCCTACCCTTCCTTTGACGCTGCGGTAACTACCTAAGGTACTCCGTACAATACCTACCCTAGTATGCTTGAGTACTAGCGCCTCCGCCACCGTGTACGTCCATGTGGGGAAATTAAGGTACCTTAAGGCGTGGCTGAGCCGAACGTGCTAAGCTAAGCTTTGTGGCGGGGACTTGGCTCTAAAGCAGGAAAACGAGTGTCGTGACGGCAAGTCTCGGCGTATAGACTTGTTAGGTGACAGACATTTGGTCGCCCATTCTGTCGTTCCCGAGGTGTTTTACGGCCGATTACAACCCCTGCTCTGTCCCATCACTGTTGCCGTCTCTGGAGCTCGGACACCATCCAACGGTTCGAAGCATGGAGGACGAAAACCCCCAACCCCAGATACCCAACACCCACCGCAACGATGCACTCGCGACCAAGTTCGTCGACAAAACTGGCGATCTCCAGGAGAAGGCACGGCAGGGACAGAACAAGCTGAGACCTCCAAACAGTGACAAGGATGGCAAACAGGACAAGCAACCGGCCGGAGGGTTCGACAAGACACCCATCCCTCAGGCTCCTCCAGGCTTCACCGTCAAATTCACCTTCCATCGAGCCACGAACCTCCCCATGGCCGACATCCACACCCGCTCCTCCGATCCGTACGTCTCCGCGCAATTGAACACGAGCCTGCGCCCCCGGCATAAAGAGGACCCGCCGATGCGCTTCCGCTCACGGACCATACGCAGGAACACCGAGCCGGTCTGGGATTGCGAGTGGACTGTGGCGAATGTCCCGGCGGACGGGTTTGAGATCAAGATTCGGATCTATGATGAAGATCCCAATCTTCATGATGACAGGTTGGGAGACGTACATGTTCGCGTCAATGGCATCGGGCTGGACTGGGAGGGCATACACGAGCAAGCTTACAAGGTCAAGAAGAAGAAGGCGAACAAGAGGGCGTATCTGATCCGAGGTTGCGCGGCCATGTTCTCGTCCGGCACACATATGGACGGCGAGCTGGTCTTCAGCGCGCAAGTCCTCGGTCGGACGGAGTCGAATGGCGAGGGGCGGACCTGGACCGTTGGACCGTGTCAATGGACCCAGCACCTGTCGCCGCTCATCGGCAGGTTGGCCGGCACGAAGGATCCGACCAAAACGAAAGAACACAATGGCAAGGAAACGGAGCAGTACAAGTAGGTCACCCCTTCCCCTTCTGCTCGCCGCAACGCACGCACCACTGATGCCCCAACCCACCCCCCCCCAGCTTCCCAGCCAACCAATTCCAACTCCGCGGCCCCGTCCCACTCGACCTCTACCACCGCTACGTCGAATTCAAGCCCTTCGTCGCCGGCATGTTCACCTCGCACAGCCTGCGCGGCCGCATCCTCAACCGCGCCCTGCACCACCAGTACGCGCGCATCTACAACTACGACCGCAGCACTGTGTACGGCTCCTTCCCGGCCCCCTCGCCCGCCATGGCGCGCCAGTTCCTCAAACTCGTCCATTTCGACGAGGGCGGCCGCGTCTTCACCTACGTCCTCACCCTCGACGGCCAGTGGCGCTTCACCGAGACGGGCAAGGAGTTCGGCATCGATCTGCTCTCCAAACACACCATGCACAGCAACGTTAATATCTACATCGCCTTCTCCGGCGAGTTCTTCGTCCGCCGCCTCGCCCCCCGCCCCCACGACGCCCCCGACGACGGTTCCGGCCAGCCCACCCACCCGCCCGACCCCGTCCCCGACGGGCCCCCCGACGCCCCGCCCCCGCACGACCCCGCGAGCTACGAGCTCGTCATCGACAACGACAGCGGCACCTACCGCCCACGCGCCGAGCTACTCCCGGCCTTGAATGGCTTCATGCAGGCGAACCTGCCGGGCCTGCGCGTCGTGACGCTGGACTGCGCGCGGGATAAAGAGAAGATGGATCGGTGGAAGGGGCAGCAGCGGGAGCGCAAGAAGGCGGAGGGCGACGGCAGGGTTGTGGTGCAGGGCGATCGGGCGAGCTCGGTTAGTAGTAGCGACGTGGAGGATTTGGATGCGTTGGAGGCGGCGCAGGAGGGTGGGGAGGGTGGAGGAGGGGGACGACGACGAGGGGCAGGGGGTGACGGGGGCGGGGGTGGTGGCGGGGGTGGTGCGGCTGATCGGATTGGCAAGCAGCTGCATGGCCTCGCGGATCCGAAAGATCGTTTTATGGGCTGGATGCAGGAGGGGCGGGAGAAAGAGCTGAGGGAGTTTAGGGAACAGGAGCAGGCGCGGGAGCGCGAGCGCGACGGCGGAGGTGCTTCGGCGGTCACGGGCGACGCGGTTGGAGGCGGGCATCGGTGAGGATGGTGCACACCTGCGCCGTGAGAGTAATTTTGTGGATGCGTGCAAGGAAGGACGGATGATGCGTTCAGAGCAGCGTTGCGTTGTGTTTGTTTCAGGCGGTCCGAGTAGGGATGCATTGTTGGATTCAATTCGGTTGGGGTGCGCATCGTTCATACCCCGTCCTGGTCCGTAATGGTGTTGGGTGTTGGTTGGTCACGTTTTGATCTGGGACCAGTCAGTGGTCGTCAGTCGTATGGTCACCGTGGCGTCTTCATCTTCGCGAACAGTCTGTTGCAGTACGCTTCGTCTTCTTCGTCTTCGTCTTCGTCTTCGTCTTCGTCTTCGCCATCGTCTGCTTCTTCGTTATCGGCTTCGTCTTATCTTCATCTTCATCTTCGTCGTTGCTACTTATGTACCAGGCTACCATCATGTTCCTCGAAGGGGTCAGGCAGGCACACAGTCACTGCGCTCGGCTCGGTTCACGCTCTGCTGACGCCCTTCCTGCGGCCGGTGTTTGGTGGTCGGAGCTGGGCATACTTTGTTGTGATCCGTTGAGGCGTCCTGGTTCTGTAGCCATCTATGTAATATGACCTACGGCACATTTGAAGGAATTTCACTCTTCTTTCATTTACGATGGGATCTTACTTCGATGGGGTGAGCGAATTGTAGGTAGTTGTAGTCGTAGGTAGGTAAATAGGTAGATGCTTAGATAGGTAGATATACTCTTCGCTATCTACACCAACACCTACACCTACCAAGCATTCCACATCCCTCAATCAACCCCCAATCCAGCAATGAGCCTTCACAGTCTCGACAAGCAAAACAGAACCCATCGCCCCATCAACATCAACCCTCTCCTCCCATCACGAAGCCCCGCAAAGGGGGGCCCCAACCCCTTCCCCGCACACTTCCACCTGCCAGCCCTTCCACTCAAAGCCCACACCCAGTACCAAGATTTTTGAGAAGAAAGAAAGAACGAACGGACGAAAAACGGACAGATAGCCGATCCAATGCACGCTAAGTTCATTTTGATCTGTTGATGGGTTCGATCGCTTTGACCCGGCCCGCCCGGTGAAGAAGGATGAGAAAAAAGCAAAAGGCAAGGCAAGGCAAGAAGAAGCAAAACGTCGAAATCATAAAGGTAGGTATCGAATGGAGAGGGCCAGCCTGGGGGGAATCATGGAAATAACAAGCGTGTCAAAATAAAACAGGAATCAGTGAGTCGCGCGGAGCCGGAAAGTGACCAAAGATGGGATGGATGGTATGGAATGGCGCCAAGAATGATTCGGAATCGCTCGGTGGCCGCGACGTGGAGCGGTGAATGGCGAGAGGATGGATTGAAAAGACATTAGTATTACATTTCGGTCAGGGGTTCTGAACGGGGTTGTCGGACATGCCAGGTCGTGATGCGGATGAGTGTGGTATTTGTGATTGTTGTTGTTGATGCACGAGAGATTCGATTAGATGGGTGGTGCATCTTCCTCTCCGATCATACCTGGGATGGAGAGTCAGTTTTGAGTCCTTTGAGCGAGTGATCATGGACAGGTGATGGATCTAACCTCGATCTTCAACCAACTTCGGCATGGAGCTCTTCCTCTGTCCCATTCCCATGAGCAGCATCGAACTTTCCCGTCGACGCGCTTTCGCGTCTCGTGTACCTGCGCCGGCTAACGCTCCGTTGAGGGATCCGTATTCGGGACCCGCCACCGTGACGTGTAATTCTTGTGGTGGGCTGAAGAAGAGGCTTTGTCCATGCCCAGGTTGCTCGTATGATGGTTGCAACGGAATGAAGCCTGTGTCGTAGATCGCTCGGGATTCATGTAGGACTTGCTCGTAGGTGCGTTCTTGGAGTGGGAAAACGTCCTGTTTGTATGACGGTGAGGGTATCTCAGAGAACATCTGGTGCCTAGGAGAGCGAATTTCTTCCGGAGTGAGGGGCTCGGTGACTGAGATTTGCACGGTTGATGTTGCGCCGCCTTCGAATTCCGCTCCAAAGATATCGTCGAAATCTGTCAGGAACATGGAGAAGACAGGAGCTGGAATGTTAAGGGTTGGTGAGAAGACGATGCCCACTAAGTTAGATTAGTGGTGCCCTCACACATGTCCTGAAAATTCCATGCTTACCATTGCGGACTGTCATCTTGTTGACATCAGAATTACTGACGATGCTGAGGAGAAAAGCGGAAAGGGCCCGCAACAGAGACCAGTTTGCTTGCGGTAGCTTACGTACGAGCTCCCTGTAAGCAGCAATCTTCTTCTCCTTTTCATCAAGTTCTAAGGACCGTCAGCGCCGCTTCAACTAGCAGTGATCACAATTACTCACCGAGCACCTGCAGAAAATCTAGATGCAGCTCACGAGTAAGAACCGTCGTTGGCAATTCCCGCAGATAGAGCTTGAGCAGCGAAGCGACGGCGTGAACGTCATAGTAATGGTCTTCGGCCAGAAAGTCCACGTCGCCTTCGATGTTGAAGCGCTCACGAAGCTGTTTGATAAGGACGTTCGATCCACTCAACCGGAAAATGCCCTCTTCACTGGCTGCATCTTTGGCGTCGAGATACTCAATACAGCGGTAGACGACAGCCGGAAGATGCACGTCCACGTCGATAGGTGGACAATTTTCCACAGCGTCCGCAAGCGTTGCCCCAAAGGCTGGTCTGGTGGAACCTGTTCGTTCGATGGGACGAGGACGAGCTGAGCTGATACTCGTGCTATCCGACTGCGCTTGTACTGCCAAGTCGGTTGAAGACCGTGCTTTGAAGCCCCAAAAGCTCCTCTTCTTGTGTTCTTTCTCTTTGGCGGCCCGGTTGGCGGCGAGAGGTTTGTTCCCCCAAGCTCCAGCATCCTGGATCGGGCCACCGTTTGTTGGCCCAGAGATACTTTTGAGTGACTGAGAGTCAGTACTCCCGATACCTGGGCCGAGCTGTGTGGATGTCATTGGCGGAGAAGGCGTCTCGAGGTGTCGGCCAGTAGATGTCGACCCCAAAACGGGCGCGTCCGCAGCCACCGTGTGTTCATAGCTGAGACTGTGCAGCGCCTCAGAGTTCTCGAAAACAGGGCTGTTGGCATTACTGGAATCCTTTCTTACAAGTCCCCTGACCTGAGCACTCGATTTCTTCCCCACGCTTGAGCCATGTCGTGGCAGCACGCTCGGACGCTCATCTCCAGACGATTGATAGTCAACGTACTGTAACAACGCCTCAACCCATTCATCGCGCTCAAAGTCACTTTCCGCGCACAGGACATGACGAACATGACTGTTCGAGTCCTTCCTTTTAGGCTCCAGGATAAGAAAAGCATGTCGGTACTGATTGTCAACGTCGTCGCCGCTACGTGATGGGGACTGGTTCGATTGTTGATGTGACTGTTTCCCAATTTGAGCGGCTAGCAGCTTGATTGTTCCGAGGTGAGGTCCGCCAGGAGATTCGTAGTAACGCAAGACCGGCCCGTCTAGCACGAAGAATCTCGCTTTCCACCCTCCGAAGTTCTTGCCACGTTTGGTAAGATATCCCTGCTTCCTTGTTCTCCCTTCCATACTGCCCGTAGTTGTGACTTTGCCCTGTACAGGGTCCCCAATGGTGCTTGTCTCTTCGCTCTGAGAGTCCATAGTATCTGTAGACAGAAAACTACATACCACGAATGCAGCCCGCTCGGTGAGTGGAGTATTGAGCATAATCTCAAAGTACCTGTTCAAAGCAATGCTCCGTGCGTCAATCCGTGCCGGAGCATGACCGCTGAACAACGCTCGATCCGGAAGTCGCGCATTAAAGGTTGAGCATTGCTTTAGCTGATGGTCCAATTGAGGTAAAGCCATCAGGATCTTTTCTACACGCCAAAGCTCTCTACCACCAGATCGAGCATACACTCCCAACGTGAAGCATTGGCCCTCCTCGGGATTCTTGGACACCACGTAGCTGTTCCGGGACGGTCTCAAACGTGAGGAGCACACCTTTATCTCGATGGACGGAAGCGCGTTTGGCGGTAGCAGGAGGTCAGGGTGATCCTCAGATACCAAATCGCGGCAAATTGGGTTCACAGTCGAAGTGATCGAAGGCTCGGGTGTTGGAGCATTTCGCGGTTCGCTCATCTCTGGGGGTAGTCGATTTCTGCTCTCCCCAGAATGCACAGAGGTTGTGGGCGACCATGAGCGATACGGCTCGGTCTTTAAGGGTTCAAGTGAGATCATGGAGACAGGAGTGTTAGGCGGATACGGTATCAGCTGCTTGGGTTGTCGAGGGGAAAGTGGCAGCCCGGGGAACCCTCCACGAGGGGACATGGGTGGAGAAGCGAGGTTCAGATTGGCCCCCCCACGAGGCATTCTTGGAAGAGGCGAGTTGATCGGCCGATCTCCAGGCCGCGGACTGAGCGGAAGTCCAGGACTCATGGGCGGTGCTGAGAGAATTCGTTGTTGTATGGATAGAGACGCTTCGGAGGAGGGGATGCTCAAAGCGGCAGCTAGAGACCCTGGAGGTGAGAGAAAGCCAGCCATACTTTCAGGAGGAGATTGGGGCACCATCTGTTTGGCAGGTTGCGGTGCTGGCACTTCAAGAGTGGGTTGAGCGGGTTCGGTCTTCTCCGGCTTGGGCTTGTCTAAAGCCCCGCCTTTGTTCTTCTTTGATACACTTCGACTTTCCTGCGCTTTCAAAGCGGCAGCCCCCCGGTCCCTATCATCCTCTTCACGCGTTTTCCTTCTACCTCTTTCGAAAGCTGGTATCTCGTCAACCTCAAGGATATCATCGTATTCGGAGCCAGAATGTTCTTCCGCACTGAGCTGGTGTAAATGAGGACTCGGACGGTCGAAATGGTTGAGGTTCAATGGAGCTGGAGGCGGTTTTCTGAGCAGAGGCGGTGATTTGTTCGCCTTCTCGGCCAGAGGAGACGCCTCGGTGATGGCCAAGGAAGGGTAGTCGGGAGGCTTCTGTAGCAGAGGTAGTGAGCGTTTAGCGGTAAAACTAGTCGGCGAGACCTTGCTCTCCATCAGTGGGGAAGTTTGTGACGCAAATTGCGCACTGCCCATGGTTTCCGGTACTTGTGTGCGAGCAACCAATGAGGCGAGGGCCTTGACGCCTTGCTGTGAAGGGGGTGTCTCCGGCTCCGGTCGTTTCGGATGATCCTGCGGTTCCATCTCGATGTCTGTCGCAGCTGTTGCTGATGGCTCAATAGCGATTGGCCTATCCGAAGGATGCTGGATCAAGTGGCTCTCGTGAGCGAGCGGAGTTCTCTCCAGGATGTCATGTATCCCTACTGTCGCGCCAGTTATTATATGTCTGACATTGTTGGCTTGATTGGGCTCATCCAGTACGTCACTGGGCGCTGGCGACTCGCTATTGTTTCGTGGCGGCTCTGATACATTGGGGGCAGCGGTACTGGGTACTGGGGGCACCTGGGCCAGATGCTCCTTTAACTTTTTCCTGTACCGCTCCTTGTCCTTGAGAGCCCGCTCCAGGTCCTTGTTCAGCCCGATGACCAAACTTCGCTGCTTGTCCACCAGCCTCCACAGCTGAGCATTTTGGGCGGCAAAGTGCTGTTTCTCCTTGAGCAGATTGGCGTCTTGGCTGCCATCTGCAGCGACTGGGTCTTGAGGCGGCTTGTATGTGTGAGATGTGGTCGAAGATATGGAGGATATGGCGGAATCTATTGACGAGGTACGCGGCATCGGATGCGGATCCGGTCTTTGCGTACCCATCGAATTCGTAATCATGGTCGATGTGAGTGAAAGCGAATCTCCTTGTGATTGGGGGATTGGTATTGGCGACGAAGCATTGCGCAGCTGACCGTAAGACGTGATCTTCGGTGAGGTGAGGCTCCCTTTTCGACTTCCAGCAGCATCAACCGAATGCAGATCTGCGCCACTTCCCGCCGTACTGTATAGTGAACCCTCTGTCGCCAGCAGTGCATCCAAGCGATCTTTGGGAGACTGATCCTCCGCGGACAAGCTTTGAAAGGGCGAGCGTTGTTGATTGGCAGGTGTGCTCGAGGACGGATACTGTCGTGTTCGCACGGATGAAGCGTGACTGCCCTCGGGTTTCGACAACGTCGACGTCTGACTGGATTGCAAAGAGCTAGGTGTGGGTTTGCGTTGCGTACTGCGGAGGTCGGTGGGCCGTGAGGGCCCAGCGAGTGGATCGCGGAGAGCCTGGTTGGAGGTCGTCTTGGACGAGTCACCGTTTGGTACTAAAGCGGGAGCAAAATCGTTGTGCGGTTGCAGTGCAGGAGAGGATTTGACTCCATCAAGATTTCGATGGATGTCCATGGCCCTTGTTTGCACTGACCACACCTCTGCGGCCCTTGCGGATATTAGATAGTGGAGCCTGCGATCAGGGTGTCAGGGGGTCTGGTGACGCTGGGAGGTGTAAGTTTATTGTGTCGTCCTTGAAGCATCCAATTCGAAGTGCGAAGCTTTGGCGAACTCCTGATCGCCTTACCTTCCAGATCGCGGTAAGTAAGTTAAGGTAAGCGCCGGGCCGGTGATGCAAGTCGAGCTCGAGAGATCTTGGAGCATGGAGCATGGAGCATGCCGTCTGGGCAACTCAAGAGCCTGAAGCTGAAGCTGGCGAAAGACCCGAGGTAAGGTATCTACACTTCCAGTCCAGTCACTTCCAATTACTCCCAGTGATGATGATATGGTGGAGTCAAGGTGCAATGCAACCCTTTCAGAAGCCAATGAATAATGAACAATGAATAATGAATAATGAATAATGAAAATCGTACCTTACTTGAGGAGTGATGATTGAACGAATCACAAAGCAAGTTGAGTTAGTGTCTGTGTGTCTGTGAGCACCTGGGCTTTGTTCCTTGTTCCGACCTCGCGTAAGAAGGTTAATCCATAAGTTAGTCACCTTATTATTGATCCCCTGGAGGGTCCCTTGAGGTAACAGTAATTCGTAATGATACAGTAATAGATGAGATGCCCTTCTACGGTACTGCATCACCAAGACAACAATTCACTGTATGAAACTGTGGAATATTCTTATTCTTATTATTATTATTCTCATTCTTATGATATTTCATAAGAGTCTGAGTGCTACCGTCAACTACCAGCAACTATATCATACATATTCTGACACAAAAACAGGTACCTTATGTATGTAGTCGTTCCAGGGGAAAAAGAAGAAAGAAAAAGGAAAAAGGAAAAAGAAATAAGGAGAGAGGGTGGGAACCTAAGTCATCTGAGAACGGAAAAGTGGAGAATAGGAAGAAGAACGGTTTCCTTTGTCCTGCACACTCAGACTCTAAGGTAAACTCAGACTGAGATGGCTGCAGACTGCAGGTACCCGTCCCCCTCATGGAGACAATTGTCCGGTTGTGGTTACAGCGAAGGGCTTTGGCCAAGGCATAAGTTAAGAGTGTGCGGTAGTGATTATTATAGTGATAGGGACGGATAATGATGATGGTTATAATTCCAGATAGGGCGCTTACTTCGGTCCATTCGGTACAAAAAGGTATCTTATATAAATGGAGCTGGGAGCTTTAGGACTTTCCTTTACCTCACACATACATGGAAGGCCCCCCGCGACTACTGGAACGGTGCGACCCTTGGGCCAAAGATCAGCCAGTCGAGTACAGATCAAAGCAAAATCGGCCAAGTTACCTGTTTTGAGTCTTTGACACACCACACAAGACCTGGTAATCATTTCATGGGAGGAGGGGTAAATTATATGATGGAAGATTATCCCCCACCAACCTGTTTTTTGATACACCATTATCAGACATTGGTATGGGATAAAGGGTCAGATGAGCGGTGAAGGGAGAATACTGAGAAGGAGAGGGAGAGGGAGAGAAAGAGGGTGAGGGCAACTAGGGGTGCCTAGAGCATCATTAAGGAGGGCTGAGGTTCGTGGTCTGATTGGATAGTACGGTGGTCTATCACGCGCGGACTTTGTTCTACTGTAGCACGAAGAACTGTGGAGAGTCATCCATACCAGGTACATGTAACTTACATACTTTAACTTAAGCCGCGTATGTGCCATGGAGAGTTTGATGGAGAGTTTGATGGAGAGTTTGATGGAGAGTTTGGTGCCTTGCAGATGAGCTGCAGCTGTGTGGCGTAATTAGCCTACAGTAAAGTACCTAAGGTATGCGGAACACGTGGGCGCTGCTTTCATCCAGACTTGGGCAGTCCATGTTCGAAGCAATCTCGTTGCCATAGTCAATGACTTGTTTGATATGTGTGCTTGAGGAACGACGGGTTCGGCAGGCGCAGGAAATGGTGTCACAAGATGTCCAACACCTGACCCCGGAACCTATACCGCGAAATGCTCAAATGCCATTCAGATCCTCCCCGTACCGATGGGAAGGATCTCCTCCAGGGACGCAGAGTCCCAGCCTCCAAAAGTAATCGCGATGCGCCAAAAACAATTCCCATGGTCGATGCCGCGCCGGAATCTCCCACAAATCCTCGTAGTCGGTCCAACGGACCATAGATGTCAAGCGTCCACCGGCGATGCACCGAGGATCCTCATCGCCGACACAGTGCTGGAGATCCCTCACGGCCGGTGACAACTCGGCCTTGGAGATGTACACCTCTCCGGCATGCATCCGATATCCCCACTCTTTCAGCGGCAAGAGCGGGACCGGATCGTCGACGTGCGTGACCCGCCTATATGTACTACTATTACCCACCTCCGTCCCAAGCTCAAATCTGTCATCGATGTACTCCATCAGCGCCCGATTCCCGATCCGCGGTTCTCCAAAAGTCGTGACCTGAGGCTCCCACCCACGACCTTCGAACTCCAACCCGGCCAGTGCGGCAACGGCTCCTCCGAGTGAGTGTCCGACGAGCGTGACCTGGTAATCGGGATACTTGGCCACGAGTCGCTCCAGATGAGGGTTGATGTGCGGACGCGTGTACTTCCACGAAGTCAGGAACCCTGCGTGCACGGTGCAGTTCGTACATTCCCCATCGTCTCCGTCGGTAGGGTACGGGACATAATCCTGAGGTATGGTGGAAAGGTCAACGATGGCGCTGGCGATGGAGTATGTTCCTCGGAAGGCAACGATGATTCGGCGAGGTGATGGATGCGAGAGGGCAACGTAGCCACAGGAGTCGGTAAGAAGAGGGCCTGTGTTCCATGTCTGCAGAGGGTAGAACGAAATTGGTCAGCCGTATTCACTTTCGGGATCCAAAGCAAGGTGTACGAAAGTACACAAGCCTGCGCACCGTCACGAGCTCAAAGCCTTTGAAATCCTGACATCGACTGACGCAAACGAACGGTTTGTGGATCCCTGTTAACCCGACACAGTACGAAATATCTACGATCCGTGCTAGCTCTTCGAGCTCTGCAAACAGTCTGAAGCTTATGTTTCGATTCGCGCCCTGCGTATTCACTATCGGGCTCTGCGTGGCGGGAAGAGTATCGACTATCCAGATTAAAGAGAGGTAGAGCAGTTGCTTGACAGCGGAAAAAGCTCGCATCAGGTAGTTTGTAATCGAGAGGGCTTATGATAATCGTAGATAGGTACAGAATAAAGTCACGAGCATGTCAGTATATTTCAAAGGGAGGTTAAATGATGAGCCTGTCTTCGAGATCAAGACGTCACCCCGCATCCGCAAAGAAAACAACGTGGGGTAGCTGCCTTCCCCACAGTAACCTCTAGAGCAATCTCACGAACATGTCCAGGCACTCATTCATACCTAAATATACATGTACATTATTTTCAGAGTATGATACTAAATGGATATAGATTATAGAATCTCTTCTGCCATGCTAATATAGAGATTGCTATCCTGCAATAGGTTAATACGTTGTCTCCGTGGCTATATGGCAGACCAGATGGAGTGGCTAACAATATAGGTAACACCAAAGGCAGATTCCGAGGAAGGCCTTGTCACCGTGGCCCCCAATGGATTGACTTAGGGCGTCCCCAGATTGAAGACTTGGCTGGAGACCGCTGTGATGTAAAATTATCAACGGGGAACGACTGACCATCCAGGGGACTTGTCAGTGTGCTGCTCGAAGCTAACAGCTTCAGCGGGGTTTCCTATGGCCACGAGACATGACCTTCTGTAATGTCAAGTCCAGATCAAGGACCTCGCCTCTCTCCTCGGCTGTTCTGACGGTAGCATCGACCACTGCTCCACAGACATGAGCAAACATAAAAATAAAAGGCAAATAGCACCACAAGACCGATTGTATCATGCCAAACTCGTCCTTCAGCGTTGCAAAATCCATCAAGGCATACATAGCTGTGCCAAGGCGATTGAAGTAATAGCAACGCTCTACAAAGTATATTCGAGTGGGAGGCTCTGACAACAGACACTCTGTCTCGTCCAATATTCCCAATCTTCAGCAGAGCTCTGACAGTAGACAGTAACACTAGGCTTAAAACTCGTCCTGGCCGCTCGAAATTGGTCATGATCCTGTACGTTCCGGTGCAGAGGTATCAGAATGTTCCCGCCGCCTTGTTAGAACAGCAATGGCCCCTTTCTTACTCCTGCGGAGCAAATCTCGACTGCGAAGTTGTACTCTCCACGACACGAAGCAAAGCATTCATACTCTCTGAATAGAGCAACAGCAGGCTTGTCAATGTCCATTCGACTGAGAGTGCATGAGAGCAAACATGGGATAGGCTCTGTATATATGTTCGATTAACATCCCTTTGCCTGCCATACAGCTGAAGGCTCCACCAAAGATAGGCTTCTCAATGACATCAAGAGTCGGGAGCCCAGTAAGTAGTCTTTTATGGAAGGCGCCAGGATACCCTCTGAGCCGGTGAAGGTTGGTCGACGGGCAAAGATGCCGTGTCCCTGACCAGATATCAACAGTCCAAAGTTCCAACCGTTCAATAATCTCAGAGACGTAGGGTTTTGTACCCAGGGTAGCAGAAAGAGTACGGCGATCCCTCGGTATATGTAATTGTAACCGGAGTAAGGTAGGCAGTCGTGACGATCCCCTCAAATCATGTTGCAGTTGCCAAGCCCGGAAAACGCCTCAATGGTTGCTCATATTCGCTGATTCTGGTCACCAGGTATATAACATAGCTGCTTATCAATTGGAGTACTTGCACTGTGAGAAAAAATCATGAAGTAATCAGAGGAGGTCTCGTCCGAGGACGAAATGAATTTGTGAATCGCCGAAAATTTTGTTGATCACCAGATATATCAGAGGTAAGCACACACGTAGGTTTCTCGCTTTCCTCAAGATCACTTTAGTCCGATCTTTTCCAGGCTGTATAGCTGTACTTGATACAAACAGCTTTTCACTCGTTCTCTTTTTCGGTTATACTTCCCAAGCCGTCCCGGCTGGTATTCCAGTAATCATATCTATTATGACGTTGCCAAGTTGAGAGAAGGAGGTCGAAGATTTAGGTGATCTGAAGACCAACGATCAAGGGGTGGATGTTGAGAAACTGTCTCCGGGATGCATGAATCAAGAACTGGCCAATAGCCAGGCAGAGGAAGAGGTTTTGCCTCCCAATGGTGGTCTCGAAGCTTGGTTGCGCGTCCTGGCTGGTCATTTCATATTTGTGAACACATGGCAAGCTCTCCAATTCAAGCGTTCACATCCTCCAAACCCCAAGCGCTCCACATCAAATATGGTCCCAATCTCCCTCGCACATGCTGATCGGGTTTTAGGGGTCTCACAACTGCCTTTGGAGCATTCCAGCATTATTACAAGAGCGATCTCCTGTCCTCCGAAAGCTCATCAGCCATATCCTGGATTGGCAGCATACAGGCCTTCCTGGTCGTCATAGTCGGAGTCGTCGCTGGCCCACTTTTTGATCGAGGGTTACTTGCGACCCTTGATGTTCGTTGGCTGCTTTTTGATCGTGTTCGGGGTGATGATGCTTAGCCTGGCAAAGTCATATCACGAAGTCTTTCTTGCTCAAGCCCTCTGCGTCGGTTTAGGCGCTGGCTTAGTCTATGTCCCTGCTCTTGCTGCTATTTCGACCCAATTCACAACAAGACGGCCGATTGCCATCGGCCTTGCTTCCGCAGGGTTCGAGCATTGGTACGTTTTCCACAAAAAGAACGTGGCAGCAGCTGACTCGATAAGGCGGCATCATCTTCCCCATCATGTTCCGAAAATTGCAGCCTCAAATGGGATTTGGCTGGGCTGTCCGTGCCATAGCCTTCGTCAAACGGACGGCCGATTGTCTCCCACGGACGAACGTTGACGAGGTGCGCTTTCGATTCCGGCACGAGCCTGATTGGCTGTGCTGTGGCGCTGATGATACTAGGAAGAGATCGAAGACTCGCCACCAAAGGGAAGCGTGCACTCACCGATCTCCGGGCTTTCCGGAAATTGCCTTTTGCCTTATTCGCTATTGCGCTTTTCTTTGGAGAACTGGCATTTTATATCCCACCTTTCTACATTCCATCCTATGCGCTGCACTCTCTCCACGCGAGTGAAGACTTCTCTTTCTACGTGCTTGCCATAGCTAACGCAGGCTCGTGTGTTGGCCGAACTGCACCGTCTCTCATGGGGCAGCGCATTGGAGCAATGCAAACATTAATATTCTTCATGTCCGCAGCGGTTGTGGCCTATTCGTGTGGATTGGCATCCACAAAGTCCCTGGTTTCGTCGCGTTCTGTGTTCTCTGGGGTTTCATTTCGGGTGTGCTAACGGCGGCGCCGGCCGTGGCAGTGGCGCATCCAGTGTTGGCCCCGTCCCTGGACGTAATAGGCAGCCGCTTAGGGATGAGTTCAAGCATTGGCAGGTGCCGGTATGGCGCATTTTGTTCCAGCCCAGGTGTTTGCAGGAGTGACGATGGCTGCAGGAGCAGCATGTTTGATCGTGACATTAGTCGCGATCCGGCGATATCAAGGACCGAAACTCCAATGAAGGGAGAAGAAAGGAGGGAAGACAGAGTCTGAGGAGGCCATGGCAACCATAGGGTTGTTCGTGGTCGTGGAACAACGTGGCTGATCTAGCGTGGTTGGCTCTTCACTGCTGACTAGGTAAACTGGGAGCGGCAGATATCGCAGGCCATGAGTGAGCCCAGTCTAGCGATAACATCAGAGAACCCAAAGCACGTTAATGAATTGTCCACCAGGGGCTTGAAGTCCCGATAGTGAATTCTGAAGTCAGGGATGACAAGCTTCTCTAGATCATTTTTCAGGTTCGGGAATTTCAAGGTAACTTAGAAGAACACCCATTTGAGTTGGATTTTCTGCCGCCAGATCAGGGCGGGATTTGGGTGCTAACTTATAAGGTACCTCCGTAATTGCTGACTAACCGATTTGAAGCTAACCTTAAGGAGGTACATTAGGTAAGGAGATCAAAGATCGAGGGACGCGCCCGCGAAGTTACGCGCCTATTGCCACCTCCATAGTGAATTAATCCTCCAACAAGCTGATGTTAGATATAATCATAGAACAGGTGGCATTCAAACACAATGGTTAAGCGCAAGAGCTTGCCCACCACAGCCACTGCTGCCTCTTCAATCACGCATGAGCCTTGTAAGTTCAGATCATTGATGTTCATTTATCTCATCAAATGAGCATGGCTAAAACCTCTGTAGCCGCAAAGGGTGCAGCGACCTCTAGACTGAAGCGGACAATGACTCATAAGAGCTTACCTCGCTCGCGGAGAGCTATTCTTGATCTGAACGATTCGGGAGAGGATGGTAATAGAGGCGAAGATCAAATGGACCTCGACGAGGATCCTCTGATCGATGGGCAATTCACCGGGCTCAAGAGAACAACCAAAATTCTCAAGGCGGTAGCCATTCCTATGGGTATATTGAAAATTGACGGCTCTCTACGTCCTGGGCGACGTGTAGCAACAACGAGCCCCTCATCGCTTTCGTCGATTGGCTCAAGCGTCAGAGAACAGTCTAGCGGATATGACACCCCAGGTACGAGTCCAGCTGAGCCCGCAGTCAAGCGCAGCTTATCTCTCGCATCTCTAAACAATTCAACGTCAACCTCTCCTCCAGCGCCTGCAAAAGTCAATTCGTCAATTAGAGCACAGCAGCTACGAAGTAGCAAGCTTTCGCTGAACAGTAGCACCTCGAAGCGCAAGAGACAGGAGGAAATGATCGAGGAGGATGAGGATGAGACAGCAGATGCCAGGCTTGCACGCACATTGCAGGAAGAGGAATACCAGGGTGGTAGTCTCAAGCGCAGCAAATTCGCCGACCAAGGAGAGCTTGGAGTCGAAAATTCGTCGGACGAGAGTGACAGTCTTTCATCTCTTTCCAGCCATGACGCTGTCATCCCGTCTCGCCGTGACACGAAAACCATTGCTCGATTTTCTCTACCAACTCGAGCTGCCCGCGATAGTGCGAAGAAGTCTATAAAGGAAAAGGCGACCATCACTATCTCCGATACCGAGAAGTCGGACCTCACCAGATTTGACTCGGACGAGTTCCGGACCGACGTATCAGATTCTGAAAAAGACGAAGAATTGTCCGAGGACGAGATTGTGCCAACCGTATCAGAGAATCAAGTTACTGTGGCGGTCGCTACTCCTCGACGCCGTCGAAGAACAACTACTCGAGCAACGGCTTCTGCAGTAAGATCAAGACGGGCTTCTCGGCCTGGGATGTCAAACAGGGTCAGTAGATTCAATGTACTACTATTTGACCGTGACACTAACATCCCACGTAGGCTTTGAGAGAACGTATGAAACTTGAGCGCGCGCATCCGGAGATCAACACCATGTGGGATACTCTCAAGAATGTTCCCGTAATATCCCCGATCCGAGCCAAGCAACCTGAAGCCATTACTCGCAAACTCAAGTCCTTCCAGCTTGAGGGCCTTGACTGGATGATGCAGCAGGAGAAGTCCCAGTGGAAAGGCGGATTGTTGGGTGACGAAATGGGGATGGGAAAGACGATCCAGGCGGTATCTCTTATTATGTCCGACTATCCAGCAAATGAACCAACCCTGGTTGTCGTGCCCCCTGTTGCCCTGATGCAGTGGCAGTCGGAAATCAAGGAGTATACAGACGGCAAATTGAAGGTTCTAATCCATCACAACTCGAACCCTAAGGTCAAAACACTCAAGAGGAAGGATCTCAGGGGCTACGACGTAATAATGATCTCTTACGCTGGCCTCGAGTCCATGTACCGGAAGGAGTCTAAAGGCTGGAAACGAGACGACGGCATACTGAAAGAGGATAGCGTCATTCATTCCATCAAGTTTCATAGACTGATCCTTGACGAGGCTCACAGCATCAAAGCTCGAACCACGGGTGTTGCCAAAGCATGTTTCGCCCTCAAGGCCGACTACAAATGGTGTCTCTCCGGCACCCCAGTACAGAACCGTATCGGGGAGTTCTTTTCTCTTTTGCGATTTCTGGAGGTCAAGCCGTTTGCCTGCTATTTCTGCAAAGTCTGCAAATGCGCAGAACTTCATTGGTCGCAGTCGGCGGACATGAAGTGCACCCACTGTCACCATCGAGGCTTCGACCATGTTTCCATCTTCAATCAGGAACTTCTCACGCCAATCACACAAGGGGAAACTCCAGAGATTCGCCGTGAGGCCCTCGACAAGCTTCGACTTATCACCGACAGGATCATGTTGAGACGTCTGAAGCGCGATTACACCGCGTCCATGGAGCTTCCTCCGAAGGAAGTTATCATCCACCAAGAATTTTTCGGTGAGATCGAGCGTGACTTCTCATCCAGCATTATGACGAACACGCATCGGCAGTTCGACACGTATGTCAGCCGCGGAGTGATGCTTAACAACTACGCCAACATCTTCGGTCTGATCATGCAGATGCGTCAGGTCGCCAACCACCCCGACCTGATCCTCAAGAAACACGCCGAGGGCGGCCAGAACGTGTTGATCTGCAGCATCTGCGACGAACCCGCCGAAGAGGCAATCCGCTCTCGCTGCCACCACGAGTTCTGCCGCAAATGCGCCAAAGACTACGTCCGCTCGTTCGGCGACAGCACCAACGGCGAGCCGGACTGTCCACGCTGCCACATCCCGCTCTCCATCGACTTCGACCAGCCGGACATCGAGCAGGACCAAGAGCACGTGAAGAAGAACTCGATCATCAACCGGATCAAGATGGAAGACTGGACGTCGTCGACGAAGATCGAAATGCTCGTGTACGACTTGTACAAACTCCGCAGTCAGAAGCGCACGCACAAGTCCATTGTCTTCTCGCAGTTCACCTCCATGCTGCAGCTCGTCGAGTGGCGGCTTCGTCGCGCCGGCTTCAACACCGTCATGCTGGACGGCAGCATGTCGCCCTCGCAGCGCCAGAAATCGATCGAGTACTTTATGAACAACACCGACGTCGAGGTCTTTCTCGTCTCGCTCAAGGCCGGCGGCGTGGCCTTGAACCTGACCGAGGCCTCTACAGTCTTCATCATCGATCCGTGGTGGAATCCGAGTGTCGAGTGGCAAAGTGCCGATAGGTACGTGTACCGACCTCCTCTACCCTCCAACTTTCCCCTTTTACTTTCATTCCCTTACCTCCCTCATTCCTTCTAAAACCGCTCAGTCCACACCCATACTAAACACATACACACTTACGCTAATCCGGGTGAACTGGAAACAGATGTCACCGAATCGGCCAGAAACGTCCGTGCGTCATCACGCGTCTCTGCATCGAGGACTCGGTCGAGTCGCGCATGGTCTTGCTCCAGGAGAAGAAGGCCAACATGATCAACGGCACCATCAACAACGACCAGGTCGCCATGGAGAAGTTGACGCCTGAGGATATGCAGTTTCTCTTTAGGGGCTCATAAGACTAATAACGGTTGGCTGGGCGTTGCATTTCGTTGTGAACAGGAGGAAGGTGGATGGAAGGATTGTGATGGGCCGAATTGGACGGAGAAACGGTTCGGTTGAGGGCGGTGAACAGCCGGTCGTGAGTCGTGGTGTGACGGAGGGGTGGAGTTTGGCATGGCTTTGTAGCGAGACGAGCTGACGGTGTGGGGAGGGCGACTGGATTTGCATGTCCGGCCGTGTCCTTGCATTGCTTGAAGGGGGATCTCAAAAGCAGGAGGAGCATCTCGACCACTGCGGTAGTGGCGCCGGCTTTACGATGGGATTGGCCTGGAATGACAGCATTGTTCGAAGGCCTGGCCGTGCACCCTGCATCGCAAATTTGCACATAACTACTCAAGAGAGATATCAAAAAGGTCTGCAGGTCGGCACCAGTGACCCTTCGAAATGAAGATGGAGCTTGAGACCAAGCTCGTAGAAGTAACTACTATGTGACAACCTCGCCGTCGTTCTGCACTCGAGTATGATGGTTTGACTTCCCTCGACGTTCTCAAAGCGCTTTGGAATCCCAGTCACAACCCACCATACAAGATCCCTCCCCACAAATTCCCTTCACGTGAGGCGTATCGTATCGTACTCCGAACCTAGGCTAGCGAGGAAGGAAGGACCGGCCTTGGAGGTGGGTTGGTGCATGTACAGCGCGGTTAAGAGAAGGAAGCTGAGGCGGCCATGTGGTGTCGGGGGGATGGGATTGCTTCTCCGCAGGGAGATCACTCTGTTCGACCGACGCACCATGCAAGGGTTGGAAAAAGCAGACGGTAAGAGGCCGCCGGGAGTGCTTCCTCGCCGCTCAACCTCGAAGGCCGCACGGCGACAGCACGATGCTTCCCGAGGTTCAGCGCCGCGTTCGATGGCCGTTGGAGATGCTCGAAACATCCGCGGTGCGACGTCCGGCCTCTCGACGACATGCCGTATGTCCTACAGCAACCAATCTTCACTGCTGGTGCGGTTAAGATAGGGCACACACCCTGGTGTCCCCGGAAGTCGCTCCTTCAGCTTCACTCAGACATCAGCCAGCTGGAAGGCACCGAGGTGCTGGGTGAGGCTGTTGCTTTTTGGTCCAGGCTGAGTGACGAGGGTGAGGGTGAAGATAGCGCGGAGTGGCGATGCCACACTGCGATCGATACCAAGGTTGGCATGGTGGTATGGAAAGCGTCGCTGCACAGAGCGGAGCGTTGGGAGTTGGGAAATGTGGAGCGGGAGGGCGCCAGAAGCGGTGCTGATGATGTTGACGATGCGGCGAGTTGGATTCAAGGGGTCGTGATAGAGCTTAGTGCCAGCAAGCTCTGCCGCAGTTGAAGTGTTGGAGCTTCCATTGTCGTCGAGACTACAATTGACCAAAAGTTTCAGATGTGGAGGAGGCCAAAGTTGATGAGAGCTCCTGGCTTCTGGGGGAGATGATTCTGAGAGAGAAGCTCTGAGAAGTGCAGAAAATCCGGTGCAAAGGCTCTTGATTGTCAAGTATCAAGTCTGAATCAGAGGCTGTTGTTTGATTGAGGGACTTGTTGGGAGGAGGAAATAGTGAGATTTATGTGCTGGTGAAAACTAATAGTTAAGCAACATTCAGCAACAACCGAAAAGACGTCCAGAGCGGCTGAGTGCCGCCATCTATCTCATCACGAGAGCACGATGATGATCTGAAGGGCCCCAGACTCTTGGAGTTTAGTGGCCAAGGGGGTGCTCCCTCGCTGAGACGTTTGACGAACAATCGAAATAACCATTCAGATCGGGTGAGCGCCCGACTTATGATGAAGCAGACACAGACTCTGGGTGGAGTGAGTGGCCTGCTTGAGGAGTGCTCCGGTGCGGAGACGTTCGACGATCGTTCGAGTAAACCTCTTCCAATCAGGTTTAGTCTGGGGCCGAGGCCTCCCCAGATACAAATACCTCAGCTATCGAATGGACGTGATCGAGGACCAGGACTGTCGTCACAGACTATTGTGGGGACTTCATCAGAGGGTATTTGACTGGCACGAACATACTAGACGGAGCTCGATGGGAGGGATGAGGAGGAGACGTCTGCATGTGAACCCCAAGGGTGCGAGAAGGAGCAAGGGGAGCCGTGTCCGAGTCTCACTGACACAATCTTAGAGTCAATAGAGTCCCCTAGACGAAGTTGATCCTTTCACACATATACCTTAGTAACCTTACATGATATGGAACGATGAGCTAGACCTGAACAGTGTCGTATAGATACGTAACATCGTGAGGTCTCCGCTGGTATCATGACCAAGCGGCACCTCTAAACATGAAGACCTTGTCCGCATGCTCGTATGAAGCTTTGTACTCCTTTCGCAACCCTATCTGCAAGATAAATTCGAACAAGGCTACCATAGCCTTGGTATTTTGCGTACGCCAATGAACGCCGAGTAGATAAAACCGGACATGATCAGGATCAGGGCGGCTTTCGCGCCTCCTCGTCGAGCAAACGGCCTGCGTATGCAAGTACTGAGAGTGGATCGGTTTCGTTAAAATGCTCGTAACAGACTGGTGGTGCTTTTTCTGGGCCCGACTTAGTTGTGGGCGGGAGAAAATACGGATTCGGTTGTCGTAGATGTTCAAAGTCTTGAGATTGACCTTGAGGATCAAGTGGTGACTCTCTCCGTACAAGGCCCGAGTCCTTGAGAGACAGATTCCGGAGCAATGTTCTTTCCTGCGATGACTCTTTCGTCACATTAGTCACGGGTGACACGGCTCCAGTCATGGGTCGAGATGCGGAGAAGGTGGGATACAAGGGTGAGGAGTGACTCTGCAGAGGTGGGTGTATAGGTCGAGGAGGCTGATCCAGGTCACCAGCTCTCCGTGGATTTGTCGCAGTGGTCCAAGATGCCTCTATGTACCGCTGTGCGCGAGGGTCATCGATGGGTGTAGCCGGTGTATGCATAGATGAGGCGCTAGTAGCGAAGGATAGGTTCGAGCCCATTGACGATATGGATGGATCATTATGTAGGAAAGGCGCAGGCGCCCGATCAGACCGTCTAGTGTTCGTTCGAAGGCTGTTTCTATCTACGTGGTGCGGGGCTTCCGGTGTAACTCTGGGAAAACCTCCCCCAAAGAGTCTTTCTTCCGAGGCCTCGACCGGGATTGTACGAAGAATTGGCCTGTCTCCGGGCGCGTAGTCAAAGTTGGACTCACTACTTTCATCTGTGGAAAGCGATCTTCGTGCACCGAGGCGAGCCGAGGGGCTGAACCTCTGCTCCCTTCGGCCTGGGGTTGGAGTGGGTGAAGCTGAGAAATTAGTTGGACTACTGAGCAGAGGCATAGCGCCGTTGACGGATGCAATCTGCGACACGGGCATGGTAGTGTTGATAGGCAATGGGTAGCCGCCCGAAACGGTCGGTGCGCTGGTCGATCCGGTCGCCGCTATAGGATTACGACTGGAGGTTTGAGACCCTTGGACTGATCCGGCTGTATCCATCAAGCTAGACGTACTGGCAGTGCTTTCCGCGCTGCTTGCGGTGTCAAATCGCGGACGCTTCCTCTCTGCGCGATGACGTTATGTTCAGTAACAGGCCCGGAACTGCATACGGAGGGTCATCTTCCGCGGAGTCATGGGAATGATCTCACCTGCTTGGGGACCTGGATTCTTCAACTTGAAGTCTGCTAGGTATCGAACATATTCCTTATACCTCTCGGTTATCTTGTATCTTACCATCTCGGTGTTGTATTTTTCTTTGGCTGCTGTAGCTTGGCTTTCAAACGGCTCCTTCTCTTCCGGAGGTAATGTTTGCCATCGTTCCCCAACGCACTTTGCAATCTCGGTGAAGGATAGATGATCGTCCTTCAAGATCAGTCTTATTCCTGGGGCCTTGTCAGTACGTGCCACAACTTGCCATTCGTCAATGTTAGAGGTCCGACGTACTGTTCGAGAAGATGACATATGCTGACGGCGGCCGTTCCGGCGCATTCTCATCGGGCTTGAGTCACGGATCAGCCTCACCGATCTTCTGTCATATGAAGTGTGAAACCGACCTTTGGATGACGTCTGTATTTTCTTTTACCACTGCTACCAGATTTATAGCTGTCCGGTTCCCTTCGCCCACCTCGTGCTCTCTCGGCGGTCACCACTCGCTCGTCGTTGGCAGGTGTGCCGCTGTTTGACAATCTGCCATGCTCCGTAGCCAAGCTTCGAGCATGTGCAATCTCCCGTTGTAGTTTCTATCGTTCACATATAAGATACACATACCCACACGTGTATGTGAAGGGTGTGGTTGGGTGGGCCTTACTCGTCGGTGCCCAAGTTTGACGTTGAGCGCGTCTCTAAAAGCATATTAGCTTGCTGATGCTGGAAGCTTGCACGATACGAAACTCCGCTCACAAATCTGATTCAGTGATATCTAGAACGGTCTCCCAGGTCTCAAATCCTTCCGCTATGAAGCTCTCTAGGTACTGAGAAATCCCCAGTCGAGCCAAGACATAGCCCAGTTCACTCATAAATCTAGCAAGCTGGAGCCTTAAAGCTTCCAGTTTGACCGAAATATACCTCGGCTTGTATACCTCCACATACGCCGGCCGCTGGCAGCCACGATACCCTGCCTCTTCCTTCAGCCCACACCGTTTCCACGGCTATGTCAAACCTCTGACCGCTGAATCTCTTGTACGAAGTTGGGCCGAGAATGTTTCGGGTCCCAAGCGAAGGCGAAGCAGACCGCCAAAAGCTTAAGCCGTAATCAGTGTCTTGAATCGGCTTCGTTCCGGAGGTGAGGAGGCAACTATGTGCCTCCAGAGCCTTACGAGTACTTGAAACGTTTTTTAATAGTACGCCTGGTTAGAGCAGTCATCGGTGCGGAAGGTGGGACGCTCGTTCGGTCTGCTGGTTACGCACGTAGAGCAGAGTCTCATGCGGTGTGATGTGTTGTGTAAGACGAAGGAACTCGCCTCTGAGCAAATCTCGCTGCTGAAAGACGTGTGCACACACCGGCAAGTAGGAGGAATTTCTCGTGCGGCGTCGATGATGATGCTTGAACTCGGATAAATGCAATCAAGTCTCGACTGACTACAAGTCAGTGTAGATCCGAGACGTAAGAGTCAGGGCCGGTAAAGCGGTGTTGTCTGTCTGTTTGCGGGACAACGCACAGCGTGGCAAACAATGAGATGTTGGATCTGGAGACGTGAGGTTTGGCCTCGATGCTATGCAGGGCACCGTCTCAAAACAAGGATAGTCGAGTCCAATGACGTCTAGCGTATCGGTACAGCTATTCCTAGAATGTTGGCTCCTCAGTTCGCTCAGAACTTTTTGCAACTTTTTTTTGAAAATCACACTCA
>JAABUJ010000305.1_pt1 | contig 106862 bp, 156 predicted proteins | sample 5559131 | NCBI WGS metagenome assembly JAABUJ01 (sample SAMN10711875, study PRJNA513366) | rock metagenome | isolation source: Antarctica rocks | place: Antarctica: Victoria Land, Mt New Zealand nord | collected 2016-01-07
GCCCGCGCCCCCAAGTGCAGGCAGCAGAAATCATTTGTTCAAGCAGGCAGGTAGTTGAGCCACCCGAAACCTTATAGGACGCACGGTAAACAAGGCATTGAGAGCGAGCATGCCAAACGGCCTGGCGCGCCTTGCCGTGTTGCGCTTTGGCTTGCTTGCCTTCAAGTACACATGTACAGCACCAGCGGCCGTAAAGGCAATACCGCTGCAGTGCGCCTCCACACATCTTGCCACCACAGGGCGCAGGAGCTCTGCCTGTCCAAGCAGGCTGACTTTGTCATGTTTGGTGCACCCTGCAAGGACTGTCCAAACCTGTCGACTTCGTGATATACCCCTATCGACTAGATTGGGCCCTCACCCATGCCGTACAGCCCCGCTGCGCGCCGCGTGCGTTCGGACTCCGGCAGCGCCAGGTTGTGGGCACGGAGCCAGGCGACGAAGCGCTCGACCGAGCGGTTGCGCCACATCCACTGCGGGAAGCGCTGCGCGCACAGCAAGGCAGTGTGCCCAGGGCGCGTCGGTGACAGCGTACGTGAGACACAGGCGATGCCAGCATGCGCTCTGACATGCTGGGAGTGCAGGTAGCTGACCTGTCAGCACCACTGCAAGAAGGGAAGGCGTTGGGAGCACTGCATGGCTGTGGGCCTGGGAATAAGGACAATGCCTGTAACACACCTACATGTTGTATAATATAAAGCGTAAAGCGGCACTTGAAGCGGCATACCAAGCATGGTGCATGCTGATGATGCAGAGCTACCAGCTGAGCATATGCACATGCATGACCCTCCAGATGGTCCTGTCAACCAGGTGCCGTGCGAGCACGACCACCGTACGTCTGCACGAGAGGAGACAAGGCGCTGTCACGGGCCATGTGCGCGCGCTACAGCTGCCTCGCATGCTGCCCTGGACACCACAGGGACACCACAGGGAGCATGGCATGGGGCTGGCATGCAAGACACACAGCATGCAAGACCGCGCCTTCAAGGCCGACAGCGCCTCGTTGGCATCCTTCTCGTTGGACAGGCCCCGCACCCACAGGTTGGCCTTGAAGATGTCCGGGAAGTCTGCCAGCCCACCATGCTTGGTGACTTGGGGCAGCTGACAATCCTTACGTAATGCTTGGTAATGCACACGTCCGTGGAGGACTGCAGCTGTAGGCAACGATGCGCTTACATATGTGGTTTGCTGCCGCGGCACTCCTACTGTACAGCTTGTCGGACTCGCAAAGCGCTCTGGCATGGCCTGCAGGTCGCGTGGTGGCACCCAGGCAAAAGAAAGCACCTGCTTCCAGTGCGACCGCGTTGAAGGCGCGCTGCTGGATGAGCAGCCGCGTCAGCGAGGCGCGGAAGTCGTAGAAGTCGGCGGTGCCGTGGCTGGCCTCGCCGATGAGCACAAAGTCGCAGGTCGCTGGGATGCGGTCAAGCACGGCCTCGGGCGACGCCGGATATGCGTGCTGCTCTATGACGCGCGCCACGCCGCGCTCGGCCTGCACCATGCTGGCCGCCGCCGCGAGCCTGGCAGCTGATGTGCGCACCTTGGTCGCCAGGACCAGCTTGCGCAGAGAAGGTTTTGCAGTGCCGGATGCGCACACTGCAGAGCTTCTCATGTGCTCTTGGAAAAGTGTGGTTGGGGGAAGCAGAGCATGATGATGCAAAGATTGACGGGCCACAGGCCCTTGTTTTACAATGCGAGTTCAGTGTTTAGCATCGATTTAGCCTTAGAAGCATGCAACACTGCGCCGCTGCTGGTGTAATCTCAAACAAGCAACCAGAATTTCTACAAGTGCATGCAACACTCTGGCATTATCCAGACAGCGAGCCCGACAGATAATGTCATGTGCTCCTACCACACTGAAGCAGCGCTAGCTAATCTTGGGCACCTTGACAAAGGCGCCTTCCCTGTCGGGCGCTTCTGCCATAATCGCTTCCCTGCAAGCGGACTTGCTGTGTCAGGATCCAGAAGCCAAACAGGTTCATCTACACAAATAGGCAAGCTTGACAGGAGCACCTCTGGTCAAAAGTGCGGGGCACGTCTGCGCGGAGCAGGTTCTCCTCTGTCAGGTCTGCGCGCGTGGCCGGCGGCACACCCTCCACGTCCACGGCCTGCAGCTGGTCAAACCTGGGCCGCCGCCAGACAGCAGTCTCTGGGGTGATATATACAGCGTGTTGAGGCGGCCTGTCTAGCAGTGCAACTCAACAAGGGAAGGTGGCGGTTCACAAATCAGCAACACTCTGGGCAGCGCGCACCAGTCCGCTATCTGCTCCAGCTTCGGTCCCCAGTCGCGAACCTGTGCAAGCGTGCGAGTGTCAGAGAGGTGCCGCTGTGTGTGTCCACGCAGAATACGGGCCTGCAGCCGCGCGCCTCCTCGTCTGTGACAGAAATTTGCGCCATCTTTGCAAGCTTCCGCACGTCCGGCGGCTCCACACGCCCGCTGTGTGCCGCTGCTCGCAGCTGCCTCCCAGCAGGCCAGGGCGCCCTTGTCCGCTTCCCCACAGAGCACGCTAGGTGTGCGGTGCACTGGCACAGCTGGAGCAGCCGCGGCGTCATACGAACTACTATCAGAACCCAGCTGGCTTGTGTGATCTAAAGGCCGGTCTACACGACGGGAGAGTGCCTAGGCGCCCTAGGGCATGCTGCGCATGCTGCAGCTTTGGATGGACGCAGAACAGCTCAAGTCAGGCGTAACAGCCTGTCACAGCTGCAGCGTGCCTGCTGGACGCTGGCCCGCTCTGCTAGTGAGCGCGCGCAGCGCGGGCTGCATGAAGCGCCCGCACTGATGCCTGGCGCATGATCGGAGCAGGCGATGCAGCCATGCAGAACAGCAAGGGCCCCATCAACAACCTGCAAGAGCACCTGCACAGCGCCTTCGCGTCAGACGGCTGCCGCAACTGGGGCCTGCTCTACTCGCTGCCCTCCCAGAATGCGCAGGCCGCCGAGAACGGCGCGTCAGGGTGCGTTGGAGTATTGACATACTGGCTAGCTGCCCGCGGCCTAGCTCTGACGCTCACTGCGCAGAAACGCGGCTCTGTATGGCACCGGCGCGGTCGCAAGCGCGGCAGAGGTCGCAAAGGTGCGCCAGGGCGCTTGGAGCACAGGACGTGCCCTGTCTGCGCATCCCTTGACGTCACTCGTATGCAACGCAGGGACTGCGCGCGCTGCGAACTGCGCCCCGGAGCGTGCCCCACCCGCAACGCCGCGCAGTCCCCGTCCCGCCGCCAGCCTTGCAAAACGCCACGGTGAGCGCGGCCAACACTCGTGCATGCCTCCGCCTTGAGCACGTATGTGTGTTGCCATAGCGTGACTTTGTTGCGCGCAGGCACCACGCCAGTCCCAGACCTCGCAGCAGCCGACGGAGTTGGCGCTGCCAGCGCTTGCGTCCGGCGTGTTTGCAGACGAGCCGGAGGACTTTGCAGAGGTCGCACAGGCCGCGGAGGGCGCGCGCGCAGCGCGCGGGCAGGAGGCTGCGGCGCCGCTGGCAGCATGGCCGCTGAGCGGCCCGCCGTGTCCAGGGCAGGCGCAGAGCATGGGGGTCACGCTGCCTCAGCCGCGGCCGCTTGCCCACCCACCAGCTCCGCCGCATCCCTGCCCCCGACCCTGCGGCGAGACCCAGCCGAGCGGCCGGGCTGCCATTCGCGCCGGCGCCGGCACGCCGCTGCAGGCCATGCCGACGTCCGCGCAGCGCCCGCTCGTCGCTGCCATGCCCGGCTGTGGGTCAGATGGAGGCGGCCCTGGCGCGCCCGGTGCGGGGCCAGCGCCTGGTCCGGCCGGAGGTGTAGGCGCGATGCTGTGCTCGCACGGCGTGCCGCTGGCTGCGTGCGGCCACGCCATGGAGCACCTGCGCGACGTCAAGAGCTTCCTGCTGGACGTCTGCGAGGAGCTGCTCGACGGGCAGCCGGGTGGGCGGCGCGGTGCTCTGCTGCAACCCCCCCGATGTCGCCTACACGGCTGGCCTTTGCTGGGGCTCTTGCAATGCACTGTGCTTTAACAGAAGTGTTGTATGCGCCTGCCAGCATGTATTGGCTAGGAAGGGAATACTGTGTCATCATGAGGATGCATTTATCGAGGTGCTTGCCAAGCGTGGGAGCTCTCATTAGTACATCAGCACTTATCATGTAGCGCCTGAACCAGGGCCGGCCCGCCGGGCGGAGCTGGAGCGGGAGAAGGCGCGCCTAGGCGCAACCAAGGTGCTGTTGGAGGGCATCGTCAAGCGCGGCAGCCCCGCGGGCGCCGCCGCGGCGCCGCCCGCGCACGCAGGCGGCGCCGGCGGCGGCTACGGGCCGGGCGGCGGGTGGGCCAATGGCGGAGCTGGGCAGCGGCCGCAGGCGCAGCATGCTGTCGAGCAGCACGCGGCGGCAGCCACGTGGCCCCAAGGGCCTGGAGCATGGGCGGGCACCCCGACTGAAGGGAGGCGGGGCGGTGCCACAGGCTGCGTCCCGCCCAGGCTCGGGCACAACCAGGCCGGCGGCCAAGGCGCAGGGACCCCTGGGCTGGCGCCCTCTGCGCCATGGACGGGCGGCAGCGGCGCCGCCGGCGTGTTTGGCGGACCTGGCTGGGGCGACCCGGCTGCATGCGGCACAGACGGTGGCCACAGAGGGGACGGCGGAGGCGGCCGCTTTGGAGCGGCGGGCGGCGGCGGCGGCGGCTACTGGGGGTTCAGCGAGGGCGGCCCGGCGGGCTGCGGCGGCGGTGGCGGCTGGGACGGCGGCGGCTTTGAGGATGCTGGGCCCCGCCCGCCCGACCCGAGCCTGCGTCAGGCCGCGCCGGGCGTGAACGAGGCGCCGATTGACGCGGTGGTCGTGGATGGACGCGCAGGCTCGCTCCCTCGCAGGCCAGCTTGTCCACCATGTCTACGCATGATGCATGCGCACTGACCATACGCGTTTTAAGATTAAGCATGCTGCCATGTTTTTTGGGTGACGGCAAACGCGGCATTGCATGCATGTGTCACTTGTATACACTCGCGCAAGACATGTCCCCCTGTGGAGACGTCCATCAATAAAACCATATTGCGACCTTGTGCTGCGCGCAGATGCGCGCTGGGCGCGGAACGACTTCCCGTGGTCGGCGGACCTCGCGCAGGCCAACCGCGACTACTTTGGCAACAGCTCCTTCCGGCCAAACCAGCGCGAGGCCATCAACGCCACGCTGTCAGGCAACGACTGCTTCGTGCTCATGCCCACGGGCGGCGGTGCGCCCTGGCGCGCCGGTCGTCGCTGGTGTCTTGGCCAGTGCCCTGCAAGACTCGACGCGGTGCATATCAGGCATGTTCAGGGCAGCAAACAGAAACGAAGGTGGTAAAGCAGGCTGAACAGCCATAGCGACTGGGTTTGTGCGCCGCAGGCAAGAGCCTGGTGTACCAGCTACCCGCCATTCTCTGCCGCGGCGTCACCGTGTGCATCTCCCCGCTCGTGTCGCTCATCCAGGATCAGGTGCGCTACTGTGCTGTCGAAATCCGCAGCCAGGAGCGCCCAGCGTGTTTACCGTGCACTGCTGCGCTTCATGCCCAAGCTCCCCCTGTGTACGGGTTAGGCAGCGCTGCAGTGGCCTAAATACATGCCTGGTAAGCAGGCTGCGGTGTCTCGCATGTGTCTGCATGCCGGCGGGCTGGGGCAGCAGCGCCCCGGCTGCAGGCACCTGGTGCAGGCGCATGGGGCACGCGCCGCGCGGAGACCCTCCGCGTGCCAGGCTTGGCTGCCCAGCGCAGGCGTGCTATCCTGGGCGCTGCGGGCTGACCCGCCCGCCGGGGGCCAGGTGTTCCACCTGCAGCAGGCGGGCGTGGAGTGCGGCTACCTGAGCGGCGGCCAGGAGTACGAGGAGTCGCGCGAGCTCATGGCGCGCCTGCGCGCGGACCCGCCCGGCACGCGCATCCTGTTCGTGACGCCCGAAAAGGTCGCGCGGTCCGACGCGCTCATGCGCGTCTTCGACGCGCTGCACGAGCGCCAGCTGCTGGCGCGCCCCCCGCCCCCGGCGCTCCCGCCCCGGCCTGCGGCCGTGCGACCTGCCAGCGAGGGTCTGGCTGCAGGCTGACGGTTCGCGCGTGCACATGCCCAGGATCGGATCGTCGTGGACGAGGCGCACTGTGTGTCGCAGTGGGTGCGCACCCATGCTCAGTGCTATACTTTTGCTGCAGCGCGTGTCTGTTTGGCTGGCCAAGGTGGACATGCAATCTGAGATCTGTAACGCACAACTAGGCTGCCAAATGCCCTTGCGTGCAGAGTCCCTGCGCACTCATGCAGTGCCTGCTGGACATGCTGTGCACCGCCGCGTTGATGAGCTCTGTCTTTGCAGGGGCATGACTTCCGCCCGGACTACAAGGGCCTCAGCGTCTTCAAGCGCAGGTCAATGTGGTCACATCATACATCCTGTATGCTGGCTGCCAAACAGCACCGCTATGCTGCCCTGCACGCTTGTGGCGACCGAGCAATGCAGAGCATTGCTCCGCGCTCCTGCTCTTGCATGGTAGGGCTAGGGCAGTACGGCTCTGACATGCCTGACAGGCAATCATGTTGGTCAGGACACAGGGAGCGCTGCAGGGGCCCCCAGCGCTGCCCGGCGCCGGCCAGGTACCCCTCGGTGCCGCTGCTGGCGCTGACGGCGACAGCCACGCAGCGCGTGCAGCGCGATGTGGTGCTGCAGCTGGCCATGGCGCACGCGGTCAACTTCCGCTCCAGCTTCAACCGCGCCAACCTCAGGCGCGGCCAGGCTGTGGGTGCTGATAGTCGATTCTGGCTCCTAGGCAGTGCATATGCAACAAAGGTGGATCGTATCACCTGGCCATCATCAATGTGCTGCAAAGTGTCACTGCCTGCGTGAGTGCAGGGCAGAGAGATAGGGCAGCAGGCAATGATTGCGAGGTACTTGAAGATGTCAGGCAGAGCAGACGAAAAGACACATCACATTTAGTTTTGTCTATGTTCAGTATAAGAGCTCAGGTCATGCACGTTGTCCTCATTTTGCTTGTAAACGCATTGCTGAGGAGCGGGTCTGTCACGGCTCTCACGCCCGCCCCGGGACGCGCAGGTACGAGGTGGCCAAGAAGAAGAGCAAGGTGAAGGAGGCCGTGGACGAGATGGCCGCGCGCATCCGCCGCGACTTTGCGCCGGGCGGGCGCGTGGCGTGCGGCATCGTGTACTGCCTGTCGCGCAATGACTGCGAGAAGGTAGCCGCCGAGCTACAGGCGCGCGCGCCGGCCCCAGCCCCATGCCTGCGCACCAGACTGACCGCCGGCAGCCTGAAGAGATGAAGGGATTTGTCCAAGATGATTGCCATGAGGTCACAGAAATGCATCAGCTTGATGCTTGCTCTCACAGTCTCTGATCTGGTTTCGGATGTCTTGAAATTAGCATGATCATGAGCGCTGTGGGGTTTCCAAGCGTGCGAATGCAGTGCTTGCTTTTGCAGGAGGCGCTGCGGCGGCAGTGCGGGCGCGGCGTGCGCGTCAGGCGCGGCCCCTGCGTCCTGCTCTCCACTGCCTGAGCCTGCCGTGAGCCACGCATATTACTACTTTAGTGCCTCAGCGGTGCACCTGGGTTCAGGCTGACATACAGCTTGCATTCAGCATGTCGTGCTGATAGGCTGACATCCCGGTAAGTGCGCTGACGCGCCCCTGCTGCATGTGCAGCCAAAGAAATGCCCGCTCGCGCGCTGCTACAGCGGGTCCTGCATGCGCGCGCGCAGCCACTACCACGCGTCGCTGTCGCAGCAGGAGCGCGAGGAGGTGCAGGGCGCCTGGACGCACGACCGCGTGCAGATCATCGTGGCCACCATCGCCTTTGGCATGGGTGCGCTGCCGCCGCTGCGCTGACGCGGGCAGCTCCGCGCGCCTCTACCATTTGCGCAGCCGGACGAAGTTCGGCGCTCGTGGTGCTTGCAATAGCAGCCGTGCCTGTACACGCAGCGCTGCTGCGCCGCTGCAGGCAACAACGCTCGCCTCTCCATTCCTGCAAAGTGCCTTGTTTCTTCATGGTTGGTGCGCCGGCTGCAGCACTGCGGTGGTCAGCTGCGCGGGCGCCCGCGCAGGCATCAACAAGCCGGACGTGCGCTTCGTGATGCACTACTCCTGCCCCAAGTCGCTGGAGGGCTACCACCAGGTCTGCCCCGGCCCTGGCCCTCTGCACGCGGAGCCGTTCTAACCGGCCGCTCCACTCTGCCAGGCCTGAAGCAGACGCTGCTGTGTAGTCAAGCTGGCCCCCATGCCGTCCTCTCGCACCCGCGCCGCACTCCTCAGCTCCCGCCTGTCCCGGCCCGAATCCTGCTCAGCGCGCGGCGGTGCGCCCGTAGGAGACCGGGCGCGCGGGCCGCGACGGGCGTGTCGCGACCTGCATCCTGTACTACAGCTACGCCGACGCAATCCGCACGCGCCACATGCTCAAGCAGAGCGCCGAGGAGAACCGGACGCCGCCCGCGCAGCTGGCCTGCAACATGGACTCGCTGAACCAGATGGCGCGCGCGCGCCTGGCCCCCTGCGCGCGCAGGCGGCATGCGCAGCAGCAGAGCCGATCGTGCAGTCCTCGCAACAGCTCGCAACAGCTTGCACGAGCCAATCGTGCAGTCCTTGCAACAGCTTGCATGAGGTGTCGGCTACCACAAATGGGTCTGAAGCCATCAGCCTCCTGACAGGGTGACACGCATGTTTCGACCCAGGCTGGGCGGCAATGCATATGCCCTTTGAGGCTCTAGTGAGGCTCTAGTGATCTTATTCTTGAAAGAAATACTCGTTGATGCTGCCGCTTGCAGGTGGCGTACTGCGAGGAGCAGGTGGAGTGCCGGCGCGCGGTGCTGCTGGCGCACTTCAACGAGGCCTTCAACCCCGCACGCTGCTACGGCACCTGCGACACGTGCGCGCTGCTGCAGTCACCGCGGCCATGCCTGCTTCTGCAGAGTAAATCCTCCCCTGGAGCCTACATGTCTGCTGAAAGTTGCTGCCCACCAGCTGCTGAGTGGCATGTGCAAGGCATCGGAGATCATTGCTTCCTGTGGCACACAACCCCGCCATGGGACCCCCACATGCATGACAGACGCGGCGCCGTGCCGGCAGGTGCGCGGGCCGCGGCGGCCGCGAGTTCGAGCAGCGCGACGTGACGGCGGCGGCGGCGGCGGCGGTGGCGGCCGTGCGCGCGGTGGCCGGCAAGGGCACGCTGGGCCACGTGGTGGACGTGCTGCGCGGCGCCAGCACCAAGGCGGTGCGCGAGCGCGGCCATGACCGGCTGCCCGAGTACGGCAGCGGGCGCGACCTCAGGCGCGCGCCCGCGCCGACCCCGCAGCCTCCTGCATGCGCATGGCGGCGGCGTCAGGAGCGCAATAGAAACCCGTGGAGCGAGCGCATGCCGGCCACAACCCCCGACGTGTGCGTGCCGCGCAGCAAGGGCGACGTGCAGCGGCTGCTGCGGCGGCTGGTGGTGGCCGGCGTGCTGCTGGAGGACACGTTCCGGCAGGACAACCAGTACGGCGGCGTCGTGTCCTGCCTGCGCGTGGCCGAGCCCGGCGCCGCGCGCCTGGCCGCCGGCGCGCTGCGCGTCACGCTGCCCTTCCTGGCCAAGGCGCGCGCGGTCGCGCGCTTCCGGATGCATGCACCAGGGCCCGAGCAACGCTCGCACCCTGCTTGCCGCAATGAGGAATGCGCGGTCTCAGTGTGGAAGTATACTTCGACACTGTGGCCTGCCTAATATGTTCCAAGTCACGGGCTACTGACAGACACAACGCTTCCAGAGCAGCCCTTTTCCGCCGAGCAGAGCCCAGGCGTCCGCCGGCAGGACCTTGGCCACTGCGAGAGGCCGCCGGGAAGTGGCCACAGTTCCGCACAGTGACACTGTCGGCGATGGCAGGCGCGCGCTCGGTTGGTGACGCGCCTGCGCCGCGGCGGCAGGCCGGCCCCGCGCCCGAGACGCCCGCGTCCGCCGCTGCGCCCGGCAGCAGGAAGCGCGCGCGCGCGCCGCGCGCCAAGAAGGCCGCCGCCGCCGAGGCGGCGGCCGCGGCGGACGAGGATGGCATCGAGGACGAGGACAACGTCATCGTGCTCGCGGACGACTCCCAGGACTTGGTGGCGCCGGCGCGCGCCCGCCCTGCGGCCCTTCTCGCGTGTGGTCATCGCGGCCAGCACCCCGGAGCTGCTCTTGTACACCTTTGTGTGTAGAGACGAGGGCATGATGCTTGGTTTCAGTTTGTTGGGGGTCTTCACAAAGCGTGCTGGCTACTGCGCAGGAGGAGCGGGAGGCGCGCGAGGTGGCGCGCGGCGCGCTGGCGTTGCTCTCCGACTGGCTGGAGCACGCCGGCGGCGCCAAGCGGCCCGGCGCCGGGCGCAACCGCATCCTGGAGGGCCCGACGCTGGACGCGCTGGCGCGCCTGCGCCCGGCGACCGCCGCCGCGCTCGCCGACCTGCACGACGTGCCGCGCCTCTCCCAGAACAAGCGCAAGCATTACGGCGAAGCCATTGTGGCCGCGCTGCTGCAGGCGCGCCCCCTCTTCTGTGCGCTCTGCGGGGTTTGGGTTAGGGTTAGGGCTGTTGCCTGTATGTCCAGTGCTCCGGCGGCTTGACGCGCACGCAGGATCGCCCCTTCCAGGGTCACATGGCTGCAGCACAGCGAGGCCGTCAGGGCCGCGCCGCTGCCTGTCCTGCTGCCGCGCTGTGCATGAATGGGCAGGCTGTGCTGGTGACCTGCCTGTCGGCGCCGCGTGCGCCTTGTCCGCGCTGGCTGGACATACAGCAGCGCGAGCGGCGTTCTGGTTCTGACCGAGGGCCCTGACATGCTGCACCTCAGCGCTACGTAGAAAGCTTGTCAATGCGAACAACAAGTTCATGGCCGCAATTTTCTCTAACAATTAAACTACAGCGTCTGAGCATTGATCTGCGTGCGGCGGCGCAGGCAGCCCGCTGGCTTGACGCCAAACGTGCGGGGGTCAACAGCCAGGCCGAGTTCAAGCTGGACACCGCCGCAATAGAGGAATGCTGCGCGCCCGCCGCCGCCGCGCCCGCCGCCGCCGCCGCCGCATGGTCCGACGACGATCTCACGCCGGCCGGCAAACGGCACAGGTGGCAGCCCTACCGTGCCGCCTAGCGCCCTGGCTGGCTGCCACCGTGATCTGCCAGAGTGTGCATGCACACTTGCATGCTGCATGCCACAGCAGCACATCGCACACGAGGCCAGAAGCATGCGCTATTATGCAAGCACTGGGTGATCCTGTCTGGAGAACGCTGACTCTGACCAGTGGCAGGCCGGTACGCCACTGGCATGCAAGTGTCATGCGAGCAGTGCAGTCTGCGCGGCACGAGGCTTGGATGCGCGGCGAAGCATGCATGCCAAGCTCACGCGCCTGCGCGCTGCCGGCTCGCCGGCCCTGGCAAAGCGCGCGCACTCTCACCGGGTCCGGCGCGCCGCCGGCAGGCCGGGCTCCGCGGCCGGCCGCGCGTCTGGCGGCAGCGGCGCGCGCAGCGCGCCGGGCCTTGACCAGTTCCGCTTCTCCGGCCCGGGCGGCCATGGCGGCGCGGCCCGCAGCACGGCCGCGGCGGGCGCGGGGCCTGTCCCGGCGCTGAGCGCTGTGCAGGCGGCGGGCCGCGGCCCAAGCACAGTCCCTGGGCAGGGGCAGGGGTTGCAGGGCGACGGCGCCGGGCCTGGTCAACCGCCGCCGGGGGGAAGCCATTCGGGGCCGGTCCCCGCATGGCCAGGAGCGCCGGCCTTGAGCGCCGCCGGCGGCGCGACGCAGGGCTTTGTCACGGCGTCCAGCATGCGCAGCTCGCCGCACTGGGGCCCGCACCCTCCGCAGGCGCAGCCCCGGGGCCCTGGCGCATGGCCCGCGGCGGGGCGCAGCGAGGCGCCGGGGAGCTGCGGTGCGGGGGCGCGGCCCGCATGGCAGCCGGCATGGCCGGCGTGCCCGGCCGGCGTGATTGAGGGCCCCGCACAGTTGTCGGAGGTGTTTCCCGGCAATGCCAGCGGCAGCGGCGGCTGGCGCCCCAGCCAGCGGTAGCGGGCCCGCCTGTAAACCTAATTCAGTCTGTGTTGGCCTCTCTTTGAGTTCTGTCTGGCAGTGAGCGGCAGTGTGTAGCATTGAGAGTGTTCTAGCGGTCCTGTCTGTGCCTTTGCATGTCGCGGGCGCACTGTCTTCTGCAGGGGGCTGACGGTAGATGTAATAAATCAGTTCAAATGCGGACCTTGCCAGCCGAAGGCAGGCTGCTAACACCACGCTTGCTCCCTGCATCCCACCAAAGATGCAACACCATAGACTTGCGTTGCAACTTTGTCACCAGCCTGATGTCAGTCAGTCTGCATGCAGCACGCGCGCAGGTTTACATGCTCAGAGTACATGCGCGCAGAGTGCGGGGTAGCTGGACAGCAGCATGCCGCACCCTACATGCCAGCAAATCAGATCCCAATTTTTGCGGTCCACTTCATGCCCTGCTGATACCTTTACAATGAAGATCCCGTGACCAACGCCCGGCAAGCCTTGTTGCTAAGTGCGAGCGTTCTAGATCGCTGTCAAACCAAAATCGACGCAGGCGTGACCGCATAGCTCCTGGGTGGCACGGACGCAGGTGCGCAGCAGCAGCGCACTTCCACCAGCCAGTTTCCAACTCCGCCCAGGTTACTGCTTGGGGCCGGGGGCGCCGCCGCGCCGCATGGGCGGCGGCCCGACCAGGGACAGCAGCACGGGCAGCAGCACCAGGCCGTGCGCGGCGCCCAGGCCGACCAGCGCCAGGAAGATGCGGAAGTAGTACACCTCGAAGATCTGCGTGCGCGCAAACGCCAGCACCACCACGCCTGCGCGCGCGCCGGGCCGCCGCCCGCCTGAGACCGCTGGGCGGCGAGGTGCGCGGCGACGACGGCGGCGCCATGCTGGCACCCATGGGGTGACGCTTGCTGCTGCAAGGCTGTCGAAGAACCTGCACCCATTCGGTCTGACATTTTTGCTGCTTATTATATAAGGCGAGGATGCAGCGCTGCCGGCTGCCCCGAGGCAAGAGGCATCACGGGCCCGCTGCGCGCGCACCGGCCAGCTTGGTGAGCGTGATGCCGCTGAGCACGCTGGCGCCGACGGCGCGCAGCGCGGCCGCCGCGCGCGCGGGCCGCCCGGGCGCGCGCGACGCCAGGAACGCGTGCAGCACGTGCGCGACAAACTCCACGCCGATGCCCAGCGCCATGGCCAGGTTGACCAGCGACACCTGCGCGCGACGCGGGCGTCGGCCATGCGCGCGCCTCTGCGTCAGGCATGCAAGCGCTGGCGCGCGCGCTGAGGGAGCCCCGCCTCGACCGCGCCAGCCTGCTGCCGAGCAGGCGGCCGGCCCTGCCACCCCCCTTGCGGCGCACGCGCCCACGCGCACATAGGCCTGGGCGACGGCCGGCCGGCCGGGGCGGTGGATCCAGCAGTGCATGATGTCGGCACACGCCGCGTCGACGGCAGGCAGGCGCGCCCCGGCGGGACTCGCTCCCGCGCGCGCGCGCCGCACCGCATTGAGCTGCACGCCCCAGAGCACCATGACGGCGAGCAGGTGCAGCAGCAGCGACGCCAGCACGCCCGCGGCCAGGCCGGCCGCCCAGACCGAGCCGGTGAACGCGGCCACTGCGGCCGTCACGCCCGCGCCGGCCAGCAGCAGCAGGCGCGCGGCGGCGGCGCCGACGTTCACATACTGCTCGAAGAAGACGTGGAACACCGAGTAGGCGTACACGTCCAGGCCGAGCTCCGCGCGCGCGCGCTCGAGCATGCGCCGCACCGCCTGCCGCCGGCACGCGCGTGGTTCATAGCAGGGCTGCAACCCTGGCAAGGAGAGACTGTTGCCTGACATCAAATTGTCCTTTGTTCAGGCTTAGATGCAGGTGCAGCTGCGCAATGACAGAGACTATATGTGGTTTGCAGTGAAGCGCTGCCAGGCGAGACTCATGATACGCCGAAGCGCCTGCGCCGGCCAGCCCCAAGGAAACAACCGCGGCCGGAGAACATTGCAACAGCCTGCCCCTTGCGCTCTGCCACATCAGCGAGCCCGCGCCCTTGGCACCGCGCGCAGCGCGCGGCGCGTGCAGCGCGGCGCGCGTCGGGACGGCAGCGGCGCTGCCGCTGCGCACCCGCATGCCCTCAATGAAGTCCGCCTGCGTGCCGAGCGGCACATACGAGGTGCGGAATGCGGACGCGGCCACCGCGCCGGCGCCCAGGCCGGCAATGCCTGTTGGCTCAGCCGCGTCGCGCTGCAGCGCGTCGCTGTAGCCGCCCGCGCCGCCCTTGGCGCACTGCTCCGACGGCAGCGCCTCCAGGAACCAGGGCAGCCGCGCTCGCACCTGCGAACAGGGATTTAAGCGTATTAAACCCTGCATGGAGTGGAGCTAGCCTGCCACGCTGCTCCGCGGCACGCGTCCCAGCGCCCTCCTCAACACAGGCACAGGCAGGAGGACGTGCGTGAGCGTCCGGGCGTGCAGCACGGCAAGCGGCCCGGCGCCGGCGGCGCGTGCGCCACCAGGCGCAAGGGCGCAAGGGCTCAAGACGGGACCAGCGACCTGCTCCAGGCTCGGGCGTCCGCCGACGAGCAGGTCGGGGCCGGGCGGCCCCGCGGCGCGGAAGCAGGCGGCGCAGCCGGCGCACGCGGCGGCGCTGGCGTTGCAGGGCGGCTGGTCAGGCGGCGGGCAGTAGCCACCGCCGCCGCCCGCCGGGAACGCGCGACAGCAGCGCGGCACCTCCGGCGAGACCCAGGCCAAGAAGTCGTCCAGCCAGGACGCGGCCGGCGCGGCCACGTAGGACGCCTGCGGCGCGCGCGCGGCCAGCGCGACCTGCGCGCCGTGCGGCGGCGTCAGGCGGCCGCTGGCGCTCGCCAACTCTACCTAACCCTGACACCCGCCGGCGCTGGGAGTGCTGCGGAAGCGCCCGCGCGGCGGCGCGGCGCGCACGCCGGTTGAGCAGCGAGTCGTCGCGGCAGCCGGCGGGGAAGCACCCTGTACCCCAACCCTATGGCGCGCACCCGGTTGAGCAGCGAGTCGTCGCGGCAGCCGGCAGTGGAGCAGACGGCGTCCACGTCGGGCGCGCGCGCCGACATGTTGAGCCCGCGCACGACCAGCAGCAGCGGCGGGCCCACGCGCAGCGACCCAAACACGTCCGCGTAGTAGGGCTGCAGGTAGCTGTCGCGCGGCAGCGCCACCTGCTGCTCCAGGCCCCTGCGCGCGGGCGCCCCGTCGGCCCTCTGTGCGTCAAAGGCCCCGGCCGCACCAGGCCCACACAGAGCGCCTCGCTGCCGGTCTTTGCAGCGAGCCCGCGAGCAGTAACGCATGCACGCTGCTCCGCTGGCTGTCCCGGCAGTGCCTCGTCCGCTTCCTCCACACACGGCCCACACCCGCGCCACGTCCCCAGACACACCGGTTCGCAGAGCCTGCCAGGTGGCAGGTCAGCCGACTTCTCAAGGATTTGCAATTGTGCTCGCCTGAGCGGCGGCGCGGCTGGGGCCACGCACTTTGAGATGTGCGGCAGCGCGGCCAGGCTGGCCAGCAGGCCGGCCAGGAACACGCCCAGCACGCCCGCGCGCACCGCCGGCCGCAGCAGCCACGGCGCGTACCGCCGCGCCATGAAGCCCTGCAGCGCGCTCGACAGGCCGCGCGCCGGCCTGCGCGCCGGCCCCGCCCCGGCCGGCCCCCGGGCCCCCGACGCCCCCGCCGCGCTTTGCCGCGCGACGGGCTTGCCGCCGGCCGCTCCCCTCTCTGCTGTGCTGCCATCGTCGGGCGCGTCCGACGTGCCAGCCGGGCCTGCGCCCCGCTCCATACCGCTGAGCTGCGCGCTGCGGCCCGATGCTCCAGGCTCGGCGTCTACGGCCGCGCCGTCAGCGGCCGCGGCGGACGAGGCCCGGGCATCAGGGCGGCCGCTGGGCTCCCCTGGGCTCTTGGCGGCCGACGCCTCGTCATCGGCGGCGTTGTCGGCGGGGCCCGGCGGGGGCGCTGCCGCGAGCGGCTCCGCAGGCGGCGCCGCTGCCGGGGCTGCAGGGTCTGCGCCAAAGTAGGCGGCGGGCAGGCGCAGGCAGGGCGCCGCGTCCAGGCGGCGCGCGGCGACGCGGCGCTCGTCCAGCGCCAGCAGCGCCACGAAGGCCGTCACCTGGCCGCGCGCGGCGGCCCGTCGGCGCCGGGCCCCGCAGCCTGCGGTGCCGGCGGCGCTGCGCCTGCCGTTGCCGCCGGCTCGCGCCGGCACCTTGATGCAGCTTCGAAGCATGCACCTTAGAGCCACTCCATTGCGCGCCAAGCAGCGCGGCGCTTCAGAAGGCTGGGCCGCGCAGGCCGCGCCTGCAGGCCATAGTCCAGCACGACGGCCAGCGCGGCGGCGATGGAGAAGTTGCGCACGGCCGGCATGCCCGACAGCGCGCCCGCGGCGAACGCTAGCGCCTCGGCCGCCGCCGCCAGCGTCACGGACGGCCCCGCCGCCGCCAGCGCAGCGCCGAGGCGCTCGGGCAGGTCCGCGCACGCGCCCGCCGCGTCGGAGGACCCCAGGGCGATTCCCGCGCCGCGCGCGGGCGGGCGGCGCTCCAGCGCGTGCGCCAGGATGAACATGTTGTCCACGCCAACCGCCAGCACCAGGAAGGGGATGACCTGCACGCACGTGGCCAGCGCCCGCTCGCGCCGCCCCGCCGGCCGGTCGCCGGGCCCCCAGCCCTGCGCTGCGGAGCGCGCCCCGCGTGGTGGCACTGCGGCCGGGCGAGCGCGCGGCGGACTCGCCCAGCCTCGCCCCCGATCACAAGGCGCAGCAAGCAGAGCGCAACGCGACAGCCGGGCGCGGCTTGGTCCTGTGCCCTGTGCTGCTCAGGGCCTGCCTGCCTGCATGAGGAAGCTCCTACACCCATGCAGGACGCTTGCCTGCCTGGGGTAGGGATACGGCTAATGACGCGCTCCAATACAGGATCCCTGGAGAGCCGCAGCGGGGCGGGGCAGCGGGGCCTCAGATTAGCATGACCACGGTCATCGTCACGCCGGCAGTGATGTACAGCCGTCTGAGTAGAGTTCGAGAAGAAAAGGGTTCTCCTCAAAGGCCCCGCGCGCGAGCGCCCCGCGCCTACCCTAACCCCTATCAGCGAGACCCGCTGCGCGCGCGCGCGCGCGCCTCAAGCGAGATGAGCGTTGCGAACAGGCCGGCCGCGGCGGCGAGCCCGAGCGCGCCGGCGACCGCGGCCGCCACGATCGCGACGCCGCCCAGGCCCAGGCCGGCGCGGCCGGTGACCAGCAGCGCGGCCGGGCGCGCGCCGGCCGGCAGGTTGCCCAGCGCGCACGCGATGTACGCCAGCATCACCGCGTACGAGACCGCCACCTGCGAGCCAGCTCGTTGTGCCGATTCATGTGACTCGTATGCTGGTTATCACTCGCATTCAAAGTGGATAGCAAACGCTGCAGACAAGCAGGCTTGAGTGACACAGGCACACCGCGCGCACGCCGTCAACGTGCAGGCGTACTGCAGTTTCTTCCACACCAGACGCGCTGCACACAGCCGCGCTACTTTGATCAGCAGATCTCTGTGCACCAGCGCCGAGCGCGCTGTGCTCAGCGTCGCCTGCGGAAGCCCGCCGCGCTGCCGCCACAGCGCCCAGCCGCCCGGGGCGCGCGCCGTGCCCAGGTCGGCGAAGCTCTCGCGCGCCAGCTCGTCCTGCACGCTGCGCTCCGCGGAGTACGAGAGCGCCAGGCCCGCGGCCGCCGCCATGCTCGCCAGCTCGCCGCCCGCCAGCTCCAGGTACGCCGCCTCCCACGCCTCCGCCGCGGCCCTGGCCGCGGCGTCGAGAGCGCGGTGGCCGTCGAGGGTCTTTGCAGGGCTTCGTCACATGCACTGGGGTGCTCCTGGCCTTCCGCACATGCCTGACATGCATCTGAGGGCTGCAGCGCAGGTAACACTCTGAGCATCTAGGGCAAGGATGCTCGTCGTCCACCCCATGGGCGCCCGCATGTGCCGCGGCCAAACTGGCTCGCACAGGCATGCCGCATCAGGGAGGCAGGCAGGCCGTGCTGGAGTCGAAGTTGACATTCGCTGGGAGCGGCGCCGCGCACCGGTTGCCGGGCGCGGGGTCGACGGGGAAGGTGACGACGAGCGCGGTCGCGTTGGCGGCCAGGCTGACAAAGCCGGGGTCCGCCTCGTCAAAGCCGCCCAGCACCAGGTGCGGGTCGATGGGCGCCTGCGGCGCGCGGCCGCGCGGTCAGCGCTGCAGCGGCGCCATCAGGGCCACAAGCGCAGGGCTTGCATGCGCGTGTGAGGTCGGCGCTTGCCGTCGGTGGCGGTGCGCAGGAGACTGAATGCATGCATCAAGAGCTTCTGATGTGCCGGTCAACGAACATGCTGCGGCAAGCAATGCAATTATTCAGGTGTTCGCAGCATCCAGAGCGTCCAGCAAGCGTGGCTGCCGCGCCTCCCAGGCACCGGGTCCCCTCGAGGCTGTTCGCGTGTCTGCCAGCGCGCACGGCTGCAGCCTGCAGCAGCGCGGGTGCGCTGCTGGGAAGAGGTGTAGGGTTAGGGTTTGCGCGGCAGCGCGCGGCACCTGGAACGCGCTGCGGCACTGCGTGGACCAGTGCCCGAAGCAGAACTCGGGCGTCAGCTTGGTGTAGAACGGCGGCTCGCCGCGCGCGTAGATCTGGCGGTCCATCTTCCAGTACTGCGGCGCGCGCGCGCGCCCGTTGACTCTGATCATATGGTAGGGTGATGGTAGGGTTACAGTTGACCTGCTCCCCCGCAGCCGTCCCGCGCATGACCTCGAGCGCGGGGGGGTGTCGGCGCGCCCGCCGCCGCCGCGGTGTGCACGGTCGGTGCAGGTGCCGGGCAGCCGCAGGGGCGCGCTGCGGCGTGCAGCACCTGCAGGATGCTCTGCGTGGCGCAGGCGTCGCCGAGCGGCTTGTAGCACACGGCGTCCAGCGTCGCGGCGCCGCCGCCGGGCACGCGCGGCGCCAGCGCGTCGATGCGAGCCTGCGCGCCGCCGCCGGCATCGCAGCCGGGCACTTACAGAGCTCCAAACAAGTTGTTAAACCAGCGTTGCACTCCAGTGATGAGCCTCCGTTGCCCAACGTCTGCACCACGACAGCAGCCACTCAGCCTGACGTCGTCTCGTTAAAGACTCTGCCCCGTGGACGCGCGCATTTAGGGCAATGTGTTCCAGTGGACGGGGTCCTGTGAGCGGGACCTCTTGGCAGCGCTGAGCAGCAGCTGGCCGACTCGGGGCGGCAGGCGCGCGAGGCGCGCGAGCGCTGCAAAGAGCTCCCGCGACGAATCGCGGGGGCGGGCGCGCGAGGCGCGCATGCGCTGCCAGGAGTCCGAGGTGGTGGACTCTGGCCAGGAGGCGCGCGAGGCGCGCGGGCGCTGCCACGCGCTGCCAGCGCTGCCAGCCTGGCCTCACACGCCTCGTGCGCCTCCTGCCCCGAGTCGGCCACCTCGGACTCCTCTGGCAGCGCCTCGCCGGCTTCATGCGCCTCCCACCCCGAGTCAAGAGCCGCCGCGCGCGCTCTTCGCAGCGCTGGCGCGCCTCGCGCGCCTGCCGCCCCGAGTCGGCCAGCTGCCGCGCGCGCTCTGCCGGGACGCGTGCACGCGTGCGGCGACACCTGCTGCACGAGGGTATAGGGTATAGAGTACAGGATACAGGGTGACACCCGGCCGCCCGCGCCTGCATGTCGAACAGCAGCCGGATGTTGGCGTCGGTCACGATGGACGGCCGCTCTGGCTGCCCCGCGCCGGCGGCGCCGTCCGGCGGCAGCGTCGTCAGGATGAGCTGCTCAATGCGGTAGAAGGCGCCGAAGGACGCCTGCGCGGGCGGCCCGGGGCGTCGCGGCCGGCCCCGGGCGCCGCCGGCCGCCCCCGGCGGGCTACCAGAGCTGCTGGTATGCGTATTCTCCTTGCAGTACCCACCCGCCACTCCACCCTGACAGGGCACGGAAGCGCGCGCACTCCAGGGAGAGACACCTCCTGAACAAGCTGCGGGGGGACTGCAGGGTGCGCTTGAGAGGCGCAGCGAGCTCGCACGCAGGCAGTGCCGCCCCAGTGCATGCCCCCTGCCGCGGGGCCGCGCGCGCCTCATAGTCGGCCTTCTCGCGCGCGGCCTGGCTGCCGGCGCCCACCCAGAGGCGCTGCGGGTCCGTCTCCACGCGCAGCCGCACCAGGCCCAGAGCGCACAGCGCGACCACTGCGGCCGCCACCGCCAGCACCAGGCCTGGGCGCCGCGCGCAGAAGCGGCCCTGCACGCATGCACGCAACATTCTATCAGCCTCGACTGTCCCTGCGCGCCCTGCTGTGCGGGTTCAGCCCGCGGCCCTGACTGGCCATGCAGCACGTCCCTCGCGAGCAGGCGCGCGGGCCGCGGTGGGCCGGGCGCCGGGAGCGCGGGCGCGCGCCTGCGCACGGAGCCAGTGGCGCAGGCGCCGCTCCAGCCAGGGGAAGTCCGCATCCGCGGCCTCCCCATCGGCCAGCTCATCTGCGGCGTCCGCGTCGTCCCAGCTCGCCACGCCGCCGCCCGCCGCCTTCCCGCCGTCCGCGGGCCCCGCGAGCGCCGCGCCCGCCCGCCCGCCGCCGTCCGGCGCCTCCCCGTCCGGCGGCAGCAGCGGCTCGCCTGCGCCCCGCGCTCCGCCCGCGCACGCGCCCGCGCCCCACGCGCGCAGCCGCGCCAGCAGGCCGCGCGCCGGGCCCGCGCCCGCGTCCGCGTTGTGGGCCGCGGCGCCGGCCCCGCGCAGCCGCCGCGCGAGTAGCGCGAGCAGCGGCAGCGCGGCCGCGAAGGCGACGAGCAGGCCGAGGCTGAGGCAGGACGGCGCGGCGTGGCCGCCCAGGCCGAGCGCCGGGCAGCCGCCCAGCGGCGGCGGCGGCGGCGGCTCCGGCTGCCGCGCGCGCGCGCGCTCGGCGGGTCAGGTGCAGCTGGCAGGCAGGACTGGTGTTGATCGATTGTCGATCGACCCTATCCAGAATATCCCGAAAGGGTCATCATTATTAATAGCGCCAGCGCTGCAGCCCTTCTCATCACACACCCAGTGACAGTCTGGTTCACTGGCAAGGCAGGCACACCCGGTGCTCGCGCATCGGCGCCGCGGCATGCGCGGCGCGCACGGGGCCCCGCACCGGCGCGCACTGCGGCCCGTCGGGGCAGTCGCCGCAGGAGCAGCGCAGCGCGGCGTCCCAGCACGCCGGCAGCGCGCCGGCCAGCGCGGCCATGCCGGCCGGCGCGGGCGCCGCCGGGAAGTCAATCTGGAAGGGCGAGCCGGCCGGCGGGCTGCGCGCGTCCTTGATCGTGCCCAGGAAGTCCAGCCAGGCCTGGCCGTCGCGCGCGCCGCCGCCCACGTACGTCATCGCGCGCTCGTTCATGACGGGGTACACCACATCCTGCGCGGGGCGCGGGCTTGGCGCTGAGAGCGACTTAAAAACTAGTACATGGCGCGCTCGTTCATGACGGGGCACATCATGTCCTGCGCGCGGAGCGCGCGTGGGCGCTGAGCATGACGAACAGGTTTGACCCTGAAATTTCCGATGCAACGTGGTGGAGCAAGATGCCATCCTTGTCACGGCCAGCAACACGTGCGTCCGCTGTCCAGGAGCTGCGCATGCATGGGGGGCGCATGGGGTGCCTGAGTGCAGAAACGCTCCACCCACGCATGCTTTTGACACTGTTCTTGTGAGCAGTCAGGAGTGCGCCTCCTTGGTCGGCTGCTGAAGAGCGCAGCGTGTGGGATCAACCCAACGCACCTGGCTGCCCTGGCAACACGCGAAAAGAGGCCCTTGTTGTGACTCACAGAGGCCAGTTGGCTGTTGAACCTCAGCATGAGATTGCATGCACGCCTGCACCACGTGCAGGCCGGCGGGCGGCGCGCGCGCGCGCCTTGCACGAGTTGTAGAAGCGCTCGCCGAAGGCGGCGTCCACAAACACATCGATGGAGGCGACCGCGGTCGCGTTCGTGTCGGCCGCGCGCTGCACGGCTGTGACGTTGGTGAAGGCGGCCTGGTCGGGCGCGCACGTGAGCGTGCACCAGAAGTGCTGGAAGTTGGCCGCGCACGCCGGGCAGCCGATCAGGAAGATGCTGGCCACCTGAACCTGCGCGCGCGGGGCGCGCGCGGGTGCGCGTCGGCGCGGCTGCCTGTATAGGTTTAGGGTTGATATTAGGGTTAGGGTACCCTACACGGCCCCGGCCGCGGGCTAGGAGGGGGGGCGCGGCCGCCTGGCCGCTGGCCGCGCTGGCAGCGCGGCGGGCCACACCAGCCCGGTCCCCTTCCTTCCAGCCCCACCTAGCCCGTGCTTCAACCAGGGCCACTGTTGGTGACCAGCAGGGACGGGCACCATGTGTTGAGCCTGGGCGGTCGAGGGCGCGCCAGCCCCTCGCACCATCCACACCCCACATCGCTGCGCACAGCAGAGCCCCGCAGTGCCGCTGCGCAATGCGGGGATTCGTGCGGAGCATGGAGGACGGCTGCCCTGCACTGCTCCGCCCGTGCACCAGAGCGAACCAGGTGCAGACAGGCGGCTGCCACTGGTGGACATCCGCAGACCCCGCCGCGCAGGCCCTGCCAGACCGCCCGGCAGGCGCGGAGCGTGCAGCGCGTGCGGAACGCGCCTGCCGGGCCAGCGTGTCGATCTGCTCCTCGGTGCAGCAGACGGCCGCGCCGGCGCCGCCGCGCTCTGCCGCCAGGCGCGGGCATGCGTCCGCCTGCGTCCGCACGCGCGCGCGCGTCTGCCTCGCACGCGGCTGCCCGACCTGGACACTGTGAGGCGCTGCCAGACATGCATGCCGTGCGTGTCAGCATGCTTGCAGCGCCCACTCACTTCCTGCAGCTGCCCTCTCACACCTACCGAGGTATGCTTGGGAGCAAAAATGTTTCTGTACATTAATAGTAACATGACTGGTCTGTCAGACACGCTTAGCAGATTGTCCGCCTGCGCTTGCACGCTTCTCGGCTGCGCCATGAAGCGCCTCGTCTTTGCCAAAGCGCGGACTGCAGAACAAGGCTCGCAGAGCCTGCTTGTTGTTTGTCCGCGCGCGTGGTGACACCAGCAGAGACAAGAGGGACGTTACAGAGCCTGTGTCGTGGAGCCGAAGAGCCGGCTCGCTGTCTGGTGGCACCAAGCGCGCACGGGCTTTGTCTGTGACCTCTGCTTGACCCCGGGCTACCCCCGACGCTACCAGCGACGCGACAGGGAGCCCACCAGCTTGCGCGCTGCGGCGGCCGGCAGCGGCTGCGCGGCGGTGTTGTTCGCGCAGTTGAGCACGTCCTTGTCCTTGCGGTGGCCGCAGATGCCGTAAGTCGCGCACATGCCCGGCGCATGGTCGCGCGTGCGCCAGGCGTCAGGCGCGTGCTGAGCAGCGGCTGGCCTGTAGGGCGGGGAAACCAGGCTTGGGCCTTGCTACAGTTGACAGCATGTTAGAGGCAGGAAAACAGCAGCCTGTAAGACAGCGTGCTGCCTTGTCACGGCCCGCACCATGCTATGCTGGCTGCTGCACACAGCAGCAGCGCAAAGGCCCCCTGCACGACCCGGCACCATGTGTGTCACGGCCGACAACTGCCGGTGATGCTGGACGCTCCATTCGCTCACTGGACAGCATAGCACAGACAGCGGCAACCACGGGCCAAGCGTCGGCAGGCTACACCGGTTGGTGATGCAGCGACAACACATGTGCGCCCACCTGGCATGGTGCATATGTTCGGCGCCCCATCCGCTGGGACTGAGCGGCCTCTACCTCATCGCCGTAGTGCTAAAGCTGAGCTCCTGGTGACGCAGCAGGCTCTATTAGTGAAATGGCACTGTGTGCAATGCTTCAATGGAGCCTTTTCTTTTTCTAGCTGCATGATGCCTGACGAGGCCCCAGTGGCTTAGCTGGACTGGACACCCCGAGTAAGAACTTGCTTCAAAGTTCCTACAACTCGCTTCAGAGTTGTAGCTCCTTAATTGGAGCTTGGGAAGCTTTTTGGGAAAAGTGATACTGGTGCGAGCAAGGTAGCGCTTCACACAGCTATTCAAAGTCCATCAGTACCTGGTCCCGTACTGTCTTAGCGGGGCCAGTGCACTTCAGGTGCTTGCGGCGGGAAGAGGTTTGCCAGGCGCACCAGCGGGGCCAGTGCACTTCAGGTGCTTGCGGCGGGAAGAGGTTTGCCAGGCGCACCAGCTCTGGGGGAAGGTCTTGAGGTCGCTTACATGGCGAAAGGCATCCAGGCCGCGCCATGTCACACTGAACCAGGGAGCACGAACGGCGGGCAAGACCACGCTTTCCAGGGCAGCGTGACCCCAACGTATGACGATGGAGCTGCGAGCAGAGGAGCAGAGGTCATGGGAGGCCAGAGCTTGGATGGCTTTCTGCAGGTTTGTCTGTGTTACAGTCCCAGCCGACAGCGCTGCCCTGTGCTCTGCCGCATTAAGTATGCAAGTGTCGAGGTCCCAGGCGTGATCGCCTGCTTTGTGCGAGCGCAGGTTCGCAGCGCAGTGCTCACATTTCTGCCAGTCTGTGTCAGGCCTGCGTCCAGTGTGGCTGCTGACTTATTCGGGTGCAGGGCGAGCTCGATGAGGCTGCGTGGTTGCAAGTGGAGCCCATTCTCTTGGGGCTGAACGGGGGGGGCAACCCGTTTGAAGTAGGCGTTCCCTGCGACTTGGGCGTTCCCTGCGACTTGGGCGTTCCCTGCGACTTGGACAAACCAGCCAACCTGGCCATAGAGGTGCGGCACGCTGGCGAGACGGTTCTTACATACGCGCTCTGGCGGACGCTCTGTATCAGGTGCAACCTTGCATTATTGGTCCTGCATATGTGCTCTGTTATCTGGCAAAGCTGACAGGGGCCAGGCCGGGGGCACAGGCGTACAGCTTCACTGCGGCCCCGGAGCAGCTGCGACAGAGCCGCGAGGTCAAGGTCGGCCTGGTGCAGAATGCGATAGTGGCGCCCACGACCGCGCCGTTTGCGGAACAGTCGAGGGTGCGCCGTTCGCCACTGCTGCGCCGCGCCGGAGCAGGAGCGCTCTGCTGAGCCCGCGTGCGCAAGGGTGCTCGCATCAGCAGGAGCGGGCTGCTGAGCCAGCGTGTGCAAGGCTGCTCGCGTCAGCAACGCACGCCGCGTGTGAGCTGCGGCCCTGCCTGTCGCCTGTCGGGGGTCACTGCCCGCGCTTGCACGGCGTGCGCGCTCCGCCTCGGGCGCACCTCAAATACTGTGGCCCCGCGCAGGCGCTGATGGACCGCGTGCGCGGAATAGTAGGTACCGCCGGCCAGATGGGCGTGAACGTGCTGTGCCTGCAGGAGGCATGGACGATGCCCTTTGCGTGCGCGCCCCTCCCGTGCTGCCCGGGGCCGCCCTCGCGCTGTGTGCCATGCCTGCATGTGCGCGGCGCTGCTGCTCGCGTGTCCGGGCGCGCGCCTGCCGCTGCGGGCTTGCATGAGCAGCAGCGGGGGGTCCCCGCCGTGCCGGCGGCGCGCCGGCCACCGTGCCGGGTTCTGCGGCAGCGCGCTGTCGGCCGCGCGGGCATGCATGAGCAGCAGCGGGGGTCCTCGGCGCGCCGGCGGCGCGCCGGCCACTGGGCCGGGTTCTGCGTCAGACGCAGGAGCGGGCTGTTGGCAGGCTCGGGGTCAGGGTCAGGGTCACGGAGTGGCGCGGGCCGCCGGCAGGTTCTGCACGCGGGAGCGGCGCTGGTGCGAGTTTGCCGAGCCGGTTGAGGGTGGTGCATCCACGCTCATGCTGCAGGCGCTCGCAAAGCGCCACAACATGGTCATCGTCAGCCCCATCCTCGTGCGCCCCGCCGCGCCGCCCCGGCGCGCCCGCGGCGGGCCCTGCGCGCGCGCGCGCGCCGGTCCGAGCCCTGCTCGGCCGGCGTTGTGGCCCTCCGATCACACGTTGGTGTTGGCGAGCCGTGCTGGCTGGGCTGTGCAGCATGTCAGTAGCACCCTTGATGCAACTCAACGCTCCAGGGCATCGCGGAGGAGGCGTGCCGGGGGCCGGGTCTGCCAGTGGATACATGGGCTGTGCAATGCAGCCCACCGCGCGCGAGCGTGTCACGTGCTCACGCAGAGATGAGCGGGGCGGCTGAGCTGGGTGCGACAGGAGCGGGACGAGGCGCACGGCGACACCCTGTGGAACACCGCCGTGATCATTGGCAACAAGGGCAACATCATCGGCAAGCACCGCAAGGCGCGCTGTGCGACCATGTCATGGCCGCGCGCCAGGCCTTCGCGCTGCCTGTCTCGTTTTGTCAGCTCGGGTCACGTGGCACACAGCCGGCGTGGCTGGCTAACAAGGGATCCGACTGTGGGCGCGCCGCCGTTGTGACGAATGTGGCGCCGCGCGCAGAATCACATCCCGCGCGTGGGCGACTTCAACGAGTCCTCGTACTACATGGAGGGCAACACCGGCCACCCGGTGTTCCAGACCGCGTTCGGGCGCATCGCGGTCAACATCTGCTACGGGCGCCACCACCCGCTCAACTGGCTGGCATTTGGCCTGAACGGCGCGGAGGTGCGGCATGCCACGACAGGCCCGGCGGCAGACAGCTGTGCGTTGTGCAGCGGCAGCAGATCTACATATATGATAGCCGTGTGCAGATTGCGATGAATCCCAGCGCAGCAGTGGGCGTGCTGAGCGATGAAATTCTGCCTCGAAACATCGTTCGTGAAATACAATGTCGCCGCGCGCAGATCGTGTTCAACCCCAGCGCGACGGTGGGCGCGCTGAGCGAGCCGATGTGGGGCGTCGAGGCGCGCTGCGCGGCCATCGCCAACGGCTACTTCGTGGGCGCCATCAACCGCGTGGGCACGGAGACCTTCCCCAACGCGTTCACCAGCGGCGACGGCGCGCCGGCGCACAAGGCGCGCGCCCGCGGCGCCCGGGGCGGCCCAAGCCCAGGTTCAGGTGACCTGCAGGCTGGCGCGCAACACATGGCACGCCGCAGGCTTGCAGCTCGCTCGGGCGCCCGGCGCGTGTGTGTAAGCGGAGGAGGTCAGGGAGGCCTGCGGCGGCGGCACGCCAGAGCTGGGCGTCCGGCGCTTAGCTTGTCAATACACAACTGGGTCCGCGCTTGGCACTGTGCGAGGCGGGGCGGGGCGGAGCAGCGGGTGCGCTGTGCGGAAGGCAAGGAATCTGCGGTGACATGCGACACAGCCGCGCCGCGCGCGCAGGACTTTGGCCACTTCTATGGCAGCAGCTATGTGGCTGCGCCGGACGCCAGCCGCACGCCCATGATGCCGCGCAGCCGCGACGGGCTGCTGGTCGCCGTGCTCGACCTCAACCTGTGCCGCCAGGTGTAACCCTAGACCCTAACCCTGGGCCAGGCCGCGCATGTCTGGCGCACCGTCGAGGCTCGGTGTGTGTCATGGACGCGCCTCTGCTGGGCCAGGGCAGGTCTGGAGCTGAAACCGGCCGTGCACAGGCCCTCGTCCCATGCATGCCATCTGCGCCTGTAAGCCACAGTCGGTCAAGACCGTGCTGGGCCACACCGCGCGCCGGGCGCGCCGCCAGGTCCGCGACAAGTGGGGCTTCCGCATGACCGCGCGGCTGGACATGTACGCCGAGCTGCTCAGCCGCGCCGCGCGGCCAGACTTCGAGCCGCAGATCATCCGCGATCCGGCCCTGTAAGGCGCTGTGAGTGTACATTAGCGGCATGCTGCGCAGCGTGGGTTTGTAGCGAGAGGTGTGCACAGGTGGCTACGTTGTGGCGGTCCTTTTCAGTGCGCCAGACAAGTCTGGATGTACAGGTCTTCTGTGCTATGGGCAGAGCCATGGGCGGTTGGCCTGCCGTGTCAATGCTGTGGGACGGTGCACGCGCCATTCCCGTGTTGAAAATGCTTTGTCAGATGTATCGGTAAACGGTTTTTCACTTTTTAGGTAAACAATGCATGATGGCGCTTCATGCATTGTCATATTGAGGCCGTTTGACTGCATGGGCTCTGCACACTGAAACTTTACATACATGATACGTCTGTGCCAGTGGCACTGCATGGTTCACCACTGCAGACCGATACATAAGCACTCAGCTGTGTTGGACCTCCCTCCACTTGACCTCTCGAGTACCTTACGTCTCAACCAGAGCGAGCCTGCTGTCTAGAACAGAAGTGCTGGTAGCAAAAGCCTTGGGCAATGCAGGCCGCATGCCCGCCTGTCCTGATCTGGCTCTCCGCCCTTTCATGTAGCCGGACACAAGGCCGATGTCGGCCACGAAATAGGCACTGATCAGGCCCTCATGCAAGCAGCAGTCCCGGCTGACAATCTAGTGGCATCACAGGATCAGAGCTTCGGCTACAAGCATGCACATGCCAAGCCCCTTCGCCCTTGTCCGACAGTCTGTATACACAAGCGACAGAAACAGGATGCGCCAACAGCAGTCGCAAAACAATCGCCGACTCACCGCTCGATGCCGGGGTCTGGCAAGTCATAGAAGCGCCACTCCGTGCGCGTGCGGTAGATGCCGCCCGGGTGCAGGACACAGGCAGGGAATGCGGGCTCGTTGATGCCGTTGGGGAAGTTCTGCGCGCGCCCGACGCGACACATGTGTGAAAACAGAGGCTTGACACAAGCGGGTGCGTGCGTCCTGACGGCGCCTCTGTGACACACTGCCCATGCCGCTGCACCCTGCTGCATGCATGCAAGCCACCGAAGATGCACTGATTGTCCGAGTGCAGGCGCTTGCAGCATGCCCGTCCATGCATGCGTTGCAGTAAATGTGCCTCATCCGCAGCATGCCGCATGGACAGGCAGCCTCTGTGTGTCCAGCCCATTCGTTGGCTTTCAAGGTGCAGCGCGGATGCAAGGTGTGGTGCAGCGCTGGCAGTGTCTCGCGGCGGTGGTGCACGGTCGCACGCGGCGGGCACCATGCACGGCCATGGAGGGGAGTCTGGCACAAGCCACTGCTCCTGTGCAGCAAAGGGCTGGCGCCGTGATCATGCGCGTTCAGGAAGCCGCACGCAGCGCGCCTGAGCGATGGCCGTGATGCCCGCATGCGGCCCGTACGCCGTGCCGTTCTTGCCGGGCGCGCCGTCCAGGCGCTGGCCCATGTAGAGCCTCAGGCCGGGCGTGGTGGTGAGGATGTCGAGCGCGCGGCCCGAGCGAGGCGACGCAATCGTGGCCCCGCGGTGAGGCCTGCCCAGGGCGCGCAGGGCGTGTCAGCGACATGGTGCGGCGCCCTGAAGAGCAGCCTGCCAGGCTGCTGACGCGTATAGGGCGGCGGCCGCTTTGCCCCTGGACGGCACTATGCGCGGTCTGCATCATCACAGCCAGCCCGCAGCCTGGTGGAGGCGGCACGGCCAGAGCATCAGCCTGTCCTGCGGCCGGCGGGCGCGCCCCGCAAGGCGCCCGATCGCCAGCTGCGGCGACACGATCCGCGGCCAGGGGGCCGGGCCGCTGCAGGCACGCACAGCTCGGAGAGCGAGCAGTTGCGCGTGTGCGCGCGCGCGTCGGCCTCGCTCATGCCGTGCAGGATGAAGTAGGTGTCCAGGCCCGCCCACGCGCCGCCGCCAGGCAGCGGCGCGCCCAGGTGCGCCCCCAGCGCGCTGGGCATGCGCCGGTCGTGCGGCGTGCCCTGCACCGACAGCGAGTTCGTGGGGCTGCCGTCCTCGCGCACGCCCACGAAGAAGCTCCTGCGCGCGCGCGCAGGCCCGCGTTCGCGCCACAGCACGTCTCACCTGGACTGAGCGCGTAGCAAGCTGGGCTCGATCCTCCAGTCAGCCCCGCCAAGCAGAGCCATGCCCGTGCAGGCGCCCGGGCCAGCCCTCGCATCCACCGAGCAGCACCGCCTCGCTGCGCAGAGCGGCAGCGCCCGCAGCGACAGGCACGCTGAACTTGGCGTGCAGGGCGCGTGCGCAGGCGCGCGGGCGCGCACGCTTGCACTTGTATCCTGTGCTCGAGCACGTCGCCGGCGCCCGCGCCATCCAGGTTGAACGCGGGCGCGGGCGCGACGTCGAGCGGCGTCGGCGCGTCAGCCACGGCCTCGACATCCACAATCACGGCGTTCCCGGGCGTCAGTGTGTACGTCACGCGCGCATCCAGTGCCCCGGGGAAGCCCTGGCCGCGCAGCAGCGCAGGGTAGGTGTAGGGTTATGTGCGCTATCGGCAGCGCGGCGGGCATCGCGTAGCATGGTCGTGGTTCGCTCAGGGCAGCGCCGGCCAGCAGGGGCGTGCGCCTCCTCACATCGGGCTAGCAAGTCAGTGTACGTGGCGCAGGAAGCGTCCACATGCCTGGCATTGGCGGCGAGCAGGGGCGCAGACCTCCTCGCCGTCCGGGCTGTGCAGGTGCAGCTGCACGGCCTGCCCCTCGTGCCGGCGCACGGGCTTGAGGCCCCAGCGCCGCCGCGCCCACGCGCCGCCGCTGGCGTTGCCCTCCAGCTGCACCTGCCGCCCGTCGAGCTGAAACGCCCCGCCCGCCGGCGCATCGGCGAGCCGCCCGCGCACTCCCGCGCCCACCTCGAGCGCGCCATCATCCTGCGCGCGGGCAGGAGCTGCAACTGACAAAACTTACAAGAGGCGAAGCGGGTGGCGGCGCCTGCGGCCGGGGGCACCACACAGCCTGAGCGCTGTGCTTGCCTGCCCCCGACGATCAACACGCCTGCGTGTTTGCTGCGTCCTGCCTGCTCGTGACGCGGCCACCACCTGCCTGCGGCGCCCCAAACGCACGTCTCGCCACAAGCCCAGCCAGCAATGGGCTCAGCGCCGCGGCGGCTGACGCGCAGGGCGCCGCCGCACCTCGTACGCGGCCTCGCTGTCATAGCCCAGCACCACGTCCGCCAGGCGCCCGGCGCGGTCGGGCACCAGCAGGCGCTGCACCGCGGCGCCCACGCGCAGCACGTGCAGCTCCATGCCGTTGCCGTTGCGCAGCACGTGCGCGCCGCCGTCCTCGTCCTGCGCCCGCCGCCGGGAGCGGCCGCCGTGCTGCTCGCCCGCCTGCCGCGCCGGGCGGGGTCGGCTTGTGCCTGGGCCGCTGCGCGTGCCCGCAGCAGCTTGGGGCAGGCTGCGCCTGCCGCGATTGCACTTTTCCCATTGGTGGCAGGACTTTTGTTACAGTGCACTGAGCAGGCGCTCCACTCTATGTGCTGCGGCCTGCATACGTTGTCAACACCTGCCGCCTGTGCACCAGTGCCGCTTGCCCGTGCAGTTACGCCAGCATGAAGTCGGGTGCACAGTCCTGGCAGGCGTATGTGTCCGCCCTGGGAGCTGCAGCCTGGCGCCCAGTGGGCGTCGCGATGTGAAGAAGACAGGGCTGGGCCACCACTGGTGGCACTTTGCCTCTGCCCCTTGGAGAGCAATGCTCGCACGAGCGTGCACCGGCATGCAGCAGGCTGGACAGGCCGGCGGCTGGGCAAGCGGCGGCTGGGGGCTCAGTTTTGCAGCGTGTGAGGCACGCCTGCACAGGAAACCAGTGACACGCCAGCGCAACCGCGACGCATGCCAGCAGGGCCACGCGGAGCGGCCTCCCGCGCCCGGCAGCGCCCATCCGCGCTCCCTCCTGTGCTCCAGGCTGCTAATTTTGGCTGCCGAAGTACGGTGAAGGGGGGACAAGCTTCCGGGCCGCACGCTTTCGGAGAGACTACCCTAGGCAACTCGCAGCAAGAATGTGAAGAAGAGGAGCGCAATATTACTTATAGGCGTGGCTCCTAGCATTGGCTTTCAGACGATCCCGCACTCCACTTCGTCTCAACACGATGAAGGGGCTTGCGACCAGCGCTGCTCTCCTGGCCCGCCTCGCCTCGCACGAAAGCGCGGGGTGCACACGCGCGCCGCTGGTGCAAGCAGCCACTTCCGGTGTGCGGGGCTTTGCAAGCAAAGGAGACGCAGACCACAACGAGGTGTGCCTCTGACAGGCAGACCGTGGAAGGCAACCTTGTGTGCATCTGGAGTTCAAGTGCTTTAAATGGAGGCGGGAATGGGAGGCTGTTGTACCTTGGAGCTAACATAGAACTTCTTGCGTGCAGTCCCAGGTCAGCCACGAGGCTCGTGGCGTGGGCAAAGCTGCATCATTCTTTGGGGATGGCGTGACTGCCACAGTTCACCATGTGGCGCAGGTGCGCCCCCTGATGTGCGTTGGCTGTTAAGTCTTCGTGAGACGAAGCGTGGCAAAGGTGTTGTCTCTTAACCTGCTGGCTGCAAGACTGCAGCAGGCTGAGAGGGTGATGTCGGGGCGAACACAGAAAGCAAAAGAGGCGCTAGGCATGTCCAAGCCGCTCAGCCAGAACGAGGACATGAAGCCTGCCGGCGGCATGGAGACGCTGTGTGCCCTGGGCTCGCAGCCCGCTCTGATTACAAGTGGAGTCGTCTGTCCTGCACCTCCCCTTGCCAGTGCCGTTTGCACCGAAATGTATTGTAAACCAGTGCCGGCGTGGACAGGGACCATGGGGGCAGCAAGGGCGGGATATACTCGGACATGAAGCAGAGCACGGAGGACAAGGCGCATGAGACCACTGGGGAGGCGCCCATCTCGCAGCTGTACCAGAATGCGAACGCGGCCGCAGAGACCACCAGCGTGCCAGGCTCGACGGATGCTTCCAAGAAGATGAAGTAGGTGGCGGTGGGTTGGCCGTGCCGGCAGATGTGCGTTGGGGCAGACGTGCTTACCTGGGTGTGGGGCTTATCCGGTGTACATTGCAGTCGCATCACTGTGTCTGGTATGCAGTACTCTAGGAGCGTCTAGGATGCGTCAATTTTAGCAGCAAGTGCATGCGCATGCGCGTGCATGCGGCTCCATGTAATTAGAGGGATGCTGAGTCGCCACACAGTTTGGACACCTTGCACTGTGTCTTTTGGGCAGCTTTGTGAACCTCTGAGCATCACTGAGCACGGTCGAGCCCTTGACAGGATGGCAACGTTGGAAGCCTGGGACTACCACCTGTAATTTGCAGCTGATCAGCTGATCATTGGGTCAGGAGGTGGAGAGGAACGGATGCAAGGCCCTTTGGGTGCGCGCGCCTTTCGGCGCACCCAGGGCGTTCTGGTTACAGCCTGTTTCAGCCAACTAGGGCTGTTTAGGCAGGGATGTCGGTGGATATGAGCCTAGAGCACAGGGCGTGAGGGGCAGTGAAGGCGAAGGACCGAATTGGCACAAGCCAGTCGTGCAGGCTATCATGCAGTGACACAGTGCAGCTTACTGAGGCAGCAGCAGGCTGTTGAGCGCCCCGTTGTTGGTGTGACCACAGCCCTCTGGAGCGCCATTCAATTGGAGATTGTAGGGACTCCTTTCCCTGACACAGGCACACATGCGCGGACAAGCAAACGTGGGCTCAAGAGGGGACGCATGTGTTCACAACATCGTCACGACGTCGTCGTGCAGCACTGCAAAGGGCGCATGACAGGGCAAGAAGTCATATGACAGTGACAGGATATGAGAGGGATCATGCTCAACTCCGGAGGGACGGACAGAGTCAAGCAGGCCGCATGTGCGCACCCACGCCACCTCTTTGACCCCGTACAAGTCGCATCCATGCTGCTTGTAGCGCACTTATCCTTCAGCGCTTCCATACGCTGTGTGTGCGCTGCGTGAGTTTGTAAACGGAAGCGTCCCTGCTTGCCTGTAACTGTTCTTGCACATATATACCCTACCCTGTCCAGCCATCGCCATGGCCAGGCACTCAACGAAGTGCGTTCGCATTGAATCGCATTCAGGAGACCGAGTGCCTCATTCTGAGTAGAGCGCTTTGCAAGAAACGCGCTCCCCACTCCCGGCCTACTTGCTGTGGTTAAATTGATATGTGTTGCTCTGCACGGCAGCAAGATTGAGTGCAAGCGCAAGCAGCACGTGCCTGTCAGGCAGTGAATCAGTGTGACCAAACAGGCCTGCAGAGCGCAGCCATTATGTAGACGCCAGGCCTAGCGTAGCGCGCCAGGGCCGTGGCAGGGAGATGCGGTCGGACCGTGCCTGGGTATGGCCAACAGCCGCTATGAGTATGTCAGGAAGTTTGAGCTCGTTGACACGCTGCTGCCGGGCTGCTGGATTGTCGTGCGGCTTGATGGCAAGGGCTTCACACGGTGCGTGGACGCTGCTGCAAGTGCATCTCTCGGTCTGTTACACGCGCTGTGCTGACACCTGGACCACACACCCAGCTTTGCGAGGGAGCACAACTTTGAAAAGCCCAACGACGCACGTGCCCTGGAGCTTATGGACTGCTGCGCCAAGGCGCGCCTTGCTCGACGCTGCTGGGCGCAGGGTTGCTCTTGCACGCGACTGTAGGAAGAGCAGTGTGAGCGAGGTGGCCGAGCGCACAGGCCGTGCTGCTCGAGTTTAGCGACGTGCGGCTCGCGTTCGGCGTGAGCGACGAGTACAGCTTCGTGCTGCACAAGGATACTGTCCTCTATGGTACGCTGCTCGCCGGGGGACCTTCTGTGCAGCACGTCCGCTTGCCGCCCTGCGGGGCACCTGCACCCCTGGGGCCAGCGCAGCTTCACAAATTGCGCGTCCTTGCATGAGCCCTTATGCTGATAGGAAGGCTGCGCGACCGGCCACTCTCAGCTTCTATACTATGTTTGGCTCTGTATTGGAAGCCCAGGGTGGACGGCACAGCAAACTCGCTGGAGCGGCGGTGCGCAGAGCGGCGCGCGAGCAAGCTGGTCTCGCTGCTGGTGTCGTGCTTCACCGGGCACTACGTGGCGCTGTGGCCGAGCCAGCGCCCGGGCCAGCCGCTGGCGCGGCCGCCCATGTTCGACGGCCGCGCGGTCTGCTACCCCACCGACGCCCTGCTGCGCGACTACCTGGCCTGGCGCCAGGTCGACACGCACATCAACAACCAGGCGCGCGCCCCGGGGATCGCGGTGTGGCCCAGGGCCCGATTGTTTGTCAAGTCGTCTGGCAAGTCGTCTGGCCTGCCGCGGTGCACCATGCGGCTCTCCGGCACTAGCTTGTGTGCGTGAAGGCGCAGAAAGCAGATGCCGTGCGCCTGTATCGGTGCGTCATCGTGTCTTGCAGGGAGCAGTACAGCACACTGTGCTACCTGTTTGCAGTGGGTCCGCACAGCCTCTGCACGCTGCCTCCTGCAGGCTCGTGAGCGTGTACAGCGTACGCAGTCCCTGTAGTCTGACCTCGGTCTGGTTCCCATGGCTTCCTTGAACAATGCGCACAAGCAGCTCATCGCCTTGCATGACACTTTGCGCCGGGCCGGCTGCGCAGTTCAACACATGCTTCTGGGCGCTGGTGAAGGACGGTAAGAGCCCTGCAGAGGCGCAGGCTGAGCTCAAGGTGCCCGCCCAGCCTGCCACTCGCCATCGTCTGACCGCCGTCGTCTGTCCGCACCTAGGCCCACTTCTGGGCCGGAGAGTTGCCGCCTTTGGCCCTGCTCCTAGTCGCATGCATTCGACAGCAGCTGACCACGCACGCCAAGCATCAAATAACTGCCAGGCGCCCCATATAAGGACGGAAGGGCCGCGTCAGACTTGTGGGTATGAGTGCTGCCTGCTTTGCTTGCTTGGCCTTGGCGAATTGCAAAACAACAAGTCCTGCTTGCTGCACGCCATGCAGCGGGAAGAGGACATGCTCACGTGTGCAGGCCCTTTTTGCAGTGTTTAAGCTCAAGATGAACCAACCGCAGCATGCAGAGGCCTCACTGAGGTGGCATTCCTTTTACGCAGGGCACACAGGTGGGCTTCAAAAACGAGCTGCTGTACAGCAGGTTTGGCATCAACTATGGCAAACTGCCTGCACGCTTCCGCAAGGTGCAGCACGCGCGGACCACTGGCACGGTCGCCCCATGTGGCTTTTGCTATCCTACCACCTGTTGATATGCAGCACCTTCGCTGAGGCACCTGCATTAATAAGCATCATGCGCAAGGGCCCTATATGTGTGCAAAGTTCTGCCTAGAGTAGCTCCCTGCTGCTACCCGAGGGACACAGCGCTGCGGCGCGGTAGGGGTCGGTGGTCATCAGGCAGCCGCAAGGGGCCATGAAGGAGGGAGCCGCAAACGAGGCGCATGCAAACCGCAGTCCGCCGCAGCGTGCCGCCACCGAGCTGCTCGTCCTGCACGAGGACATCATCGGCGATGACTTTTGGTGCCGCTACCCAGAGGTGCTGGCGTGAGGCGCAGGTCCAGCGGGCCCGCTTGCAGCCCTGCTGGCTCGCGCTGGCGGCATGGGCGTGTGAGCCTGAGTAGGCGGACACATGCCGTGGACGCACTGACCATGCATACTGTGCTGGCTAGCGGGCTGTGTGCAGGGGACGCGCCTGTCCCTCCAAAGAACCCCCTACGCGTGCTTGGGTTGCACTGTAGGAGGGAGTGCACCCATGCTGGCATGCTGCTTCTGTGTGGTGAAGCGAGCTTGGGTGCTCCAACAGTGCCCTCTTCGCTATGTATGCTGGCAGGGCATCCCTATAGCAAGTGCGAGGATGTTACAAATGTCATGCAGGCTAGTTGGCCTCCTACGCCAAGGCACACTAAGGGATAAAAGCGTGAACGCTCCTGACAAAAGGTTCTGCGACAAAGTCAGGGCCACAGCCTGAGAGTCGGGTGCCAAAACCAAGGCAGGTCAGCTCTGCAAAACCTCTGGCCGCTCACTCAGCAAGTTGGAGTGCTGATTCTGGGGGGCGTGTTCAACATGCTGATGTCACATGGGTGGTAGGGTCGACACACCGAGTGCTGCTCAGAGGCAAACACATCAGGCAGGGCACGCATCTACATATTGCCTGCTGCGTTGCCCACTGCGCGTATGCCCATCACTCCTGCCCGTTCAGCAGGCCGAGCCACGACGCTCCAGGGACCGGCCGCGCCAGCACTGGCCGGTGCGGTTTGGGAGCTGCGCGGGGCGCCGAGCTCGGCCTCAGCATCTCATTCAAACAAAAGGAACAAAAAGGCCGAGATTCAGGGCCCCCTCACCAAGCTCCAGGGCACGGCACAGCATCGGCCTCAACAGCTCAAGCACGGCCCTCCATAGCTTCAACGCAGGCGGCTGTGCAGGCGTGCGCGCACCCTTGGGGTTCCCCGCGACGTAGAAGTCGCGAAGCAGGTCAATCGCCTGCTCGGCACACAGGCCGCCGCGCCAGTCGCGTGCCTGTGCAGCCTGCGGCACCCCCGCGCCCGCCCTGCAGGGCGCCGCGCTGTTGGCATAACCCCCGATGCGGAGCAGGGGGTGCCAGGGTTGCGGACATGGCGCAGGTGCATGCTGCCGCGCCGGCAAACCACACACGCTGGCACGCTGGCCCAAGCGCAGCCCAATTCAGTCCGCAATCAGCTGCGGGCCTGCAACAAGCACACTTGCAGAGTGCGGCCTGGACAGTGCCAGACGCTGCCAAGCGCAGCCAGTTACAGGCTGGTGTTGGCTCGGCCGGCGCGGGCCGCGGCGGCGCACCCGCCGCAGCGCCCGCAGTCGCCGTCCTGCATGGACACCACGGAGCCGCAGCCGCCAAAGCGGTCGTTCGCGCAGCCGAACCGCACGACCGGGAAGCGCAGCAGCGACAGCGCGCCCGCGCACATGATGCACGGCTCGCACGTCACGTACAGCGCGCACCTGCGCCCGCGCGCGCGCCGCGCTCGCGGCCGCCTATTTCGCGCAACTCGTGCCGCTAAGGGGTCCAGCCCGCCGTCTTGAGCTGTGCGCGGTGCCTGCAAGTTCAGGCGCAGAGGCCGGCAGGCGGCAGGGCGCACTCGGTGAACGCGGCCGCCGTGAGGCTGTCGCCGCAGGCCGCCAGCCGCGCGTCGACGGCCTCCAGCTCGGCGTGGCGCGTGGCCTGCGCCGCGCGCGCGCGCTCAGCACGGCGCAGCGCCCTCCGCCGGCGGTGCGTGGGGAGGCGAGCAGCAGCGCGAGCGCGCACGTTGCGCGAGCGGTTCGTGCGGTTGCTGCCGCGCGCCACGACCTCGTCGCCGCGCACGACGACGCACCTGCCCGCGCCCGTGTCAGCGCCCACCCAGGCGGGCCGCCCGGTGACCCCGCCGCTTGCGCGGTCACGCAGCTTTGCACAGCAGGCAACACAGCCGCCCGGCGGCGTGCAGCGCAGCTTTGCAGCAGACGCTCCGCTGCATCTGCACCAATGAGTTCCTGTTCACAGGCCGTCGTGCGGGGGCCAGCAGCGCGGAGCGCGGCGCACCCGATCGGCACCTCTCCCAGCGCCAGGGCCAGCTCCGCCTGCGCCCCAGTGCTGCAAGAGTCGTTACTCCTGCCAATGTACTTGCTCGTCGCGGTGAGCCCCTGATAGTGGCGTTTTCTGTTCCAGCCAACGCCGTGTCTACACTGTCTGGACAGCAGGCACCTGCTCAAACGCGAGCGCCATGAAGCGCCGGTCGCGCTCTGTCCAGGGCTGCTCCACGCCCATGGCCCGCTGGTGGCCCACTGTGCGCACTGCGCTCTCCGGCCACGCTGGACACGCTCAGTGTGTGCTCCGGGCGGCAGGCCCTGGCGGTGGCGGTGGCTTGAATAATGAATGGAAGGTGCCGTCTATCAGCCAACTCTGGCTGTTTACGGGCTGCTTGTGAACAGCGAAGGAATGAGTTCTAAGCGATCAGCCAACTTTACAACAAACGGACAGGCTCGGAGGCTGCGAGAGCAAAACCCTCCCCTGCCCTACAGCCGTTGCCGCAGCAAAATCGATGCAATGGCAAGAAGCATGAGTCAGCGAGCAGGTAGTGCGAGAGGTGGGCGTTCTGCATACCTGCTCGCCGCCCATCCCATCTGTCGATCCTCACGGCGAGCGCAGGGCATAGCCAGCAATCGGTGCCGTGGCCAATTCAGTTAGTTACTCACGGCCGCGCCGGTTTGTTGGAAAAACATGATCGGTTGTCACTTCAGTGCTTGACGAGGGACACCGGCCTGTTTCCTTCGTGCTAGCGAGCGTCAGCTACGTCAGCCTGCGGAGCCTGGCGGGCCCTTGAACACCCGAAGGAAGAGTCGCGGCGGGCCCGCACAATTCAGACAACACCGAGTGCGCCTGGTGGCAAGCTACGCAGCTCGCTGCTGCGAGGCGCGTGGCAGGTGTGGCCTGAAGAGTCCTCGGCTGATGGTGCATTGGCCTGCGCGGTGATGGCCATGCCTGCTTGGGGGTGGTTGGGAGCTCTGTACAGGCGCGCTGGCGCCTGCGGTCCAGCGCTTGTTGCGATCGTTGACCGCGCATTGGGGCGATCAGAGTACCCTCTGTGCGTTCACGCGCGTGGCACCTCATCACCCCGCATGAGTCGTAGGGATGCACGGCTCTCTGCAGCACGCTGGGTCGTGCTTAGCCGTGCACTTTAGCGCAGGTGCATTTGAGCTTCGCCTCGTCGCCGCCGCGACTGGCCCGATCGCGAACAGGGACATGGACACCCAGGGTGCTAGCCCGTCCGGTGCCGCCCTGCTCTTCTGCAGCCTTCTGCGTCTTTGGCCTTTGGTGTTGCTGTGCTTTGGTGAAAGGATGCAACCTGCAAGCGGATGGGAGGGGTGTAAGGAAAGTAACAGTGGCTACGTTCTTTACAATTCTTTTCTTTACACAGCAACCACTGTTTCAACATACTTTTCCATATCAAGTCTGGCCCGCTGAGCACTTGCGGCGCGGCAGGCGCCATATGCGGCACCAGCGAGGCGCAGTGCTACAAGACGCAGCCGTGGCCGGGTGCCTGCGCTCCGGCTGCCAGCGCTTCACGCGCGGCCGCGCCCGCATGGCACGGCCTGCGGTCTGTGACCTCGGTGCGCTGATGCTCACTGCCAGCAGCGCAGCAGGCTGGCTTCTTTATAGGGCATGCTCACCTTTCTGCCACCAACTTGGGGCGCCATTCGCCCGGCACTGCTGGGCCCCGCACCCAGCAGAGCCCCGCCAATTATGTGTGCCACATGTGTGTTGCTCTGCCCAGCAGGCAATGCAAGGGAGTGCCAGCCCCTGCACGCCGTCTGTGGTGGCAGCTGCTCTGAAAACCTTTTGCATCTCTGTGCATAGACTGAAAGCCCACGTCATGCACATCGGCACTGTGTGATGTGCAACCTTACCCTGCGTTCTGTGTGACGTTAGTCCCCGAGGCAACTATACTGCAGTGCCCCTTTCAGCGTACAACCTTGCTCACGCAGATGCGCTCTTTGCACACGCTGGCGCCTTCAGAGCAGCCGCCGCCGCCGGGTGCATGCGCGCCGGCCCGCCTGCAGGATCACCTGGCCACGCCTTTCGACCTGCGGCCCGGCGCGCCCGCGGGCGCGCGGGACGGCCTCAGCCTCACCACGGTGCGTTGCACTGCTTGCAGTGCAGACAGTAACTGCTCGACCTGCCGAGCAATAGCCGTTCAGGCTGCCGGGGCGCCACAAGAATCATGTGTAACCGGGTCTGGCGTGGAAGAGCTTGGTTCTGTCTGTGTCATCAAGCTTCAGAGTGACATGTTACAAATCAGGCGGATGCCACTTCGCAGCAGGCGCTGGTCCGGCGCCTAAGCGGCCTGCGTCTTGCGGCAAGCTCATACAGCACCAGCACAGCAATACTGTATTGCATTGTTGTCCGCACGGCGGCTGCCCGGTCATGGCGCGCAACGCGGCGCAGGCAAAGCCGCCGGCGTTGGAGGACCAGCGCACGCCGCTGGCGCAGTGGCCCAGCGAGAGCGACGGCAGCGACTGGCTGGCCTCGGCCGCGTCGGCGGAGGCGCGCCTGGAGGCGCCGCCTGGCGGCGCGCGCCCGCCGGACGCCCCCCGCTTTCCAGGCGCGCAGCCACCCGACCATGTGGCTCACATGGACGCCCTGGTGGTGTGCATGTGTTCGTGTCGTGCTGCTGAAGCGGTCTGCGCTACGAGTTTGGCAGTCCCGCAAGGGTGGTGCAGGTGTTTGCAACCACCTGAGCTGTTAGCCTGCTGAGATGCGTACGAGCTCGATGCAGCTGTTGAAGGGGTTGCCTCAAGAGGCCTCATGCGCTTGATTATGAAGAGCATGAATAAGGCTCAGACACAAGTTGCAAGGGCGTGGGCCGTGCGTGCGCGCAGGCAAGGGCGGCAGCCTGCCCGGGCACCCCGCGCGCAGCGGCGCGGTGCAGTGGATCATCAACGACTGGGGCGCCTACGACGCGGCCTGGGAGAGCGCGTATGCGTATGCGCTCAGCGATGACGAGGCGGCCGAGGAGGACGAGACGGCCGAGGACTACGGCCCGGCCGTGGGCAGCAGCCAGGATGTGTGCGGCGGGGGCAACGCCGCGGGGGCCGCGAGCGGCGCCGAGGGGGCCGGCCGTGACGTGCTGCTGCCGTGGGACTTGTGAGCCCAGGGCGAGGCCGCCGGCAGCAGCGACCCCAGTGCGGCGCAGCCTGCGGGCGCCAGCAGCGCGGGCGGCGCAACGCGTCCCGGGATGCTTGTACCATGCCATTGCTGCTTTGCCGCACAGCCGGCGCGATGGACGTGCGTAACCGCAACCTCTGGTCCTGTGGGAGTGGCACGGCATGGGCGGCCTCTACAGCGGGCTGCGCTGGCACGCTGCCGTACTAACTTAAAAAAAAGCAGGGGATTATCTTGCTTCAGTTCGTGGTGCGGAGCTCTATTTGGTGCGCCACCGGGCGCCCCGCCGCCTTTTTGGGCTGCGAACAAGCAGGGTGTCTCCACTGCGGCAAACTCTCAAGAGCTTGGCGTCAAGAACCGTGCAGCTCCCCCCACTTCTCTGTTTGATTGCTCCTCACAACTGGCTCTGATGACGCAGCGTACAACCTAGGGCTTGTGCTGACAGGCTGCTGCATTTGCATGGGTGCAAGCGCTGGCATATTCTGCTTGGCCACAACCCTCATGACCGCCGCGTCGGTGACAGCTTCGATTGCTGTCCTGCGCCGCGCGGGACTGCGCGTCATTGCAGGGCTCTTATGGGCCGCGTGCCGCGCCACCCCTGGGGCTGCTTGGAGGCCCCCAGGCCAGGCTCTGTACCATGCACGCGGGGCCGATTGTGCGCTGAGCCCTGCACGCGCCTGCTATCCCCACCTGCCCGGCAATGGCACCCTACCGACAATGCATAGCGCACGCACGGCTTGGACTGACGCTCCTGTAGCAGCGCGCGCGGCGCCGTGCGCACTTGCCCGATGCGCACCGGCGTGGCCGCCGGTTCCATGCGCTGCGCTGCGATATGCAGCGCTGCACTTTGCTGCCAGGCGAGGCGCCGCAGCGGGTTGCATCTTCCGGGGAGCTTCTGCTTGTACCCTGCTCTTGCTCCAAGTTCATAGTTCGGCTGTCCCTTCCCGGCTTGCTTGCAATTGCACGCGCCGTGCCGGCGTGATATCCTGCTTCGGCTGCATGCGATCCACCGGCCTGTCGGTCGTCACTGTGCTGGGTTTGCACCGCTCTCTGCTAGCTGTTTCATTGATTTCATTGCTCTTGCGGCCTGCCCTGCGGCGGCACGGCATTTGACTCCCTCAAGTCGGGCCGCTCATTTCCCAAGGCGGCCTGCTCAAGCCTAGCACTGATTGTGTGTAACAGGACTGCATGTAACGGGACCCACGACGCCAACAACTTCTGGCAGCGTTCTGCGCAGAGGAGGCAGCAGCAGCAAGCCGTAGGCAAATGTGATCGGTTTGCACTGCAAACTTTGCAGCCACCCTTCACATGCGGGCGCCATGGTCGCACTGCGCCTCCGCACCCGGCAACACGAGCGGCAAGCGTGGCAGTGGAGCACACCATGAAAGACTGCGACATGAGCGCAGTTCAAACGAGCACGCCCGCTGCAGGCTGGTGTTCATCATGCGTGCACTTTTCCAGGCAGGTCGCAGCGCTGCGGCCAAGTCACCCAACGTACACAGCGGCCGGGCATCATGGCTGTGAACGCAGCCGCTACCAGGGTATCTCCTCGCCCTTGTAGTCATACCAGCGCCCGCTCAGTGGCCTGCCGCTCTCCAGCACGGAGATGAGGCCAGCCACGCTCTGCGTGCCGCACACAAACGCCTTGCAAGTTGCAACAGGCCGTGATGCAGCGACTGCAGTGACTGCCGCCGCCGCATGACAGCATCGCTCATACATATGTAGACGCCTACTCAAAGCACGGCTGCAGGTGGACGGATACTGGCGCACGGGCCTGCGCATCATACAAAGGCAGGCACGTGCCAGGCAGCGTGCATGCACTGGGGGACAGGGCGGGGGACGGGCCTGCGCTGGCGTGATCAGCCCGGAGCCACCCGTCATGTCGGTCTTCACCCAGCCTGGCCCCCGCCCAGCCGCACTTGGCCTTAAGGTGATGACCAGTAAATACGACTGCAAAGCTGCAGATGTGCCAGGCAAGCATGGTCCAGACAGGTCCAGCTCGTCACAGTAGCCGTTCTGGAGCCCTCGTCAGTATGAGTAACGTAGTGCATGGCTGTGCAGAGATGCATGCATCCAGCATGCGCAGTCGCGAGCGCACAATCCATACGTGTCCATTGCGCAACATCGTACATGCACTCGCGGCTGCATGCGAAAAGCGCGAAAGCTCCGGGCTCACAGACTTAGCGCCGCGGCACAGGACGGGCAGCGCAGGAGCCCTACACGTGCTGGGACTGCGCGTGAACGGCTGGCAGCGGGGGCGCGGACCAGGGTGCAGCAGCACACAGGCGATGCCGTCATCCTCCAGGTCAATGGCTAGCGACTTTGTGACTGCGCGCGCCCCAGCCTGCTCAGGTCGAGGACGCAATGGGCACAACAGGCACATGGGTCAAGCTGGTGAAGGACGACATCCTCAAATCTCCGTCGAGCTGGAGCGCTGGCTGCTGTACATGTGCATTGTTACGCGCTGCATGAACCTGCACGTATGTTGGCGCCGCAGAGCTGCGGACGATCGCAAGGCGTGCCGCCCGCCAAAGCAGCGCGGGGGCGCGGGCGAGCTGTGCGGGGCGGTGCTCGGCGCAACTGATGTTCAGCGCGGCCTTGGACGCGCGGTAGGAGTACGTGTTGCCGGACGTGTTGTCGCTGACGCTCCCCATCTGCGGTAGGCGAGTTTTGTCAAGCACAGTAAGTGGAGAGCGCATGTGGGCTGTAAACACACAGCGCATCGCCGGCGCGCGCCCGGACTCGCGCGATCGCGCCGGGCAGTCGCAGCGCACGCGCACCCTGCCAGGGCCACCGCGCATGCCGTGCGCGCCTTAGACGTCATGTTCGCGATCGTTGCGCCGCGCCCCAGCAGGCGCGCCAGCACCAGCTCCTTCGCCACCAGCAGCGGGCCCACGGCATTGGTACGAAACACCCTGCGGCGCGCAGCCAGATGGCAGGCTCAGCCAGGCGCGGCCTGTCGTTGCTCGCACCTGGGGTGCTTCAGTACCTGGGTGCATGAGCTTACACCCAAGCATGCTGGCTCCTGCAGCATGAGCGCTCTCACACCGCGTGCAGCCCAGGCTCTCATGGCATGCTGACATGGTCTATTAAGAGCGGCCGCAGGCGGGGCAGCAGGCACTGCTGCGCAGGCAGGGAAGCAACCACGGCGGAAGGAGCGGCCGCGCCTGAGCATGCTCTCGTCGGTGACATCCTCCAGCTTGTTCCACTCCGCTATGCCGGCGTTGTTGATCACATACTGCGCGAATGGACGGCCGGCTGAGGCTCTAATGCGACCAATGTGCCTCCGGTGGCATCGCTGACCCGATTTCGGAAGCGCAAGTGCCTTTCAGGCATGCATGCCGTACGTGCGGTGTCAGAACCAAACAAGCAGGATTTAAGGCTTCAGCAGCGTCCCCGTCTCGCCGTGTCAAGATACATGTGGATCAGCAAGTGCGTGGGCGCACATCAAGCCTTGGGACAGTCTCGCGAAGATCGCCGGCCCATGCCTGCCGCACAGAGGGCAGAGGCTGCTTGGTCCTTGAACATATCAATTCGCTGAGGAACCTCAACAGAGGGTAACATGCTAGTGCGGGGCATGCAGTGCTCAAACAAACCAAGCACCACGCAAACCTCTCTGCACAGAGCTGCTTTTGCCCGGACACATGCATATGCATGAGAGAGTGCATCCAAGCAGCCCCGAGGTGCTGCAGTGCACTCAGTGCCAGGTGCACCGAGCCTTGATAGAGGCGGGGTCGGTGACGTCCAGGCGGTCTATCCTCAGCTCCGGGTGCTCCTTGCGCAGGCCCTGTAGCCCAGGGGCTGCTGGATTCCTTGCCGTGGCGACCACGTTGTTGCCCTTGGCCAGGAACTGCCGCACAAACTGCGCTCGCGGAGGGGCGTCAGAACAGTCAAAACAGCCAGTGGTCGCTGAGGGGTGCAGCGCAGACCTGTTCACGTAAGTGATACAAGCATAACAGGCTCCAAACGGTAGGTGACAAGGTGCGGGCGGCAATGTTGCCGCGCACACTGTTCACAGTAAGTAGCACAGGTCACAAGTGCAGGTGCTCTGTTGCACTTGCAAGCAGCTCTGGGAGGTACTGCACAGAAAGGCCAGGCCTTCCTTGAGAAGGTTAACAATAGAGTGTGTCAGGATGGACAGGAGCGCGCCTCCAAGCCTATTACCCTGCTCGCGCCCACCACCGCAATCGTCTTTCCTTCAATACCCACCTTCGCCATCTCAGTCAGGTATGGAGTGTTTCAAGGCCTGGCCACACAGACGTACTACAGGTCCTGCTAATGGGGAAAATGTCTTTTGAGACACCCTGATAGACTCGACTTCTTGCGCTACGTTCCTGCGCCTCCTGCCTGATGACCAGCCTGGTGCTCGCACGCCCCACGCAACCCACTGGCGCAGCAGACAACGAGGAGGTGGGCTGCACGTGCTTGGCAGACGTGCAGCACAGCGCTCGAGTGCCAACCCGACTCAGTGCTGAGCTGTGCTGCAGGAACTGTTTGAGGTGGTGAACGAGCGCAACGCCGTGGTCGGCCACGCGCTACGCTCGGATGTGCATGCGCGGGGCCTCCTGCACCGCGCGGTGCACGTGCTTGTGTTCAACAGCGCCTGTGAGCTGCTGCTGCAGCAGCGCTCGCCGCGGCACGCGCGCCGCCGTACCGCATCTTGATAGTTTCTTGTTGCATGGTTGCTGCATGACGCGCTGCGTGGCTGCACGGGTGCGCTTGACGGCCGTAAGTCAACGCCGCGGCCGCCCGCTAGGAAGAGCATTGGCGCGTCGCAGTGGGACCTGAGCTGCGCGGAGCACCTGACGCCCGGCGAGACATACGCGCAGGCGAGCTTGCCCGCCCCCGGCGGCAGGTACCCTGTGCGGCTCGTGGCGCTCCGTGCAGAGGCACAGCAGTCAGTGTGGGCTCCAGGGTAGCTTGTGCTCAGCTGGCCAACGCTGCATGCCAAGCACTTTGTAGTTGCTGGCGCTGCCCACGCAGCTGGCGGACTTTCGCGCTGTTCTCGGCCCCAGGCGGCGCTGCGGGGTCTGAAGGAGGAGCTGGGCATTGCCGTTGACGCTGACCGGCTGGTGGGGCCGCTGGCGCCCGCGCACCGCCGCGAGCTACATGTCCCTGGGCGCTTCCGCGACTGCGAGTTTGTGGAGACCTACAGGCCCGCCCGAGCGCTTGCTCGTCGTGAGCTTGCTTGAACACGGCCATGCAAGTGTGTGCTCTTATTCTATCGCTCACCATGCTGTGCTACCTGTGCTTGACAGGGCTGCTTGGCCGTCACAGGGCTGCACGGTTGACAGATCCGGTGGCACAGGGTGGATGGGTGGGGCGGCCCCGTGCACGCCGACGCGGCCGAGGTGGCCGCCACGGGCTGGGCGAGCCTGGCGGACGTGGCAGCCGAGGCGCGGCGGGACCCCGGTTGCTACACCGCCTGGTTCCTGGAGGAGATGGAGCTGCTGGGCTGGCCGGGCGCGGCCGTGCGCACGCCGGCCGCGGCAGCGCGAGGGCTTGGGTAGGGCCTCGTCGCATCCTGCAAAAGTGCAATTTGTTTTGGTGTTGCGCTTGCCCCTGCAGGCGGTGCGGCTGACGCTTTGCTGGAGGTGTGGTTCGGGCGCGACTGAGTACAGGGCACTCATGGCGTGCGCTGTGCCAATGCCGCGCTGTGCCAATGCCCACATGAGAAGCTGGTACCGGCTGTGCCACATCCTTACACGCACAAGGGAAACCAAAGCATCTAGCGCAATCTTGCAGGACCAAAAATTAGTGCAGTGTTTCCTCTCTAGCACACATCTCTAGCATACTAACATGAAACTGCACATCATGGGAAAAACCATACTCAGGTCATGCCACGCCGGCCCATAAATTTGCTGGCCCATGAGTCTGACAAAAAGATTACCTCAGGCTGTCCAAACACGCATATTACCACTCCTTGGATCACAGTGGTGCTCCCAGGCAAAGCGCCACCAAAGCTACAAAAGAGCCTGGTGCTTGCTATCCCAAAAAGGGCGTCCCCTCACTCGGCTCTGATGTGCACGGCAGCATTAACAACTATGTACAATATCCATAGGGCCCTTTGACCATGCCAACACATCACCGGCCAATCTGACAGAGCTCTGCACGCTGAAGCGCCTTGCGGAGCTCGCAGCTTTACGTCCTTGTGCTCAATGTAATGCTCATGCAACACAACAAACGAGCTGCCACACAGAGAAGCGTGGCAGTGACCATGCTGCATGAGTGTGCACATGCAGGGGCGGGCGCATGAGCCTGGCCACCCCCACGCTCCCAGCACAGGGGCAGGCCACGAATGCATGAAGCGCACATGCAGCATCCAAGACTCCCTAGCGGCTCCTTCTAGGCTGGATTCTTGGCAATGGCTACTTTAGGCTGCTATCTCGGCGGCCTCCTCGCAGGCGCCCCCAGCATCCGCAGCGTCCGCGCGCGCCCGCTTCGCCGGCCCGTCCGCGGCCTCCCCGCCGGCGCAGGCGGCGGGGACGTCGCCGACAGCACTGGTGCTCGCGCCGCCCCTGACGCCCCTGCCATCTACGTCTACCGCGCCTCCGCTGGACACATGCTCGGCCGCCGCATCATCTTCGCTGCCGCCGCTGGCCTCCGCGGAGGGGCTCCCGTCGTCATCAGGGGCGCCCCCGGAAGGCGCGTCCCGGGAGGCGCCGGCGCCCGGCGGTGACGTGCCGCCGCGCGCGCGCGTGCGGCGCAGGCAGTTGCGGTGCGCGGCGGCCGTCCCGCAGCGCCCCTTCTTCTGCACCTTGCAAACCGCGCAGCGGCCGCCCGGGATCGGCGCGCGCGCCGCGCCCTGCGCGGCCAGCAGGGTCGGAGGCGCCCGCGGTGTGCAGGCCCTTGCAAGATGCGCTGGTGTGCCGATCGGGGTCTACACAGCATGCCCGAGCAGGCCAGGCTTTCATGTTTGGGAGCAGTTTGGACGATGTAAGAACCTGCTCAGAAAACCTTTGCACCATGGTCGCACATGCCGTGTCCTCCCCCAGCGCACGCTGCTGCGGCACACCCACGGAGGGCAGAATATGAGGGCCTGCACGCCTTGGACGAGACGTCGGACTTGGCGGGCCGCATGGCGGCCGCGCTGCGCTTGCGGGGCCGCTGGCGCACACACCCTGGGCCCAGCCCGAGGTTGGCGGCGGCCGCCGCGGCCGCCGCGCTGGCGCCGTAGCCGTCGCTCGCGCTGCCGCTGCCCATGTTGCCGCTGTCGGCCGCCGCGGCCGGCGGCGGCGCGCCTGAGGGCGCGGCTTGGGCCGCGGCACTGGCGAGGGCAGCATTCCAAATGTCTGGCAGCAACCCCAGGGGGATCTGCGACGGCAGCCCGACCGGGAGCAGCGCCGCGTGCGGCGCCTGGAGGCCCGGGGCCCCCCGGGTGCCCCCGGAGCCGGCAGGGTCGCCGGGCCCCTCCAGGGCCCCCGGGTCTGCCGCCGCCGCAGGCGCGCCGCGCGCCGCACCCACGCCGCTGCCAGCCGCATGCAGGGTTGTTACCTCGTCGGTGCCAAACCCTGCCAGGGCCGGCCCCGCAGACGGCGACCGGCTCGCGCGGCACGGCGCGGGCGACACGCCGCGCGAGGGCGCCGGCGACGGTGTTACTGAGCGCGGCGGCGTGGCCGGCGGCGTCGCGGCCGTGACCACCTGCCGCCCGGCGCAGCGCACCGTCAACCAAACGCCAGCCCTGGCAGGGGTTTCAATACTGCGCGTGCTGGCAGCCATGGGCTGCTGTGCAGGCGTCAGGCCCTTGCAGCGACTTGCAGCAAGACCAGCTTTGCTGGGGAGCGGCGCGGGCCGGGGACCGTGGGCATGCGCGTGCAGGCCAAGCGGACGGAGGGCTGAGCCGGTACGGCACATCCAGAAGTGCAGACGCGCGCATCATCATGCTTCCTGCACGACGCTGCCCCACGCTGGGGACTTAGGGCGTGGCGCGCCTTCAAAGACGGCCGGCGCGCGCGCTGCGGGCGGCCGCCGCGGAGCCTTGAGGAGCGGAGTTCGCCGCTGCTGGGCTCAAATTCTGGGTCGTCCCGACCGCCGCCCCTGCCGCCGCTGCCGCCGCTGCTGCTTGCGGTGGCCCTGTCAGACCCGCCACCACCACCAGGCCCGCCGCGGCCCCCGCTGCCGCTGCCGGCACCGCGCTGCGCGCCCTGCTCAGAATTTGTCGGCTGGGGCGCGTGGCCGGCGGCGCCCGGCGCCGCGCCCGGCGCCGCGCGCGCCGCGGGCCCCGCTGCGGAGCCGCCTGGGACAGCGGCGGCCACGGCGGGCTTGGCGCGCTTGGCGGGCGGCGGGCCGTCCGAGACGGCCGCTGCGGAGCTGCCGCCGCCGCTGCCGCCGCCGCTGCCGCCGCCGCTGCCTCCGCCGCTGCCGCCGGCAGGCTCAGGCAGCGTCCTGGTCGCCCCTGCCGCGGCGCCCGAGCCCCTGCCGCGGCCGCCGGCGCCGCGGGCGGCACCGTGCGCGGCGGGCGCAGCCGCGGGCGCGTCCGCGCCCGCCTCCTCGCCGCCTGCTCGCCGCCCATCACCACCCGCGCCCTCCCCGCCGCTCACCTCGCGGCTCGGGTCCGGGCTGGGCGCGCGCGCGCGCGCGGGCGCATGGGTCCGTGTGCGGCCGCCCTCCTGCCGGGCCTGCCCGAGCGCAGCGCGGCCCCCGCCGCGCGCCGCCGCCTCCTCCTCCCCTTCCCCCTCCTCCCGCTCCCAGTCCGCCTGCTCGAGGTCGGCGCGCGAGCGCGGCGGGCGGCGCGCCGGCGCGGGGCCCCGCGGCGGGAAGTTGCGCTGCCCGGGGGCGGCCCCGGCGCCCCCGCGCGCGGCGCACGCCTCCCGCTCCTCCTCGCCATCTTCCTCCTCATCCCCGTCCTCCGAGTCGTCATCAGCGAGGTCGCCCACCTCCGAGCTGGCCGCGCGGCGGGCGGGCGCGGGGCCGCGCGGCGGCGGGCCGCGCTGGCGTGGCGCGCCCGGGGAGCCCCGGGAGGCGCCGTAGCCGGGCCGCGCCGTGCGGCTGCCGCCGTACGCGCCCGCGAGCGCTGCGCGCCGGCGCAGGCACCTGCACGAAAGGCCCCCTCAACATTAAATATGTACAGTGGGTTTAGAACCCGCAGGGGCCCAGGGAGCTAGCAGGCACCCTCAGCAGACGTCAGAGGCAGCGCCAGACATGCAAGCGAAGGACAGCTGTGCCTTGGATGGAGCTCTGAAGCAGGCTGACGCACACGACTCAGGCGGCAGCAGCACCAGAGCCTGGGGATGAGGCTGACGTCCCTCCAGGCGCCTGGACATGGCCCAGCGCGGCGGGGTCACATGTCGCGGGCAGGCCGGCGCGCGCCTGATGTTTGCGTTGGCGGTGCCGCAGCCGCCGCGGTGCAGCAGGCGGCAGCTGGCGCAGCGGCTGTTGCGCGGCGCCACGGTCCGCGCGCGGCCAAAGGGGTCGCCGCCAAAGCCTGCGCGGGCATGCCCGCCGTCAGCCCAGCCGCCTGGCAAGCACCCAGCCCTGTCCAGGCTTGCGCTCCGGGCGCACGGGCAGAGCTGCCAAGCAGACATCATAGCAGGCCATGACAGCAGGACTGACACAGCTGCTGACAGGTGCGGAGCAGCACTTCAGCTCAGGCGCTCGGACCGCTCGCTGCAGGATCGCGCGCCTCCACACGGCAGCGCATGAAAGTCGTGTGTGTTCAGACAGCACTGGCGGCAAAGCGCCTGCCTGGCGGCATGGGGCCGAGCGCTCGCGGGCGCCGCGGGGGCGCGCGCCGCGCGAGCGCGGCAGGTCGGGCGGCAGCGCGTCGGGCGCGAGGCCAAAGTCGGCGAGCGCGCGGTTGTTGCGGCTGATGTTGGCCGCGCGCTCGGCCTCCATCTCGTTCTCCGGCTCGCTGGCCGGCTCGGCGGCCTCGCCTGGGTCGGCGCCGGCGTCCGCAGCCTCCGCCAGCGCCTCGCGCGCGCGCGCCTCCTGCGCGGATACAGAGTATATGCTGGCGTTCAGCAAAGCTACTTGTGTGTCCTGCTGAGCCTTCAACTGCGTCGCAGACAGCAGTGCAAGCCATGGCGGCACACGCTCCAAAAGCTGCTAGGCTTGCGTGCCAGCCCACTATGACCCGCATGTACAGTGCCATACGCACATGGCGGCACATGACAATGTGACTGGCTTGCACGCCAGACCTGCGGGCTGAGGCATCGCATGGGGCAGCAGCAGTCACGTGAGGTGTGAACAACAGATGCTGCGGATGTGATGGGGGGGCGGGATGGGCACAAGCGCACCCGGTGCGCAAAGGTGGCGTGGCGCATGAGCCGGTCTGCGGCGATGCGCTGCGCCTCCGCCGGCCAGGCCTTCGGGTCGCTGCGGATGCGCACCTGCAACGCGCCACACCATGTCAACCCTGGTTCTCGCGGCCGGACGAAGCCTGGTGTGGACGCCCACGGCCACTTCAGCAGCTCTAGCAGCGCCCTGGGCGCGCCGCGGCAGCGCGCTGGGGCGGACCTGCGGCCAATGCTGGCATCGGAGGGAGCATGACCCTAACATAAGCCTAACCGTAACCGCCCCGCGGCACGCCCCGCACCAGCTGGTTGGGCGCCCAGAGCGGGATCATCTCCACGTCGCCGTCGTCGTAGCACAGCGTGTGGCGCCACCGCACGCGGTCAAAGCCGCTGACCCAGGCCTCGTACCAGGCCCCGTCCAGCGGCCACCAGGACGCGATGCGCGCGCCCACTGCGCCCTCGCCCATCACCGCCACCTGCGCGCGCGGCCGCTGGCGCGTGGCGGGCTGTCTCCAAGGCGGAGGAAGCCCTGGAACCTATAGACGCTACCTGCGTGTGCAGCAGCTGACGAGCGGCTGACATCCTCCAGGGTGGACATCCAACACACTTATAGAGCGAGCCTCCTGGAATGCACTGTCAGCGGCTCGCGTTGCGCCCAGCCACTGGGCCTGGCGGCGCTGTGTGCCCCAACCAATGCAGGGTAGCGCAGACCCTTACGCCATGCTGTGGGGTGTTCAACCCTTTCGGGCGCGGCACGAGCATGCTGCCATGTGAGGGCAAGCAGGGGAAGTGCGCGCCTGTGCGCCGCTCAGGCCGGCGGCCGCAGCCGCCGCGACGCGGCTGGCGAGGCACCGGCGGTTGCTGCCCTGCGCCGCGCCCAGCCGACCCAGCTCAGTACAAACGCTTTTCTACTTGGGTGAGCCTGTGGCAGCAGGGTTCACGATGAAATCATACACATTGTGTCGAGCCGTTTGGGGTCCTGCAATCTCGCGCATCCCACATTGGTGATGGGCCGACGGTGCTGCCTCGCCGGTCGCACGCGCGACCAAACACATGCCTTAATATACCAGCGAGCGGGAAACGAAGCGCATGTCTGCGGGCCATTTAAATCTGCATGCATGTGTTTGCATGGCAGTATATGCACGGAGGCATTAAGCGCCTGGCATTGCCCCCACGTTCGCACATGGCGCCCTGGGGCACGGGCGCCGGCGCGTGCGCACGCACCCGGGCCGCGTCCAGGCAGGCCTCGCACTCGCCGCAGCGCACGCGCACGGCGGCCGCGGCCGCGCGCTGCGCGGCGACCGCCGCCAGCGCCGCCGTGTACGTCTTGCTGTCCAGCGAGCGGTCCTGCACCTCCGCGCTCTTGCGCGCATCCTGCGTGCGCGGCGCGGGCGACTCGGCGGCCGACGCGCGGCCCCACGACGTGGCCAGTGCTGTGCAGCCCCGCAGACCGCCAGCACCACGCGCGGCCCCTGAAGCGTGCGCCGCCTCGCGCCCATGCAGGCCGTGCGCCGCCCCAACCCTAACCCTCGCGGGCCCGAACCTGCACCGCGGCGCGGAAGGCGGCCGGCGACGCGGTGCGCTTGTCGGCCTCGCACGCGGCCGCGCCGGCCGCCTCCTTCTCGGCCAGGCAGCGGCGGAAGGGCAGCAGCTCCGCGGGCCGCACCCACATCGCGCCCTTGTGCCCGAACAGCACCGCCAGCACCTGCGCCGCGCCCGCGCGCGGCGGTCATAGGGTTAGGGTAGGGTAGTGTGCGCCAGGCGGCGCCGGCGGGTCCGGGCGTCAGCCCGGCAAGCGCAGCCCTGGGGTTGACACGCAGGGGCCGCATTGGCGCTGTCGCGTGGGCAACCAGGTGCGCCGCGCGCCGCCGCGCGCGCGCGCAAGCGGCTGCCCAGCTGGTGGCAGGCATGACGTGAGGGTACCTCAACCCTCGGGTGACCGCAGCAGCCGGCATGCTGCGGGGGCACCGCGCCTTCCGCAGCGGGTCCGTCCCGGCGCTGCGCCGCGCGCGGCGCGCCGGAGCTGCGTCCGCGCCCTCCGCAGGCGCTGCCGCGGCGGCTGCGGCCGCCTGCGTGCCCGTCACCCCACATCAGCATGGTTGCATTTAAATACACACGGAGGTGCTTGTGCGCTGCTGGCTCGGTGGTGAGCATGCATGCAAGGCACGATTGTGCAAACGGGTCGCCCATCAGCGCCTGCCAGAGAGCAGCACCACACCAAGCCTGCACTGGTGGCGCCTGCAACACTCCCTGTTTGGTGCGCAGGCAGCGCGGGCAGGCCCGCATGCAGACCGCAGCGAAAGGCTGCCAGACACCTACAGCTCAGCTATCAATTGCTGCAGCCAGGGCTTACATCGGCGCCTGTGGGTTGGGGGGCGCTGCACACCGCGCCGGCCTCAGCAGCAGTTGGCGCCGCTTCGGGCGGGCCGATGCGCACGGGGTCGAAGCGCGGGCCGCACTCGCGCGGGATGCTTACGCGCGCCTCCGCCGGGCCCAGCGCTGCGCGCACGCGGGCCAGCGGGGCGTATTTTAAGGCGCCCACTGCAGAGCGGGCCCGGCAGCCGCCGGCCGGGCGCCTGTGGCATGGTTGACGCAAGCAGCCCTGCTTGTAGCCGCGCACGCCGCCGCGGCACAGCGGGCCGCAGCGGGTCCCCGCGGCAGGGCCGGGAGCCGGGGCGCGCGCGCACCGGCGATCGCGCCCGGCGGCAGCAGGCGCCCGCGCGGCAGGTGGTGCGGGTCCAGCACCTCGGCCGGCCACCACAACCCGGACTGCATGCGCGCCCACACCAGCTCGCCGACCGACTCCGCGTCGCTCGCGTCGCCGTCCAGGCGCACCACCGCCTGCATCTGCGCGCGGGGCCGCAGACCCTGAGCTGCGTCGGCACCACCGCCTGCATCGGCGTGCGGGGCCCCAGACCCTGAGCTGCGTCGGCACCGCCGCCTGCATCTGCGCGCGGGGGGCAAACCCTGAGCTGCAGTGCCACCATTGCCTGCAATTGTTGGCACGGTTCCCCAAACCCTGAGCTGCGTCGGCACCACCGCCTGCATCTGCTGGCGCCTACGCGCGCTTAGGCCAGGCCTGCGCAAGCGGGCGCGGCAGGGTCCGCTCGCGCCCAGCGCGCCGCACATGCTGACGAGCGCATAGGTCCAGAGGCATGCACGGCAAACCCGTGGCAGGTTTAATGGCTGGCCAGCACTCCCATGTGACATGCGGCCGTGCGTGCCCTCAAGTCCGTGATGGACACCGTACAAACGCGCTTGCGCACAGTCACTCGCAGGACAGAGGGCACGCCGGCCGGCTCCGCGCACAGAATGCCTTTTTGATGCACAGAATACCTTTTTGATAGCCGATTGTCATCGGACTGGTTGGCACAGCCCCAGGCAGCACACCTCGGCCTCAAGCTCGGCGCCGCACTCGAGCGCGCGGCTGACGGTCGTGCTCACGTCCCAGCCCTGCGCGCCGGGGAGGCGGGGTGAGAGACGGGATGGGCCTGCATCTGTGGGCGGAAGCAGAGCCGCAAGCGGCTGCGGACACGCTGCAGCAGCATGGACGCAGGCCGCGCCCCGCCGCTCACAAGCACGTCCGATGCCTGTGCTGCTGCGCGGCGTGTCATGGGCGCATGCGCATTTTCAGAAGCGACGCATGTTTGTTCATGCCAATGCTGGGCCGCAGCCTGCATGCACGACGCGCCGACGCGCGCGGGAGGCGGGAATGACAGCAGGCTCTGCAGAGAGAGCCCTGCAGTGTGTGTGTGGTGTGAGAGCCTGAGAGCCTGAGAGCCTGAGAGCCTGAGAGCCTGAGCGTGAGAGCGTGAGAGCGGCGGGCGGGCGGGGGAAGCAGATATTGCCGGGCGGGGGAAGCAGATAGGGTAGGATAGCAGATAGATATAGCAGATAGATATACCCGGATCACATAGCACACCATCACAAAGCACACAGCACGAGGTTGGGTTTGATTTATTTGTTTTTTACCCTACCCTATACACAAGTAGTATTTTTCAGGCCGCCGCCGGGCGGGCGGTGGGCGGGGGCGGCGGTGGGCGGGGGCGGGGTCGTGCGGATGGGGAGATTAAGGGTAAGGGTAAGAGGAGGGTGAGAGAAGGGTGAGATGAGGGTGAGAGGAGGGTGAGATGAGGGTGAGAGGAGGGTGAGGGGAGGGTGAGTGTAGCTGGCCAAGGGCGCGGGACGTGCCTGCTCGCGCAGGCGCGCCAGGTACGTGTGCAGCGCCGCGCGCGGCGGCGGCGGGCCCACGCCCGACACGAACGCGGCCAGCGGAACCAGCGGCGCTAGGACGGGCGCCTCGCTGATCACCACGCTGTGCCTGCCGCGCGCGGCGAGCCACTTGTTTAAGTGCTGTGTCAGCAGGGCGCGCCCGCATGCGCGGGCGGACAACACCGGAGCAGCCCAGCGCAGCGCTTGCAACACCCTGTCACGACCCCAATTCAACAAACAGCAGGGTGCAAGGACAGAGCGCGTTGCCCGGGGCGAGGCTGGTGCGGGCAGCCGCACCGGCCGAGGCCACGCACGAACCAGGCGGCGCGCGGCCAGGCCGTGGGGTCCCGGCGGTCGCGCCGCTCGCGGCGCCGCACTTCCTTGCGCGCCGCCAGCGCGCGCCCGGCCTAGCGCACCAGCTGCACATGTGAGACCCGCGCTGATAGGCTGCACGCGGTATATGCATCTGCCACAGGGCCTCGGTGTCAGCATACGCCAAGACCCACGTGCACGAGAGCTGGGCATGCCCTCAAGTGGACCTCTCCTTGCTTGCACTTGGTTGCACCCATCGCACATGCCCCTCGCGCCCACGCATGCTCGCACTGCCAGGCGCCGCTAGCTCGTCAAGCAAGCACTGAAGCGTTGGCGAGAGCACCTGTGTATGTGCAGCTCAACACTGAAGCTTGCGAGTAATGGGGCCTACGTTCGAGCCTCGCGCAGGTGCACCAGGCGCCAGCCATCGACTCCACCTCGCCCCTGACCCCGCCCCGGGTCGCTTGGGCGGGGAGCGCGCCTGCGTGGACACTATGACCTGGAAGTCGCGCATGCTCAGGCCCTCCAGGCCCTGGCCCTGCTCCGGCCGCGCCGGCGCCCCCCGCCGCGCCTCCGAGGGTTGCGGCCCTGCAGACGCTCCCGGCCCCCCACCGGCAGGCCCCGTTCCGTTGGCGCAGCCTGCAGGCGCGCTGCCGCCGGCTGCTGGCGGGTCGCCGGCAGAGCCCACACTCTGCAGCTCTGAGCCCAGCGCCGTCTCTGCGAGCGCCAACGCGAGCGCATCGGGCGCCGCCGCGCTGTTGACGGTCGCCTGCTGGCCTGGCGATGCGGCGTCCCCGGCTGCGCCCGCTGCTGGCGGCGCGGCGGTCGCGTCCGCGCCGCTCCCGCTCGCGGGCGCGCCTGCCGCCCCCGGCCCGCTCCCCGCAGCAGGCACACTGCCTGCGGCTGCCGCCCCGGTGGGTGCAACCCCGCCCGCCGTGCCCTGGAGCGTGTCCGGGAGCGCGCCGGCCCTGTCGTCCAAGGCGCCGGGCAGCGCGGGGCTGCCCGCTCCGCCAGCAGCCTCATCGAGCGGGCCGGCGGCCTGGGCAGGTGCCCCGCCCGCCGCCTGCGCTGTGACGCCCGGCGGCGCGGCAGCCTCCTGCGTGGGCGCCGCGGCCAGAGCGTCGCGCATGTCCATGACCCTGGGGTCACGCGCCGAGACGAGCCGGCCGGCAAAGCCTTCGTGGGGCTGCGGGGCGCCCGCGTCCGCCCCGCCCGGCGCCGGCGATGGCGGCGCCGCCGGCCCCGCCGGCGCATGGGTGCCGGACGCGCCACAGGCACCATGCGCAGCGGCCTCAGGGCCGAGCTGGGCTGCATCAGGCTGGGCGTCAGGCTGGGACGCTGCACCCCCGTTCGGACTGGCCTGGTCGAGCAAAGCGCGCTTCACCAAGCACGGCAGCGGCAGGAAGTCGTCTTCTGATTGGGGCGATGCGCGCGCAGCTGCGTCAGGCAGGGAGTGCCCGCCGGCTGCCGGCGCGAGGCCCGACCCAGCGGCCGGACTGCCCGCACTGCCCGGGGCGCCGCCGGGGCTGTCGGCGGCCGCGCCGGCCGCGCGCGGGTGCTGCGCGCCGGGCGTGGGCGGCATGGCGCCGGCCGCGTCGCTGCTGCTGGGCACGGCTCGGCCGCCCTGGTCGGGCCCTGCCGTGCGCGGACTGTCAGCTTGACCGCCCGGCGAGGGGTCGTCCTGGCTGGACCTCGCGGCTCCCTCCTCACCGCGCCCACCTGTGTGGGCGCTCGCAAACTGCCCACATGCGGCTGCGCCCGCAGCCTCCAGCCGCCCGCTCCAACCCTGCCCGTCCTGCGGCTGGCCAGCCGCTCCTTCTGTGGCGGCAGCATCCGCGCCGGCGGGCGCGCCAGCAGCAGGCTCGGGACCTGCAGCCCGTCCCAGAGTCAGCGCGCACGGATGATAAAACGCACTTTTCTCCCGCCCTGCAGCTGACAGTGTTACGCGCAGCTCGGGATGCGCCACAGTAAATAGACAGAAGTTATGGGCAACCAGGCGCGGGCGGAACGCACGCCAATCCAAGTTATACCCATATCTGCTGGTGCCGGTACCTCTTATGCTTGAAGTGACCCTGTTCACCGAGTAACCTGATGGCATGCATTCGGCATGAGGTCAGGCAGGTCCGGCAGCATGTACACAGACAAGCGGGGACGAACGCGGCGCTCAGGCGCGCCCGCATGCGTGAGAACTTTGTACTCGAACATGACGCCGTCGTCCGCAAAGTCCTCATTGTCCCACATCCACTGCTGGACGACGCCCGAGGGCTCGTCGGCGTGGTTAGACCCTGACCCTGGCGCCCTGGCCCCGGCAGCGTCCGCGCCCGCCGCGCTGCCCCCGGTCTCCGCAGCACCGTCTGGCGCGGCGGTGGGCGCGTCCGTTGCGGGGCTTATGCCAGGGTTAGGGTTTCCGGCACCATGGTCCATGCTGCGGTCGCGCGCGCCGGTGCAGTACTTGTGGCGGTACGGGCTGGCCAGCTGCTCGCCCAGCCACTTGGCGACCGGCACGGTCACCGCATTGCCCAGCAGCGCCCAGCGCTCCGACTGGACCGCGGCGCGACGGCGCATGGCTGTCAGGCTGGGGCTCTACCGCTCGTGCATATGCAGCGGCAAGCAGGCCTCGCGTGGAAGCAGAATGAAAGACCGTCCATGTCGCAGGATGCTGTCTGGCTTGTTTCGAGGCGCATGGACCGTCAAGCATGTGCGACCAGGCAGAATGGGACGACAGAGGTGCGCGCTCTGCCTGAGCACCACCTGCTACTCCACGCCATGCTGCACGCACAGGGTATTTGGGAAGGATTGCGACCTGCCCACGGCGCTGCGCCGGCCAGCCCGCACCTCCAGGCGGTCCCCGTCGTCCACGCGCCGCGGCAGCGCGCGGTGGCTGGTCACGCCGGGCGGCAGAACCGGGTAGCACGCCTGCGTCCAGCCCGGCGGCAGGCCCTGCGCGGGGCCCGCGGCTGTCACGCGCTGCCGTCCGTGCCCCCAGGTCCTCGAGGGGGCGGAACTTGTCTGGAAGGCCTTGCAGGCGCAGAGCTGCATCCAGGTGCGCGGGAGCACCAGACGCCACAAACAGGACAGCTTGCACTGCGGCCACGAGAAAAGGTGCATACATCTGATTTCAGCCCTACCGTGGTTGTCACACCCTAATAATGACCTGCGATGCATCCGCGCCGGCGCGCCTGCAGGCGCTCGGCGTCCTCGATCTGCAGCATGCCCATCTGGCCCGTGGCCAGCAGCAGGCACATGCGGCAGTTGGCCGTCTTCATCGTCGGCACGCGGTCAACCACCGGCGGGCTCCTGCAGGCGCCGCGCGCGCTTAGTGCGGCGGCGCGCCGCCCGGCCGGGGCGCGCGCGCGCTGTCGCTGTGCCCGCCGACCCTGGCGTGTTTCGCAGCCGCGTCCGGGCAGACGGCAACGTTTCCGTCAGGACGCTGGCACGCGCGCTTGCACGAGGTGCGGGTGGGCTCTGCGAGGCTGTGCTCACGCTGCCCCTGCAGCCAATGATGGGGTAGGGTAGGGTCAGGGCTTGGCCAGGGAGGCGCGCACTGCGCGTTGCCCAGATCGAGTGCGAGCGAGAAGGTGCTGCCGCCGTCGGTTGCCGCAGGCTGGTGGCACGTGAAGCAGGGGCGGCCGAACACCGTCGTGCAGCCGCCCAGGCACGGCTCCGCGCCCTGCCATCCCGCACTGGGGCTCGCACGCCGCTCTAGCATGGCTCAACCCATGCATGCGGTGCGCAGCAGGCTGCCTCGTCCACCCGCAGGCAGCAAGGCAGCAAGGTCGCAGCAAGATCCTGGCTATGCATGGCATCAGGGTCTCGCATGCGCACGGCGGTCTTACATGCGCACAACGGCCGGACGCGTGCCTGGGACAGCAGGACGTCCCGCGCGTCGCCGTAGAGCGACGCTACCAGAAAAAAGCGCCGACGCCGGTGCGGGATGCCAAACGCTGCGCTCACAGGCACTGTCTCAGGTGCGGACACCTTGAAAAACTGCTGTTGCGCGGCACGGACGCCGCGACGTTGCGGTGTTTGCCAGGCACCACGGGCGTAACATGATGAGGCCGAGCGCCCTAGCGTGAACACCAGAACCCCCAAAAAAAAGCAAAAACAAGAAGGTTGTGAACGTGCGGTCGCAGCAGAGGCACGGCGCGCCGCACCAGACGAGTTGACGATGCGGTAGGCCCAGGACATGTACCCCAGCGCCTCAAAGCGCTCCGCAATGTACTGCATGGCCGACGGCTGCCCCTCGATGCGGTCCAGCAGCGCCTCCACCTGCCCCACCGCATCATCATCACCATGATGCAAGACATGCCCTGGCATGACAGTAGGGTTTGGTATCTGGGGTACATGTGGGTCATGGCAAGGGCACTGAGAGACATATGAGCTTGCATGTTGTGCCCGCAAAGAACAGCGCAGCCTGACTGAAGCGCGCGCGCGCAGTGACAGGTTCAAGGTGTGTCGCATGGCATATGCGACACGAACAGTTGGCTGGGCGTGCAGAGTCTGAGGCGCGCACGTTCTCGAGCAGCACCCATGGCACGCCGTTGCCGTCTTTTCGCGCTTGCTCCAGCAGCCGAAACACATGCCGTACCAGCGCCGTGCCCTGGCATCACCCCCGCACCCATCTTGGAGTCCACCACATGCACTGCTTGTGATGTGCTCACAGCATTTGGCATCCGTCCAGCAATCTTGATGTTGTTTTTTTAAATGAAATGAAGCTGCAAATGTGATGCCCTCAAAAGGTGTTGCAAGATCTAAGGCATGCACAGGGGGTTGTTGATCATCAAGCAACCACAAGCACGGCGCCAGCGCACCTTGCCCTCCAGCCCCTTCCGCAGCCCCGCCCTGCTGACGTCCACACAAGGAAACCCAGCAGCAACAACCTCCGCCTCCTGCAAGGGCACAGACACGCTCAGGGCGCAGCTGCCTCGCCTTGTGCCGGGGTTTTCATGCTTCACGACGCCCAGGCGGGCTGGGCCTGCGGAGCACTGGGTCGCGGGCGGGCCGACGCGCTGCTGGGGCGAGGGGTGGGCGCGCCTGCGGGAGCGCCGTGAGGAAGCGGACGTCGGGGACGAGGGCCACGCCCGGGAAGTTCTCGCTCAGCACTTGCTGCGCACCCGGGTCGCTCTCGCACTGCAGGATGACCTCGTGCCCCGCCTGCGCCGCAACGCATGCTGCTTCAGGCCGTTGGCTGTGAGACGCCTGTCATGCACGACTATGGCCACCGAGTGGACCTGCCAGCCTACTTGTGAGAGCACGTTGGCGCAACGTGCCAGGGCAAGGCTTAGCAGACGTGGCATTGGGGCTCTGAAGTGAGCATGCATGTTCATCTCTAGACGCCACCAGCATGTGACGTCAGTTGGAGGCAGCATTGGGAGCGTCTTTATGCACCTGCTCCAGGCCGAGGTCGAGGGCCCCGCATCCAGAGAACAACGACACGACCTTCATCGGGTGGTGCACTGGAGCGCCCCTTCAGGCCCCCTTTTGCCCGCCCGCTGCCCGGGCCAGCCCCCTTTCAACTTCTGACTGTTTCCAGGTTCGTCTGTGGCCGCCCGCCAGTGCGCGCAGCGCAGGTCGGTGCTGCGCAATCGGGCGCCCAAGCCGAATGCCTGATCAAGCACTTCATTCGAGGGGCTGCTTCCCGCCAGTCTTCACCGACAGCTCTTCATGGTGTTGTCGCTGGTCCCAGGAGCAGTGCTCCCTTCTTGATAAACGGAGCTCTTATTACACTGTCCTTGATACAGGGAGCTCTTGTTACACTGTCACAGTGGCATCCAGCCACCGCTTGGGTCCCGCTCGGAGCCTGCAGCTGCAGCTTGCCTGCAGCTCCAGGCAGTCGTCCGCACTGCAGCCTGACACCTAAGCAGCCCGTCCCCACAGGCCACGCCATCAGCACTGCCCCCCAGACTCCACAGGCAGCTTGCTTGCCCGCGGCGGTCAGCTCCCAACAACCACACCCGCCCCAGGTGGCCCTGTCGCTTAGTACTCCTCGCCCTCCTCCTCGCCCTCGCCCTCGGCCGACTCGGCGCCCACCTGCGCCACAGACCAGTCAGCTGCGTGCCCCCCCCAGTCGTACTGATTTTGCCCCCTATTCAGCCTGAGCGGGACTGTATCGTGTACGCCTGATCCAAAGTGCGTATGCCGCAATGCGTTGCTCTGCCGTGCCATGCAGCATGAATGCAAAGCTACAGCAGCGCCCTGCCGCGGCGGAACACCTACGCGAGGACGCCCGGTCGCTGCACCAACAGTACGTGACCCATGCATGCACTCCCTCATAATTATGCATTATCATGGTGCCAGACTGCGGAGCAACACAAGTGCCCGCCAGGACGAGGTTCCTTGGCGCCTGGCCGCCTCCCTCGCATGCATGCAAGCTCAGCGTTTCACAGCCCACGGGCACATGCGGGGCCAGCGGCGGGCGGGCACCTCCTCGTAGTCCTTCTCCAGCGCGGCCAGGTCCTCGCGCGCCTCGCTGAACTCGCCCTCCTCCATGCCCTCGCCCACGTACCAGTGCACAAACGCGCGCTTGGCGTACATGAGGTCGAACTTGTGGTCCAGGCGCGAGAAGACCTGCGCCGCCGGGCCCCCGTTCGGGTCTGTGCGCGTAGCGTGCATGTGGCATGCAGCGCATGCGCTGATCTCTGTAAGGGCTGTGACGTTGCAGGTGCCTCGAGCAGCCTTCAGCAGGCCTGCTGATGGTACCTGGTTGCTTGATCCATACGCACCTTGCAAGCGCTCAACGGCCCACAGACACCCGCTAGGGCTTTGGGGCCAGCATGCCTGGGCGCCCAGAATTGCCGCGCGGAACGGGCAGGGAGGCGGGCGCGCACCTCGGCGATGGCGGTGGAGTTGGAGATCATGCACACCGCGCGCTGCACCTTGGCCAGGTCGCCGCCCGGCACCACGGTGGGCGGCTGGTAGTTGATGCCGCACTTGAAGCCGGTGGGGCACCAGTCCACAAACTGGATGGTGCGCTTGGTCTTGATGGTGGCGACCGCCGCGTTGACGTCCTTGGGCACCACGTCGCCGCGGTACATCAGGCAGCACGCCATGTACTGCGCGCGCCAGCCTCACCAGGTCAGCAACACTTGCAAGTTGCGTCAGTGCCCACCCGCTCTCTGTAAATCACTATGCCGCATGGCTCATGCGCATGGCGTCCGCACTATAGCTGAGAGCGGCAGCCCGTGTGCAAGGCGCACGTGAGCTGGCATGACCACAGGCTCACCCATGCTGCCCCGCGGGGTGCCCAGACGGGCGCCTCTGAGGCGGGCGGCGCACCTTGCCATGGCGCGGGTCGCACTTGGCCATCATGGACGCCGGCTCAAAGGCGGAGTTGGTGATCTCGGCCACGCTCAGCTGCTCATGGTAGGCCTTCTCGGCGCTGATGACCGGCGAGTAGGACGAGAGCATGAAGTGGATGCGCGGGTAGGGCACCTGCGGGCCACCGCCGCTCGCTGAGGAGCAGGCTCCCGACTTGCCGCACATGCTCTCCTCATGCGCCTGCTCACACCTGCCCCCAGTGCACTGCCTGTGACTTGCCCGGCACCACGCCGTTTATACAAGCAGCTGTGCGGTGACAGCAAGCGGTGGCAAGCCCTGAGCTGAGCAGCGGGCAGAGCCTGCCGGCGGCGGGGCGCACCAGGTTGGTCTGGAACTCGGTGACGTCCACGTTGAGCGCGCCGTCAAAGCGCAGCGACGCGGTCAGCGAGGAGATGACCTGGGCGATCAGCCTGCGCGTGCGCGCGGCCAGCATGCCTCAGGCGCCGCGCTGCTTGGTGAGCGGCCGTCACCCAGCGCCGCTTGTGAGCTTGCAGACACCAGTGCTGTATTTTCGCCAGCAGCCTGCACCCCAAAGCAAGCCGGCACAGAGGTTGGCCATCTAGGCATGTCAATCACCAGGTGCGAGCACGAGGAGGGTGTGCACGCGCGCAGCAGCCCCGGGCCCAGCGGGCGCACCGGTTGAGGTTGGTGTAGGTCGGGCGCTCGATGTCCAGCGAGCGGCGGCAGATGTCGTACACGGCCTCGTTGTCCAGCATGACCGCCACGTCGGTGTGCTCCAGCAGCGAGTGCGTGGACAGCACCGAGTTGTACGGCTCCACGACCGCCGTGGACACCTGGCGCCGCCCGCGGCCGCTTAACAATCGCCCCGGGCCTGCTGCGGCTGCGATGCGACCAGCGCGTCTGTGCTGCATATGCGCGGCCGCACGCCTGCCAGTGCTTTGGGCCCAGGTCAGGGTTGGTGAGCAGGCCAGCGCCAGACGGACAGCAGGCCAGCGCCAGACTTTTAAAGTGTACCTAGTGGCATTCATGTTGTTCAAGCAAGCGCGCTGGGAGATTACGATTATCAGAGGCCAGTGCCGCAAGGTGCACGCCTGGGGCGAGGGGTAGACGGTGAAGCCCAGCTTGGACTTCTTGCCGTAGTCCACCGACAGGCGCTCCAGCAGCAGCGAGCCCAGGCCGGAGCCGGTGCCGCCGCCGACGGCGTTGAAGACCAGGAAGCCCTGCAGCCCGGTGCAGTTGTCCGCCAGCTTGCGGATGCGGTCCAGGCACAGGTCCACAATCTCCTTGCCGATGGTGTAGTGCCCGCGCGCGAAGTTGTTGGCCGCGTCCTCCTTGCCGCTGATCAGCTGCTCCGGGTGGAACAGCTGGCGGTAGGTGCCGGTGCGGACCTCGTCGATCACCGTGGGCTGCGCAGCGCGCCAGGCCGGGTCAGCGCGGGGCGCGGCGCCGACGCTGTCCAGGCCTGCTGCCCCGGGGCGGAGGCCCGCGCCCAGGCGCGCTTGCGCACCTGGAAAGCCACACCGCACAGCAGCAAGGCGGCTACCGTGTGCAAGCGCCTGGTGCACTGTGACAGCCGGATCAGGCAGGGCGGGCCCGGCAGGGCCCGGCACCTCCAGGTCCAGGAACACGCAGCGGGGGACGTGCTTGCCGGCGCCGGTCTCCGAGAAGAAGGTGTTGAAGGCGTCGTCGCCGCCGCCGATCGTCTTGTCCGACGGCATCTGGCCATCGGGCTGGATGCCTTCGCGCCAACGCCACCCCCGGGGTCAGCGGCCAGAGCCAGAGGGCAGCGGAGGCGGCAAGCGGCTCGGCCCAGCACGGGCTACCAAGAACGCTTCTTTGCTGAGTCTAAGCTAGACTCTGCAGCCAGTGAAGGGGCCGCGCGGGCACCGCGCGCGCCGGTTGTTAAATCACAGACATCAAGATGGAGCCAGGCACAGCCGCAGGGGGTGCAGCAAGCGCGCTGGCGCACCATGCTCCAGGCAATAGAGCTCCCAGCAGGCGTTGCCGACCTGCACGCCGCGTGAGCGCAAAAGTCAGCGCCTCCCCCGGGAGTGCGCGCGCTGGCACGCGCGCGTGCGAGGACCGCGCAGCGTGCACGCGTGCTCCACACGCAGCAACGGCGGTATGCGCGCCCTCACCTGGATACCGGCCTGGCCGATGTGGATGGAGATAACCTCACGCATATTGGCAGCTGGGGGTGAGCCTGGGAGTTGGTGAGGAGCAAGGAGGCTGGTGGAAGGTAGACGTCGATATAAGGTCGCGCCTCCTGTCCTGGCCCAGCTCTGGCTGAGCACCCATTTTAAACGAGCAGGTGTGGGGGCTGCGGGGTTTCCCTTACAGGGTCATGCCCCATGCATCCCTTGAAATGCATCCCAGTTGTGACAATGCGTAATTCAACAAGTGTACATGGTCAACAGGTACACACGCATCAGCGCAGACAGACCTTGTAAAAGAGGTACATGCACAGCAAAATTGCTGGTATGCACCTGGGCCCACAACCTCCAGTTGCAACCTCTTTGGGCGCCACACTGGTCACCCAGTGGCAAGCTCACAGGGTTCGTTGGGCAACTAGGCTGCTGGACGAAGCTGCTCAAGCTGGCTCCGCAGCGCCAACACCTCGGCTTGGGCCTCGTCGACAGCCTGCACAGCCCAAGAGCGCACGTCGTAAACCACAACCTGCTGTGCTTTATAGGGCCGCTCAGGCATGTACTAGTATCATATTGCAGACACAAGCGCACTAGGGCGCAGCCGGGCGTGATGTCACAAGGAAATAGAGTTGGCCACAAGGTCACGCTACCTGAGCACCATACATGCAACCTGACATGCACGTAAACAGCTTCAGGCATGTGATGCAGTGCACCGTGGCCATACCCAGCACACGTTCTAGCAGCACCAGCACACGACAAACGGGACGGCACTGGCTCTCCTAGACCGGGGCAGAGCACCTGCGCCGCGCGGTCTTCCACGGCCTCCACCAGCATGGCCGCCTGTGCGCGCAGCTCCGCAACGCGCCGGTCGGCGGCCACGCGCATCCCCGCATCCTCCGCGCCCAGCACTATGAACCCCCTCCGCCGACCACCAGTCAGGGCTCTGCACGCGCCGCTCGCGGCATGCTTCTTGTGTTGCGGGTGCGGGCAAGAGTTGGCAGGATGTGACACCACACGCAGCACAGCGGGAAGCTGTATTTGCGGCTGTCCATCAGTGATCTTTGCGACAGTGGACAACAAGTGGTGCGTTAGCATACGGCGCGAGCAAGGCGCACCCTCTACAGGAGCTTGATGCCCAGGGGCAGCGGATGCGCCTCCCTGCGGCCCCATCAATTTGCATGAGGACATAGGCTGAGCTGACCAGCACTTCCAGAAGCTCACCCACATCTTAGAACGGACCTGGGCAACGGCCAGCTCGGTTCGCTGGGCGGCCAAGTGCTCCCGCATGTCGTCCAGCTCAAACTGGAGCTCCCTGTTCCTCGCCAGGACCTTCCGCATGTCCTGCAGGCGCTGGCTCGTCAGCGCTGCCTCAAATGCAAGCAGTGTGCTGCTCAACAGGCGTCAACAGCTCTTCATGCATGCCACAAAGCCAGCACATGACATATTTGGCGCCCGCATGGATGCATTTATCACCACAGGCATCTCTTCTCCTTGAAAGCTGATCAGGCTGTGATAGCCTTGATCTGGATGTGGCATGCATGACGCGATCAACCGCGGCACCTGCCTGCACAGCAGCAGCACGGGCTTCCTCGAGCAGCGCCTTGGTCTGGCGCTCAGCGTCCAGAGCCGCTGCCATCGCTGTCAGCCGCTCCGCCTGCGCAGGGTGAGCTCTATGCATGACCATGTCGCAGACTGTTAGGAGGCTGAGGCCATGCATTAGGAGCTATCCAGCTAGCAGTGGACCTCAGCGACACAATGCATGGTCCAGGCAGGGAGAGCGCTCTTCAAGAGGCCATTATCTGCATACAAAATAAGCTCACACAGCATGGTTCCTGAGGCATAAATGTGACTGGTCAGGGGTGCTTGGAAGCAGCTCGTGAGTACAAGCGGCGAAGAGTGGCTGCAGGCCCTGCAGCTGAGCACCTGGTCGCGGTTCTGCTTCAGAGCGTCGGCCAGGGCCTCGGCAAGCTCGGCAGCGGCCTCTGCGCCCGTGCCTGCATAACCTGGCGTCCAGTCAGGGGTTTGCGTGCGGTACAGTTTGCCTTCTGGGGGACTACTGGCACCTTCAGCACTGGCTGCTCGAGTTCGCCTGTGCCTCCGGTGTGCGACTCCAAGTGTCTGGCGGCGCCACGCCTGCCTGCTAGTCCACACCTGCAAAAGAACACACACACACTGACTTTCACTATGTTAGAACAGTATTAATGGCGCACAGACTGCAAACGCGTAAAGTACGTGTCAGTATTCAATGGGCTGCATTCAATAGGCTGCAGATCCAGTGCCACGGAGCTCACCTGCAGCCTTGGTGCCTGACATAAACGCGCTTGCGCAACATGCAGGGCGCGTTGCGCGGGACACATTGGGTGTGCGTGCACCTCCATCACAAAGGAACCTGAATCTGGAATGTGGTGCTCTCTTTACGAGCCAATCTCTGGCATGCCAAAAGTCACTAATAGTGAAGGACACAAGCAAGAGCTCCGAGGCTGTGTCCTATTTTGGCTTGCCGAGCAACCGTCTTGTGCTCTATGCTCAATGTCCCGCACTCCCTGCACTACCTCGGACTACGCGCCGCGGAGAGAGCAGCCTGTTTGCTGTGTGAAAAGGTTCTGGCGGTGCTGTTTCCTTAAAGCCAGAAGTTGCTGATGGCGCTGTGGTGTTGAGCTGCTGCTACTGAGCAGGCTGCAGTGAGCTGCAGACACGCGCCGCACGCGTTGCGTGCTTAGGAGCGTGTTGCTGAGAGCTCTCTGCTAAGCACTCTCGCACCGGTTCCCGGAGCGACGCTGACAGCGCTGCGTGCGCTACGTGCGCTGCGAGCGCGGCCCGGCCAGGGCCGAGTGGAGGGCGATGGGAGCGCAGCAGAGCGCTCCTGCGGGCGCGCCGGAAGAGGTGGTGGCCACTTCGGGGGTGCGCAGCTTCCGTGCTGCCTCGCAGCCGGGGTCTCGGCCCCCGCCTGCTGCCTGGGCGCCTTCCTGCTGTGTGCCGCGCGCGGCACGCTGCCCAACTCACCCTCCGGACATCACCGCCTGGCTGAGCGCGGGTGCGTGCGCAGGGGACGGACATTAAGCTCTTCCGTTTCAACAGCACGGCCAGCGCGGGCGCCTGGGAGCTGCAGGCAATCGCGGTGTCGCCGCACTTCTTTAACGCCAACGAGGACGCCGCCGCGTCCGCGGCGCGCTGGTGCCTGGAGGCCGGCGAGGCCGAGGCGGAGGTCACCGACCAGTTCAGCCTGGAGCCGGGCGGCCGGCGCGTGATCTTCCGCGGCGAGGCGGCCATCTGGGCGCTCCTGTTCCCCAGCGATGCGGCGTTCAGGGCGTTCACGGAGCAGTACAACGACCGGCTGTTTGCCAACACATACGGCGTCGACAACAACGAGGACGCCCGCGCCAAGGCGCGGCCTCGCTGCTCGCGCTCTCCGGGCCGGGCAGGCGCTTGCCCTGCTGCTGTGTCGCAGGGCGCGTCAGCGCATCTCGCTGCGAGCACCCATGGACTTGGTTTCACGCTGGGTGCTGCTGTTTGTGTCTGCATTTGCCCAGCGCTTGCTGGCTAGATTGGGAGACGCTCTGGAGGCTGCCAGCCGAGCAGTTTCGCGTCCTGTGTGCACCCGAGTCTCATGCGACAGTGCGTGAGGGCCCAAGCAGGCCGATACGCATGCAGGTGTTTGGCAAGGACTCCATCCTGCACCTGGGCCACGTGGAGACCGCGGACTCGCGCGACGCGTGGGCCAATGCGGCGGACCCAGAGGCGCGCCGCCGCCGCGCTGCTGCGCGTGTGGCCGGCTGTGCTTGCCTGCATGGCCTGGCTGCCAATCGACTCCTAGTCAGCACCAGCGTTAACCCGCGTCAGCGGCCGCCGAGTCGTTGCTTCTGTGCATGCGCGGCCTTATGGAGCACTGTGATGGGCAAAGAGCAGCAGGGTGACTTAAACCAGCACGATACTGCTCTTGCAGACAGGCTCAGATGTCGCTTTCTGTGGAAAGCAAACTTCTTTCCATTGTGCCAGCAGGAGGCACCTGCGGCTGGGGAGGGCGCGTTCCGAGACACGGCTGTGGCAGACCATGACGACATCCGCGGCGTGCGCATGGGCGCCGGCGAGCGGAGCTACCTCGTGCGCGACCGCCGCATCGACGTCCTGCGCAACGTGCATGGCGGCGTGCAGGCGCGTCGATACCTTGCAGCTTGCACTTCAGAGCCGAGGGATGGAGCCACCTTGTGGGAAAGACCGAGCAGGGGTACCTGAGCACAGGATGCAAGGAAGGAAGCTGTCTCTTCTGTGAATACAAAGTGTACTCAGTAAGGCTGACGACAGCAGTCACTGCCAACACCACTGTGTTTGAGCTGAACCTGCACGGTTGTCTGGTCCCGCCTGGTGTCAGGGCAGCGCTTGTGCCACCATCGGCTGCAATGTGCAGATCTGCTGAGCGTGCCGGGGCCGCGCGCGCGCGCAGCCGACGGCGCAGTCGATCAGCCTGACGCCGACGCGCGGCGGCGCGTTCACGCCGCAGAAGCTGCTGCTCACGCAGCGCGAGCGCCGCATGAACATGCTGAGCCCGGGCGAGGGCAAGTCGCTGTTCAATGCGGACATTGAGACGGGCAAGATCGTGTCTGAGTGGGCCTTCCAGAAGGACGGCGTGGACGTGGGCATGAAGGACATCGTGAACGAGACGCGCGCCGCGCAGCTGGACGACCGCGACACCTTCCTGGGCCTGGGCCAGAACCGGCGCGCGCCCGACTGGCGTGGCGCACTCTGGGGTGTATGAGCGAGTGTTCGCATTTGGGCTCTGCGGCCTGCGCTTGGTAGGAACCAGCCGTCATCCAAGGCAAATGAGCACACGAATGGGCAGCCCAAGCGCACCATATGCACAGGCTGAACATCACAGGCTTCTGCTGCCTGGATGCCACAATCACAGAGAGGGTGTCCGCGATGGAGCGCGATGGAGCACGGACAGGTTGGTGATCATGTGACCTGCACGCCCTCTGTGCGTGGTGCCCAAGAGCGTGGCAGACTGCTGAGCATGTTTTGCATGCTGTGCGCGCGTGACGTCGCGCCCGCGCACGGCAGGCTGGTGCGCTGGGACATGCGCGACCCGACGGGCGTGGTGCAGGAGAGCGCGTCGCCGGTGGTGCAGTACGCGGGCGGCAAGGACTACGCGGGCAAGGTCAACTTCAACTGCATGGCCACGTCCGGCGCGCCGTCCTGCAAAACAATGTTTGCATGGCTCGGCAGATCGACTGTGGCATCCATGCGGTGCTGTGGGTGCCGGTGGCTCCACGGCAAGCGCTCCATGGCAGCCTGCAGCCGTAACATGCAGATGCGGCTTAGCAGCGAGCTGCGCAGGGGGAGCGTGTGTGGGGGTTAGCCAGGGCGCGCAGCATCCGCTCTGCCATACTTCCTGAGAAACTGATCTGCAGGGCGGGCGGCTGCGGCGCGCCGCAGGCGACGGCTACGTGGTGGTGGGCAGCCAGGACGGGCAGATCCGGCTGTACAGCGAGCGCACGCTGACGCGCGCCAACACGGCCATCCCGGGCCTGGGCGCGCCCATCAGCGCGGTGGACGTCACCTTTGACGGCAAGTGGGTGCTGGCCACCACCGCGACCTACCTCATGGTCGTGCTCACCGTGTACAAGGCGCGCACCTGGGCCACGAACCATCGAACATAGGTCAGTGGGTCGACCAGTGTGCACTGTGCTGTGGGTTTTCTGGCGCCCAGAGACGGATACGAGTAGCGCTGCTTCAATCGGGAGGCTGTTCCTCTGTCGGCGTCTGTAAGCGCCTGGATGTCAGGTTTCTGCAGTGTCTGGCACTGTGACTGCATGTCAAGTAGTCTTGCTACAATGTGCAGGTCTGCTGCTGCAGGCTGCTGCGCCTCTTCAGACAAACCTGCCCAGGCTCAGCGTGACAGATGCGCCGGGTCGTCACATGGCTGTGACGGTGCGTGCCTGCGCGCACGGCAGGACAAGAACAACCGGGAGACCAACGGCTTCAAGAGCCGCATGGGCGCGGCGGCGCCGCGGCCGCGCCTGCTGCGCCTGCGCCCCGAGGACGCGGCCAAGGTGGGCGGCGCGCCCATGCGGCAGGGCAAGTTCACGTGGGTCACCGAGGCCGGGCGCCAGGAGCGCTGGATCGTGGCCTCCTGCGGCAACCACACCGTGCTCTGGAACTTCCGGTGCGCCCTCAGCCCCCTGCGTGCGGCAGCTACGAGTGGGGGGGCGCCGGCAGGCAGGGCTGCCGATGAGGCTGCTGACCCTGGTGCCTGCTTGCTCAGAAGCACCTGCATGGCCTTCTCACGCCTGCAGGCAGAAGGTTGGCAGGAAGGCAGAGTTTGTGTGCACTCATTCTGGTCGAGCAGGCCGAGCGGAGCATGCGGCAGGCCTCCCAGCGCGCCGCTGCCGGCGACGGCGCCCCCGGGCCGCACCCTCCCTGGCCTGTCTGATCCTGGGCGGCGGTCGGCAGCGCACGCGCTGAAGCGCGCCGGCGCGCACGGCGCAGGCAGGTGAAGCTGGCCCGGGCGGACGTCGTGTCGGCGGGCGGCCTGACGACCTGCACGACGTACCACCTCATCCCCAAGCAGGAGTCGGTCGTCGACTCCGTGTTCATGGCGGACCGGTGCGCGCCCCTGCGCACTTGCGCCTGTCGTTCCCCCAGGCCCGTGTGCTGCGGCAGGCAGCAGGGCGCTCAGGCTTGGCGGCCGGGGCTGCATGCGAGCCGCATGACGCTGGCGCGCCGCGCAGGTTTGCGCCGTCGCCGACGCGCCTGGACGATACGTCGATGGTCATCGTCACGCAGAAGCATGTCTTCAGCCTGGCGGACGACGAGGATGTCGAGTAAGTTGCCAGAGCTTCTGACTCAGAAGGCCAATTGTCAGAGGGCCAGCATGCAGCTGGCTTGCTGGCTGGGTGCTGGCTTCTGGTACAGGCCGGCGCGGTCGGCCTGGGAGGACGGCGAGGCAGCATGGCTCGCCCTGCTGGATGAGGTCGCAGCAGAGTGTGTGTGGGGTATGCGTGCTCAAGGTGAGGGCAGCGGCTGCGCATTGGTCAGAGGCTGCACTGGGGGGAGCTCCTGCCCTCGCGCGGCGGGGCACGGCATGGCCATGCTGTGCATGTCACACGGTGAATCTGCTTCTTGCAGAGCATGGCAACCAGACTTTGTTGTCAAGTCTGAGATGAACAACGGCTCATGCAGATGCTGTGTCTGGGAACATGTGCAACATACATTGCATGAGCCTGGGTCATGTGGTGAGCAACATCGAGTGTGCACTGACCGAGCAATGGGCTCTGGTAAGCATGGTAACTAAACATATGTCTTGGGTACCACCTTTTTGGCGTGGCACCCCACTACAAAGAGAGGCTCACTTCACAAGCATACCAGTGTATGAAAACGCTACACACTCGCATGCAGGACTCTCACACAAACAAACAGCATGTGTGGAAAACTGCCAGCTTGTTGCCAGCCAGAGCGTCCTGTGTGCTTGGGCCAGAATCCATCATGCATTTGAACCATGGCGTTTCAAGGCAACTAGCGTCTTATACTGCGACATGCAGCCCGCCACAAGGCCTCAAGGCAGTTCTCAGGAGGTCCTTCAGGCTGACTCCGCTGCGTACATGGCCGCAGAGCGCGTGCCAGCAGCAGCAACTGCTTATGCTCCACAGGGCTGTTGCAGAGCGCTGTGGCGCTGCAGGGACCAGAGCAGGTCCGGCGCACCCTGCCGGGCTGCACATTGAATAGTACATGCACGCCGTGTTGTCTCGTCCGGAAGTGCAGATGATGTCAGCCGCAGCTTCCGGACACACCCCAAGGCGACCCCATGCGCTCTCCTGACAGTCAACCCCCGCTGCACAAGCAGCGGATGTGCGCCACCGCGCGTCAGGGTCCTCCTGCGCCCCCAGCTCAGTGGCAGGAGCGGCTGATGTCATCGACAACGCGGCTGAGCTCCTCGACGGTGACGCCGCCGCCCATGGCGGCCGCCACGCGCTCGGCGCTCTCGCGGCGCAGGTCCAGGAACTGCTCCACCAGATCGCCGTCGACGAAGCCGCGCGCGGGCGCGGCGCCGCGGTCATTGTCGAATGCGCGCCAGGCCGCGTGGTCCAGCCCGCCCACGCCCTTGACGACGCCGCGCAGGCACTCCTGCGCGGCTGCGCACAAGGCTCAGAGGCCGCTCAGGAGCGCGGAAGGCGCGCCCGCTCCGCCCGGGAGGATTGCAGATTCTAGGGCTAACTTCACCAGGCGGCCGTCCGTCCAGCCCTGGCAAAGACGATGCTGCAGCCGCTGTCAAGCTTGGCCAGGCCGCATGACGCGGGCCAACCGCGGCTGCCGCCGCGACCTTTATGGCTCCGCCAATGCGCCCCCTCGCAGCCCCCATGAGCTCTGCGCAAAACCGGACATGCAGCGTCAGACACACACGCAGCGCGCACCGTCACCCAAGCCCCCGCATTGTGCTCAGAGCAGCGCACACGGTGCTGCGCGCCGCCGCTCTGCCAGCCCAGCGCGCAACAGGCGGGCAGCCCTGCGCCGCGCCGGCAGCCAGGGGCGCCGGCGCGCGCGCGGGCGCGCGCGCGCGCCTGCAGGCGCCACAAGAAGTCAAAGCGGTCCTTGGGCAGCGAGGCGACGACGCCGATCGCGCCGTTGATCGTGCCAAACAGCACCGTGCCGATGCGCGCGGCCTCCGTGTCGGGCAGCTTCATGACCAGCGAGCCGCGCCGGAAGCGGTTGACGAACTCGCCCAGCCCAAACTCGCCGACCACCTGCGCCCGGCGCGCCGCCGCGCCCCTGTCCTCCCGCTCGTCGGCGAGCGCTGCGCTGTGGCCGCGCAGCAGGAATCGGGGTTTCAGAGCGACATGCGAGTGCCGCATGAGGCACGTCGGGTCCGGGCAAGGGTCGTTACACGGTCAGCCCTTTGGCATATCCGACAGCATGCCAGCCTTGCTGTGCAAACACGCACGCCCAGCACCCTGCGCCCGGCGCCAGGCCTGCTGAAGGTTGCCCAGAGGGCGCCGCGCCTCCAGGCGCGAGCGGTCCTCGTCGGCGGCCGCGTCGCTGTTCTTGCGCAGCGCGAACAGGTTGTAGCTGTTCTCCGCGCCCAGGTACGTGTCCGCGTCCAGCGCCTCCACCGCCGTCATCCAGTTGCTTCGGAAGTCGCACGCGCGCGTCTCCAGCGCGCTGTCCTCGGCCACGTACTGCAGCAGCTGGATGCTGCGGATCAGGTCGCCTGCGCGGGCGCGGGCAACCAGCTGGGGATAGGGTTTAAACCCTGAAACCTACCCTATTGCTGCTGCCCGCCACGCGCGCGCGGGGCGCGGCCCGCGGCGCCGCCTCGGCGGCGGGCGCGGCGGGCCGCGTGCTCGCCTAGCCGTGGGCGGATGCAGGGGCCGAACTGGCCGGCCCAGCCGGCGGCGGCCGGGGCGCGCGCCTATTACAACAAAGTCGCCGATGGGCGCCGCGTAGAGCGCGAGGATGTTGCCGGAGCGGCCGCAGTGGAAGCCGAGGTCGTGGCCGCCGTCCTCGCGCTGCTGCCAAGTGTACTGCGCGCGCGCGCAGCGTGCACGAGAAGTCAGCTCGTCCTGATCATTGTACCATGCAGGCATGTGGGCATCATCATGCCGCGCAACGTCCTTCTGCTGCCGATATGGTTGTACAATGAGGCATCATCACCGATGACGATCAGTGGGTGCGATGATGGGCGCCGAGCGGCGCACGGACGGCCGCCAATAGCGCCGCCGCACAGCACAAGCGACAGTCTCAACAGAACACAGGGCAGGCAAACATGACCGCTGGGCGAGGCAGAAGCAGGTGCCCCTGACAGCCTGGCTGGCTGCGAGCGCCGCCGGCCGCCGCGGTGCCGCACCAGGTGGACCTTGCTGTTGATACTCGCCAGCAGCATGCCCTGCGCGCCGCAAGCACGCCCCGGGTGACCGTCGCGTCCTGCAGCAACGACGCAGGGCCGCGCATGACGCTGCACGCACGTCCCGCTCCGCACCCATCGCGACGGCCCTGGCCGGACGCCATGCGGCGCGCCGGCCGCGCGCCCGCGCTGGCGGGCCGCGGCCCGCGGGCCGCGCGGCCCCCACGCACGCGCCGCGAGCGCCCGGGCGAGCGCACGCACCTGGAATGTCTAGCATAGGGCGGCGCTGCAGTTGGAACGGTCAGGGTTAGGGTATGGGGTAGGTAGATACCCTAACCCCGCGTCGCACCTGGAACGGGTTGACGTTGTACACGGCGCCCGGCACCTCCTTCTCCGCGACGAGGTGCAGGCGGCCGTCGCGCGCCTGCAGCATCAGCAGGCGCCCCTGCGCGGCCCCCGCGCGCGCGCGTCAGCGCGCGTCAAGTGGCTCACGTGCCGTCCGATTGCGCCTGCTTCCGCCGCGCGGCCTGCTGCCCGGCTGCGCAGCGCGCGCCGCTCGAGGGGGCCCGTGCCCCACGCTGCATGCCCCATTGGCAGCTGCCACCTGATGCGGCATCGCATGAGCCTCATGATGCAGCGACGGCGCCGACAGGGAAATGCGCGGTGCACAGCATGCGCATCATCGTGCTGCGAGGTGCCCCTGCGCCGTTGCTGGCTGGATGCTAGGCAGCGGGCGGGGGTGCAGCAGGCGCAGCAGCCAAGAGCATCACGGCCAGGCCAGGCACATGCCCACGTCACCACAAATATAGCTCTTGCTGTGAGCCGCGCGCGCGCACCCGGCTGGGCTCCCGCTCTTCAGGGAGCACAAAGGCGGTGCCCAGCACGTAGTAGGCCGCCGCGTCGCCCGCAAACTGCCCGCTGGTGACGCTGCAGGCCATCTGCGCCGCGCGCGAGAGCGCGAGGTCACGGCGCGAGGCTGGCTAAGCAAAGGCAGGGCGCTCGCGCGCCTTGCATGTCACATGGGCCTGTCACATGGGCTCGGGCACTCTGCCAGCCCAGGCACCTGACACAAGCCATGGCAGCACCGCCTGGCAGGCACACGCCCGTCTGCGCTGCAGGGCGCGCGCGCTGCAAAGCGGGCAAGGCTAGCAGAGTCGGCAGGCGCTCGCGCGCACTGCGGCTGGTGTTCCGGGGTCGCGCGGCAGCGGAGACGCGCCGGGACAGCACGACAGAGTGCGCTGCGGCACAGGCGGGCGCCGGGGCGCGCACCTCGGTGGCGTCGAGCGTCATGCGGTCCATCACCTCGAACGTCTGGTCGTCCAGCAGCAGCACGCTGTCAGGGCCAGAGTCATCTGCGCGCGGCGCGCGCAGCGAGCGAGAGCAGGTCAGCGCAGAGTCTCCGGGTCACCCGCGGGCGCCTTGTGGGCAGTGCAGTGTGTCGGGGGGCGGCGCGAGCGGGAGGCCTGCCTGTCAGGCTGAGGCTGCAACAGGGCTGAGGCAGCAACAGGGTAAGGTTGACACCCTCGCGCGGCCCCCCACCCAGCAGTCGATGAGCATGGCGAACACGTGTGGCGCCAGAGGGAGCGAGCGCCGAACACGCGGCACGCCCCGACATCGCACGGCAGCCCGGCCCCGGCGCACCCACGCAGGGCGCGGTGGCGACGGCGAATGTGCGTGTGGCCTCCTGGTGCGCCAGCCGCCGCGGCTGCTCGCCGAGCGGCACGGTGCGGATGTGCAGCTTCTGGATCTCGTCGATGCTGCCGATGGTCAGCACGCCCTCCTTCGCAATCGCCAGCGCGTCCGGGAAGGCCGCCGAATTGAACGGCGCCACAAAGTTCACCTGGCCGCGGGCGCGCTCGTAAGGCTCTTGTGCATACGTGGCCGCGGCCCACAGAGCAGCGCAAGTGCTGCCGCCATGCAGCATGCGCTCTGCGCTCCCACGCGGGGTCCATGCGGCTGTGACGTGTCCGGCGCGGCGCGAGCACGCATGCGCGAGTACGCTGCCCCTACTTTGATCCTACCCTGTCCAGCAGCGCCGAGCGCGGCTGCCTCGCCGCGCGTGCGGGCCGGCGGGTGCGCGGGGCGCGCGCCTCGTTCTCGTTCAGGTTGGAGTATAGCAGCTTGCGGTTGGAGGAGTAGATGATGGTCGGGCGGTCGGAGGCGGCAAACACGTGCGACGCGCCGCTGCGCGCGCGCGCGTGCGCCTGCGTCAGCCTCGCCGGCTGCGGCGCCACCGGCGGCGGGCCCGCCGCACGCGCCCGCGGCGGCAGCGTGACGCAAGCTCGGGCGCCAGGCACAACCCGGGGCCAAGCAAGCCAGCGCCCTGGGCTGCACGGGTGCCGGGGAGCCGGGCGCGCCCGGGCCGAGGCGCTGCGCGCCCCGCTTGAAGCAGCTCATGCGGCGGGCGCCGCCGGCCCATCTGCAAGGGCGCAGCCGTGCCGGTGCCAGCCGGAGACACAGGCCGGGTCAGCCGCCGCCGGGGGGGCGGGCGCGCGCTTGGAGCGGAACGCGCGCAGCTCGGCCGGCTTGGTGCCGAGCGCCAGCTTCTTGCGCTCGCTCAGCGCGCCGGTGGCGGCGTCCACGCGGAAATTGAGCAGCTGGCCGTCGCCCAGCGCGACCAGCAGGTAGGCCACGCCCTCCAGCGCCGCCAGCAGCACGCTGCGCGGCGCGCCCCGCTGCGTGTTTGGCACTGCACGGCATTATACGTGCCACCTCAACCGTCGGCCGCGATATACATAATGTGAGACGGTCCGTAGCGCCACAGAGCCGCCCAAGGCGACCGTGGCCTGTGTGGAGCGCCGCCTGCGTAGCGGCACCCCCGCAACGAGCCCTCCCGTGGCTCGCGGGCCCACCTGCGCGGGATGACGTCGCCGCCGAGCGCCTCCTTGGGCGTCGCAGGCGCCAGGCCCGGCAGGCGCAGCAGGTGCAAGCAGCGGTCCCAGGTGCCGACGGCGAGCAGCTCGGCCGCGGGCGCGCCGCCGGCCAGCGGCGCCGCGCTCAGGCAGGCCACCTGCGCGCGGCGCCGGCGGCCCGTTCGGGCCGGCCGCGGCGCTGCCTGCCTCGCGCGCGCGGCTGCCGAGGGGGCACAGACCTGTGGGGCGTGCACACTGCCGGGTGCAGCGAGCCGGCGCATGCTCTTGCCCCTGGCACATGCTCAGCAGGCTTTGCGCCAGCCACGCCGCAGCACCTCGCCACCGGGGCGACACCTTCCGCACGCATTTGGGGCGGGCGGCCGCGCGCGCCCGGCAGGGCGGCCGCGCGGGCGCGCACCTCGGCGCCCAGCGAGACGTGCCCGGCCTCCCGCAGCGCGCCGTCGCCCACCTCCAGGCACACCAGGTGTCCTTCGCCCGCCGCCACCACCACCTGCCCGCCCACGGCCCGCTTGGAGCGCTGCAGTCTTGCAGTGCCAGGCAGGGCAGGGCGCGTTGGACAGGCCAGCCACCAAGCGCGGCCTGAAACAGGCGCGGCCGGCCCGGGCAGGGCAGGGCGCGGGGCGCAGGGCAAGCCACTCATGCACGGCCTGGCACAGGCGCGGCCGGCGCGGGGAGCCTGAAAGAGCCTGAGGCAGCGCGCCTGCGAGGCGCTCGCGGACGCGACGTTGACCTGCAGGCCCTGCGGCGGGCGCCACTCGGCGCGCAGGCCGCCCGCGCCGGCCAGGCGCACGCCGCCGCGCGTGACCTGCACCACCTGGTCGCCGACCACGTTGCCGCAGAACAGCGTCTGCGCGCCGCCGCGGCCCGCGCAGCGAGTTAGCGCGCCGGCCGGAGCTGACAGAGCTTGGCCTCGCATCGCAGCGCGTGTGTGCGGGCGGGCCCGATCAGGCACTCTCCAGCTTGGGGTTGGGATTAGAGTATGGGGTTGGGAGAATACCAGTGTGTGCATGGGGGTGGGCATGTGCAGTTGGGCTACAGGGTAGGGTTTAGGTAGGGGTATGGTCAGGGCAGGGCAGGCTGCGGCCGCGCCTGGGCGTCCGCGACAAAGCCCGGCAGCTCGTCCTCCTCCAGCTCGTCGCCCGCGTTGATGGCGAGCACGCGCGTCTCGCCCACAAACGTCAGCACCTGCGCGCGCCGCGGCCGCGGCAGCGCAGGGCTGAGCAGAGTGCGGACAGCCTGGTGCTGGGGCGCGCGCGCGCCAGGCCGGCTGTAGAGGGGCGGAGTGAAGCGGAGAGGCGCTGCGCGCGTGGCCGAGGTCAGCAGGGCGCAGGACCAAAGGCGTGCAGCCTGAGGGCCGCTGGATGAGTGCTGAAATAGTGAAATACTTTCAGTACGAGGGCTTCGTGCGTGCACGCTGGCTCTCACAGTCGCCCAGGGTGCACCGACCTGCTCGGGGCCAGGCCGAATGACGCGGCGCAGGAGGAGCGGCACATCTGACGCTGACATGCTGCCCGCAGCTCAGCCGCCTAACATCCAGGCCTGCCTGTGCAAGCCGCCACATGGCCTGAAGGCGCCCCGCACGCACCAGGCGGCTGTCGAACGCGTCGGCGGTCGCGTCGCGCAGCGCCCAAACGCCCTTTATGCCGGGCAGCTCCGCGCTGGCCTGCTCGATCATGCCGATGCCGTTGCGCACTATGCGCAGCGACCCGTCGCCGCCAATGCCCGAGCACGTTACCACCTGCCGGGGCAGGGTCATTAGGGTGCGCGGCCGTCTGCAGGCGGCTGGGCTCGCCGGGCCAGCTCTGGGTGCCCAGCGTGCGGGCCAGACAGCCAGTCATGGGGCACACCGCCGGGCATCAGGCAAAGGCGCTCCCGCCACCCCCCAGCAGTGCAGGCATGAGCGGCGCCAGAGCCTGCGATGCTGCCGAGCGTGCCGAGCTAGGTTAGGGTAAGAGGTTAGGGTGATGGCGCGCCTGGCACTGGCCCTGGCGCTCCAGGTCCACGACCGCCATGTCCACGATGGGCCCCAGGTTGGTGAACGTCTCCAGCACCTCCACGAAGTTGGCGGGCTCGGCGGGCACCGGCGGCGTGGCGTGCAGGCGCACGAGCTGCGAGTCACCGGCGCACGAGCCAACAAACACGACGCCGTTGTCCAGGTACGTCAGCGTGGCCGGCGCCGACGTGCGGCCCAGCGCCTCCAGGCGCAGGCCCACCACGGCCGCGCCGTCGTGCGCGAGTACCTGCGGCATGGGATAGGGTAGGTTAGGTATAACCGTAGCTGCTGCACCGGGCCGCGGGCGGCCGAGCCAGCGGCAGCCACTCTGCCATAGAGCCGCCCTCTTCCCACCTGCTATCGTGCTCGCGCGCCGTCACTGCCGCGCCACCCGCGGGGCTCGGCCATGCGCTGACAGGCTAGCCAGTCCCAGCGCGCCCGCCAGCGCGCGCCGCCTCTGCAGCGCGGGACCCCGCGCTAGGGCCGGTCATGCGCTGGGGCGCCGGAGCGCACCAGCAGCATGAGGTTGCCCGCGTGGTCGCCCAGCAGGTAGCGCGAGCCGTCCGGGTCGACCTGCCCGTACGCCTGCGCCGCGCCAGCGCGCGCTTTGAGCCCAAAGCCCCCGAACTGCCCTCCGCTGCACGCCGGCAATCTGCATGCGCAGCTGACCCGGCGCGCGCGCGCGCACCAGACAGCCCCGAGCTTGCACCTGCAGGCCCGCACGGTGGCCCGCTACGGCACCCCAGAGCCACAGAGCCCCGTTTCCATACTGGCAGGTCCCCCACCGCGGCAGCCCAACGCATGCGCAGCGACGCTCGCCGCGCCGAGGGGCCTGCGCGCATGCGGCCGCACCCGCACGATCGTCGCGGCGAGCGCGACCGACTTGGCGGGCTGGCCGCCGGCCAGGTATGCGATGCTGGCCTCGCCGACGACTACCACGCCGCCCAGCGGCGCAGGCACCGGGATGAGCATGGCCGCGCCCGCGTCCAGGTTGCTGTGCCGCCAGGGGCCCTCCACCAGCTCCTGCGCGCGCCGGCCGCGCGGCGCGTCAGACAGGTTCAGGGCGGGTTAGGTTATGGTAGGGTAGGCAAGGCAAGGCAGGCCTCCTGCAGACCTGGTTGAGCGCTCGGCGTCCGCGCCTGCCGAGCTGCCCGCGGCGCGCGCCGGGACGGCGCCGGCCGCGCGCGGCCCAAGGGCGGGCGGGCGGGGGAGGGCGGGCCGGGCGCGGGCGCGGGCGCGGGCGCGCGCCTTCTGCTTGGCGTCCACGACGTACGTGCGCACGTGCCGCGCCTGCTTGGGGTCCTGCCAGAGCAGCGCCAGCGTGGGCCGCGCGCAGCCCGGCAGGAACTTCAGATCCACCACGTTCAGCTCCTCCAGGCGGATGTTGAACGCCTCCGCCAGCACCCCGCCCTCGCCGACCGGGATGACCTGCGCGGCGCCGGGGCCCAGGCTATCACCCAGCGCGTGGCGGGGCGCGCGCGGCGCGGCGCGCCGCGCGCCGGGCGGTGCGCCGCCAGGCGCAGCACCAAGCACAAGGGGGGGGGGGGGGGGGGGGCCGGGAAGGGCAGACGATGGCACGTCTGGCAATGCACCCGGTGGTGCGGAAACAAGGGCGCTCTTCCAGGCCTGCAGGCGGACTGCGCGTCTTTGCTGGACGCCACCGGCCTGCTCTGGAGGCGTGGTGTGCTCACGATAGCCGTCTGCCCGCCGACTTCCAGGCTGAACAAGCACCTTGGCGGCCGCACCGCATGCTGACATGCAGGCAGCCGACAGCGGGCAGGCGCAGGGGCCGCTGCGCGCATGTGCGCCGCAGCGCTGCCTGCGTGCAGGCGCTGACGGCGCCCCTTCGCAATCAAGGCTCCAGGCGGCACCTTGAACAGGCCGTCGTACAGGTGCAGCCCGATCATGCGGCTCTCCGGGTCGATCACGCCGATCTGCCCGTTGTCCACCGGCCGGCCCACGTTGTCCCGGACGTCGCCGTTGGCGCGCGTGACCAGCTCACCTGCGCGCGCGCGCGCGCCCCGCGGCGCTGCCTCACTGCGCCCGCATGCCGCCTGCACGGGCGGCGTGCGCCACCGGCTCGTCGCCGGCCTAGCGCGCCAGCTTCCCTGGCCCGTGTGTGGCGCCGCAAGCAGTCCGCAGCCGCTCGCTCGAGACCAGCGTGTGAAGCGCTCTGCTGGCGTGGCGCCGCCTGCGACCGCGCAGGCCGGGCCAGGCGCCGTGGCGGCGTGAACTTGGCGCGCTGCCAGGGCGCGTCACAGGTGAGCCCGAACGCGGACCAGGGGCAGTGGCAGGGCACACACGCCTGCGCCTGCCTGCTATTGAAGCCTTAAAGGCAGGCGCATGACCTGGCCATCAGGCGCGGGGCGCAAGCGCAGGCGGACAAGGTCGGGCGGGGCCCGCGGGGGCTGCAGCACCCGTGGCGCTGTCCCACTCCAGCAGGCAGAACTTGTAGCGCTCCGTGGAGATGAAGAGCAGGTCCTTGGCCTCGCCCTGCGCGCGCCCTGAGCGCGCTGAGGCGCATCGCGCCGCGCTGCACGGCGCCTGCTCGCTGCCTGGCGGGGAGGCTGGTCTTGCGGCCGCCCAGCGCGCCCCGGCGCGCCCGGGCAAACAGGCTTAGTCTGCGGCAAGTCAGCGCTGCGTCCCGCTCCAGGCGTTGTGTGCAGCGGCAGGCAGTCGTGCAGCAGCGGGCCGGTGCGTGCGAGGGAGCGCGCCGGCGGGCGGAAGAGCTCCATGGTGGCGATGCGGCCATACAGCGGCACGTCTGCCACGCCCTGGACGCCAGCCGCGGCCTTGTCATTCTCCTTGAGCAAGCACATAAACTGCAGTCGTGCATGTGTTCGAGCAGCGTGAAACACGCACCTGGAGCCCGTCCGGCGTGAGCGTGTGTATCTCTATCCGTGTACATTTCCTGCACGCCGGGCAAGGATGAGTTCACATGCCGTGTGAGACGAGGTGACGCGCGCGCTGAGGCGGTGGGCCGGTGTGGCGCCGCGCACGAGATGATCAGGTTGATGTCCTGCGGGCTGGTGAAGTGGCCGACGGTGGAGTGCGTCACGTTGCTGGGCTTTTGCGCGGTGACGACATAGTTGTATGAGCAGTCCATCATGCCGCATGGATTTGCATGCTCGCACACTTGTGGCAGCGCACGCAGCCAGCGACGGAAGCGCTGCCCTGTCCAAGGCCCTTCGTTGCAGCAGTCGACCACACAGTTCCTGTCTGCAGATTGCTCCTGGGCGAGCAATAAAAGACAAGAGGGGTTCTTCTTCCCATCTCCCTTCATCTCCTACGGTGTCACAAGTGTGAACACCATTTTGTTAGGTGGGAAGGCTACGCACTGACAAGACATCCAGAGCTTGCTGCCCGGTGCTGGCGTGTAGCGTAGCGTCAGCACGTGACCTGCCCGCCAGTCAGCAGGCGTGCATTACGCGCTGCCCCGGCGTAGCCGCAGCAGCGCCACGTCTCGCACATGCTCGTCGGCGACCAACTCCCACCAGCCGGAAAGCACGTTGCGATGGCCTACCCGCGCAGGTGTGCGGCCCGATGATCACCCGCCGCAAGCAAGTCGCATGGGGGCATCATGGGCAGGTAGGCCCTGACAGCGCGCGCAGTGCCCCGCGCAGTGTTGGCGGCGCCGGTAGCAAGGCAACCAGCCCGGCGTCAAGCAGCGTGTGGGAGGACCTGCGCCGCGAGGCGCGCCCCCCCAAGGCCCGCCTGAACCACGCTCCGGTCCCCCTGCTGGCGACCAGAGGCGGATCCGAGAGAGGCACTGTGCAGCCTGGGCTTGCCCTGCATGCAGTCTGCCGCAACCGCGTCGCCTTCGCCGGCAGGCGGGGGCGCCGAGTGGGGCAACACGTGCGTCACAATGCTGCCTTGCTCGGGCGGCCGTAGGGCATAGTGCTTCACGTGCGCCAGTGGGCACCAGGCGAGAAAGGTGGAGGGCGAGCTCGAGGGGCGCCTGGCAGCGTATGCCAAGCTGTGCTCTGCCTTTGTGGACGGCGCCTACCGCGGCCGCGGCGGCGAGGCAGGGCTAGCCACCGACCAGGCGCGCTCTCACACAGTCCTCCACTGCTTTGCAGGCGCCAGCGGTGTGTTGGCGCGTGCCTCAGTTCATCTGCCTGACATGTGCACCGCCTGACGTGTTTTCATGGTGCACCTGGTGGCCGCGCAGCTGGCGGCTGTAAAGCGGGGCGAGATAGAGGAGCTGCTTGGGCGCCTGTCGGACGTGAACGAGGAGATGGGCGGCGCGGTCAGCGGCGCGGGCGACTCGCGCGCGCACACGCTCACGCGCCACCGCGAGATCATGGTCGAGCTGACGCAGGTGGGCCCCGCTGCCAACAGCAGCGCATGAGCGCAAGCAGCGCTACTTGAGTCATGTCCACCACGTGCGCAAGTGGAGTGCAGGTTTGCCAACATGGCTCGATTGCAGTCGCACTGCAAACGCTCGCAGCGTTGCTGAGGTGCCCTTGCCGCTGCTGACAAGAACATTAACACCTGGCAGCGCGGTCTGGTGAGGGGGGGACGCGCACCCATGCGCAGGAGTTCCGGCGGCTGAGCACATCGCTGGGCGCCGCACGCGAGCGCGCGGAGCTGCTCCCAGCGGCGGCAGCGAGCGACACGTCTGCATTGCTGGGCATGCAGGCGCGCGCGGATGCTCCAGGGCTGAAGTCCAACACACCTGCTTCCAAATTTGTATAGGCAGGAGCGTGCAAGTGCGATACACCTGCTGGCCTTGGGCACTGCAACAAACGAGGCACATGCTGTGCTTGGTTGCCAGACGTAGGCACACACGTGAAAACAGATCCGCTCCGAACCTCACAGCGTGTGAGCGGCGCCGCAGAGCAGCGCGGGGCTGCTGCGGGAACGCGGCGCGCTGCAGGGCGCCAACAGCGCGGTGCGAAGGCCCCTCCTCCTTGCGGCAAAGGAAGGACAAATGAGCCCCGCCGGGCCGCCGCAGACAGTGCATCTGCAGCATGCCAGCCAAGGTCGTCTGGGTTGCAGTCTCCATGTGATCATGACACATGCACCGGAGCACTCATGCTGATGCGGAACAGGGAAGTCTCTGCTCTGCTTCCCCGCGGACTGAACAAGCGCCCACCTGTGCCGACCAGGTGGACGCTGTGACCGACAGGCGCAGAGCTGTGCGCAAGCTGACCGCGCCGCCGCGCGCAGCTGGACGACGTGATGGGCCAGGCGCAGTCGGTAGCGGGCGGCCTGGGCGAGCAGCGGCGGCTGTTCGACCGCATCGGGACGCGGCTGGAGGACGTGGGCACGCGCTTCCCGCTCGTCAACTCGCTCCTGGGCGCCATCCGCCGCAAGCGGTCCAAGGCGCGCCCCCCGCCCCGGCCCCAGCTGTGCTCACCGGGCGCGCAGTGCTTGGTGTGCGCATGCGCAGACTGCTTGCCACTCAAGCTCCTTCGTCGCCTCTGTTGGCAACAATTCCCCGCGCGACGTGGGCTGCGGGTGAGCCGAAGGCGTGCGCAGCGTTTGCATAAGGAGGTGACAAATGCATGCTGCCTGGCTGCGCGCACAGGACACGCTGGTGATCTCCGCGGTAGTGGCCGTCTGTACACTGCTCATCTTCTTTTACTGGCTGTACAAGTAGGGCCGCGGGGCCCGGGAGCCGTCGGATACCCCTTCGCCAATGCTTTGTACCCACTGTTAACCCGAGCTGTGCTGTTGCTGTGGTCTGTGGTGTCTGCGCGCACCCAGGCTCTGCGCTTGTGTTGAGTGCCTATTTTGAGTCAAAGGTGACCTGGTGTGTAAGCAGACTAGTGCAACAGATGCAAAGCTTGTCTTACACACCGTGGGCAGGCTAACAAGACACACTGGATACCAATGAGACACACTGGCTGCCATGGACTACTCCAGGACTAATGTTTTTAAGCAATTGCGCGCAAAGCTGCGCGCGCACAGACACACCGCTCAGCCCCTCAACAGGGCAAACACCTTGCCAGCGAGCCAAACCAGCTTGCAGCAACGCAGCTCCGCAGGAGCATTTACGCACCGGCGTGGCTGTTACACAGCCGGCCGCGCTCCTGCAGTGCTCAATAGAGGTTTGCAAACCTGCGCGCACGCGGTGCGCGCTGTCAGCAGGGCTTGAGCAGAGCGAGGCCGTGCACAGCGCACGGACCCTGCTGCACGCAGCAACCAAGGATACACAGGCCCGGCGCGGCGCGCACCGGCTGCCGCTGGCAAAGGTGGGACTGCCGGCGAGGCCGCGGTAGCTGGACGACTCGGCGATGCGCGAGTCGATGAGGATGATGTTGCGCTTTGCGCGCTGCATCGAGCTGATGTAGAACGTCTGCAGCTGGCCGATGCGGCCCGCCGACACAAGCGAGCAGCTGCTGAACGGCAGGAATGCGATGACGCCGGCCACGCCCACCGCGTAGCCGCCCGTGACCGTGTTGAGCATGCGGCCCATGACCTGCTTGCGCGCCGCCAGGATGTCCTCCAGCTCGTCCCACAGCGCGTCGGTGCGCGCGTCCTCGCCCGGCAGCGTGTCGGCGTGCATCTGCATGTCGCCGAACGGCGACTCCACCGCGGTCACGCGGAACTCGAGCACGTCTCCGCGCCGGAACTCGCCCGGGCCGCGCGGCTCGCCGCCCGGCGCCTCGCCGACCAGCTGCGACGGCAGCAGCGAGCGCCGGTCGTAGCGCGCCACCTTCTTGAAGCCGGTGTCCAGCAGCGCAAAGCGCTTGTCGATCCTGATGACGCGCGCGCGGATGACGCGGCCCTCCAGGTCCAGCAGGCTGGTGTTGCTGCGGCGCAGCAGCTCCAGGTCGGTGCGCACGCCGCGCGTCAGCGGCTCGGCCAGGCTGGTGCCGGCGTACAGCCGGTCCAGCGACGGGAGCGAGCGCGGCGCGGCCGCCTGCGCGTCCTGCTGCGCAGGCGCGCGCCGCAGGCGGCGCAGCGCATGCGCCGCAGCGCGGCCGGCGCCGCGAGGCATAACGCGCGTGTTCAGGTGCCTGACACAGTGCCTGGCAGGCACTGCCGACAGCCGCTGGCCTCCTCCTCCTCTCGGCTAGGCCTACCTGTTTTCAGACCCTTTAGCAGGGCTTGGTCTCGGAGAATGTCAACAGCTCGGTGCTCGGTCTCGCACACCGTCGGGACGTGTACACGGACGCGCAAGGTCGAGCTTCAACCGTGTTGTGGGACTGTGAGCGCCAAACTGGCTTTTTAAGTTCCCGCGGTGGTCCCAGTCGACTGGGAGAGTCGTTGCCTTACCAGCACGTACTGAGCCTGCGAGCCCGATTGAGGGCTGGTCACACAGCGATTCAAATACAGGTCGCAAACAGCAGGGCAGTAATCAGCAGCGATGCTAGATTTGGACCAAGTGCCAAGCTTCTTTCTTCATCTTCTACATTACACAGTGTCTTGTACTGGCAGTGGTGTGCTAAAAGGCGGTATACGCAGCTGGTACGGACACCACGTAACACGACTCACATAAACATACTAGGACTGCTGCAGCAGGCACCCGGCGCTGCAAAGGCAAAAACATGCTCTGTACACACTGCTGAGTGCCGCTGCGACATCAGAGGACCCTCACGCAGCGCTATGGCGCGCGCGGGTCACTTGACGTAGCGGCTGAGCCAGATTTCATACAGCTCTGCTTGGCCGCTGGACAGGCCGTCTATGGGGTCGCCCGCCGCCAGCGCCACTGCGGAGAGCTCGTCAAAGTCCACCTGCGCGGCCGGGCAAAACATACTTGGGCACTCAGTCCGTAGCTGCGCGGATGAGCTAAGCAATGGTGTAGGGCAGCGCTGTGGTTGAGCTGTCCACACAGCTCTTTGATGCCCGTGGCGAGCAGCGCCAATTGCAAGCGTTGTGACAATGTGGCTTGAGATCAATGACGCTGGGAACCATGTTGACAGGAGAGAAAGTCCTCAAGAGCCAGTGCTGCCAGTCGCGCTGTACAGAGATGTGTTGGAAGCCACATCACACGGTGTTGTCTTGCTCGCTGTTGTGTGAGGGCGGGTCTGGAAGAAAGGCTATACCGAATTACGCCCGAAAGGGGCGCACCTTGCCGGCGCGGATCTGCTGGCCGACGCCCTGCTTGTAGCTCGCGTAGCGCGCCTCCACCATGCCCGGCAGGACGCCCTCCTGTGCGCGGGGGCGCGCGACGCTTGCGGGAAGCGCCCAGCCGCATATCTTGGCACATGCATTGCACTCACCGACAAGCTCTTCCAAGATGGGGCTTTCTACTTCAGCTGTGGATCACGCATGCATGGTGAGCTGCAGCATGGGGGAGGTCAGCCGGCGCGCGCTCAAGGCTAAAACTGGGAGCAGGCGCGCCTCCAGGATGCGCGCGGCGTTGCGCAGGCCGCGCGCGAGCGCGTCCATGCCGCTGATGTGGCCGTAGAACAGGTCCATGACGTCCGTGCTCTCCCGCCGCAGCTTGGCGTCAAAGTTGACGCCGCCTGCGCCCCGCCCCGGGTCGCCGCCGTGCGACCCGCAGCCTCACAGTGCACGCTTCGGGCGCTACCACCGAGGCACGCGCGGGCTGCTGGCGGCCGCGCCGGACGTCACGGGGCTGCAGGCGCCCGGCGCGGGGGCACGGGCGCTGCTCGGGGGCGCACCCGGCGCCAGGCCGCCCTGCTTGAGGATGGCCAGGCCGATCAGGGTGGCCTCCCGCGGGTCCGTCAGGAACTGCCGGGCGCGCGCGTGGGCTCAGTCGGGGTCGCCAGGACACATCTGACAGGGGCTGCATCATGAGGTCCGAGCGGCGGGTATGACCATGAGCCAGCACAGCCACTGCGCAGCAGGCCTTCATTGCATGATGCAGGACCCATCACCCCGTGTCCCTGTCCCCGGGCGACATGCATGTCGCCAGAAGCAGGCCCCTGGCCGAATGAGCAGGCGCAGCGAGCATGGGGCTGCTGCGCGAGCGCAGGCACTGCAGGCGCGCGGCCGCGCGTGCCTGGTCGGTGTCCCAGCCCGTCTGCGCGTCGCCGGTGTTCGCGTCGACGTTGCCCAGCATGCCGAACGCGGACGCCACCTGCGACGGGCGCCGACCCGACCAGCCTCAGTGCTCTGCACGCGCAGCACGCGGCCATGCGGCGCTGCCCTGGTAGCAGCAGCCTGACAAGCGGTCAGGTGCGCACAGGCGAGAGGACGGGTCGTGCAGGCGGGCGGCGGCCAGTCAGCCGTCAGAGCCTCCGTGCTGCGTATGCAGTCTCAACGCACGACGCGCATCGTCACAACAGCACCCGAGCACCGCAAGCTGGGTGCCTCCCTCGCAGGTTCAAGAGCGCCGGGCATCTGCACCCTGGGCACGCCCTGAGTCTGGCGTGCTGCGCTCCCCCAAGCCGCCCCCCAAATCTGGCGCCGCTGCGCGCCTGCAGCTCGTGGTCGCACGAGTGCCCGGCCAGCGTCGCGTGGTTACACTCCACGTTGAGCTTGAAGTCGTTCTCCAGGCCATACGCGCGCAGGAAGGCCATCGTGGTCGCCACATCCCAGTCGTACTGGTGCTTGGTCGGCTCCTGGGCGAGCGCGCATGCGCAGCGGCAGGTTCAGGGACACTGGCAGCTCCCGGGGGCCGAGATCTGCCGGATAGCACGGCCCTGTGTCTAACAGCTGCCACAGGACAACATGTCGTGGTGGGACCTGGCCCCCATTTGGCTCCCAAGACGGAGCACAGTGCGGCTGTGGCGGGAAGGCTCGGGCATAAACCCATGCGCTGAGCCTCGCAGGACGACTCGCGGCTTGCCGCAGGCACGCGTCTACACCCAGGGCCTTGGCAGTCGACCCGAGACCTCGCGCGGCGGTGTGACCGGAGCCTTGCATGCAGGCTCGCGGTCCCCGGCCGCGCGACGGGCACGCAGGCGCCGCCGTCGCCGCGTAAGGGGGCGCGCCTGCGGCTTGGGCTCCAGCAGCAGCTGGCCCTGGAAGCCGATCTTGCGCTTGTACTCCACCGCGCCGCGCATGAACGCCGCCAGGTTGTCCAGCTCCAGCCTGGCGCGCGCGCGGCGCGCGCCTCAGCGCGCCTGCAGCCCGGCATGCGAGGGCGGCGGCCGGGCCGTTGAAGTCGGCGGTCGCCGCTGCCGTCGTGATGCCGCTGGCGGTGCAGCTTCCGGCCTGTTGCGCCTGTGCGGTGCCGGGCCTCTGCCGTACTCATGCACAGGCATGACAGATACCGTACCCAAGTACCTGGCCCAGCAGCAAGGCGTGCATTGTGTGACAGGGGAGTGCTCTGCACATCATATTGAAGCGCACTTGAGGTCGGTGTTGATGAGAGTGTGGTAGCCTTCTCGGCCGCCCCTGCCGCAGCGCCCATGCCACATGCATCAGCAATGTGGCGACCCACCTATGGCGTATGCACAGGCCTGCATGCACAAGCCCTGCATCATGGCGGCGCCTCCGTATCGCCGCATGCCGTGCGATGAGGAGCTGCCCAAATCAGCGGCGCTCGCCAGCGACCCCATTTGCTTGACATCACAGCACAGCACCAAAGTGCCCGGGACGTGCGAGACCGGAGGCCGGGGCACGCCAGAAGACGTAGTTGGAGCCGCCCAGGCGATGTGTCGCGTCCATGGCCGCCTTCACCTGGCCGGCCGCGTACGCAAACACGTCCGCGCTGGGGCCTGCGCGCGCGCGCGCGCCCTGCCCACGGCGCGAGGGGAGGCGCTGGCTGCGCGGCGTGTTTGCGCGCCGGCGCGCACGCACGGGCGGGTTGGCCACCTGTCTGCTGCTCGGCAGCGGCAACCGCACTCGCCGGCCATCATACATGGGCGACCGCCTGCGCTCCGCGCCGGCTGGCCTGCATCTGCACCCACAACGCACCGCATTGGCTGGGGCCCCAGGCACGCGGGCGGGGGGCCGCACTGGTGGCCGCGCCGTCCGCATAGCGCGGGTGCATGAACAGCTGCGCGGTGCCCCACAGCACGCGCTTGCCGCTGGTCGCCTGCAGCTCCTCCGCCAGCGCGACCACGCGCTCCAGCGCCGCGTTGCTCTCCGCTAGGCTGCCGGCCTCGGGTGCAATGTCCCTGCGCGCGCGCGCCGACGGTGCGCGTCGTGGCTGACCAGGCCGCGGGCATGTCCGGACGCAGCCTGCTGCGTCTGCTCGTTAACAGGGTTCTGCCGCTTCTGCTCTGGCGAATGCCGGCGATGTACATGGTGACTGCGAGGCGGCAGCGCAGGCAAGCGGCATGTTGCAAGCAGCACCTCCGGGCTGCACGGCAGTGGCGCTGAGCGCAGTGCGCGGCCCTGCTCGTCCAGGGCGGCGCCGCTGGATGGAGCGCGGAAGCCAGCGCGGCCCGGCGCGCCCCGGCGCGCAGCGTCATGGCCGGCGTATACCCTAATCATACCCCTCATCAGGCGCACCGGTCGTGGAAGCACCAGAAGTCGACGCCCAGCTTCTCCAGGAACTCGAACATGACGCGCATGCGGCGCAGCGCCATGTCCAGCTCGCTCAGCGACGCGTCCTCCCAGGGCCAGACCTGCATTTGGCAGCCCAGCATGTCGGGCCTGGCAGCCGTCTGCGTGCACTTTGTGCAGTCTCAGGGGCCAGCTTGCCGGACAAGCGACACAGCGCTCCCAACGCGCGCAGCTCGCGGCACGCAGTGCAGTAAGCATAGCACCGCAGCAAGGCCATGCCAATCGCCTACTGATGGGGGACCGGGTGTGAAAGTCTCACCCTGGTGGCTGAGCCAAAGGGGTCTGAGCCGCCGCCCCGCAACGTGTGCCAAAACGCAACGCTGAAGCGCAGCCTGCACGCCAGAGCCACGCACAGTGCCGCGCGTCAGGAGCGCGCGTCCGCGTCTGCAGCTCCAGGCGAGGTAAGCAACTGAGCACACAGAAGCGGCCAGAGAAAGTGCATGACAGCTTTTCTGCTGAGCAGAGCAGGGCCTTCAGGTAGACTTCAGCAATGAGCTGGCGTGCGCACCACTCCTTCATGGGCTTGCCCATGATGACCTCCTCGGCATTGTAATAGTGGAACGCGAGCGGGTTCATCGAGTCTGGGCCCTCATATACAATCTTGCTGACGTTTGCAAAGAACTCCCCATCAGGCATGCCAGGTATGGCACACTCCCCCGCAGTCTCTTGTACGCTGGCAGCCAGCGCCGGCGCCCATAGCGCTGCCTGCGACCGGCACGCATCTTGTTGATATGTTTTGGGATTCTGTCACAATCAGTCGGCCACCAAGGGCGCTGGGTTGCTTGTATCTGGACTATGTGGGTGTCTGTACACCCGTATGTAAAGCAGGTTCTCCAGAGGAGCACCATGCTTGCAATGCAAACTTCCGCCATGCAGTACTTGCGCTAATATACGAGAGGCTGACATATGAGTACAAGAACTACAAGAGGCTAAGATACGGATACAAATTACGTTGCGAGAGCCGATGGGGCCTGGACTCTGATGATCATATGTCTACGAAGCGCAATGCAGTGTACTGTGAGGTCGCACCAGGCCTACAATAATCCACGTGCGCATCATTATTGGACGTGGTTGCCTGTTTGTGCTGCCAGGCTAGCAGAAAACTCTGTCTCGGAGCAAGCGCAGCGAGTTCCTCCCGACAACCCTAGTTGTTAGATCCTGCCAACGCAGCGCAGCACGCAAACTATGATCCGTGACTGGTGTGTGCACCAAGGGGCGCGCTGTACTGTCTCAGCCTGCTGGCCCAGCACATCTGGCTGCAGCGCCCTGTGTGGTGGGCTGGTGGCCAGCAAGTGTAGCACGGGCCAGGTGGGCGTTCAGTGCAATACACAGGGCCCTGCCATTGCGACCGGCAGCTTGTGAGTACCCCTTGATGCGGAGCACTGGCCCTCGCAGTTAGCATGGCCCCCATTGGCCAGGCCCGTGGGTTGGTAGGGCAGGCCCAACCTCGCTGCGCGCAGCCGAGCGGGCACGTGCACTGGAATGGCGGCACTCTGGGCTGTGCCTGCCTCGCAGGGCGCCGCCGGTGCAGCGGCCCAATCACCTGCGGCCACACAAACGGTGTTCACGCCGCTGATCAGCTCAACGGGGTCGTCCCTCATCAGCTGGTGCGCCTCACAGGCAGTGTGTGTCTGCTGCGCTGCGCTGCTTTCCCCCTTTCCTGGCCTGCGCCTGCACTTGCATGGTGGCGGTAGACAAGACCTGCGGCATGGTGCAGGAGCACGCACGGCGCAGCCCCGCACCGGCAGGAGCCGCCCCCAGGCGCCCACGGCCGAGCGACCCGGCGGACGTGTTTGTACTCGACTTTGACGGAGTGATCGTCAACTCCGAGCCCGAGGTGCAGACCTGCTCATACCACCAGCCAAGACCAATGCCACTCAGTGAAGAGGGGCAACATAGCTGTGACTATGCAGTGTACGTGGTGCTGCCTGTATCGCCGGGCAGCAGTGCTGGGCTGCACCAGCAGCGCAGCAGTGCAAGGCTTTGCAGTGCCAGGGGCCACTTTTCAGCCAGCCTGCCGCTTTTCGGGCGGCGTCGCGGCGGGCGCCGGACACGTGGAGCATCCTGGCGCGCCCACCTGGGGCGGCTGCGCGCGCAGGTCAGCCAGTCGGGCTTCCAGGCCGCGGCGCGGTATTGGCCGCGCGCGTTCCGCGGCGTGGGCACGGAGACGCGCCTGCGCGTGCTGGCGGACATGGCGCGCGCGCGCCCGGTCCTCGTGCGCGGCGCCGAGGCCATGGTCATGGTGCGCGCTGGCCTCTAGACGGGGCGGGGGGGGCGGCGCAGACGCGCATGCCCTGCGACTGGTGTCGCACAACAGAGCGGCGCGGAGCAGGCTGTGGGGGCGGCGTGGAGCTCCCCTCTCCCGACTGCGCATGTGCCGCCGCGACAGGCGCGGCTGCTGCTGGAGGACCCCGGGTGCGGCGACGAGATCCTGGGCGCCTGGGACGCTCTGCTGCCGGCGACGCTCGCCAGGTTTGGCGCGCGGCTCGCGCTGCTGCAGGCGTTCCTGGAGGGCTTTCGCACCGGCCTGTTCGTCAAGGACCGCGTGCGTGCGGCCCGGCCCGGACGCCTGAGATCTCAACCTGCAGTGCGGTCTGTCAGGCAAAGGCGGCCCATGCGCCGACTGACTGAGCGAATCGCATGTGCACCGGATGGTTAATAGGAGGCAGCCGTGGAGTGTGGGAGGTGAACCACTATGTTTCAGGGTTTCAGCCCGCGAGGTGGGCAGCTCAGTGACGCGCGGCCAGCCGGGGCGCGCAGCACGCCTGGATCCACCGCAACCAGACGTACCCAGGCGTGTACGAGGCGCTGCGCGCATGCGAGCACCCCTGGTACGTTGCATCTTCCAAGGCCGCGCACCGCATCTCGCCGCTGCTGCGCAGCCTGCTGGGCGTGGACATGGACGAGGCCTCGCCGCGCCTGTTCGCCGGCCTCATCCCGCCCGAGGAGCGCAAGATCGCCGCGCTGCGGTGCGGCGCGCGCGCTCAGGCAGGGTAGGGGCAGGGGTAGGGTATCCTATCCTGCCCCTGCGGTGCGGCGCGCGCGCGCGGGCAGCCTCCTCGAGCAGCTGCTCCCAGCTGCCGGGCAGCATTGCGCAGTGCCCAGGACCAGCAACGGCCGGCAGGGCCCAGCGTTGGAGGATGTTCAGGCAGCCGGCGGCTCTCCAGGGCTGTTGGCAGGCATCTGCCAGTGTGGGGGGCGCCGGCTGCTCGGCGCCGCCCTCACCTCTGCAGGGCGCCGGCTCCCTCTGGGGCGAGTCCTCCCTGTGAGCGCCACCCGCCCGGTCGCGCAGGACGATCACGCAGCGGCCGATTGTGCGCAGAAGCGGCGCGCGCGTGCACTTTGTAGACGATCGGCTAGAGACGCTGCGCGCTGTCAGCCAATCGCCCGGCCTGCGCCACGTGCAGCTCTACCTGGCCGCCTGGTGCGCGCGCGCGGGCGCCAAGGGGCCAGCCCCTGGCTCGTCCAGCCTGTGACGACCTGAGCAGGCTGCCGCGCGCACGATCGTACTGCCTTGCTGCTCTCCTGCACGACGGTCAGCGGATTCGAGCATCATGGGCATGGCGGGTGCATGCATATGCAGTGCCGGCGGCCTCACTCGCCCAGGCCCTTGTCAGCAAGCAGGGCATGGCAAGCTGTGCTCCGCGCACGGTTGCGGGCCGGCATGGCCCTCCGCTGGGCCAGCTCCTGACAACAACACGCGCCGCCCGGGCGCCGCGCAGGGGCTACAACACTGCGGCCGAGCGCGAGGCGGCGCGGCACATGGCCGGCGTGCGCGTGCTGTCCCTGGAGCAGGGCTGCGCGCTGCTGCGCTGGGGCGTGGCGGCCGGGGTGAGCCCCTGGGGCCGCGCTGCCTTCTGGCCCTAGCGCCATTTGCCTGCGCAGCGAGTATTGTGCCGAGCTGGTGTGTGCTCGGCAGCAGCACAGGAGGGCGCTGCACGGCATGCTGCCGCGCTTGCTGCAGCCGGGAGTCGCCGTGAGGACCTGCTGGTTCTGCAGTGGCCCTTGCCGGCAGCGTCATGCAGCGCCAACACAGCATGCCTGTTTGTGGCATGATGTGAGCAACCGCGCCACCTGGGCAGGGCGAGTCCATGTCTGTGGCGCCGTCTGTCGGCGCTTTCCTAACGACTGCGCCCCTGGCAGGAGTACGACTGGGAGCTGGACGCGTTGGACTCGCAGGCTGCCCTGGACGCGGCGAGCCAGCGGTAGGCGCTCAGGCGGCGCGCGAGGGCCGCTCTTGGGCCGCTCTAGGTGAAGCTTCAAGGTAGGTAGACGCGGATGCGTTATGGCATGAGTGGATCTCCCTCCCTTAGAGCTGCAAGCGGTTGGCAGACAGGCGGCGCGTCTTTGCGGTGCACATTGAGGGTGACGCATGAGCTGGCAAGCGGGGTCCAGCCGGTCCTGGTGTTTGACGGCACAGCTAGACGCGCAGGCGGCGAGCGCCGGTAGGTGAGCATAGAGCTGCGAGCTGAAGATGCTTGCATAGGCTGGGGCCTTGTCGGCGCAAGCAGGTGCGCTGTCGGCGCTGCAGGTAAAGAGGTATTAGGCGTACAGGCAGCACATGCGTGGGCAGCAGCAGCCTTCCTGGCACTGGGTCGGCGCGCGCGCAAATGTACCAAGAGATGCCAGGGACACCCAACGCCGTGACGTGCAATGAATGCTGTGGGCCCCGCTACGATCTCGCCTTGCGTGGACGGTTGCACGAGGGTCTGGCAGGAGGTTGACGGCCCAGGCAGGTCGCATGCCGTGCTGCAGCGGACGTTTTGGGGTGTAGTTTTTATGCGCCACACACCAGTATTGCTGTCAAATTTGTTACCTGCGCCGCTGCTGGCGTCAGGGAAAGCCCAGTGTGCAGTAGCTGCTGAGTTTGACAGGCAGGTCGCTTGATCGGCTGCAGCTCTCACTTCAGCATGCCAGCCGGCACTGCACGTTGCCGGATAGCACGCCTGACTGTCCTGCATGTGGCCGGTACCCTGCTGCGCGGGCTTCCGCTGCAGTGACAGGGATGCGTGCTCTTTTCTGGGTCTGCTGTCTGAGCGGTTGCTGTCTGAGTGAGGTCGACCTTGGGTGTTACGGTAGGGGCTGCGCGTGCGCTGGGCGGCGCGAGGGCTGCGCATGTCTGTGGAGCGCGCCGTGCATGCATCACCGGGCTGGGCTTGAGGTGGGGCGCATGGATCTTGGGGGGTGTGCAACGGCGCGCGCCAACAATGTACAACAACAGCGGTGGACCAGGTTCTTTGTGGGGATGAGCATGGCTGAGCAGGCACTGGGAATGTGAGCGGAGGCGTACACACACTCCGGGAGTATTGTTTGCTGAAGTGGCAGGCTGCCTGGTGCGTTTCCAGAGAGACTTGGGATTTGAGATTGATTGCATTTGATGACCTACGGGCAGGTGCGAGGATGCCTGCGCTGGTGGCGAGCACAGCGCCATGCTGCAGAAGGTATAGCCGTGAGTCGCTGCAATTGATGTGCGTTTGTGTGCGACAAGTGCACCTCTGCTAGCTTTCAGTTTGTGCGTTTTCAGGCCCGTGTGGCTGCTTCACGCAGCAGAGCCTGCCCCGCGCATGCCAGGCAAGAGCAAGGCAAGGCGCTGGGACTTGCAAGCGGGCAGGCACATTGCGAGGAGGACAGCCTGATAAACCAATCTGGCCATTGCATCCCACGTGTACAGATGCAAGCTTGCTAAATATGTGTGTGGTAAAGCCACAACCATCTCATCCCGCTTGACCTTTCAACACATCCGACGGTCACCTTTAGCAGCCAATGCTGGCGCACCTACTTTGCCGCATGTGCATGGCTACAGAACGCATGCACTAATGCATACACCGGTGCATGCACCAATGTGTGAGTACCCATGCACCTACAAATGCACCTGTATCAGCAAAGAAGTGCAATTGGAAACAGGCAGTGTGGCAAAAACGAAATGAAGGTGCTCTGCTAGTCCTCCTCCGGTGGATTTTAAATCACTTTTTAGCAGAGATTCCAAGTACACAGCAAAGCTTGCAACCGCTTGCCCAGGCAGACACAGTGCAGTGCCGTATCAAGCTCGAATCAGGAGGTGTGTGTTGCCTGCAGGCCGCCAATCAGTGTGCATTCACCGCAAGGACTGGGCCTGATGCTACGTCCTAGCACCGTGCGTAGCAGTATGCGCTTCGCATACTCAAACGCTGGTGCCCCTGCTGCCACTCGCAGGGCAGCGGACGCAACTTGCAGGTACCCGTACACTTGCCGGCTGAAGTTATGTTGAAAGACGCACACTGCTTGGCTGAGCTGGTGTGGGGGCCTGCAGCGCTACCACTGATGGCAGGACCAGGGGCCGCCTGGCAGCAAGCACCTATCGGTGCGCTTCGCGAGTGACCAGGCATTTGTTTCGTGACCAGGCGTGCCTGCATTGAATAGCGATGCGGGTCCGCCTGCAGGGCAGTTGCGCGCTGCCGGACTGGAAACGGCCTGCGCCTGGCTGCCCAGGGCGGACGTCGCTCGACAGCGCTCTGCGCGTAAGCTGCCCCGCCGAAGACAGAACTTTCTATGCTGCTCATGCCGGACGCGCGCAACAACATCTGTGCGGTGGTGCCAGGGCGACGGATGTCGAGACGCCGCTGCAGGTGAATTTCCGCAAGGTGGACACCTTTGACCTCTGGGTGCGCGCCCCGCCGCACCCCTGGTTCCCGCAAGGCCCGCTGGCCGCTGTTGCTGAAGCCCCGAGCTGACCCGGCAGCGCGCAGCTGTGGCTGGAGCTGGACAAGGCGCCCTCGCCGGACGAGCAGGAGCTCATTGAGATCGTGTTCCAGTCCTGGTACACGCTCGGCCGCCTGGGCGGCTTCAACTCCCTGAACCTGCAGGCATGCCTGCACTCTGCCCTTGGGTGCCCGTCCCGTCCAGCAGGAGGGCGTGGCACGGGGGCTCTCTTGGGCGGCCAGCTGACAGCGTGCTGCCTGTGGGGCTCCGAGGTGTGAGTGTGACAGCGCCGGCTGTGCATGAGGCCAAGTGCTGCACGCAAAGCACAGCGGCACGGCAATCGCTCTTCATTTGGTGGCACCGCTTCTGGCTCACGCTGCTGCCGCGGGCGCAGATATTTTATGCTGGCGACGTCGCCACCAGCAGCATAAAGTACAACTCGGACGAGCTGGCCGACTCGGGCACCTCCCTGTTCCACGAGCTGGGCGAGCTGGAGACGCGGGGGCGCTGGTGCCGCATCTGGTGCGCGGCGCGCCTGCCAGGGGTCACCTTGTGGAGGATCTGCAGGTGGTGGAGTGGGCGGGGCGCACGGGGCAGTGGCGGCGCCAGGTCCCAGCCCTGTTGCGACACCTGCGCACAACGAGCTCAGCTACTGTGCTTGCTGCACACACTGCCGAGCATACGTGGTCGTGTGTCACGAGACAGACGGATGTGGCAGGTGGTGAGCATCTGCGCCATGCTTATGTGATGTTGTGCTGCACTGCATGCGCTGCATGGCACTGCATGTGCAGGAGTCTGGCTGGTACCAACATGGGTGTGCTTCTCAATCACCAACGCGCGGTGACTCCTACTGTGCAAAAGGCGTGGTGGGGAGCAACATATGCGACTTCTTGCCCCTGCGCGCAGGGTGAACATGGGCACAGCGGACGAGTTTGCGCTGGACATTATGATCAACGCGCTGGACACCCTGAGCCGCGAGTGCGCGCCCTGGGCACGCTTGTTCAGGACATGTCTTCACGCACAAAGATTTGCTGGTGCGGTGCGGTGCAGTTTTTCCCTACCACTGAGTCTACCTGCGGGCTGGCGTGCAGGGAGATCAGGATACGCCAGCTCATCATCGGCGGCATCAACTCAGACTGGCCCGTGCCGGTCAGGGTGAGTCATGGCGCAGGCTCCCTCACTGACATGTCCACACAGTGTCCAGCACACCAGGTTACATCTTACGTGCGCACCTATGTTACAGCAGGTGCACTAAAACGGGGTGACACGCTGCGCAGGAGAAGCCGGACCTGGACGGGTTGCCGCCAGGACTGGACACCCAGGACCTTTAAAACAGCGTGTTGCCACAGCGCCTGCCTACCTATGTTACCTATGTTACAAGCGCCTATGGAAGCAGACTGTTGTACACGCTTTGCCCAGCGCCCCAGCATGGGGCGCAGGCACGCCTCTCAAAAGCCACACGCGGTCGCCCGCCCGCGCTGGGCAGCGGCCGCCCCTACTCTACATCGTCCAGCGCCGTGTGGTTGCGCAGCGCGGCGCCCAGCGCGTCCGGCAGCACGACCTGCCGCACCAGCACGACCACGCCCGCGGCCGCCGCCGCCGCGCGGAACAGCTCGTGCGCGTCCACCTGCGCCACCACCACCTGCGTGCGCGCAGCCTTATTAGGGTCAAATGGGGGTGGCGCTCTGGCGTGCGAGGCAGGGCAGTTGTGCTGGCCGCCACTTCATCCTACTGCAGCAGTGAAAAGAGTGGCAGGACGCAATTGTTGCAAGATGGGTCTGCAGGACAGCGCCAGGGTGCGGGCCTCATCACACAGTGTCCTGCGACAGAGTGCGAGCGCGCGCGCCTCGTCGATGCCATCCGCCTCCAGCAGAGCAGCAAAGCGCTCAGCATCGCTGGTCGCCTCGAATGTGACCACGCCATCCACTACCGCGGACACGGCTAGCAGGCTGTCCCCGTTTGGCCGCGAGCGTCCCAGCACCTGCCGCGCAGTGGCGCGCTGCAGCGACCCAGGAAGTGCACGGAGTGCAGCATCCCGGCATGCCTGCTCGCAGACACATAGCATGGCTGCACAGAGGCACGGCCCTCCATGCCCTCCCTGCTGCAAACATGATTTCTGACCACCTGATCATGTTTGGCCGTTTCCAGACGCCTGCACTGGTGCAGCGAGTGCATGCTTTGGCCTCCACGCGCCTTGGTCAGCTCGCTCTCCAAGCGCGGCCGCGCTACGCGCGTGCGCAGCGTGAAGGTCATGCCGTCCGGCGCCTCGCGCGTGCTGGCCGCCAGCACATATACGGCCTTGCTCTGCACCCAGGGGCTGCCATCGAGCACCTGCGCGCGGTGGCCACAGAGGCCTGACACACCACTGCCGCTGGCGGCCTCGCCCACTGTGCAAAGACACACAGACCCCGTAGGCCTGCGCCGCACTGCAGGCGTGGGAAAACAGTGGCCACAGCTTGCTGGCTGCGTACTTGGCCGGGAGCTCGTCCGCAGCACTCCAACCAACGTGAAACACTTCAGCGCACTGAACAGCAGAGCTGGGAGCGCGCCTCATAACTAGAGGCGACCAGGCGCTGGAAAGCGCGCTGCTCGGCCTTGTGCTCGTCGGAGGCCAGGTAGCGCAGCAGTTCGCCGGGGCTGGACGGCAGGCTGCTCGGCTCGCGCACGGGCGCCAGCGGCGCGGCCGGCAGCCGCGCCTCTGCGTCCTGAAAGTCGCAGGACATGTTCGACTCACCCCAGCGCTCCGGGTCCCAGCCCTCCTCAAAGCTGGTGACGACATCCGCCGCAGGCGCGTCCGCGTCGCGAGCCGGGTATATCAGGCGCCGCTCCTGGCCTGCGCAGACGCGGCAGGCAGGGCTCACGCAAACCGCCTGCGTGACAAGGGCTCTTCTTGGCATAGTCGTAGACCGAGGCCCACGCATTGTAACTGCCTCCGTAGCTGCCAGGCTCGCGCCATGAGCATCGCAGCGTGCTCGTCGCGTCTGTCAAGGACGTGGGATTTGAAAGCGCACGAAGCGCAAATGACAGCCTCTGACAGAGCCACGCGTCTGGCTGCAAGGCCGCGGCCCTTGCCACCAAGGCACACGGCCGAGAGCAGCTCAGAGCACCAGCTGACACAGCGCAAAACGACTTGCTTTTGCCTCCTTCACAGGGAGGAGGAGCACCGTTGGGATAGCGCAGCACCCTCTCATAGTGCCCGCTGGCCTGCACTGATACCCGTAGCTGACGCGTGCAGCGCGCGTGCTTACAGGGTCGTACTGGTGTGCTTGACGCGCAATGAAAGCTTGCGGCCGGCATAGCTGCACACAGCCGAGGGAGGCGGATCCCCGCACAACTCCAGCAGGCGTTGGATGGTGGTGGTACTACAAGCCTCAATCAGCAGAGCTAGGGCTGCTTTCTCCTTGCATGAGTTACTACAGTTGCTGACAGCACACTGGGGACTTGCAAGCCGTATCAGGCTTGTGCACAGGCCGCCACAGCGGGCAACACCACAGAGGTGGCAGAGCGTGGCAAGCGCACGACGCGCGAGGCAGGACCAGCTGTGTGTGAAACGATGAGATAACTGTACAGGACACTTGAACAGGATAGTTCTGCTTGTCGCGCTTGCAACCTCATGCACATTTCAGGCACATGGAGGCTTCTCCCTCTCAAACACCATTGGACTCCTTCCCAGGATTAGTCTCCGCTCAGCGTGCAACACTGTTACACCATGCGGCAACACCAAACAAAACTGAATCTGAGACGCTATCAGAACACAACCGCTTGTCAACCCGGTGTCTGTAGCAGGAATAGAAACAGTGCGCTCTGCACTACTATGTGCTGGTGCTTGACCCAGGATTGGACACCCCCTGCAGCCGGGCAGCTAAGCTCAGAACAATTAGGCCAACCTTATCCGGCTTGGTAGCCGCCACATGGTTGAGCCGGCCATAAACCAGGCAGCATTGGGGGACAACACAGCACCCAATCAAAGCATAGCCATAGCAGGGTGCGACTTTGGCCCCAGACAAATGCATATGCACACACTCACACTCGTGATACCTTGCACAGTGAGAGACCCCCTTGCCGCTCAGGTGTATATGTGGCGCCTACGTCGAAATTCTGTGTTCAAATACTTCTGCGCAGCATGCCCGGCAACTGCAGCACAACAGCGCACAAAAGTCACGACGGTCACCCCCGTCCTGAGTCAATTCCCAAGCAATGGCAAGTTCTGAAAACATAGCAAAGCTCGCAACCCTGCCAGGGTGCACGCTCCGCCCGCATGCGCCTAGGTCCAGTCCCTGCCTTTGAGCAGCACGGCCCCAGCTCAGAAGCGTTGCGGACTGCACCGCCGCTACGTCATGACTGGCAGGACCTGCATTTGCTGACCACACAACATGAAATCCAGCGGACAGAGTAGCTGCCCCACAGCTGGCGGCGCCGCAGGGCCTGTCAGCGCCAGCGGCCGCGCTAAGGGCACGTGCAGTCTCTGACTCCGCGGTGCACCCGCATCATGACTACGCTGCGCCCGCATCATGGACCGCGCTGCGCTCTACCAGCCAGAGTGAGGAGCGTCCATGCCCCGCATTACGGCGCGACCCTGCCGGCCAGCCGACTGGCCATGCCGACCTCGGCGTTGAGGGCATACTGCAGGCGCACAGCCAGAAGTGCTCCAATTCTCCGCGCCTGAGCACGTTGCGCCCCTCAGGCCTCTGGCGCCCTGGGCGCGCCGCCCTCGTTGATGGCCCCGAGCGCCTCGTGCGCGATCCCGGCGCCCTGCACCATCGCGCGGAAGGCGCCCGAGCGGCGGCCCAGCAGCGCGGGCACGCTGTCGTACTCCAGCGCCTTGCCGTCGTGCATAACCAGCACCTGCGGCCGGGCGCCAGCAGGTGGGGTAGGGGATAACGTGACAATAACCCTACCCTGCGTGTGGCGGCACCGGCGCATGGCGTGCAGCTGCGTCCGGCGCTTGTTTGCATGTTCACTCCGCGCTGCGAGATACTCGTCATGCAAGGCCAGCGCAGGCGCTGCAAATGCGCGCATGGTGAGCGCAGTGGGCTCCTGCCCCGGTCGAGCATGCGGCTGCGCCTGAGCGCCAGAGCACCCCATCCCACTCCCATTCACAAAGACGCGGCGCACCGTCGCCGCCGCCGCATATGCCTCGCAGGTACGCAGGCGAATCAGGGAGTGCTCCCAGCGGCAGGGACCGCGCGTGCCCCATGCGCGGGGCGCCGCGCGCACCCGCGTGGAGTCCATGATGGTGTTGAGGCGGTGCGCGATGGTCAGGATGGTGCTGTCCGCGAAATTGCTGCGGATGGCCGCCTGGATGAAGGCGTCCGTCTCGCCGTCCACGCTCGCCGTCGCCTCATCCAGCACCAGCACCTTGGGCCTGCACCGGTCACCGCCCGCGTGTGTTGCTGCCATCTTGTCATTTCATCAGCCCTTTCATCAGGCCCCATCCGCACAGGTACGCTCCGTGGCTTCAGCAAACACACACACCCCTGCTTGGCTCAAGGGCTCACGGCCGGCAGCCTGTATGGAGCTGGGCCCCCAACACGGTGCTGGGCCAGGCAGGGGGGTGCTTGGCGCGGCCCCGCGGGGCCGGCCCGGCCGGGCCAGGGGCGCGCCGCCGCAGCAGCGCGCGCGCGACGCACAGCAGCTGCCGTTGGCCGACGCTCCAGTTCTCGCCCGACTCCACCACGCGCGCCTGCAGGCCGTCGCCCTGCGCGGCCATCCTCGCCTGCGCCGCGCCCGCGCCCGCGTGACGATACGCGCGCAGCCACGCAGGCCTGGCAAGGCCGCTGAGGCCGCGTGGCTGAGCGGCTCTGGGCTAGGGTCGAGGGTTGGCAGACCAGAGAAGCACTCGTGCAACTCAGTGCGTCCTAAACACTCGTGCAACTTAGTGCGTCCTAAACACTCCCGCACTCATGCCGCCGACCTCTCGCCCAGGGCTCTGTGCTGGCGCACTGGCGCCGGAGCACTGACACACCCAGCCACGGGCATCGGGACGACGCCTGCAGAGTCATTTGCTCTACGCTCAGCAAGCGCCCGGCGGCGGCAGGCGCGCTGAGGCCGGGGGCAGCCGCGCCTTGAGGTCGACGCGCTCGAGCGCGGTCCAGATCGCGTGGTCCTCGTGCTCGTCGTAGGGGTCGATGTTGCTGCGGACGGTGCCGCTGAACAGGACGGGCTCCTGCGGGATGGCCGCGATGCGGCCCCGCACATCCTGCGCAGAGGCCAGGCACCCTCAGCCCCACCCCAAAAGAAATCCGGCCTTGCGAGAGGGCACTGCAGGGGGCTGTCCCAGACGTGCTCGCAACGCCCTGCGACAGCCCGGACTGCTGCGCCAGTACACCACAGAGGCTGAGCAGGTGCCCTTGTGAGCCGCTGCCAGCCACAAGGCAGCGGTGCAGGCGCAGCGGTGGCGGGCGCGCAACGCGGCGCGCGCCCGCGCATGCCGTGCCGCTGCAAGCATGCCTCTGCGCGACAAGTTCCCCGGCTGGGGCTGGGCGTCCTACCTGGTCTCCGTCGGCGCCGTGTTCGGCATCGGCACCGTGCTGCTGGTGCGGGCCCCCTGGGGCAGCTTGGAATAGGTTGCAGACCAGGCCGCGTGCTTGTGGCGCATGGCATCTGCATGGTCCTGCTGGTGGCGCAGCCTGACGGAGGCCACACGGGACGCTGTTGCATGGGCGCGCTGGAGGCAGGCAGTGTCTGTCGGGGGCGTGTGCCGGCGCTGCCCGCCTGTGCTGCCAGCTCTCTTGTCAAGCAGAGGTGGCAGCGTTGGCCAGGGAGCAAGCATACGACCGTGCTGACCTCAGATTGCGTTTCTCACCACTGTTGCCGCGGGAACGTCCATCAGCCGTGTGTATTCCCCTGGTCTTGGCAGACGCCCCCCCTCTCCGTGGCGGTGCGCAGATCCAGATCATGGTCATCTCGCGCGAGTTCCTGGTGATGGCGCGCCACAACCTCATCCCGTCCTGGTTCGCCTACGTGAACGCCTACACCGGGACGCCGCTGCGCATCACGCTGATCTTCGGCTGCATCAAGGGTGCGCACGCGCACTGCTAGTGCAGCCAGCATGGCTCTGGCAGTGCGTCGACCTGCAGACCTGACGTCTTTGACGATCGCATGTGAGTTGGTCTTGTGTGGCACCCACACAGACCCTCAACTCCGCCTGTTAGGGGCCGCCTTGCATGCAGGGCGTCCTGCACTGCAGTTGGCACGCTTGACAGCAGCTCATAGGGTACCACTGTCTGTGCCGGCCGGGGCAGCGGCCTGACACTGTTTGTTAGGACGCGCTTCGTCGCCGCGCGGCGGCCGCGCATGCGCCGCGTGCTCATGCCCGCCACAGCGCAGCCGCGCCATGGCGCGGACCCTCAGCGCAGCCCTGCCTGTCTGGCGGGCGCGCGCCCGTGCCTCTGAGCAGCAGAGCAGGCGCTGATGTGCGCTGCGCGCGCAGCCGTCCTGGCGCTCGTCCTGCCGCTGTCCGACCTGGCAAGCCTGGTCAATTTTGGGTGCGCCCCCGTACCTGTGCAGCACGGGCACATTTAGGGTTTTTCATACCCTATCCAACCTGCTGCCTGGCATGCAAGTGATACTGACGGTGGCTGCAGGCCGGGCAGAGTGTGAGGAGCGCCCGACAAAGCTGGGCACTCTGCGCCTGCCGCATCAGGCCGTTGCCATGCCTGTACACACATGGGCCGCACCGGCCTCCATCAAGCCGCCTCCTGGGAGGCGAGCGTCGCATGGCCTGGCGCCGGCCGCGCCGCCTGACCTCAGCTGCGCTTGCCCACGGCAGGTACCTCTTTGTCGCCTTCATGGTCGCCTCGTGCGTGCTCATCCGGCGCTACCACCAGCCAGGCGTCACCAAGCCCGGGCCCACGATCATCCGGTGGCTGCTCATCGTCCTCTTCTCCATCGGTGCGGCCCTCTGGGCGCCCCTGTGCTCATACCGATGCAGCGTATATTAGGCGCCAGGCTGCTCCGGTCCCATGTCCATCCTGCGCTCCTCATGCCAGGCCCCCTTCAACAGTTGGACGCTGCGGCGCCAGTCATGCATGCAGCCTGGCGCGGCGCCCTCAGGCTGGAGCGCACATGGCAGAGCTTCGGCGCAGACGCACAGGCCGCTGGGCTGCTGCTCCGGTCGCGGCCCCCTCGGGCGGAACGTGCAGTGTGCGCGTCCAGTTGGGGGCTGCACTCGCAGCATGCCAGTGCTCTGCGGGGCTCCGCAGCTGCGCGGCGCCGCACCCAGCCGGCGCGCGCGCGCGCGCGCAGGCTTTGCGGCGGTGTACAAGGGCTGGCCGCGCACCAAGCCGCTCAAGTGGGTGGCGCTGCTGGTGTTTGCGCTCGCGACCATCGCCGCCTGCACCAGCTTCTTCTTCATGAAGCAGGCGCGGCCGCGGGCCGCCTGTCTTTGACAAGCGCTGTCTGCGCTGCCCCCAGCAGCCGCAGCGGCTTCGTGGCGTGTGAAGGCTGCGCCACTGGGGTGTTGTGATAGGTCATCCGGGGGGCACGTTTCTCTCTGGTTCTCCTGCCACAGCGGGAAGGAAAGGCGGTTGCGCGCGCGGCGGTAGGTCTACAACCCGCCGGGCTTCAAAATCTACTGCGTGCCCTACGTGAGCGGCTTTGCCATCTTCGGCGCCTGGTTCCTCATCGCCTCGCTGGGCGAGGTGCGCCGGGCTGCCCACGGACACGGGGCCGCGTGCGGGGCTGCATGGCCACTGCACCCGGACTCAGTCCCTGCAGCGGCTGCGGGTGTGGCTTCAGTGCCACGCAGTGATGGCTCCTGAAAGAGCATCAGGCCTTGTCCAGCCTTGAGGTCCACCGCAGACTGCTTGGACTGCGGCGCCCGACAATGAATGAGCCATGGGCACTGCCACGGATGCTGCTCGAGCAGCTCGTGTGCCTGCTGGTCTTAAGCAGCCGCGCCCGGC